>Ga0181526_10002146_pt1 | contig 17509 bp, 12 predicted proteins | sample PEATcosm2014_Bin_35_FD_119750 | JGI IMG/M metagenome (GOLD analysis project Ga0181526, IMG submission 119750) | Peatland microbial communities from MTU Mesocosm Facility, Houghton, MI, USA - PEATcosm2014_Bin06_30_metaG | ecosystem: Environmental > Terrestrial > Soil > Wetlands > Peat | place...
CTTTGGACGTCGGGTGCCAGTCGGCTCCCGGGACCCCGGCAGTACGCTCCCCCCGGTGAAGAACGGCGAGCCGGGCGGAGCCAGCGCCGAGGGACACCCCCCTGCCGCGTCCGGGCCCGGCGGCGCGCCGGGCCAGCGCCGCTTCACCACGCGGTGGAAGATCGCGGTCGCGGTGGGGCTGCTCGTGGTGATCTGGGCGGTGGCCGCCGCCGTCGATGTGGTGGTGGCCGCCGAGCACGTCCATCAGGGCGAGGCGGCGATCCAGACGGCCCGGCAGGACCTCTCCGCCAACGGCGTCCTGTCCGGCGCGCCCGTCGGGCCCCTCCGCAATGCCGATTCCAGCTTCAGCACCGCACGCGGGCTGCTCACGTCCCCGCTGCTCTGGCCGGTCGACGTCCTCCCGGTGGCGGGGCGCCAGCTGCGCTCCGTCCAGGCCCTGTCGGGCGCCGCCGAGCAGGTCGCGCGCACGGGGGTCGCGACGGTCGGCCGGTCCCAAGCGCTGCTCCGGCTCCCCCACACGGCGGGTCCGGACCGGGTGGCGGCCCTGCGACAGCTCGCTGCGCTCGCATCGACCACCCACATCGCACTTGCCGGAGTCGACCTCGGCCCCGATGAGGGCCTGATCGGCCCCCTGGCGCGCGAGCGGAACACCTTCCTCGGTGACCTGACCCAGGTCCGGACCACCCTGGCGCGGACCTCGGCGGCGGCCACCACGGCGGCGGCCATTCTGCAGGGGCCGGGGACCTACCTCCTGTTAGCCGGGAACAACGCCGAGATGCGGTCGGGCTCGGGCGCCTTCCTCGAGGCCGGGATCCTGACCACGGGCGACGGCGAGCTCCATCTCTCGGACATGGTCCCCACCTCGTCCCTCATCCTCCCCCGCGGCACCGTCACCGTGGGCGGCGACCTCGAAGCGCGCTGGGGCTGGCTCCTCCCCGGCGTCGATTGGCGGAACCTCGGGCTCACGCCGCAGTTCGACGTGACCGGTCCCCTGGCCGCCCGCATGTGGAAGGCCAACACGGGCCAGAGCGTCGACGGGGTCATGGCGCTCGACATCCAGGGCCTCCAGGAGCTCCTGACCGTCACCGGACCGGTGACCACGGACAGCGGCATGGTCGTGACGGCCGGCACCGTCGACCAGCTGCTGCTGCACGACCAGTACGCAGGGGAGGACTACGGCACGGACGCCACGACCCGGGTCGACGAGCTCTCGACGCTGGCCTCCGCCACCTTGCACGCCCTCGAGAACCAGCCCTTCGGTCTGCGCGCCATGGTGAACGCGCTCTCGGCCGCCTCCGCCGGCCGGCACGTGCTCATCTGGTCGGCTGATCCGCAGACCGAGGCCGTCTGGCGCGCCGTCGGGGTGTCCGGCGAGCTCACCCCGACGTCGCTGGTCGCCAACGTGATCAACCGGGGGGCGAACAAGTTGGACCAGTATCTGACCGTGACGACCTCCCTCCGGCTGACCCCTCGTGCCGGCGTGACCGACGGCCGCCTCACCATGACGCTCGCCAACCACACGCCACCCGGGCAGTCGCCCTTCATCGGGGGCCCCTATCCCGGTCTCGGCACGGTCTACGGCGAGTACGTCGGGATCGCGACCGTCAACCTGCCCGGGGACGTGCGCGATCTCTCGTCGCCCTCAGCGCGCTCCGTCGTGACCAACGGCAGCGAGGGCCCCACCCTGCTCGTCGGGGCCACGGTCGACATCCAGGCCGGCGCGACGCAGAGCCTCACGTTCAATTTCGTGCTGCCCCAGGCCCATGGCTCGCTCACCGTGCTCCCCAGCGCGCGGATCCCCCCGGTCACTTGGCACGTCGGGGGCACCACGTTCGAAGACGACAGCCCGCACACGGTCTCGTGGTAGCGCCGGCAACGGCTCGGTCGCCTGCCGGGCGTTCCGCGAGGGGTCAGCCCAGGTCGGACATGAACGCCGCCAGGCTGTTGGGGAAGGATCCCCCGGTCATCTGCGAGTTGAGCCCGCTGGCGTCGAAGTCGAAGTAGGCCTCGTAGGCGACGTTGTTGGAGGCCGTCTCCATCCACGAGACCATGTGGTTGATGTAGTACGGGTCGTCACCGAGCCCGTGGCCGTCGCTGCGGATGATGACGCCCCATTCCGGCAACGCGAGCGGCTTGCCCACTGAGGACGCGAATTGCTGGGCCGCGGTCAATGCCGGGGACAGGGTCGAGGACCAGGCATTGGCGGGAGTCTGCGGCGTCACCCACGTCTGGTCGTAGGCATCGAGGCCGATCACGTCGACGTAGGCGCTGCCGGGGTAGGCGGCTTGCACCGAGTACCCCGACTCCGTGAAGGCCACGGCGTCGGGGTTCCATTCGAAGTGGAACGCCTCGCCGGGCACGGACCGCATCGCCGTCACGATCTGCTGGAAGTAGGTCGCGTAGTTGGCCTCGGCGCCCGACGTCGTGGCGCTCCAGGGGAACCACGACCCGTCGAACTCCCACCCGATGCGCAGGTAGGCGTGCGAGGCACCGCCGACGACCAGCGTCTGGGCGAGGCTGACGAAGTAGGAGTTGTAGGCCCCGGTGGCGCCCTGGGCCAGGGTGCCGACCGCAGAGCCGCTCGAGTTGTCCGGAATCATCGGCACGCCCAGTGACAGGGTGTAACCGGTGCCCTCCCAGGGCTGGAGCAGCCAGTTGAGGCTCCCGCCCGCACCGTCCATGCCCGTCCATCCGTCGTTCATCGGCAGGTAGTCCGAGGCGATGGTCGGCGACGTCTCCGTCGTCTTGGCGAAGGAGGCGACACCCGACGGGTCCGCGGCGCCGACATAGACCCCCTGCAGGAGCGTGGTCGCCGGCGGGGGCGTCGTCCTGGTGGCCGTCGTGGTCGTCGTGAGCGGCCGCGTCGTGGTCGTCGTGGTCGGCGGCGGCGCGGTCGTCGTCGTGGTCGGCGGCGGCGCGGTCGTCGTGGTCGCGGGCGGCGCCGGCGTGATCGTCGTGCTCGCCGCGGTCGGCGGCGGCGCGGTCGTCGTGCTCGCCACAGCCGGCGACGGCGGTCCGAAGTAGGTCGCCGAGCCGTCGGAGGTCACGATGGAGTAGCCCGCGGTGGCCGGGTCGATGACGATGCCGAGGGCGGTCACGCCGGTCCCTGCCGTCGATCCGTAGTAGCCGGCGTCACCGAACGTGAAGACGCCGCCGTCGGAGGCCACGAGCCAGTACCCGCCGCCGTCGGGCGTGGGTGCCATGCCCACGATGGGCTCGTTGAGGTGGAGCCCGCCCGTCGATCCGTAGTAGCCGGCGTCACCGAAGCTGAAGATGCCGCCGTCGGAGGCGACGAGCCAGTACCCGCCGCCGTCGGGCGTGGCGGCCATGCCGACGATGGGCCGGTTCAGGTGGATGGCGCCTGTCGAGCCGTGGAACCTGGCGTCGCCGAAGCTGAAGATGCCGCCGTCGGAGGCGACGAGCCAGTAGCCGTTTCCGTCGGGGGTGGCGGCCATGCCGACGATGGGCCGGTTCAGGCGCATGGCGCCCGTGGAACCGTGGAACGAGGCATCCCCGTAATTGAAGACGCCCCCGTCGGAGGCCACGAGCCAGTAGCCGTTTCCGTCGGGGGTGGCGGCCATGCCGACGATGGACCGGGTCAGCGTGAGCCCCGACAGGGCCGGGGATCCCAACGCGGGGGCCCCGCCGTAGGGCGTGATCGCGCCCGCGGCGCTGTCCGTCCAATAGCCGCCGTTCGGATCGGCGGCCATCAACTGGCCACCGCCGTAACCGGCCGTGCGCACCGCTGCGCCGGCGCCGGAAGAGGATTCGATGGCGAGACCAGAACCCAGTGCGCAGAGCAACCCCAGGAGCGCAATTCCTCGTGCAACAAGGACCGTGTGCGCCCGCCGCCTTCGGGTGTCACGCATTGTCTTCCCCCTCGGACCCAGAGAGAGCCGGGCCGTGGGGCGACAAGCAATTGCGCTTATTGCGGATTCGGCGGCCCGGCTGACTCCATGAGTTCCGTAGCTTTGCGTCCCCCCCTCACGGGGGGTTTGCCTTTTCGTTCAGTTACAAGGATGAACCGACGGCCGTTGCAGGACAAGGTCTTTTCGGACTATTGACCCGCAATTGACCCGACGACGCGCATCAATTGGCGCGTCGTTGTCCGTCAGACGGCCAGCCCCGCGCCACTCTCGAAGGGCTCGAGCGGCACGTGCCACGTGAGCCGGGTGCCACCCTCCCGTGATGTGCCGAGCTCCACGCTTCCGCCCAGGCGCTCGGCGCGCTGTCGGAGGTTCTTGAGGCCGCGGCCCGTCGAGGCGGCGTCGCCGATACCGCCTCCGTCGTCGGCGACGACGAGACGTAGCTCCTCGCCGGCGGCGATCGTGATCACCACTTGGTTCGCGTGCGCGTGCCTGCCAACATTGGTGAGCGCCTCCCGGAGGACCGCGAGCACCTCCTCGGAGAGCTGGCCGGTGACCACCTTGTCGACCGGGCCGCTGAACGAGACCTGCGGATGGAGCCCGAGCACCGACCGGAGCTCGTGCACGAGGTCGAGAACCTTGGGGTGGAGGCCTTCCTTGTTGATGGTCAGCTCGATATCGAAGATGGCCTTGCGGAGCTGGCGGATCGTCTCGTCGAGCTTGTCGATGGCCTCCCCGATGCGCATGACCGCCTCCGGTCGCTCGACGAGGCGGGCCGTGCCCTGCAAGGAGAGCCCGATCGCGAACAGTCGTTGGATCACCGAGTCGTGGAGGTCGCGTGCGATCCGATCGCGGTCCTCGGTCAGCGCTCGGTCGCGCACGAGGCCGTGGAGGCGCGCGTTCTCGATGGCGATGCCCGCCGCCATCGCCAGCGCGAGAACCAGTTCCTCGTCGTCCTCGGAGAACTGCATCGCGGTCGTCTTGTTGGTCAAGTAGAGATTCCCGTAGACCTCGCCGTGCACACGGACCGGGACGCCGAGGAACGAGGTCATGGCCGGGTGGCGCTCCGGGATGCCGAAGCTGTCCGGGCTGTCGGCGATGTTCGCCAGGCGAAGGGGTTTGTCGTCCGCGATCAATGTGCCGAGGACACCCCGCCCTGTGGGGCGGGGCCCGATGGCCTGCTCCTCTTCGTGGCTCAGGCCGACCGTGAGGAACTGGTCCAGGGCCCGCCCGTCTTCGGTGAGGACGCCCAGCGCGCCGTACTGCGCGTCGACGAGGTCGACGGCCTCCTCGATGATCCGGCGGAGAACCACCGGCAGGTGCAGCTCGGCGTCGAGAATCAGGATGGCCTGCACGAGGCGGCGCAGCTTGACGGGATCGTCGATACGGTCGAACGGCTGCACGATGAGCCAGGATAGAGCCGCGGACGGCGTCCGGCGCGCGCCGTCGGCGCCCCCGCGTTTCTCGTCATCCGTGCATGGCGTGGCAGTATTGAGCAGATGGCGATCCGGGTCTTCGTCCTCGATGATCACGAACTGGTGAGGACAGGCCTGCATACGCTGCTCGAGGCCGAGGACGACATGGAGGTCGTCGGCGAAGCGGGCACGGCGGAGCAGGGCCTGAAGCTCCTGCGCGATCTCGAGCCGGACGTGGCCATCCTCGACGTCCGGCTCCCGGATGGCAACGGGATCGAGGTCTGCCGGGAGATCCAGTCCACCTGCCCCCAGGTCCGGTGCCTGATGCTCACGTCGTACTCCGACGACGACGCGCTGTTCTCGTCCATCATGGCCGGGGCATCGGGCTACGTGCTCAAGGAGGTGGGCAGCGGGGACCTGCTCGGGGACATCAGGCGGGTCAGCGAGGGGATGTCCCTCCTCGATCCGATGCTGACCCAGGAATTGTTCGACCGCCTCCGGAAGGACCAGGAGGCGGAATCACGCTTGACCGTCCTGACACCGCAGGAACGCAAGGTCCTGGAGCTGATCGCCCAGGGTCAGTCGAACCGTCAGATCGCCGAGCAGCTCTTCCTGGCCGAGGCGACGGTGAAGAACTACGTCTCGAGCCTCCTGTCGAAGCTCGGCATGCGCCGCCGGACCGAAGCTGCGGTCTACGCCGCCGTCCTGGCCGAGCGCAAGGGCACGAACCCCAAGGCCTGACCGGCCCGGCGCCGGCGCCTCGGCGTCAGGCCACCTTCACCCGGCGGTGGTCGTCCAGCGTGCGGAAGTCGACCCCAGCGGAGCGCAGCAGGTCTTCGAGGCGCTCGCGCTCGGCGAGCGGGTTGGCGAACCGGGACGGATCGCTCTCTATGCCCAGGGCCCTGCACAGCCTGAGCAGCATGCGGTCGTGATCGAGTTCGAGCGCCAGATCCTCGGCCATGATGTTCGCCCCGGCGTGCCCGCCATTGAGGCGGCGACGGCACTGGAGGAGCACCACGATGAGCTCGTCACGCGACGGGGGCAGCGGCAGGGGCTCCACATCGGAACACAGGCCTACGAGCAGTTCGCTGTACATGGACATCGCACATAGAATTTTGCTCGAATTGGGCGGGACCAGTAGGGCCGATACTCCTGTTTTGCCTAGAGCCGATACTCCCTAATCGCGAATCTCGACATCCGAACGCTCGATTGGGCGACGGGTACCCTACGCTGCCCGTTCATCCGACCACCGGGTCCTCTCAGCGCCTGACGACGCGCGTCGAACGATCCGCTCGAGCCAGGACCTCTTCGGCGGACTCGGTGTCCTCCGCGATCGCGACGCCCAACGAGCAGTGGACCCGGATGCCGCTCCCACCCACCGTGACCGGCTCGTCGAGCGTGTGCTGTATCCGGCGCATCAGCGGTCCGACCGCCTGGTCGTCGGTGACGGTGAGCACGACGACCAGTTCGCTCCCGCCCACCCGGCCCACCGTGTCCTCGCTGCGCAGGACCGACACGAGGCGGCGGGACGTCTCGCAGAGGACCGTGTTCCCCGTGGTGTACCCGAGGTCGAGGTTGATCTCGGCGAGGTTTTCCAGATCGATGTGACAGACCACGACCTCCCCGCCGTGGCGGCGCCGGCGCGTCAGCGCCTGGGTGAGGCGGTCGAGCAGCAGGAGCTGGTTCGCCAGGCCCGTGTGAGGGTCCGCCATGGAGAGCTGCCACAGCTGGTCGTACTTGCCGGCACCCGGTGAGCGCCGCAGGGGCGCGTCGCTGACCGCGCTGAATTCCTTCAGCATCGACTCCACGCTCTTGGCGGCGGGCACCCGGCGCGGCGCCTCGGCGCCACCCGGACCGGCGGCGTCGGCAGGGACCCGGCCGTTGCCGGCGCCCTCGCTGCCGAATTCCCCCTTCGCCCTCTTCACAGTTCCCCCTTCGATCCGCACGTCCCACTGCTATCGGAACGGTCCCGGTCGGTCCAGAGTCGGAAAGTCTCGTGACCTGGATCCGAACGCCCGTTGGCGAACCGAACGCCATTCTCGGTGGAGGCCTCAGTTTACTCCTGCAGGGTGAAACGAATACCCAGAAAGGACGGCAGGACGGTTGCGAAAAGGGTGCGGTGATGCCGGCCCGAACGCCGGCGGGACGGACCGCGCTAGCCTCGCCGCAGGCCTTGCACCGTCACCCATCCTTCTGCCGCGACGACGACCGCACCCGACCTCGGTATCCCCGCGACGACGCGGTGTCACGTTCATGACCGCGCCGCCCGAGCCGGCGACCATGGTGGTCGACCCCGCCGGCCTCCGGTCTCTGGTCGCCGACCTCGCCGCCGAGGAGTTCTACGGCTTCGACACCGAGTTCCACACCGAGAAGACCTACGTCCCCGACCTGGCCCTCATCCAGATCGCCTGGGCCGACAGGGTGGCGCTCGTCGACCCGTTGGCGGTCGATCCGGCTCCCCTGGCCGAGGTCTTCGGGGGGCCCGGCACAGCCGTGGTGCATGCGGCCTCCCAGGACCTCGACGTGCTGATGGCCGCCTGCGGCACGATCCCGGCCACCGTGTTCGACACCCAGATCGTGGCCGGGTTCCTCGGCATGTCCTCCCCCTCGCTCGCCCGACTGGTCGACCAGATGCTGGGCGTCTCCCTGCCCAAGGCCGACCGGCTCTCGGACTGGCTCGAACGACCGATCTCGGATCGCCAGATCTCCTACGCCGTCAACGACGTCGCCTACCTGCTGGAGCTGCGGGTCGTGCTGACCGAACGGCTCAGAACCCTGGGCCGGCTCGAATGGGCGCTCGACGAGTGCGACCAGGTGCTCGGCGGCCGGACACCGGCACGCGTCCCGGAGGAGGCGTGGTGGAAGCTCGGGGACATCCGGGGGATGTCGCGTCGCACCCGCGGCGTCGCCCAGGAGGTGGCGGCTTGGCGGGAGCGGACGGCGGCCGAGACCAACCGCCCCCGGCGGATGATCCTCTCGGACCTGGGCCTGCTCGCCATCTCGCAGCGCCCGCCCCGCAATGCCGAGGAGCTTCGCCGTACCCGGGGCGTCGACGGCCGGCATCTGGCCCAGGGCCGAGCCGCCGAAATCCTCAAGGCCGTCAACCGCGGCCTCGACCTGGCCCCGGACCACGTCCACATGCCCACCGAGGGACGAGACGCCGTGGCACCGGCCGCCGCCGTCGCCCTCTGCTCGGGAGTGGTTCGACAGATCGCGGACGACCTGGACTTCGACCAGGGGCTCCTCGCCACCCGGGCGGACATCGCGCAGCTCCTCTCGGGTGAGCCCAGCCGTCTCGACGTGGGCTGGCGACAAACCATCGTGGGCGATCTCCTGCGCCGGCTCATCGACGGGGACGTCGCGGCCGCCTTCGACCGGCGCGGCCATCTCGTCATTGAGGAGCGGTCACGGCTGCCCCTCCCCGCGCCCGGCGGCCAATCGTCCCCTCGCGGCTAGCCGACCGACCGCTCCCGTTCCGCCCAGTAGGGCTGGCGGAGCTTGTACTTCTGCAGCTTCCCTGTCGCCGTCCGGTCGAGTGCGTCACGCAGCTCCACGCTGGTGGGCGCCTTGAAGTGGGCCAGGCGGTCGCGACAGTGCGTGATGAGCTCGGTCTCGGTGACCGTCTCGCCGTCGCGCACCACCACCAATGCCTTGATCGTCTCGCCCCACTTCTCGTCGGGCACGCCGATCACCGCCACCTCGGCCACGGCGCGGTGCTGGTACAGGCAGTCCTCGACCTCGATGGAGGAGACGTTCTCCCCGCCGGTGATGATGACGTCCTTCTTGCGGTCCGAGATGACCAGGTAGGCCCCGTCGACGTAGCCGCCGTCGCCGGTGTGGAACCACCCGCCTTCCAGAGCGCGGTCCGACTCCTCGGGTTGCTCCCAGTAGCCGGCGAAGACGTGGTTCGAGCGCGCCAGCACCTCGCCCTCGGCGTCCGTCTCGATCCGCACGCCCATGGCGGGGACGCCGGCGCGGCTGAGCAGCAACGAACGCGAGGGTGCGTCGAGATCGTCCCACTCCGCGGGAGCCCGGTTGATGGTCAGCAGCGGCGCCGTCTCGGTCAGTCCGTATATCTGCATGAACTCCCACCCGAGCTCGGCCTCCACCCGCTCGATCGTCTTGGACGGAGGCGGGGCACCCGCCACCACGATGCGCACCGTGCCCCGTCCCGGGACGTCCCGGCCTTCCGCGGCGCGGGTCTCGGCGGCGCCGAGGATCGCCGCGACGACGGCGGGCGCGCCACAGAGGAGCGTCACGCCGTGGCGCTCGATGCGCGACAGGATCTCCTCGCCGTCGACCTTGCGGAGCGCGACATGTGCACCGCCCATCCCGGTCACGGCGTACGGCATCCCCCAGCCGTTGCAGTGGAACATCGGCAGGGTGTGCAGCAGCACGTCGCGGTCGCTCACGCCGGTGTGCCACCCGAACATGGCCGCGTTGAGCCAGCAGTTCCGGTGGGTGAGCTGGACGCCCTTCGGACGCGCCGTGGTGCCCGACGTGTAGTTGACCGAGCACGTGGCGTTCTCGTCGGGCTCCCACGGACGCGGTGTCGCGTCCGCCGGCGCCGGCGCGAACAGGGCTTCGTCGTCGGACCCGTCCAGGCAGAACCGGTGGCTCACCTTGATGCCGTCGACCTCGTCGGCGACATCGGGGTCGTACAGGAGGACCGACGCCCCGGAGTGCTCGACGACATAGGCGATCTCACCGGTCGTGAGCCGGAAGTTGATCGGTACCAGGATGCGGCCGAACCCGCTGACTCCGAAGAACGATGTGAGGAAGCGGCCCGAGTTCGGGCTGACGATGGCGACGCGCTCCCCGTGCCCGACATCGAGTTCGTCGAGGGCCAGGGCCAGACCGCGTGCCCGCGCTTCGAGCTCGCCGTACGTCTGAGTCCCCAGCGAGCCCGCCACTCCCGGCTCGTCCTCCACGGCAACCCGGTGCCCGTAGACGAGCGCGGCCCGGTTGAGGAAGTCTGACACCGTCAGCGCGACCTGCATGCCATCCCCGATCTCTCGTACCCGGTCTCCGCGCCGACCCTAGTTGACCGCCCCCGGTCGCTCGCCCGACCTCGGTCGCTCTTAGAAGTGGCCGAGCACGGGGTGCGCGACGTACGGCTTCTCCAACTGGGCGATCTCGTCCTCCGACAGGGTGAGCTCCTCAGCGGCGAGCGCGTCCTTCAAGTGCTTCTTCTTGGTCGACCCCATGATGGGCGCGGTCACACCCGGTTTGGCCAGCAGCCAGGCGAGGGCGACCTGCGCCGGCGGCACGTCACGTGCTGCCGCCACCTCCACCACGGCGTCGACCACGTCGAAGTCCGTGGGTTGGTCGTAGAGATAGTCGGTGAACGGGTCCGTGCTCGAGCGCGTGGTCTTGCGCCCGCCCTCCCGGGTCCGGTTCCCGGCCAGGACACCTCGGGCCAGAGGACTCCACGGGATGCACCCGACTCCCTGGTCCAAGCAGAGCGGGATCATCTCGCGCTCCTCCTCGCGGTAGATCAGGTTGTAGTGGTTCTGCATGGAGACGAACTTGGTCCACCCGTGCGTCTCGGCGGTGTGCTGCGCCTTGGCGAATTGCCATGAGAACATGCTGCTGGCGCCGATGTAGCGCGCCTTGCCCGCGCGGACGACGTCGTGCAGAGCGCCCATCGTCTCCTCAATGGGCGTCCGGGGGTCCCAGCGGTGGATCTGGTAGAGGTCGACGTAGTCCATGCCGAGGCGACGAAGCGAGGCGTCGATGCCCGACAGGATGTGCTTGCGACCGAGCCCACCGCCGTTCTCTCCGGGTGTGACGGGCATGAACACCTTGGTGGCGATCACCGCTTCATCCCGGGTCAGGTACTTCGGGACCAGGCGCCCGGTGGCCACCTCGCTGGCACCACCCGAATACGTGTCGGCGGTGTCGAAGAAGGTCACGCCGCCCTCGACGGCGGCCCGCACGATCGGCTCGGCAGCCTCTTCGTCGATGACCCAGGCCCGCTCGCTCTCGTTCCCGAATCCCATCATCCCGAGACAGACCCTCGAGACTCGGAGACCTGACGTGCCCAGATTGCTGTAGTTCATGGCTGACCTCGCTCGCGCCCGCCCGCGGCCGGGCGGCACCCGCATACTTACCAGCAGTCAGCGTCGCCGCGTGCAATCGGGCGCGCCGTGCGTGCCTCCTGCGACCGGCTCGGCGGTCAGGGGCAGTGCTTGGGCTGGCGTACCGGGTGGGACGCGCAGCTCGGGGGTGCACCGGCGAGCCCCGAGCCCGGGCCGCTGCCCGTACCGTTGCCGTTGCCGTTGCCGGGCCCGGTGTTGCCGGTGCCGCCGTTGCCATTGCCGTTTCCGTTACCCGGGCCTCGGCTGCCCTCGCCCGATCCCTTGCCGGTGCCGGTGCCCTCACCGCTCCCCGTTCCCTGGCCGGTTCCTGTCCCGGTGCCGGTGCCCTTGCCACCCACGCCGGTCGAGGTGACCGGGATCGTCGTGGTGGTGGTCGTGGTGGTCGAGGTGGTGGGCGTTGTCGTAGTCGTCGTCTTCGTCGGCGTGGTCGTGGTCGTGGTGGTGGTGGTCGTGGGTGTCACGGGCGTCGTCGTCGTCGTGGTGGGGCTCAGGAGGGTCAGCGTCGCCGTGGGCGCCGTGCTTCCGTTGCGGGGTCCGGTGGCGATCACCTGGGCCGGTGGCGACGCCGTCACAGACGGCGGCGGAGTGGAGCCCGTCACGTGACTCGCACCGGTGCCCGCGGCACTGGAGGAGCCGCCGACTGCCGAACCCCCGCCCGTCGGGCCCGAGGTCGAGGAATTCGCCGGGCTCGGCACGCTGGAGGGGACGGACGATGGCGCGCCGAGAAGAGGACGACCACCGTGGCTGGGACCGACCGTCAAGCCGGTGAGGCCGGCCAGGACCAAGACTGCCGCCGCAACGGCTGCGAATGCGGCGATGGCACGGTTACTGGTGAAGATCAGCTTCGGGGTGTTGGCGGCAAACGCCGGGACGTCAGCCGGACTGGGTTCCGGCAACGGCTGTCCGAAGGTACGCGAAGCGAAGACCTCTTCCAGCGTTGCGTAGTGCTCAGGCTCGGCCCCCTCGGGCGTCGACCCCCCCATGGTTCCTCCAAGGAATCGTCCGTCAACGCAGGGGCTTAGCCGCCCGGAGCCAAGGGCTCCCGGGAACTGCCGCTCATTTACCCCCTCGACATCAACCATATAGCTGCATCGGCGGAATGGATACCGGGTCTCCACAATCCGGCGGCAATTTTCTTCGAACGCTTGTTTGAATGGAGCAATTCGGAGTTCCGCGGTGCGCGCGGCGCACCAATTCTGCGATCACAGTGCGCCGTCACAGTGCAGTAGACCACCGCCCGAACGCGCGCACTGTCGCGCCGACACCGCGCACCGCGCGCCGGTGGCCGGATCCAAGGTCGGGATCGCGCGACCAAGTTGACCCGCCGTCGTTGTGACGGTGTTGTTCAAAGTTGCGACTGTGTTGGCGATCACCACTGCTGACGGTGAGATCAGGTCGCCGCTTCCCGGACTCGTCGGGGGTGCGGGCGCGGGCGCGCTGGCGTCGGCACCGCTCCCTGTCGACACTGGCGCGGGCGCGGCGCGGGCGGAGTCGACGCCGACGCGGCGGCGACCGAGACGGGGGACGGCACCAAGGTCGCGCTGGGGGTCTCGGTCTGGAGCTCGACCCGTGACCCCGCCCCCGCGGTGTCGGCGAGTTGCACACTGCCGCCCTGAGCGGGCGATGCGACCCCGCCGGCGGTGGGTGCGGGACCGGTCCCGGGCCGGTTCGCCGATCCGTTGCCCGTCGCGGCCAACGCCGTGCGCGGCCGCGGCGACTCGATGACCCAGTGCTGAAAGCGCCGGAGCCCCGTCTACCGGGTGCTCTCCCGTGGAGCGAAGGCCAGCACCGCACCGGCCTGGTGCCCTGCGGCAATCTGACCGGCCTCCGCTGCCTCAGGCGCAGCGCGCCGACGAGAGAGAAATGAGGTGGCGTCAGACGAACTCGCCACCGGAAAGGAGCCGTTGCCGGACCTCCGGCGCCGCCCGCTCCCGCCGAGCGAGGTCGGCCGTCAGCTCCGTGAGCGCCGGAAGTATCGGCTGAGAGTCTCCTCCTGCTGCTGATACGACGATCCGATGCCCGACCCGTAGAGCGAGGTCGGTTCTTCGAGCATCCGCTCGAAGGTCAGCTTGCACACCCCCTGGCCGTTCTCGACCATGAAGGGGACGTCGTGGGCGCGCACTTCGAGGGCGGCCCGGGAACCGCGGAAGCCTCCGGTGGGATCGAAACCGAAACCGGGATCGAAGAAGCCGGCGTAGTGGGTGCGGAGCTCGCCGCTCGTCGGGTCGTAGGCCGTCATCTCGGCTGCGAGGTCCGGCGGGATGCTCACCGCTTCGTGCGACATGAGGAGATAGAACCGCTTCGGCGAGAGCACCAGGCGATCGCCCTCCTCCCGGAACACGGGGTCCCAGAACGGTGCGGGGTCGGTCTCCCCGCCCGCGGTGAGATCGAGCAGCGGCGCGCTGTCGCGGGTGCTGTACCCCACCTGACCTCGCTCGTCTCCATGGAGGTCGAGGCCGAGGAACAGACCGTTGGAGAGCACGAGGTCGTCGACGGGCACCGGCTCGCCCCGCGTGAAGAGGATCGGCTCGCTGAGGTGTGCCTGGCGCACTTCGTCGTCGGTCAGCCACGGCCGGCCCATGGAGAGGCGCAGCTGGTTGAGCGTCAGGTCCTCCCGCACCCGGACGGCGAACGACAGGGGTACCACCTCCAGATAGAGGGGACCGTGATAGCCCGGCGCCACTTCGTCGAACCGGTCGCTGTGATCGGTAATGACCCGGGTGAACACGTCGATGCGGCCGGTCGAGCTCTTGGGGTTCGCCTTCCCCCGCAACCCTGCGGGGAGGTCGAGGCGCTCCTTCAGCTCAATGAGGTAGGGGCACCGCGCCTCGAGCATCGCCCCGTCCCCCCTGAGGTCGATCTCGTCGAGGATGTAGTCCTTCAGCTTCCGCTCGACCGAGTCGGCGCCGGGGAGGAAGCTGCACCGGATGCGCAGCGCCCGTTCGCCCAGGCGCAGGTCGAGGCTGGCGGGCTGCACGTTGGCGTCGGGGATGTTGAAGCGTCCGGCCTCGATGTACCCCGCCCGGATGGCCCGCTCGAGCAGCTGGCCGGGGAGCACGCCTTCGGCGGCGGTTTGGAGGCTCAGCACCACGGACGCCGCCGGACGGATCGTGGCCTCGGTGCCTTCACGAACAGAGCAAAGCACGTGTGGAGACGACGCGGAAGGCCAAAAGTGGGGACGGCGTCGGGCACAGGCTGTGGATGACCTGGGGACGACCATTCTGCACACGGGGGTTCCGCAGGAACGGGACGGGTTGTCCACAGGCTCCGCCACTGATGCGGCCGCCGATTCTCGCCGCCGAGGAGGGTGGCCGCGGCAATGGGCATTTCCATCCCCTACGACCGGAGTCTCCGTGAGGCATAGTGGGCCGAACGCGAGGGTCCGCTGATGGAGCTCCAAACTGCTGGAGGGGGGAATCTGATCCCGTGCGGAGGCTCGCGCCCATGAGACGGGCGACGGGACCCGTCTCGGCACCGTGAGGGCGACCGTGCGGCCGCTACGGCTGACCGACATCGACCGCCTGCTGCGGGACTCTGCCAACGTCGAGCACGCCGGGTCGGCCGCTCCCATCCGTGCCTGGCGGGACGAGCTGACGCTGGTGCTCCAGTCGCTGGACTACGCCGAAACCGTCCTCGGTGGCGACGTCGAGATCCTGCGGCACGCCCTGGCGAACCGGGAACCCGACACCCAGGGCCTCGTCCAGGACCTGCCGCGGGTGATGGCGGGATCACTCTGGGGTGACGGATCGTCGACCCGAGGTGGGACGGACCTCGCCACCTCCATGCAAACCGCCCCCATCCGGGAGGACTGGGAGGACGACTGGGACGTCTTCACCCGATCGGATCTGCTGATGTCAGCCCACCAGCAGATGGCGTACACGGACCTCACCAACCGCGTGGACGTGCAGCGGGTGCTCCGTAGCGTGTTGGAGCAGCTGGCCAACCTGGCCCTTCGCCGCGAGACCGTGGAGGCCCGCCTTCAAGACATCCGCGCCTCGATCATTCAGCAGTACCGCGACGGCGAGGTATCGGCGCGGGACCTGCTGGGCTGAGAACCCGGGCCAGGGGCCACAGCTCGCAGCGCCTATAAGCTGACGGGTCGTCAGATTTCTGCACCCGAGTGCCCGCCAGCGCGGGGCACGACCCGGAGGTCTCATGCTCGACTACCTCATCCGATCCGGCACGCTCATCGACGGCACGGGTGAGCCCGGTCGCCTCGCTGACGTCGGGATCCGCGACGGCCGGATCGTCGCCGTGGGCACGGTCGACGAGCCCGCCGGCACCGAGTTCGATGCCACCGGGCTCATGGTCGCCCCCGGCGTCGTCGACCCGCACACCCACTACGACGCGCAGCTCTTCTGGGATCCCCTCGCCTCTCCCTCCAACGTGCACGGTGTGACCACCGTGATCGGCGGCAACTGCGGGTTCACCCTGGCCCCGATCAACGCGCAAGACGCGGACTACATCCGCCAGATGATGGCCAAGGTCGAGGGCATGCCGCTGGCCGCACTCGAGAACGGGGTCCCCTGGAACTGGTCCAGCTTCGCGGAGTACCTCGACGCGCTCGACGGCCGGCTGGGCGTGAACGCGGGGTTTCTGGTCGGGCACTGCGCGTTGCGCCGCAAGGTGATGGGGGCGCAACGGGGCGAGGAGGTAGCGACCGACGACGAGATCACTGCCATGCGGGCGCTCCTGTCCGAGTCGTTGGATGCGGGCGGGCTGGGCTTCTCGTCCTCCCAGTCGCGCACCCACTCCGACGGGGACGGCCGGCCGATCAGCTCGCGCTATGCGGATCGCCGCGAGATGCTCGCCTTCTGCGAGGAGGTGGCCGCCCACGAGGGGACCACGCTGGAGTACATCACCAACGGGTGTCTCGACTCGTTCAGCCCCGAGGAGATCGACCTCATGACCGCCATGAGCGTCACGGCCCACCGGCCGCTCAACTGGAACGTGCTGACGGTCGACGCCCGATCGGCCCAGCGGATTGAGCACCAGCTCTCGGCATCCTCGGCGGCAGCGGGGGCCGGCGGTCGCATCGTCGCCCTGACCATGCCGACGCTCGTCCCCATGAACATGAGCTTCCGCACGCACTGTGCGCTCTTCCTGATCCCCGGTTGGGGAGACGTGATGGGCCTCCCCGAGGCGGAGCGCATAGAGAAGCTGGCCGATCCCGCTGTGCGCGCCCTGCTGGACGAGCGCGCCCGGAGCAAGGAGGCCGGCGTGTTCCGCGGCCTCTCCCACTGGGGCACCTACATCATCGGGGACACGTTCGCGCCGGCGAACGACGGGTGCGCGTTCCGCGCCGTGGCCGACATCGCGGCCGAACGCGGCACGGCTTTGTTCGACACCTTGCTCGACATCGTCCTCGCCGATCAGCTCCGCACCGTGCTCTGGCCCAACACCGACGACGGTGACGAGGCCACCTGGGACATGCGGGCGGCGATCTGGAGCGATCCGCGTGCGATGGTCGGCGGCTCCGACGCCGGCGCCCACCTCGACCGCATGTGCGGCTCCAACTACCCGACCGCCTTCCTCGGCGACTGCCTGCGGGGGCGGAAGCTCGTCCCGGTCGAGCGGGCCGTGCACATGATGACCGCGCAACCGGCCGACCTCTTCGGGCTCCGCGAGCGCGGCCTCGTCCGTGAGGGATTCGCCGCCGACCTGTTCGTCTTCGACCCGGCCACGGTCGGCTCCGAACCCGCCCGCCTGGTGCACGACCTGCCCGGCGACACGCCTCGGCTCTACGCCGGCTCACACGGGGTCGTCCGCGTCCTGGTCAACGGCACCGAGACCATCCGCGACGGTGTTCCGACCGGCGCATTGCCGGGCACCTTGCTGCGCTCGGGCCGGGACACCGCGTCGGTCGTGCCCGTCCCCGCCTGAGCCCCGATCACCCGCGACGCCGTCTAGCCTTGCCTCCGGTGACGCCCGATCCGAACGACCCGGCGCTCGCCGTGGAAGAGCCGCCGGTGGGCGGCCCCCCGGGGGACGAAGCCCCGCCGGCACCTCCCGAGCCGCGCCCGTCGACCGCGCGCTGGATCCGTGAGGCGGTCATCGTCGTGGTGGTTGCCGTGCTGGTGGCCGTGCTCCTGCGTGCCTTCGTCGTCCAGACCTTCTACATCCCGTC
>Ga0181526_10002149_pt1 | contig 17502 bp, 15 predicted proteins | sample PEATcosm2014_Bin_35_FD_119750 | JGI IMG/M metagenome (GOLD analysis project Ga0181526, IMG submission 119750) | Peatland microbial communities from MTU Mesocosm Facility, Houghton, MI, USA - PEATcosm2014_Bin06_30_metaG | ecosystem: Environmental > Terrestrial > Soil > Wetlands > Peat | place...
CCGAGGAAGATGGTAAGGGTGGGTTGGATGAGGAACATGGTCGGAAGGATGATCATGGCGACGACGATGGACCGTTTGCGCCGATAGTCCCGCAGCTCCTTGCGGACGACGGAACGGATGCGTGTGGCGTCGAGGCCCGTCATTGTTTGCGAGCCTCGACGTCTTCGTCGATCAGCTCGAGGTAGACGTCCTCGAGGGAATGGTGTGACTCGCCGATCGAGAGGACATCAGCGCCGGCCTTGACGAGGCACCGTGTCACCTCCGGGGCGGCGACCCTGATATCGGACACGGAGAGCTCGTAGGATCCCGGTTCCTCGGAACCCCAGCTCTCGACCGCGGGGATGCAAGCAAAGAGCCGGTCAGGGTCGCTGAGCGGCACGACGGTCTTGACGACGAGAGCGCTTTTGAAGAGCTGCTTTCGCAGGTCCACCGGCCGGCCGACGGTACGCAGGGTCGTGTTCAAGATGGCCACCCGGTCGCAGAGCTTCTCGGCTTCCTCGAGCCGGTGCGTAGTGAGAAAGATCGTCACGCCCTGCTGCCTGAGCCCGCTGATCAGGGTGTGCACCTCGAGGGCGGCCACCGGGTCGAGGCCCGAGGTCGGCTCGTCAAGAAACATGATCTTCGGGTCGCTCAGCAGCGTGCGTGCCAAGCCCACGCGCTGGCGGAGTCCTTTCGAGAGACCGCCGCAGAGATCGCCCGCCCGGTCGGCGAGGTTGACGGCGGCAAGGGCGTCCTTGATCCGCCTGCCGGCCTGATGGAGACCATAGAGACCGGCGAAGTACTCGAGGTTCTCCGTCACCGTCAGACGTAGGTAGAGGCCGGGCAACTCGGGCATGATGGCGATGCACTGGCGGATCTCCACCCCGTGCTCAGGGCGGAGCGGGATACCCGCCACGCTGGCCGAGCCCGAGGTCGGTGCGATCAAGGTGCCGAGCGTGCGCACCGTGGTGGTCTTACCGGCGCCATTGGGGCCAAGAAACCCGAACACCTCCCCGTAAGCAACCTGGAACGACACGTCGGAGAAGGCCGTGCGCTCCCCGAAGCGCTTCGTGAGCCCCGTGACCACGAGGGCGAGCTGCCTATCGTCCCCGTCGAGCGCCCGAGCATCGCCGACCCTCCCGGGGCGTGCAGGCAGCGAGGGAGCAGCGCCTGGCTTGGGCACCTCCCCGCCGGCTTCGACGCCGGCTGGCTGGTTCGGCAGCGTCATTCTGGTGCTCCCTCAGGCGACGGGACGCCGAGTGCCCCTCTCGGTTCGGGTCCGGCAACGCTGGCTGGCCGGCCGCGCTTGGGCATGGGTCCAGCCCTCTTCGGCATTCGCCCGGCGCCGTCGAGGGCTCGGCGCAGCAGCATCTCGATGTGAGCATTGAGACTGCGGAACTCATCGGATGCCCATTTGGCGAGGGCATCGTGGACGGCGGGATCCATCCGCAGCAGTACTTGCTTACGGTCATTCACGGATCACGAGTAGAGGGTGCCGGTGTTGACCACGGGCGAAGCCGGTTGGTCACTGCACAGCACGACCATCAGGTTGCTCACCATTGCCGCCTTGCGCTCCTCGTCAAGGTCGACGATGTCGCGCTCACGCAACCGGTCGAGGGCCAGTTCGACCATGCCGACGGCGCCGTCGACGATGCGAGAGCGGGCCGCCACGACGGCGTTGGCCTGCTGCCGGCGCAGCATTGCCTGCGCGATCTCGGGCGCGTAGGCAAGGTGGCTGATTCGGACCTCGACGATCTCCAGTCCGGCGATGCCGACGCGCTGGGCCACCTCGGTCGCCAGCTCGCCAGCGACGACGTCGGTCGAGCCTCGCAGCGAGAGGCCATCCTCCGCGGGGTTGTCGTACGGATGAGTGGTGGCGACGTGCCGGAGCGCTGATTCGGCTTGGACCCGAATGAAGTTGAGATAGTCGTCGACGGCATAGAGAGCACGGGAGGTGTCGCCGACTTGCCAGACGACGATGGCGGCGATCTCTACGGGGTTGCCGTCGGCGTCGTTGACCTTGAGGTGGTTCGTCTCGAAGTTCCTGACCCGAATGCTCACCGTGCGCCGGTCACTGAGGGGCAGGATCCAGGACAGGCCGGTGCGACGAACGGATCCGACGTACTTCCCGAAGAATCGCACCACCTTGGTCTCGCCGGGCTGCACGATGACGAGCGAGCCGGAGATCACTACCGCCACGATGATCGGCGCCGCAATGACGCCCTTGATCGAGCTCTTGGCCAGCAAGACACACGCCGCAATAGCGGCGGCGAGGACGAGGACACCGAGCCAGCCGTTGATGGCCCATGCTTGCCGCTCGTGGATGACGACGCGGGTTCCCGAGTGCCCGACCGGGGTCGACTCGGGCTCGTGGTACGGCTGGACGGACTCGCTCATGATTCCTCCTCGAGAGTGCCTCGATTAACTGATACCAATATGATATCACTTTATCTGCCGGCCCGCAACCGCCCACCTGCGTCACGAGAGTCGACCGCCAGCCGGCGAGTAGTCGGGACGCCAGCGTGTGACGTCCTGAGGTGCTGGGCGGTGACGGCGTCATCGATGTCGCCCTCGTACCCACTGGGCTCGGTTGCTACGAGCTCAGTGAGCGACGGTCGTCTCTGCTCCTCGGTCGCCGACCGACCGAGGTCGGGACGGGTCGCCTACAACTCGCGCCGGGAGAAGCTCACCACGCCCGTGGCGAATACGATGAGGAACCAGATCGCCGCGTAGAGCAGGTACGGCCACGACGGCGGCGAGAGCGCGAAGAAGGGATTGCCCCCAGCTCCCACCTCTTCCGCAAGGCGCTGGGAGACGAAGCCGGACGGTTCCAAGTAGTAGATGGCGCCGTGCCAGAGCCCGTCGGTGGGCAGCACGTACCTGGCCACGTCCCCGACGACCCGAAGGGCGGGGATCTTGAACGTCGTTCCGAGGCTCCCGACGACGCCCGCCAGCCAGCCGGCGCCGAAGAGGGCAACCCCGATGACGCCCGTGGCAAGCGTGGCCAACCGCGTGCTGATCGCCAGGACGAGCGTGAGCAGCACGGCGCCCTCAGCGAAGAGGTAGACGGCGACGGCGACCGGGTTGGGCGGCAGGAATCCGCTCACGGCGTCCACGACCAGCATCTCGAGGACAGCCACGATGATCGAGTAACCGGCGACGAGCAGGGCGAGGCCGAGCCATTTGCCGACCAGGATCTCGCTGCGGCGGATGGGGCGCGCCGCCACCGTCTGCAGCACCCCGGACTCGACCTCGGCGGACACAGCCGGCGAGGCGATGGCGGAAGCGCTGAGAGCGACGACGAAGCTGAACATGAACATGAACAGGATGAGCGCTTGCGGCAGGGCGATCTCCACCTCACCCGAGGTCACGCTGTGGGTGTGGGCAAGGCGATCGAAACCCCAGGCGCTCAAGCCGACCGTGGCGAGCGAGAGCACGAGCAGCACGGCCACGAGCTTGCGCCGAACGGCCTCGCGTACGGTCAGCCGAGCGATGATGAGGGTGGGTGTCACGACTGCCCCAGCAGCTCGAGGAAGCGGTCCTCGAGGCTCTTGTGCTCCGGCACGACGGCGGCGATGCGGCCGCCCAGCTCGACGATGGCCCGCACGAGATCCGGCACCTTGGCCTCCTCGATCCCGGTCACTACGAACCATCCGTCCTCGACGGCCCAGGCTCCGAAGCCCGATAATCCATCCCACCAGCCGGCCTGCAAACCGGAGACCTGCAGGCGGACGCTCGCCTGCGTGCCCACGAGCTCCGCCAGCGTGCCGCTGGCGATGGTCTGGCCCCTGTCGATGACGGCTGCACGGTCACAGACGTGCTCAACCTCCTCGAGGAGATGAGTGTTCAGGAAGACCGTCGTTCCGCGGGACCGAAGCGCGCAGATGATCTCTCGCACATGGTGCCTGCCGATCGGGTCGAGGGCGCTGGTCGGCTCGTCGAGGACGACGAGCTCGGGATCGCCGAGGAGCGCCACGCCCAGGCCGAGGCGCTGCTGCATACCCTTCGAGAAGCCGGCGACCTTGTCATCGCCTCGCTCGGACAGCCCGACCGTCGACAGCGCCTCTCGTGCGAGGACGGCCCACCGGCTGCTCGGCAACTTCAGGAGTCGGCAGTGCAGCAGAAGGACTTCTCGGGCGGTCAGCCACCCCTGGAAGCGGAAGAGCTCCGGCAGGTAGCCGATCCGCCGTCGCGTCTCGACGTCGCCAGCCGGAGACCCGAGCACCATGGCTTCGCCACCGGTCGGATGGGCGAGACCCAAGAGCAGCTTGACAGCGGTCGTCTTGCCGGCCCCGTTCGGCCCGAGAAAGCCGAAGATCTCCCCCCGCTCCACCGTCAGGGAGAGCGCCTCCAATGCCACCGTGTGCCGGTACGCCTTGCGAAGCTCGATCGTGTGGATAGCCGGTGAGACGAGCACGCGGCTGTCGCCGGACGCCGTGACGAGATCGGCTGCCGGGGGGTCGATGAGCGGCGCCGACCCGGACCGAGAGCCCGGGCTGCGCGCCGGCCCGTCAGCCGATCTGGCGGGCAACATTGAGGACGCCGTTGCCGTCGAGCAGTCCGACGGCGACGTGCACGAGATCATCGCGCACCCAGATCACGCCAGAACCTCCAATCGTCGGGGCGGTGACGAGAATGCCGGCGGCACCGTCGACGTCCACCTGGCTGGCATTCGTCCCGGGAGGCGCCTGGAACGGAAGGACGGTACCCATGTCGCCGAGCAGCCGTAACTCCTGATCGAGCCCGCTTGGAACTCCAGGTGCGGCGAGCACGTACGCCTCCAACTGAGTCGCCGTAGCCGTTCTCGATGGCACCGTGGGGCGCTCCATCGTGAAGGTAGCGAGGGTCGGCACAGCAAGCTCGCCGGTCTCGGCCCCGTATTCGACGACCACGGCCGGACCGGCCGACACCGTGAGCGAGTTGCCTGCGAGGGCGCCGGCGGCCGCCCCGAAGCGGATCGTCACCGTCACCCGCGGTTGCACGAGGATGCTCGAGATGGCGCCGACGCCGGCGGGCAAACGTGCCGGTGGTCGAAGCTCGAGGCCGGTGGCCGCCGTCGCGGCGGCCAGCGACGGCACCGAATGGGCGGCCCCTGACGAGGACCAGCGGAGCACGCCGAACGGCAACTGGCGCTCACCGGAGGCCGTGTCGAAGCCGCCCAGGATCCCGGAGCCTCCGAGGGTTCCGTGGCCTCCGCTGAGTCCGGCGAGGTCTTCGATCGCCTGGAAGTCGGCCGCCGACGCCTTTTGGGGCGGAGGCGACGACGGCGACTGCACGGCGGCGAGTGTGCCCGCCGTGGCTGCGGCTGCGACGAGCACGGCAGCCGCAACCATCACCCTCGGCGAGGGCAGCGTCACGGTGACAACCCGCCGGTGCGCCCGCACGGTCGTGTGCACCGGCCGGTCGGGCGCCGGTACCGTCGGGGAGAAGTTGCGCCATGCTGCCTCGAGGTCGGGAACTGAGTGCGGCCGGGACAGCATGACCGCCGCCTCGGCGGCGTTCCGCTTGATCTCGTGGTGCCGCCTCCGGCAGCGATCGCAGCTGGCGACGTGACCGGTGTCCGTGTCGGAGACAGCGAACGGCTCGTCCACGAGCCGCCTCAACTGCCCGTCAGGAACGTGTCGCATGCTCGACCTCCTTACGTAGCGCCGCTTCGGCGCGGCGCAGCATCGTGCCGACCTGGCCGGCGCTCACGTCCATCGCCTCGGCAACCTCTGCATAGCTCAGCCCGCTGTGGCGCAGTACGAGCACGGTGGCGCTCCGCCTCGGCAGGCGTCCGAGAGCCTCTCGAACCTCTCGCCGTGACTCGCGTTCCACGACGAGCTCCTCGGGACTGGCCGGAGCGGCTGCGGCTCCCGCCCGCAGTTGGCGAAGGTGCCGCCGGCGCTGGCCACGTACGGAGTTGAGGGCGGTGTGGACCGCCGCCACCCGTACCCAAACAGCGGCGTGCGCAGGGAGACCCGACTCGGAAAAGCGGCGCTCGGCCGCGATAAAGACGTCTTGGGCAACGTCCTGAGCTGCATGAACGTCTCCTACGACCCCGTGGGCGATGCGAACGACTGTCGGGTAGTGAGCCCGGAAGAACGACTCGAAGGGGACCGGTTCGCGAAGGTCGTTTCCCCTTTCGGCGCTCACGGCTCTCGCTTCCATCCTCATCACCTCACACAGCACCGCCGGCCCCGTAAATGTGACGCGGAGTTGCCGAGCTGTGGCCCACGGGCTGACGCCGTTGCGCGCGAGCTCGAGGCGGGCGTCGCTCGAGGTCGACCTTAGGGGAACGCTGCAGACGTCGCCCACAAACCGAGAGCCGGATTGGCGATGTATTGAAAGGCTTCGCCGTCTCGATCGGTGCGTCGTCCGGAGGAAGACCCCGCCTCAATGTCGAGGCGTGCGAGCTCGCCTGGAAGTAGGCGCCACTCGTATCCGACGCCTTCGACCTCCTCGCGGGTGAGCCCGCCGGAGGTCGGGTCCGTGCAGTAGACGATGCGGAAGCGTCCCTCGCTGCTGCCGTGTATCAGGTGCGCGGCGGCGCCAAGATTGTCCCCCAGCTCGGGGTCACGCCGGACCGCTTCCAGCGTGGCAGGCGTCCCTCGGTAGCCGTGGCGGCGGATGAGGCCATCAATGGTCTCGTCCTCGCCGAAGGCGGAGACCCCGGGCGCCAGCACGACGAGCTCTCCGCCGTCCTCCATCGCCATGCGTGTCCGGTAGATGGCCTTGTTGGCGAGCCACGTCGTCTTGAACTCCGTGGGATCGAGCCAGCACACGACGCGGCCGAGTGGATCGGGAAACAGCTCGATGTTGCAACGGGCGGCAAGCTCGGCTGCCGCTCGGTAGGCGGCACCGCCGGACTCTCCTGAGCGCCCGCGGCCGATGAAGAGCCCTCGATGAACGACTCCTTCCGGGGCGTCCTCAACGACGGTGAGCACCCATAGCACCGCGAGACGCGGCGCCAGGAATCGGTCGAATGCCGCATCGACCACGTCACGCACTGGGCTGTTCGCGCGACCCATGATCTCTTCCATCCCGCAGAGCGCACCGAGGAAGTGGCTGCGATTGATGGTCAAGCTCCCGCCGAGACCAATGACGAGGTTCTTGCTGAAGTTCGCCATGCCGGTCACCTCATGGGGGACGACCTGGCCAACCGACACCACGGCGTCCCATCCTGACAGCAAGTTGTCGTCGACCTCGACGGGAACTGGATCGACGACGCGACCGCCGGAGAGGGCCGAGACCTCGACCACACCGATCTCCCCGAGGCGCCTGACGCCCCCCCTCCACTGATGCCGAAGGATCCGCTCGTACGGAACGCGGGTGCCGAAGAGCAGCCCCGCTTCGCCTCTGGTCAACGGGCGATGGGTTCCGAGCGCTGGCAAGACGGCGACCTCCACGCCGGCAGCAGTCAGCACTTCGTACAGGAAGCCCGTGATCTCGCCCGCCCGCGACCGGAGCCGAGAAAGGTCGGGCGGCACGACGAGCACCCGTCGCACCCCGGCGCCGAGTAGCTCGGTCGTCGCCACCTCGTCGATGATGTCGCGTAGCTCCTCGAGCGAGATCGCCCGACGGCCGTCGCCCTCGCTCCGCAACGGTGCCATGGCCGTTCCGGCACGCACGCCGACCAAGGCGGCTTCGATCTCGTCCACGACCGATGCGATGGCGCCCCGCTCCTCGACGGCTACCACGTCGGTCTCGTGCCAAGCAGGACGCTCGAGCGCCTCGAATTGGCTGCGGACCATGGTGGGGCCCATGAAGTGGCCGGGCCGGGCAGCGAGTCGTCGCCGCGCCTCGTCCGGATCGAGTACGAGCTCCACGAACCTGACATCTCCCGCCGCGCGGAGGGCGTCTCGGTAGGCGCGCTTCAGCGCCGAGCACGCCACGACGACCCGTTCCTCGCCTCGCATCGCCTGGCGGATAGCGGCAAGCCACGGCCACCGGTCCTCGTCGGTGAGCGGCCGGCCCGCCGCCATCTTGGCGATATTGGCCTCGGGATGAAAGGCGTCGCCTTCGAGAAACCGCGCACCATGGCGCCCTGCCAGCACCGGACCGATTGTCGACTTGCCCGAGCCGGAGACACCCATCAGCACGACCCGCCACGTCGGGCTCATGGCGCCCACGACGTCCGCCCGAAGTTCCGCACGCCCATGACTCTCAGATCGTCATGGCGCTGAAGCCGCCGTCGACGACGAGCTCGGCTCCGGTGATGAAACGCCCGGCATCGCTCGCGAGGAGAAGTGCCGCACCCGCAAGCTCGCCGACCTCACCGAATCGGCCCATCGGGGTCTGCCGCATGATTGCCGCCGTGCGCTCGCGGGTGAGGATCGTCCGGTTCTGCTCGGCGGGGAAGAATCCGGGGACGAGCACATTGCAACGGATGCCGAGTGGTCCCCACTCTCGCGCCAGGCTCTTCGTGAGGTTGTGGACCGCAGCCTTCGTCATCGAGTATGTGAAGACCTGTGACAAGGGCGTAAGCGCCGAAGCGCTGCCGATGTTGACGATGCTGGCCCCTTGGCCGGAGGAGGCGGCTCGGCCGACGAAGTAGCGCCCGAACTCCTGGCATGCGCGCATCACGGCGAGCTGGTTGATGCTGACGATCCGCTCCATCTCGTCATCGGCGATCTCGAGAAACGGAGTCGCCGAGTTCGTCCCTGCCCCGTTCACGAGGACGTCTACATGCCCGTGCGCCGCGAGGATGCGCTCGAGCAGGCTGCGCAGTGCGCTTCGCACGGAGGCGTCGCAGGCTTCGAACGTCACCTCCCTTGCGCCGTCGCGCAATCGACCGAGCGCTGCGTCGCCGTGCGCCGCGTCTCGTCCGACGATCACCGTTGCTGCCCCGGCGTCGGCGAGCGCTTCAGCGATCCGGCTCCCGAGCGCGCCGGTCCCGCCGATGACAACGGCGACTCGCCCGTCGAGGCGGAACGATGTAGGCAGATTCACCGGTGCACTCACGGGGTCCCAGACGCCATCGGTCGAGCTACCAGAGGAAGACGCGGCTGGGGCGGTCGGACTCAATCCGCACGTGCTGTCACGCCGGCCCGTGCCGCCGCCACCGCGCGGTCGTCGAACCCCCTGATGTCCGCGACGTGGCCGTCCCGAACCGTAAGCACCTGCCAGCGTTCGACCTCGCCGCCGCTCCGGGCGGCTTCCTCAGTCCGTGACACTCGCAGTCCGACGAGCAGCTTGTCCTCGCCAACGACCACTTCGGTCACTCGCGCCTGCGCACCGGCAGCTCGAGCGCGCCGGTACCAGGAAAGGACTTCGTCGCGGCTGTGGCAGCCGGACGCCGAGTCGTCGGGCGGGCCCCACGTGGCCTTGGGGTCGAGCAGCTCGCGATACGCCTCGAGGTCGGCGGACTCCAGTGCTTCCCTGACCCGGCCCGCGAGATCACGCAACGACGCTTTCTCCAAGCTCGCACCTCCTCGTCTGGTGCAACGAGGCTACTCGTCGTCCCAGCCGCAGCCGGGAGTGACCAAGAAGCGGTTCGGTCTCAGCCATCTCGCCTCCGCAGCTCCCAAGCCCGCACTAGCGAATCTGAGCTGCCCTCGGTTGCAACTGACAGAGCCCATCGGAACCGATGTTGAGACCGATGTTGCTCATGTTGTAGAGGTGTTCGCTGGCCACGAGCCACACGATGTCGCAGATCTCTCGCTGGCTGTAGTGGCGCGCAAGCCGCCCGAAGGTGTCAGGCTTCACTTCCTTGTTGCTTGTCAGCTCCGTGGCATAGTCGAGAGCGGCGCGCTCTGCTTCCGTGAACAGCGGGCTCGTCCGGTACGCCTCGAGGGCGTCGAAACGCTCCGCGTTCTCCGGTGACCGTCTCGTTGCGTAGAAGCGCGCCGCATCCATGCAGAAGAGGCACACGTTGAGGCTCGCAACTCGCTCGCGGATCATCGCGGCGGTCCTCTCCGGCAACTGGAGCTTCTTGTCCAGCCGCGAGACCTTGCCGTAGAAGGACCCGAACGAGATCGGCATCCGCGCCGAGAACACGGTCAACGGTGTCAGCACCTTGCCGAACTGTCGGCGCGTGAAGAAGAACACCAACTTTATGATCAGGCCCTTCGGGCGCTCGATCGGAGGTAGGTACGTGGCCATGGGATCGCCTCCTCTGTGGTTATGGGCTCACGAACCTTGCGGTTCACTGCTTTGACCCGTGAAGTCGCCCACTTGTGACAGCAACGCGACGAGCATCGTTCGATGCCGACGACCTCGTCCTTTGTCACATCGGCTGCTGCTCCGGGGTCATGAGGGAGAAACCGGCGCAAGGATGTGGACGATGAATGAGAGCCAATGGCTTGCAGAGCGCTTCGAAGAGCACCGGAGCCACCTCCGCTCTGTCGCTTACCGGATGCTCGGCTCGGTCGCCGAAGCCGACGACGCCGTCCAGGAAGCCTGGCTTCGTCTCGCCCGCTCGAACGCAGACGAGATCGAGAACCTCGGTGGGTGGCTGACGACCGTCGTCGCCCGCGTCTGTCTGAACATGCTGCGCTCGCGCAACGTGCGACGTGAGGTGCCGCTCGCTGTGCACGTCCCCGACCCCGTGGTCAGCACAATCGGTACGCTCCCACCAGAAGAGGAAGCCTCGCTCGCTGACTCCGTCGGGCTGGCGCTTCTCGTCGTGCTCGACTCCCTCACCCCCGCCGAGCGTCTTGCCTTCGTCCTCCACGACATGTTCGACCTGCCGTTCGAGGAGATCGCCCCGATGGTGGGGCGCAACCCTGCCGCAGCACGACAGCTCGCGAGCAGAGCGAGGCGACGCGTGAAGGGTGCCGAGGTTGCCCGGCCTGATCGCGACCTCGCTCGTCAGCAAGAAGCGGCCGACGCCTTCCTCTCGGCCGCTCGAGCTGGCGACTTCGATGCCCTCGTCGCCGTGCTCGACCCGGATGTCGTCCTGCGAATCGACGCCGGTGCCGAACGCCGCGTCCTCTCCATGGTGCTGGAGGGGTCTGAAGCTGTCGCCCGCCAGGCCCTTCGCGGCATCCAGACATGGCTGTCACGCTCGGGCACGCAGTTGCATCGCGCCGTCGTGAACGGGGCAGCGGGTGTCATCGTCACCATGGATGGAACGCCGGTCAACGTGATGGGCTTCACGGTCAAGAACGGCAGGATCGTCGAGATCGACGCCGTCGCGGATCCCGAACGCGTGCAACGAGTCACTACGGCTCTGTCGTTCGACACCTGATCCCGCGTGCTCGGACATCCACCCGTCCGAGCGACCGTCCGGTCGCCGTTGCTCTGTTCACTGAGCTGTGCCATGGGACGGCACACGCCTGTCACGCAATTGTCGCGGGAGATGCAGTCGTGCATGCCGGCACATACATGCTTCTTCCGCCGGTGCAGCACGACGACGGGGAGGACACCATGGGGACGGCCGGGGAGACAATTCGAGCAGCTTCACTCCTCGCCGCTGTGCTCTGCGGTGTGGCGACGTCGTCGGTCGCATCGTTGGTACCACCGGCGGCCGCCACGGTGGCCGTCAACTCTGCGCCGGTCTCGGTCAGCTCTGGCACCGGCCAGCTGCTGGCGAACCTCCGGTCGCCGGCTGCTGAAGGACTGCCCTCTCCCGAGCAGAGCTCGAGCGACCTCCTCTCCGAGTCGTGCGCCTCGAAGACGTTCTGCGTTGCCGTGGGCAGCTACTTCGACGCGGGGACTCGGGTACCCCTCATCGACAGATGGAACGGCACGCACTGGACGAAGATGAGCGTGCTACTCCCCCCGGGACTGGCACGCTTCAGCTCGGACAAACTCGACGGTGTGTCGTGCGCGACGACGAACTTCTGCATGGCTGTTGGCGACGAGAACGGCCAAGCGATCACCGCCGAGTGGAACGGTACGAGTTGGAGCTACCTCCCGGTTTCGGTAGAGAGCTATCCAACCCTGGCAGCCGTGTCATGTCCCATCAGCACCGAGTGCGTGGCCGTAGGCCAGTATGACGGCGAATACGGCGACCAGGCTCTCGCTCTCGTCTGGACTCAGGGCAGCAGCTGGACGCAATTGACGCCGCAGTTGACGTCCCCCGTCGGCGAAACGGTGTTCTCGGGGGTGTTCTGCCAGAACAGCGCCGCCTGCATGGCAGTCGGAAGTTACGTTCCGATGGGCCAGACTCTCTCCGAGCCGTTCTCGGAAGAAGACGTCCTTGGCGTCTGGCAGATAGACAGCGTCCCAGCCGGACCCTTCGGAGCCAGCACCGTCGCTGCCAGCGTCTCATGTGGAAATTTCAGCTCATGTGTTGCTGTGGGCTACACCAACTACTCCAACTCCGACGCCTACCGGGCGACGAGCTACTCCTGGAACGGCTCGTCCTGGACCTCTCTCCCGACACCCCAGCCGGCAAGCGTCTACGACGAGTTGCTTTCCGTCAGCTGTCAGTCGGGGTCGACTCCTGACTGTGAGGCTGTCGGGCTGTCTTCAGGGTCTCCGTTCTTCTCCTCCCAGAGCTTGGCGATGTCTCTCGATGGTGGGAAGTGGTCTCTGAGGCGGAGCGTCTCTCCAGCCGAATTCCAGGTGCTCGAGGGCGTCTCGTGCCCAACAGCGTCGTTCTGTCAGGTTGCAGGGTGGAGCGGGAGTGTCGAAGTGTCGGTCGCCACCGCTGAGCACCTGACGCCAGCGTCTGCGGCGTTGGAGAAAGTGCCCGGCGAGACGGCGCTCGAGTTCGAGCCACAAGGAATCTCGTGTGCCAGTGCCACCGCTTGCATGGAAGTCGGCTACTACCTCAATGGAGAATCTTCCTCGGCGGTGTCGCAGTGGTGGAACGGGCACGGATGGCGGACGATATCGCTGCCCGACCTCCACGGCGTCTTCACGGCCCTCGAAGGCGTGGCCTGCACGAGCCCGAGTCACTGCGTGGCAGTCGGCAGTGCGGGCTTCGGGCTCCTCGAGCGGGACGTGACCAGTCGGGAACCTCCTTCTCAGGCACTTGACGGCGGTTACGGCTTGGTCGCCGTCTGGAACGGGAAGCAGTGGACGGTGACCGAACTCTTTGGCGATGCTCCCTACGAGGGACTGAATGCCGTCTCCTGCTGGTCACCGTCAAGCTGCGTCGCCGTCGGCCAGGGATATGGGTTTGCGTTTTCCTATGCCGAGTCGAACGGAAGATGGAAGGCGTACGACATGCCCCAGGTGACCGAAGAGGCGTCTCCCAGCTCCGTGGCGTGCACCTCGGCGACCAACTGTGAGGCGGTCGGCGATGGCGCCGGATCGGCGACTGCCTTCGCCGCGCACTGGAACGGATCGAAATGGACGCTGCAGCCCCTTCCGAGCACCGGCAACGTCGTTCGGGAGCTCACAGGGGTCAGCTGCCCGAGCGCCCATCATTGCGTGGCGGTCGGCGCTCTGTGGACCGATTCAAGCACGCTGAGGGACCTCGCCCTGACGTGGAACGGCTCGAGGTGGAAAGCGCAAACCACGCCGTCACCGGAACCGTCTGATGGCCTGGCAGCCGTATCGTGCTCCGCCAACTCGTTCTGCCTTGCCGTAGGTCCGGTCACGACGACACCGCCGTCGCCGCAGAACGGGATCATCCTGCAGTGGAACGGCGCAACCTGGACGGCTTCGGAACCATCCGCCGCCAACGGAATCGTGACGCTGGACGCCGTCGACGCCGTGAGCAACGCGAGAGCCGTCGCCGTCGGCTTGACGCTCACGGAACTGGGATTCAGCCGCGTGAGGCTCGTCGAGTCGGGAGGTCAGTGGACAAGGACGTGAGAGTTCCTGGCGGTCCAGGCCCGCTCAGGACTGTGGCGCCCCCGCCCGGAGGCCGTCGAGGACCATGGTCACCAGCCGCTCGCTTTGCGCCCGCGAGACCGTGGACGCCGTGCACATGGGGCCGATCAGGGCCATGACGTCCGCGCCGCTCACGCCGAGCCGAATGACGCCGGCATGCTGGGCCTTCGTCACTACGACGTCCATTGCCGCGTCGATCTGCTCGCGCATATCGGAGCGGAGATCCGGGTTCTTCTCGAACGCCTCCCGCAGCTCGTTGACGAACGTGCGCTTGCCCTGGGCATACCGCACGAACGCCTCCATGAACGCCACGAGGGCGTCCCAGGGCTCGAGGTTGGCGACGGCCTTCTCCGCTGCCAGGCACAGCGCCTCGACGTCTTCACGGTAGACGGCCTCGACGATGTCGATTCGCTTCGGGAAGTGCCGGTAGAGCGTGCCGACGCCGACACCCGCCTCTTTCGCGATTGCCTCCATCGAGGCGCTCCCGCCCTCGCGGGCAAAGACGGCGCGGGCCCCCCCGACGAGCAGGTCGTAGTTCCTCCGGGCGTCCGCGCGCATCGGTCGCCCGCCGGCGGCGCCTGGTACTCCAGCGGCCTCCGTCGACGTCGTCCCGCTGGTGGTGCGCTGCTTGGCCACGGTTTCGCTGCCTCGGTCAGATTGGGGGTTGCTAAACGGAGGCCACCTCCGTATAGTAACCGGAGGAAGCTTCCGCTTACAGGATACCAGCGGAAAGGTCGAAGTCAATGCCTGTCAGTACCTCTATCTCGTCGCGCCCCCTTGGCGCGCCACTCGCCCCAGCCGGCCCGGCCGGCGTCTTCGCACGACTCATCGCCAGCCGGGCCGTGTTCCTCTTTGTGATCCTCGCCGCCCAGCTCATGGTCGTCCTCGACACCACGATCGTGAACGTGGCGCTCCCGCATATCGCAAGCGGGCTGCACCTGTCGCCGAGCGCGCTGTCATGGGTTTTGAACGCCTACATCCTCACCTTCGGAGGCTTGCTGCTGCTCGGCGCCCGTGCCGGCGACCTCCTCGGCCGACGGCGGGTCTTCCTCGCCGGCATCGCTCTGTTCTCCGTGAGCTCCTTCGTGGGCGGAGTTGCCGCCACCGGGTGGATGCTGCTCGCCGCCAGGGCCGCCCAGGGGATCGGCGCCGCACTGGCGGCACCTTCTGCCCTCTCGTTGCTCACCACGGTGTTCGCCGAAGGACCGGAGCGCACCAGGGCGATCGGTCTCTTCACGACCGTGTCCGCCGCAGGCGGTGCCACAGGCCTCGTGGCCGGTGGCCTTCTCACCGAGCTCGTCTCGTGGCGGTGGGTCATGTTCGTGAACGTCCCGATCGGTCTCGCCGTCATCGCGCTCGGCACCCGAGTGCTCGCAGAGACGAGCAGGCGCCACGGGCGCTTCGACCTCACCGGCGCAGTCACCTCCACCCTCGGGATGTCGGGCGTCGTGCTCGGGCTGGTCGAAGCCGGCAACCACGGCTGGACCGACACCAGTGCCGTCGGGCCGCTCGCCCTCGGCGTCGTCCTCCTCACCTCGTTTGTCTTCACCGAGCGGCGGGCGGCTGAGCCGATCCTGCCGCTGGGGCTCCTCACTCATGCGACACGCAACGCCGCCAACCTCGCTCGGGCCCTCGTGTATGCCGGCATGTACGGACTGTTCTTCTACCTCTCCCAGTTCCTTCAGGAAGTGGAGGGGTACTCGCCCCTTCGAGCCGGCCTCTCCTTCCTGCCCATGCCCCTGTCGGTCTTCCTCGCCTCGCAGCTGGCGAGCCGAGTCCTTCTCCAGCGGTACACCCAGCGTCAGGTGATCACAGGCGCCATCTCGCTCTCGGTGCTCGGGCTGCTCATGGCCACCCAGATCCACACCGGCATCTCTTACGGCGAGATCGCGGTTTCGCTCATCTTCGTCGGAGCAGGCTCGGGCGTGTCGTTTGTCAGCCTCACGACCGTGTCTTTGACCGGCGTCGCACCAGCCGACGCCGGCGCCGCCTCCGGGTTGATCAACGTGAGCCAGCAGATGGGAGCCGCCGTCGGCCTTGCCGTGCTCGTGAACATCTTCGGCACGCTCACCCACCATGTCCGGATCACTGCAGGCGCCAGCGTTGCCGCCGCCCGGACAGCCGAGGTCGTGATCGTGGGTGGGCTCCATGACGTCTTCGAGGTCGCCACTCTGTTCGCCCTCGCAGCGCTCGGGCTCGTCGTCGCAGTCGTCGGTCGGGCGCAGCGGGCGGCGCCCGAGGTCCGCACGCTCGGCCCGGCGATCGTCGCCCAGCCGGTGCGAGGAGACGACCGGGAGGATTCGGGCCGCGAGCCAGCGGCGTGAACGGTGCTCGTCAGGCGCCTTCTGGGGCCATCGATAGAGCTCGTCGCCGGCGAGATCGCGATGATCAACCCATCGCAGCAGCGATCCGCTCCGACGCCTCTCGCAACTCCTCGTCCGGACGGTTCGGCAGTACGTCCTCCCAGAGCGGGAGCATCATCCCCTGCGCTTCGATCATCCCAAGTGGACGGGGGATGAACCACACGTGGAAGTGGGAGCCGCCGTCTCCCCAGCGGTAGAGGTGGACCCGACCGACCCCGCCAAGGGAGAGGATGGCCCGCTCCACTCTGCCGGCGACGAGACCAAAGGTCGCCGCCGCGCCACGCGGAAGGTCGCAGAAGGAGTCGACGTGCTCCTTGGACGCCAACCACACGGCGCCGGGCAAACTTCCCCCGACGGGAGGATGCAGCGTCCAGTGCTCGTCGGACCACACCGGTGCCGTGACCATCCCGGTGCAGATACCGCACGGATCGCCACCCGGCTCGCCGCGGCGAGGAGGCTCCGGGATGACCGGCTCCTCGGGATCGAGGACGACCAGTGGTTCCTTGTAGGGCAACTTCACGTTTCTCATCCTTTCCGTAACTCGTAACGCGGCACGGCTATTGGCACCGCTCGGTCCCGTCTGGCCTGTGTGCAACGAAGCTGAGGGTTCCGTCGACCCTCACGGTGATCCGGTCGAAACCCAACGCCTGCAACAACGCAAGCAGTACGGCGGGATCGATCGGGTTGTATGTGTCGCCGGCGTGGAACTCGTGAAGCTCCGTGCTTGCGAGGCTGTCCGAGCCGATGAGCACACCGCCGGGGCGGAGGACCCGCAGCGTCTCCGCCAGGATCGATCGCTGGAGGGCGAGCGTCGGCACGTGGTGCAGCATCGTGAACGTACCGACGGAATCGAAGCTCTCGGCGTCGTACGGCAATTCGGCACCACTTCCCACCGCGACCTCCACAGTGGAGTCGGCATACTTCTCCGCCAGCCGATGAGCAGCCTCCTCGTCGATCTCGAAGGCGACGAGCCGCTTCACCCGGTGGCGGAGCCACTCCGTCGCCGCCCCGGGTCCAGGGCCGATCTCGAGCAGTTCGTGTCCGAGCTCTGTCTGATCGACGAGCCACGGCAGCACCTCGTCCTGGATGTAGGCAGCCCACTCGGGACTCGGGCAAAGTTGCTGATGGTTTGCATTCACCCTGCTCACGCTACGGAAGCGACGCCCCCGATCCAAGACCGTAAGCTGCCATCTCGTGTCGTTGAACGGACACAGCGCGGGTAATCCGACGCCGGGCGATGTCGCCTGCGACACGGACAGCTGCTTCCCTGAGACGAACATCGTCGTCGTCACCTTCCCGATGCCAGCCGGGCACGTGTTCGACTGGCACACGCATCCGGACCACCAGCTGGCTTGGGCTGCGGCCGGCGTGCTGACGGTCCGTACGAAGGACTCGGCCTGGGTGCTGCCCCCCACTCGCGCCCTCTGGATTCCGGCAGGGGTCCGACACG
>Ga0181526_10002154_pt1 | contig 17473 bp, 13 predicted proteins | sample PEATcosm2014_Bin_35_FD_119750 | JGI IMG/M metagenome (GOLD analysis project Ga0181526, IMG submission 119750) | Peatland microbial communities from MTU Mesocosm Facility, Houghton, MI, USA - PEATcosm2014_Bin06_30_metaG | ecosystem: Environmental > Terrestrial > Soil > Wetlands > Peat | place...
CGCGGCAAAGCCCACAATGCCGCGCTGATCGCATGCGCCAGAAAGCTCCTGATCTACGCCAATACCGTCGTCTACCGAGGAACGCCGTGGATCGAAAAGCCCGCAGCCACTTAATGGTTGCTACGAGTCGTCATTCCGGGGCGCGCGAAGCGCGAGCCCGGAATCCATAACCACTGTCCTCGCGGAATTGTCTCTGCATCAATTCTCCTGCGCGCACGGCGGCTATGGATTCCGGGCTCCTCGCTGCGCTCGGCCCCGGAATGACGGCTAGTCAATCCCCGGCAATCCCAGCGCCTTATCCACCAGCGCGCCCGCCCGCTTAAAATCGAAATTCCGATAAAGATTGAGCTTCGCCGAGAATGACGGGCCGCCGTAGAATTTTTCATATTGGGCGTGGCGGCTGCCGAATTCGGAGCCGAGGAAATCCCAGATGAGCCGCATCAGTTTTACGCGCGTTTTGGCGTCGGCGGTGCCGGAGCGCATGTAGCGTTCGAGGTCGGCGGCGATCTCAGGGTTGGCGAAATCGGCTTCGGAGGAGGGGAGCGTGATGAAGGCCGAGCCCGCCATTTCACGGATCATTTCCAGCATGCGGCCGTTGAGCTCCGACTGCATGGAATTCGCCGCGTAATACGACGTGCGCGACGGCCAGTAGATGCCGTCCTCGGTGGTGCCTCCCACTTCGTGCGCGAGGAGCATCGACTCGTAAATCGAGACCAGCGAGCAGAGCTCGCCCATCATCACCATCACGGCCGGATTCGAGGCATTGCCGGTCATCTCGTTCATGCGTTGCGCCAGCCCGGCCATGAAGCGCAATTTGGTGACGTAGCGGGTCTGCGCCTGATGATTGCCGAGGAGATGCGAGGGGGTCTTGCGCCACTGATCGCGCGACAGTTCGACATTGCGGTAGATGAAGACGCGCTCCCAGGGCACGAACACATTGTCGAAAACCACATAGCTGTCGCTCTCGTCGAAGCGGCTCGACAGCGGATAGTCGGCGGGGCTGCCGGCGCGCGCATAGGGTTTGCGCGGATAGAGTTTCAGTCCTTCGGCCGCGACCGGGACGGCGAGGCAATTGGCGTAGTTCTCGTCGCCGGGCGCGAGCGGCTGGATGCAGCTCAGATGGATATAGTCGGAAATGGCGCCTCCCGTGGCGAGCTGCTGGGCGCCGGAAATCACGATGCCGTCGTCGCGTTCTTTCACCACGCCGGCATAGAGTGTCGGGTCGCTTTGCGCATGCGCGGGCTTCGAGCGGTCGATCTGCGGCGGCACGATGGCGTAGCTGCAATAGATGTGCTGATCGCGCATGAATTCGTAGAAACCGACCAGATGCTCGGCGAATTTCTGGCCCTGGCCGGCGAAGAATTTCGGCACCGCGGCGTAGCCGGCGAAGAAGCCCGCGACATGGTCGGGGGCGCGGCCCATCAAGCCGAAGGTCGCCTCGGCCCAGGTCTCGGAGAAGAGCCGCCGTGCGCGCAGATCGGCGGCGGTTTTCGGGATCTGCCAGGCGCGCCAGACCGGCTGGCCGGTTTTCGGCGACGGATAGGTCATGCGCTCGCGCTGCGCCGGATCGGCCGCGATGTCGAAGAGCGCCGCGATCGAGCGGGCGGCCTGGCGGAACGCCGGGTGGGCGGTGACGTCTTTCACCAGTTCGCCGTCGAGAAAGACGCGACGCCCGTCGTTCAACGAACGTAGATAATCGGCCCCCGTGCGCATCGGCGTCTCCTTGCGAAAGCATTTAGCCGAAGCGGCTCGCGCGTGTCATCGGCGAAAAGCCGGCATAGGAGCCAGACTTAGGGCGCGCTTGCCAAGTCCGCCGCGGGGTTTTACGGCTGCCCTACAGGGAGGACCAAAATGGTGCGGAAAATCCTGGCCGCAGGCTTTGGGCTCATTGCGCTGTTCGGCGTGACGGCGGTGGCGTTTGCCGCCGATTATCCGGAACGGCCGATCACCATCGTGGTCGGATTCCCGCCGGGCGGCGCGAGCGACATCATGGCGCGCATCCTCACCGCAAAGCTCGGCGCGCTGCTCGGCCAGCCCTTCGTGGTCGACAATCGCCCGGGCGCCGGCGGCAATGTGGCGGGCGAGCTCGTGGCGCATGCGGCGCCGGACGGCTACACCATCCTCCTCGGCAACAACGCCATCTTGGCCACCAATGGCAGCCTCTATGAAAAGATCGGCTTCGACGCCGAGAAGGATTTCGACCCGATCAGCCTGATCGGGACGCAAGCCAATGTGCTGGTGGTCAATCTCAGCGTGCCGGCGCATTCGCTCAAAGAGCTGATCGAGCTCGCCAAAGCCAATCCGGGCAAGCTCAATTTCGCCTCCTCGGGCTATGGGCTCGCGGCGCATCTCGCCGGCGAATTGTTCAAGACCGAGGCGCATATCGACATCGTGCATGTGCCCTATAAAGGCTCGGCGCCGGCGCTGCAGGACGTGATCGCCGGCGACGACCAGATGATGTTCGCCACCACATCGGGCGTGATGGGCTTTCTCAAGAACGGCCAGGTGCGGCCGCTCGCGGTGACGACGCTCAAGCGCACCGCGATCCTGCCGGACATTCCGACCATGGATGAGGCAGGCCTTCCGGGCTTCGAAGCGACCACCTGGCATGGCCTCGTGGCGCCGGCCGGCACGCCGAAGAATATCATCGAGACGCTGCACCGCGCCGTGGTCGAGGCGCTGAAAGATCCCGACGTGGCGCAAAAGCTCGCAAACCTCGGCATCGATCCGGTCGGCAGCGCGCCCGACGAATTCGGCGCCTATATCAAAGCCGAAATCCCGAAATGGGCCGCCGTGATCAAGGCCTCCGGCGCGAAGATGCAGTAGCCGTCATTGCGAGGAGCGAAGCGACGAAGCAATCCAGACGCTTGCACCGCGGTCTGGATTGCTTCGCTTCGCTCGCAATGATGGGCTAATACACATCCGCCTGGAAGCGCCCCTGCTTTTTCAGATCGGCGAAGAACGCCACCGCCTGATCGGGCGTGCGCGCGCCGTGGGCGGCAATGACGTCGATCATGGCGCGCTCGACATCCTTGCTCATCGAGATGGCGCCGCAAATGTAGACATGGGCGCCGTCGGCGAGCCACGACCACAGATCGCGGCCGACTTCGCGCATGCGGTCCTGCACGTAGAATTTCTGCTCGTCGTCGCGCGACCAGGCCAGCGACAGCCGGGTCAACACGCCGGCCGACTTCATGCCCATCAATTCGTCCTCGTAGAAGAAATCGAAATCGCGGCGCTGATGGCCGAAGAACAGCCAGTTGCGGCCGGGCGCCTTGGTGGCCATGCGCTCATGCAAGAAGGCGCGGAACGGCGCGATGCCGGTGCCGGGGCCGATCATGACGATCGGCACCGACGGATCGGCAGGCAGGGCGAAGGCGTGCGCCTTCTGGATATAGGCCTTGAGCTTTGCGCCGGGCGCGATGCGCTCGGCAAAGAAGGTCGAAGCGACGCCGACGCGGGGCCGCTTGCCGATCTGATAGCGCACCGCGTCGATGGTGAGCGCGACGCGGTCCGCGGCGACTTTGGGCGACGAGGCGATGGAATAAAGCCTGGGCTGCAGCGGATCGAGCGCCTCGATAAAGGCTTCCGGGTCGGGGCGGATGCCGGGAAATTTTTCCAGCGCCGCCAGCACGTCGAGTGTCGCGGCGTCGCCATCCGGATCGCCGCCCGAGGCGAGCGCCTTCGCCTTCTGCCGCCGCTCGCCGCCGGTGATGTAGGAAATGAGCTGGAACAGCATGTCGGGCGCGGTGCCGAGAGAGACGCCGTCGGTCAGGACCTCGCGCAGCGTGCGCCCGCCGATCGGAAACTCCGGCGGCGCGTGCAGCGCGGCGATGACGGCATCGACCAACGCGGGATGGTTCTGCGGAAAAATTCCAAGCGAGTCGCCGACAGTGTAATCGATCCGCGAACCGGCGAGGTCGAGATCGATATGCCAAGTCTCCTTGGCCGAGCCTTGTTTGTTGAGCCTGGTGCGGGAGCGGAAGGAAATCTCGGCGGGATTGTCCCGCGTCGGCTCTGGCATCGCCGCCGGAGTTGCGGCCTCTAGGGTCGCCGCGACGCCCGCCGGTGCCGGCGCTTTGGCCTCGGCCGGAATGGCGCCGAACTCGGCATAGAGCGATTTGAGCATCCGGGTGGTTTCCTTGCCGCCCGGAATGCAGAGGTTCAGCCGCTCCTCTTTTTTCAGGAAGATCGAGTTGGCGTAGTCCTCGCAGGTGTAGCCGCATTGGCCGCAATCCTGCTGGCCCATCGCCGCCATCATGCGCCGCCGCAGCGGCCGGCCCGTGGCATGCCCCATGCGGTCGGGCAGCGGCATCGACATGTCGTGCCACGGCGTCGAGCCGTCATCGCCGTCGTCGAGCGGGCCGCGCGCTGCGGGCTTGCCGGCAACATCGCCCAGGATTTTCGCCGTTTCCTCGGGCGACAAGGCGTTGACGCCGCCGTCGAGCGAGAGGAGGCCCGCGAAAAAACCGTTGAGCCAGGTGCGCTGCTCGGCCGAGAACGGCGCCGAGTCCGGAATCAGAACTGGGATCGGCGGCGCGGTGGTCTGCATCACTCGACCGCCTCTTGTGCGTTGAAGTTCTTCAGCGCGTCGATCTCGTGCCGGCGGGTGAAGGTGAGAAAGCTTTCCGCGGCCGAAGCGCGATGCGCCAGATAGGCCTTCAACATGCGCTCGACCGTCTTCGGCGCGTCCTCGGCTTTGACATCGCGATAGATTTCGCGGCCGCAACCGGCATCGGGACCGAAGCCGCCGCCGACCACGACGTGATAGCCCTCGACCTGGTCGCCGTCGTCGGAGATTTGCACCTTGGTGCCGACGAGCCCGATATCGCCGACATAATGCTGCGCGCAGGAATTCGGACAACCGGTGAGGTGGATGTTGATCGGGCCGTCCAGCGCAACGCGCGCCTCGCACCAATGCGCGATCTCCTCGGCGTGGCGCTTGGTATCGGAATTGGCAAGCTTGCAGCCGGCATTGCCGGTGCAGGCGACGAGGCCGGCGCGGATCGAGCTCGCTGTAGTCGCAAGCCCAAGGGCTGCGATGGCGGCTTCCGCCGCGGCGACGCGAGCGTCGGCGACACCCGAGAGCAAAAGATTCTGCCAGACCGTGAGGCGGATTTCGCCGTCGCCGAATTCTTGAGCGATCTTGGCGAGCCCGCGCATCTGCGCGGCGGTGATTTTTCCGACCGGAAACACCACGCCGAGCCAGTTGAGACCCTTTTGTATTTGCGGGTGGACGCCGATATGCGCGAGCCGGTCGAAAACGGGACGCGGCGCGACGGCTTCGGCCGGAACGCGGCTGAGCTTGCGGCCGAGCCGTTCTTCCATCGCGGCTAAGAATTTCTCAAAGCCCCAGGCGTCGAGCACATATTTGAGCCGCGCCTTGGCACGATTGGTGCGGTCGCCATTGTCGATGAACACGCGCACCACGGCGTCCGCCACCATGGTGGCCTCGGCGGGCTTGACGATGATGCCGGTGTCGCGGGCGAAATCCTGATGGCCGGTGATGCCGCCGAGCAAGAGGCGAAACCAGATGCCCGGCTCGACGCCAAAACCGTCTCTCACCTCGACGGCCTGGAAACCGATATCGTTGGTGTCTTCAAGAACCGCGATGGTGCCGCCGCCGTCGAAGCCGACATTGAATTTGCGCGGGATGCCGTAAAGCGAGCGGTCGTTGAGGATATGGAAATGCCATTCGCGCGCATAAGGCCTGGTGTCGAGGATCTCCTGCGGATCGATGCCCGCGGTCGGCGTGCCGGTGACGTTGCGGATATTGTCGGCGCCCGAGCCGCGCGAGGCGAGGCCGAGATCCTGGATGCCTTCGACCATGGCGACGGCGTTTTTCGGCTCGACCTCGCGCATCTGCAAATTGGCGCGCGTGGTGACGTGGCAATAGCCGCCGGCATAGCGCTCGGCGAGATCGGCGAGACCCGAGAACTGCCAATGCGTCATGATGCCGTTCGGAATGCGCAGCCGGCACATATAGGATTTCTGGGTCGGCGCGCAGTAGAACAGGCCGAAGAAGCGCCAGCGGAAATTATCGTCGGGCTTCGGCGCTTCGTTCTTCGCGGCCTGGTCCTTGAGTTTCTCGTAGCCGTCGAACGGATGCAGTTCGCGCTTGAATTTTTCCGGATCCGACAATTTGCCGCCGGACTTGATCACGCGATCTTGCGCGCGCAGACCCGCGGCGTCAGGGCCGGTCGGTTCGGCCGCGGGGGAAGCTGCGGCCGCACCGGCCGCGCCGCCGGCCGCAGGCCGCGCGTTTTTGGCGATCTGCAGCCCGGCTACGAAGCCCTCCAGATAACGCTTTTGTTCCGGCTCGAAGTCGCCTGACATTTCCGTTCCCGACGATCTGCGGCGGCGTTATTCGGCCGGCACGCCGGTCGGCGCCGGCGCGGCGAGCTTGGCCGAGTCGTGCGGCTTGTAGGTGACGTAGAGCGCGAGCCCCGTGAAGGTGAAGCCGCCGACCAGATTGCCGAGCGTGACCGGAATCTGATTCCACAGCCACCAATCGGCGACGCTGACTTTCGCGCCCATCATCATGCCGGTCGGGATGATGAACATGTTGACGACGGAATGCTCAAAGCCCTGCGCGAAGAAGATGAAGATCGGCATCCAGGCGCAGGCGATCTTGCCGATGGTCGAATTCGTCGTCATCGCCAGCACCACCGCGAGACAAACCATCCAGTTGCACAGCATGGCCTTGACGAAGCAGGTGACGATGCCGGCAAAACCGATGGCGGCGTAGCCGATGGTCTTGGCCTCGGCGGTGGCGACGATGCGGGCGGCGACGCCGGCCGGTGCGGTCGTGCCCATATTGGTGAGCACAATCGCGATCAAAGCGCCGTAAGCGACGCTGCCGATCAGATTGCCGATGAAGACCCAGCCCCAGTTCACCACGACCGAGGCGGCGCTCGCCTCGCGCTCGAGCCAGGGCAGCGGCACCAGCGCGAAACTGCCGGTGACGAGTTCGAGGCCGAGGAGCACGATCGCGATCAAGCCGACCGGGAAGATCAGCGCGCCGACCAAGGGCACGTTGGTCTGCACCGCGCCGGTGAAAGCAAGGCTTGTCGCCACGCCCAAAATGGCGCCCGACAACATGCCGCGGATCAGAAGATCGCGCGGCGACAGCATGAGTTTGCGTCTGCCCGACTCGATCATTGCCTGCGCCACGTCGGCCGGTTTCACATAGTCCATTGTCCACCTCCTTTGATCGCCATTGCCGGATCGAATGGCACAAACAAATCAGCTGCTGTTCGCAGACGACGCCAGGGACGCTGTAGGGGCTGGAAGTGCTTCAATACTTGCTGCGGGGGCGGCACGGGCGCTGGCGCAGAAGCAATGAAGGCTTCCGGTGTTTTTTGTTCTTGGTCAGCCGCGCTGCTGAAGCATTTGGCCATCGTCGTTGACGGCCGTTTTGTTAGCATTCGCAAGACACATGCCAGCCAAGGCTATGAGGAAAAATCGTTATATATCAGCGGCTTGACATGCGCGCTTAATCATTGAGCGGCGCTGTTTCTTGCCTGTTTTTACTGCAGCCCGCCCTGCGACTGTGCAGCGGGAAAGTTCGCATTTGCAGCTACCGAACCGGCCTATTGGGTATTGCGTTCAATCGACAGGAGGTTGCCGGTCGGTCGCGCCGGGCGCCGGTGACCGCGGTAAAAGCAAAGGGATGCCAATGGCTTAGTGCTGTCCGACTGGGGAATGGTTCTTGCATGACCAAAGCCATCTCCCCGCAGCGAAGGCAGATGCACCGCGCTACATGGACCCCGCGCTCAAGATCGTCATTGCCGACGAAAATCCGGTTCGCGCGGCGATCCTGGCGGATGGTCTGCGCGAGGCCGGTTACACGCAGGTCACGCGCATCGACGAAATGACCAATCTGCTCGCCCGCATCTACACGCTCGATCCCGACGTCATTTTGATCGATCTGGAGAATCCGAGCCGCGACGTCTTGGCGCAAATGTTCCAGGTCAGCCGCGCGGTGCGGCGGCCGATCGCGATGTTCGTCGATCAGAGCGATGCCGCGGCAATCGAGGCCGCCGTCGATGCCGGCGTATCGGCCTATATCGTCGACGGCCTCAAGAAAGAGCGCATCAAGGGCATTCTCGACCTCTGCATTTCCCGTTTCAACGCCTTCGCCCGCCTGAAGGACGAGCTTGAGCGCGCCCAGACCGCGCTCGGCGAGCGCAAAGTCATCGATCGCGCCAAGGGTATTTTGATGAATCTGAAAGCCATCAGCGAGGCCGAAGCCTATGCGCTGTTGCGCAAGACGGCGATGAATGAAGGCAAGAAGATCGCCGACGTCGCGCAGTCGGTGGTGACCGCCGCGGAGCTCCTGAAATGAGTCAAGTTTCCATGCGCATCGGCTTTATCCCGCTGGTCGACGCGGCGGCTCTGCTCATCGCGGTCGACAAAGGCTTCGCCGCCGAAGAGGGCCTGGCGGTCGAATTGATGCGTGAGGTTTCGTGGTCGAATGTCCGCGACAAGCTCAATATCGGCTTGTTCGACGCGGCCCACCTGTTGGCGCCGCTCGCCATCGCCTCGAGCCTCGGCGTCGGACACGTGCGGGTTCCGCTATTGGCGCCCTTCATGCTCGGGCTCAATGGCAATGCGATCACGGTGTCGCCTGAGCTCTATGATGCGCTCGCGGCAACAGCGACCGGCGATCTCAGCGACCCTTTGGTCTCGGCGCGCGCGCTCAGCGGCGTCGTCGCCGAGCGCCGCCGCGGCGGCGCCGAACCGCTCACCTTCGGCATGACATTTCCGTTTTCGACGCATAATTATCAGCTTCGGCTTTGGCTGGCGGCGGGCGGCGTCGACCCGGACGAGGACGTGCGCCTCGTCGTGTTGCCGCCGCCCTATATGGTGGACAGCCTTGCCAGCCATCAGGTCGATGGCTTCTGTGTCGGTGCGCCGTGGAATTCGGTCGCGGTCGGTCTGGGCATCGGCCGTATCGTTCATTTCGGCTGTGACATTGTCGCGCGCTCGCCCGAGAAGGTGCTGGCGGTGCGCGCCGCCTGGGCGGCCGACCGACCGGGGGTATTGGAGCGGCTCTTGCGCGCGCTCGACCGCGCTGCGAAATTCATCAACGATCCGGCGACTGAAGTCGAAGTGGTGGGGCTACTCGCCGCGCCAAACCGGGTCGGTGTCGATCCGGACATTATTCGCGGCACGCTGAACGGCCGGATGCCGGTTGCGCTTGGGGGCGATCCGCGCTTCAGCGTCGACTACATTTTGATCGGCCGCAGCGGTGCGGCGCGACCCGATCCGGCGCATGCCGCCTGGCTTTATGCGCAGATGGTGCGCTGGAACCAGACCGCTTGGTCGCCGGACCTTCTCGCCGCCGCGAAGGCGTGCTTCCGCCCGGACCTTTATGACGCGGCTCTTGGCGGGTCGGCGCGCACAAGATCTTCGCCCGAGCATTTTGACAGTGTCGGCGCCTTCGCCGGACCGCCGTTCGATCCCGACGATGTACCGGGTTATGTCGAGGCGGTCAGGAGTCGCGAGCGGTAGCGCGCATTTTGCGTTGCACAAATTTTCTTCAGTTTGCGGCTTGGCTAAGCAAAAGCACTTCAGCACGCTCGCGGCGATTTTCACTAAATCGCGGAAACAAAGGTTTTTTGCTCAGCGGAAGATGTTGGCACGAAGTTTGAATTACCAACGACCGAGTTTCTCATTCGGCGGCGTCCATGGGCGTCGCCACAAGGCCCAATGACGGGCCGGCAGCAATGACGCTGTCCTGGGGGGAGCGCTAGGTCGCCTCCTGCTCAGGGCGGCGTTTTTTGTTGCTCGATGCCGACAAGACAACGCGACGATCGTGACGAGCCAGACCGGGATTAAGCGGACTCCAAAAGGAAAATCTCCGATGAGCGATGAAAACACGACCTGGATTTCAGAATGGCATCCCGAGGACGAGAAGTTCTGGAATTCCGGGGGCAAAACCGTCGCCCGGCGCAATCTGATCTGGTCGATCGTCGCGGAGCATGTCGGGTTCTCGATCTGGCTGATCTGGTCGATCGTTGCGACCAAGCTGCCGGCGGCGGGCTTCCATTACACCACCGACCAATTGTTTCAGCTCGTAGCGCTGCCCGGCTTGATCGGCTCGCTGATGCGATTTCCCTATACATTCGCGGTGACCACGTTCGGTGGCCGCAACTGGACGATCTTCAGCGCCTCGGTACTGTTCATCCCCACCATCCTGCTCGCCTATTTCGTAAGCCAGCCCGACACGCCGTTCTGGGAGATGCTGCTGGTATCCGCGACGGCCGGTCTCGGCGGCGGCAATTTCGCCTCCAGCATGGCCAATATCTCCTTCTTCTATCCGGACCGTATGAAGGGCTGGGCTCTGGGCCTGAACGCGGCCGGCGGCAATATCGGCGTCAGCAGCGTGCAACTGCTGGCGCCGATCTTGATGGGGCTCGGGATTATCAATCTCTATCAGGCGAAGCCGGTGGCCGGCGTCTACCTGCAGAATGCCGGGCTGATGTGGCTCGTGCCGCTGGCGATCGCGTTGTTTGGCGCGATCTTCTTCATGAACAACCTGACCTCCGCGCGCTCGACGTTCAAAGATCAAGTCGCCATCGTGGGGCGCAAACACACTTGGATCATGTCCTACATCTATATAGCGACCTTCGGTTCCTTCATCGGCTATTCGGCCGCGTTTCCGCTATTGATCAAGACCCAATTCCCCGCCGTCGCACTGAGCGTGGCCTTCCTAGGTCCGCTGGTCGGTTCGCTGGCGCGTCCGCTTGGCGGCTTGCTCGCCGACAAAATTGGCGGTGCAGTCATAACGTTTTGGAATTTCATCGCCATGGGAGCCGCGACGATCGGCGTCATGTATTTCGTGGAGCTGAAGGATTTCGCCGGCTTCTTTGCGATGTTCCTGATTCTTTTCGTCACCACCGGGGTCGGCAACGGCTCGACCTTTCGCATGATCCCGTCGATCTTCCGCGAGGAGAAACTCCGCGAGGCGAAGGGCACCGGAGATTCCGGCCGGCTGGCGGCCATCAAAGCTGCCAGAATCGAAAGCGCGGCGGCGCTCGGATTTGTCAGCGCCATCGGCGCAGTCGGCGGATACTTCATTCCGCGCGGCTTCGGCGCGTCGATTGCCGCCACCGGCGGTCCGATGTTGGCCTTGGAGATCTATTTAGCCTTCTACGCGACATGCCTGGCGCTGACCTGGTGGTACTACATGCGCAAGACCGCCACCTCGTCGGCCGCGACGAGCCTCGCCCACGCGCGTGTGTAAACCCCTCGCTGCCGCAGGTCGCGCCGAGACGACAATCGAGCCTTGTCGTTTCGATCGCGATCTGCCGGCGGCGCGTGCGAGGTTTTCTCCGCCGCCAGCGCCGCGACATCGAGGCACAACGATCTTGGATTTTTGCATTGAGTGCCGGGGCCAACCGAGGAGACGACAATGACTCCAGATCAAGTCAAGGCGATCCAGGACAGTTTTTCCAAGGTTGCTCCGATCGCCGAACCGGCAGCAGAGTTGTTCTACGGCCGGTTGTTCGAGATCGCGCCCGCGGTCAAACCGCTGTTTCGCGGCGACATGAAAGAGCAGGGCCGAAAGCTGATGGCGACGCTGGCCGTCGTCGTCAAAGGCCTCGACCATCTCGACGCCATCTTGCCGGCCGCAAGTGCGCTCGCCAAGCGTCACGTCGGCTACGGCGTCAAACCGGCCGACTACACGCCGGTGGTCGGCGCTGCGCTGCTGTGGACGCTGGAACGCGGTCTTGGCGCGGAGTGGACGCCGGAACTCGCGCAAGCCTGGGCCGCCGCTTATGGCCTGCTGTCCGAGTTCATGATCGGCGAGGCCTATGGCCGTAGCGCCGCGGCCGAGTGAGACGGTGAACAACCGCTGGCGCCCAAAGCTCGTCGTCGTCGGCAATGGCATGGCCGGGATGCGGGCGGTCGAGGAACTCCTGTCACGCGCTCCCGGCCGCTACGACATCACCGTGATCGGCGCGGAAGTTCATACCAATTACAATCGCATCCTGTTGTCGTCGGTACTCTCGGGCGACAAGACACTCGACGATATCGTGCTCAATCCGCCAGACTGGTACGACGAGCACGGCATTCGTCTGATTGCCGGTAACCGCGCGACGGCGATCGATCGCGCCGCGCGCAAGGTCACGCTCGCCGATGGCGGCGTCGTGGCTTACGACAAATTACTGCTGGCCACCGGATCGAAACCCTTGGCGCCGCCGATCCCGGGCCTCGGGCTGCCGAACGTGCGCGCCTTCCGCGATATTGCCGATGTCGAGGCGATGATCGGCGCCGCCACGATTGCACGCCGCGCGGTGGTGATCGGCGGCGGTCTCCTCGGCCTCGAAGCGGCGTGGGGATTGAGGCGGCGCGGCATGGCGGTCGCGCTGGTGCATTTGATGCCGACGCTGATGGAACGCCAGCTCGACGTCGCGGCCGCAACCCTATTGCGTCGCGATCTCGATGCGCGCGGCATCGAATTTTTCATGAACGGCCAGACCGAAGAGATCCTCGGCACCGATCGGGCGGAGGCGGTCTTGCTCGCCGATGGCCGCACCATTCCCGCCGATTTCGTTGTGCTGGCGATCGGCATCAGGCCGAATGTCGAACTCGCGCGCGCCGCAGGCCTCGACGTCAATCGCGGCATCCTGGTCGGCGACGATATGGCGACCGCCGATCCGGATATCTACGCGGTCGGCGAATGCATCGAGCATAACGGCCAGGTGTTCGGACTGGTCGCGCCGATCTGGGAGCAGGCAACAACCTGCGGGGCGCGGCTTGCCGGCGAGCTGGACGCGGTCTATGTCCCGCCGCCAATCTTCACCAGCCTCAAGATCACCGGCGTCGATGTCTTCTCCGCCGGCGTGCTTGCCGCCGCCGACGCTGCCGAGGAAGAAATCACGCTGCACGATGCCAAGGGCTCTCTCTACAAGAAGGTCATCTTGCGCGACGACAAAGTCGTCGGCAGCGTGCTCTATGGCAGCGTCGCCGACGGCCCGTGGTACGTGCAATTGATGCGCGACAAGACCGACGTGTCGGCATTTCGCGATCAGATCGTGTTCGGCCGCGTGTTCGCCGAGCAAGCATTGGCCGCGTCGTCGCCGGCCGAAGCGGAAACCGATGTCGACACCGATAGGGCGACTGTGGGGCCGCAATGGAAAGCGGCGTGATCCGCACCACCTGTCCCTATTGCGGCGTTGGCTGCGGATTGAAGGTCGCAGCCGACGGCACGCTTTCCGGAGACAAAGAGCACCCCGCTAATTACGGCCGGCTGTGCTCGAAGGGCGCGGCGCTCGGCGATACGCTCGCCACCGCTGGACGGCTGCTCGCCCCGCAGATCGGCGGCCGCAATGCGAGCTGGGACGAAGCGCTCGATCGCATCGCCACGACTTTCAAAGCGACCGTGGCGGAGCACGGGCCGGACGCGGTGGCGCTCTACGTCTCCGGCCAGTTCCTCACCGAGGATTATTACGTCGCCAATAAGCTGATGAAGGGGTTTATCGGCAGCGCCAATATCGACACCAATTCGCGGCTCTGCATGGCGTCGTCGGTCGCCGGGCACAGTCGAGCCTTCGGCGCCGACATCGTGCCCGGCTGCTACGACGATATCGAAGCCGCCGATCTGGTCGTTCTGGTCGGTTCCAACACGGCGTGGTGCCACCCGGTGCTCTATCAGCGTCTCGTCGCCGCCCGGGAAAAACGCGGCACCAAGGTAGTGGCGATCGATCCGCGCCATACTTCGACCTGCGATATCGCCGATATTCATCTCGCGCTCCGCCCCGGCTCCGACGTGGCGGTGTTCGCCGGCCTGTTGGTGCATCTCGCGGAGCGCGGGGTTTGCAACGCGGCGTGGACGGAGAAATTTGCGTCGGGCTTCGCCGCCGTGCTCGACACCGCACGCAAGTCGGCGCCATCGCTCGCCGCGGTCGCGGCCATCGCCGATGTGCCGGCTGCCGATCTCGCGCGCTTCTATGATTGCTTCGCCGCGACCGAGCGCAGCGTGACCTTCTACTCGCAAGGCACCAACCAGTCGTCATCCGGGACCGACAAGGTCAATGCGATCGTCAATTGCCATCTGGCGACCGGCCGCATCGGTCGGGCCGGCATGGGACCGTTTTCTCTGACCGGCCAGCCCAATGCGATGGGCGGCCGCGAAGTCGGCGGTCTCGCCAACCAGCTCGCGGCCCATATGAGCTTTGCCGATCCGGCCGATATCGATCGCGTAGCCCGCTTCTGGAACGCGCCGCGCATCGCCACACAACCCGGCCTCAAGGCGGTCGAACTGTTCGAGGCCGTGCACGACGGCAAGATCAAGGCGTTGTGGATTCTCAATACCAATCCGGCCGCCAGCATGCCGCGCGCCGAGCGGGTGCGCGCCGCACTCGGCGCTTGCCCGTTCGTCGTCGTCAGCGATTGCTGGCCGACCGATACGACGGCGTTTGCCGATATCGTCTTGCCGGCTGCCGCCTGGGGCGAGAAGGACGGCACCGTCACCAATTCGGAACGCTGCATTTCCCGCCAGCGCGCCTTTAGGCCGCCGCCGGGCGAAGCCCGGCCGGATTGGTGGATGATGACCGAAGTGGCGCGGCGCATGGGCTGGAGTGCGGACTTTCCCTATGGGAGCCCGGCAGAGATTTTCCGCGAGCACGCCGCGCTGTCGGGTTTCGAGAACGCGGCGCCGCGGCGCCGCATCTTCGATATCGGCGCGCTCGCCGACCTGAGCGATGAAGACTATGAGCGCTTGCCACCGGTGCGCTGGCCATTGCCGCGCGAGACGTCCGGGCCGCCCACGGTCGAATCATGGTCTGATGCCAAGCGCCTGTTCGGCGACGGCAAAGGCTTTGCGACGCCGGATGGCCGTGCGCGTTTCGTGCCGACACCGTATCGGCCGCCGGCGGTCGCCGCCGACGCGCAATGGCCATTCATTCTCAATACCGGACGCCTGCGCGACCAATGGCACACCATGACGCGGACTGGGAGAGTGCCACGGCTGTTGGCGCATCAGCGCGAGCCCGTGCTCGACATTCACCCCGCCGACGCCGCGCGGCTTGATCTCGCCGATGGCGGACTTGCCCGCATCGAGAGCCCACACGGTGCGAGCACGATGCCGATTCGTCTCTCCGCGGCTTTGCGCCAAGGCGAAGTCTTCGCGCCGATGCACTGGACCGATCGTTTCAGCTCGGCGGGCCCGATTGACGTCGTGGTTGGAGCCGCGACCGATCCGGTTTCCGGGCAGCCGGAGCTCAAGGCGACGCCGGTTCGCGTGACTGCGGTCGCATCGCAATGGTATGGGCTTCTGCTGCGCGGCGCCGAACAGGTCCCAGCCGGACCTTATTACTGGGCGCGCGTCCCGGTGGAACGCGGAAATGCCGTCACGCTCATCGGCTGGGAGTCGTTGCCGCGAGATTCCGATACCGAATCATGGATCGCGGCGCTGCTCGATGCGCCGGCTGAGGCCGAACTCGTGATCTATGCCGATCCCGCCCGCGGCACGTTTCGTTATGCGAGCGTTGTCGGCGGACGCCTGGACGCCTGTTTGTTCATCGCCAGGAAGCAGTCCGCGCTACCGTCGCGCGATGCCCTGACCGCCTTATTGGGAACCGGCGTCGAGCCCGAAATGCGCACCCAGATTCTCGCCGGCGCCGCCGGGCCCACGGCGCAGAATGCGGCCGGCCGCACCATCTGCGCCTGCTTCGGAGTCGGCTTGAATACGCTCAGCGGCGCGATTATCAGCCGGCGGCTGACCAGCGTCGCCGAGATCAAGACAGCGCTGCGCGCCGGATCGAACTGCGGCTCGTGTATTCCGGAATTGCAGGCGATTCTGAACTCATCGCAAGCGACAGCCGCCGCGTCAGCCTGAGACCGGCGACTTAACTTGCCACTGCCGCGACTGGGCGATTGCACGCTCCAGAAGTCCCGCAATACCAGGGGTTTCTGGCAAAGCGCCGATCTGTGCTGCCGATCACATCCCGAATTGCGAAGTCGGAAGACAGTTAATTTAACGATGCCCAAGACAACGGGGATGCAGCCATGATCAGTTTGCAAAATCGAAAGAGCCGACGCGCGTTGTTTGCGGTGATTGCAGCGGTCGGCACCTTGGTCTCCTCGGCGAGCTTCGCCGGACCGTCATATGACGGCGTCTGGAGCGTCTTGGTGCACACCGAAAAAGGCGATTGCGATCCGGGCTACCGTTATCCGATCCGGATCGCCAACGGCCATCTGATCAATGCCGGCGACTCCGCCTTCACCATCACTGGCGCAGTGGCGCCGACCGGTGCCATCACCGTGACGGTGAGCGCGGCGGGCAAGAGCGCCAGCGGGTCCGGCCATCTCGCCGGCGCCGGGGGCGGCGGTTCCTGGAGCGGCGGCACCTGCTCGGGTTCATGGACCGCGGAGCGCCGCGGCGCCTAGGTGTTACGAAGCGGGGCGTTCGCGGACAAACGCCTGCCGGGTTTTTGATTAAGGATGCGATTTTTCGCCAGCGGATGGCGCATCGGTGATGGCCGGCGCGCCTTTATGGTTCGGCGACACTCGCCTTTTCGCGCTGCTGTTGTATCTTGGGTCAGAATTCGGTTGCAAAAAAGCCGAACTGAAAACCCAGGGGGGACGCGCTTTGACCTATTGCCTCGGAATCCTATTGCCGGCCGGGCTCGTCTTGGCTTCCGATTCGCGCACCAATGCCGGTGTCGATCAGATTGCGCAGGTCCGCAAGCTGGCGCGGCTCACCGTGCCCGGCAAGCGCGTCATCGCCATCCTGTCGGCCGGCAATCTTGCGACTACGCAGGCCGTCGTGACGAGCTTACGGCAGCAAGCCGGCTCCGGCGCGGTTGGTCAGGATGTGTATGCGGCGCAGACCATGTTCGACGTCGCCAATATCGTCGGCGCCAAACTGCGCGAGGTCGTCGCCCGCGACGGCAGCTTTGTGCAGCCCTATGGCGATCCAAGCGGTAATTTCCTGGTCGGCGGACAGATCTCGGGCGAACCGCCGCGGCTGTTCCAAATTTATTCGGCGGGAAATTTTGTCGAGGCGTCGGACCGTTCCTGTTTTCTGCAGACCGGCGAAACGAAATACGGCAAGCCGATCCTCGACCGGGCGCTGAAGCCGCAAACCTCGCTCGACGAAGCGGCCAAACTGGCGCTGCTGTCGTTCGACGCGACGATCCGCAGCAATCTCTCGGTCGGCCTGCCGATCGACTTGCTGCGTTATGAAACCGACCGTTTTTCGGATGGCAATTTTTCGACGCTGGACGAGGACAATGCCTACTGGAATTCGTTACGGAAGAGCTACCACGACGGTTTGGCAAGCCTCGTCCACAGTCTCCTGCCGCCTCCGGCGGAAGCCTATGAGTGAGGCCGCGCGCTAGGGTCGGGACTCAATTAGATTATAGCCAGTAGGCCAGCGTAGCCACGAAGCAGATGGCTGAGAAGAAGTTTCTGGCGAGCTTGTCATAACGTGTGGCGATGCGCCTGAAGTCTTTGAGGC
>Ga0181526_10002157_pt1 | contig 17445 bp, 14 predicted proteins | sample PEATcosm2014_Bin_35_FD_119750 | JGI IMG/M metagenome (GOLD analysis project Ga0181526, IMG submission 119750) | Peatland microbial communities from MTU Mesocosm Facility, Houghton, MI, USA - PEATcosm2014_Bin06_30_metaG | ecosystem: Environmental > Terrestrial > Soil > Wetlands > Peat | place...
CACGATCGTCATGCCGCGCCACACCCCGTTCGTGAAGGTGCAGCACACGCGCTCGCACGGCGCCACGGTCGTGCTCTACGGCGACACGCTGGCAGAGGCTTTCGAGCATTCGTTGAATATTCGCGCCGAGCAGGGCCTGACGCTGGTTCATCCCTTCGATGATCCGCAGGTCATGGCGGGGCAGGGCACCATCGCGCTCGAGATGCTGGCTGCGCAGCCGCAGCTCGAGCAGCTCGTGGTGCCCATCGGCGGCGGCGGCCTGATCTCGGGCGTCGCGGTTGCCGCCAAGGCGCTGGCGCCGAAGATCGAGGTCATCGGCGTGCAGAGCAGCAGCTATCCGTCGATGCCGGCCGCTCTCGCCGGCACCGAGGCGCTGTGTCAGGGCAACACGATCGCCGAGGGCATCGCGGTCAAGTCGGCCGGAGTGCTCACGCGCGAGGTGGTGCGCGTGCTCGTCGATGAGATCCTGCTGGTCGATGAAAGCGAGCTCGAGCGCGGTATCGCGCTGCTGCTCAACGTCGAGAAGACCGTGGCCGAGGGCGCCGGCGCCGCCAGTCTCGCGGCGGTGCTCTCGCAGCCGGAGCGCTTTCGCGGCCGCAAGACCGGCCTCATCCTCTCCGGCGGCAACATCGATCCGCGGCTGCTGGCCTCGGTCATCATGCGCGAGCTGGTGCGCGAGCAGCGCATCGTCACGCTGCGCATCCCGATCGCCGACCAGCCCGGCGCCCTGTCGCGCGTGACGCACGTGATCGGCGAGCAGGGCGGCAACATCCTCGACGTGTTTCACAGGCGCCTGTCGATGAACGTGCCCGCCAAATCGGCGACGCTCGAGCTGAGCTTCGAGAGCCGCGACGCCGGTCATGCCGAGACCATCGTTGCCGCGGTGCGCGCCGCCGGCTTCGATCCGGCGGTGCTGCCGAGCTGATGAGCGCCGCGGACGTCACCCTGGCCGACATCCGCGCCGCGCAGGGCCGCATCGCCGGCCGCGTGCTGCGCACGCCCGTGCTCGAGAACTCGCTCATCGATGAGCTGTGCGATGCTCACCTGCATTTCAAGTGCGAGAACCTGCAGGAGATGGGTGCGTTCAAGGCGCGTGGCGCCAGCAACGCGATCTTCGCCCGCTCGGATGAGGCGCTGCGCGCAGGTGTCGTCACGCATTCCTCGGGCAATCACGGTGCCGCAGTGGCGCGTGCAGCGCGGCTGCGCGGCGTGCCGGCCCGGATCGTGATGCCGCGCAATTCATCGGCGGCCAAGCTTGCGGCGGTGCGCGCCTACGGTGGGCAGATCACGCTCTGCGAGCCGACCGTGGCCGCGCGCGAGGCCGCGGCGGCGCGCATCGTGGCCGAGACCGGCGCGCTGTTCATCCATCCTTATGACGATCCGGACGTCATTGCGGGTCAGGGCACGATCGCGCTGGAGTTGCTCGAGCAGGTGCCGCATCTCGACTGGCTGCTCTGTCCGATCGGCGGCGGTGGACTGGCGAGCGGCCTGTCGGTGGCGGCGAAGGCGCTGCGACCGCAGATCCGCGTGATCGCGGTCGAGCCGGCCGGTGCCGATGATGCCTACCGCTCCTTCGAGTCAGGTGTGCTGGCGCCGCCCGCCCCGACCGCAACGATCGCGGATGGCCTGCGCGGCGCCCTCAGCGCGCGCACCTTTGCAATGATCCGCTCGCACGTGGACGGCATCGTCACGGTGGATGAGCCGTCGATCGTGCGCGCCATGCGCGAGCTCTGGGGGCGGCTGCGCATCATCGTCGAACCCTCCTCGGCGGTGGCATTCGCGGCCGTGCTCGAACGCAAGCTCGAGCTTCGCGGCGCGCACGTGGGCATCGTGCTCACCGGGGGCAACGTCGACCTCGACGCGCTGCCCTGGTAGCCGGACCGCGCTCAGAGTCGGGCGCCGGTACCGGCACGGAGCGGGCTCGCCTCAGTAGATGTGGATGCTGGGGGCCTCGGCGCTGCGCACGCTGGCGCGGAACATCGCCGGTGTGTTGTAGCGGATCTCGATCGTGCCGCGGTGATCGATGGCGATCAGCCCGCCGGTTGCGCCGAGGCGCGGCAGGCGCACATCGATCGAGGCGCTGAGGGCCTCGGCCAGCGAGGCGCCGCCGTAGCGCAGCCGCGCGGCGATGTCGTACGCCTGCACGGTGCGCAGGAACCACTCGCCATGTCCGGTGGCCGAGACCGCGCAGCTCTGATTGTCGGCATAGCAGCCGGCGCCGATCACGGGCGAGTCGCCGACGCGGCCGGGGCGCTTGCCGTTCATGCCGCCGGTCGAGGTGGCCGCGGCGAGCCGTCCGGCGGCGTCGCGCGCCACCGCACCCACGGTGCCGAACGGCGGCTCATCGAGCGCCGCGGGCATCGCGCGTGCCTTCTCGCCGGTGTGCTGCAGATGCCACTTGAGCGCCTCGAGCTGCTGCAGCCGATCGGGCGTGATGAAATACTCGTTGGCCACGCGCGCCACGCCGGCCTCCTCGGCGAACCGTTCCGCGCCCTCTCCGACCAGGAACACATGCGGCGTGTCCTCGAGCACGCGGCGCGCGAGCCGAATCGGATTGCGGACGTGTCGTACCGCCGCGACCGCGCCGGCGCGCAGCCCCTCGCCGTCCATGATCGAGGCATCGAGTTCGACGCTGCCGTCGATCGTCAGCACCGCGCCGCGCCCGGCATTGAACAGTGGATCGTCCTCGAGCATCGCGACCGCAGCCTCGACGGCATCGAGCGCCCGGCCGTCGGCCTCGAGGATGCTCTGCGCGGCCAGCAGCGCTTGCGCGAGACCGTCGCGGAACGCCCGCTCGCGCTCGGCGCTGAGCGAGCGCTGCGGCAGGGCGCCTGCGCCGCCGTGGATGGCCAATGCGTACATGCCGCAAGCCTAGCATCGCGGGGTGTCGTGCGGCGCCGGCTGCCGCCGCGCCGCCGGCGGCAGACAAGTGCGCCGTGTCTCGGGTAGCCTTCGCACCCCATGAGCAACGTTGAACCGGGCTGGCAGTTCGCCAGCGACAACACTGCCGGCATCTGTCCCGAGGCGTGGAATGCGCTGGCGCTGGCGAATGTCGGCTACGCACCCAGCTACGGCGAGGATCGCTGGACCGCGCGCGCGTCGGAGCTGATTCGCGCGCTGTTCGAGTGCCCGCAGGCGCAGGTTTTCTTCGTGTTCAACGGCACCGCCGCCAACTCGCTGAGCCTCGCCGCGCTGTGTCGGAGCTACCACGCCGTCATCTGTCACGAGCAGTCGCACGTGTATACCGACGAGTGCGGTGCGCCGGAATTCTTCAGTGGCGGTGCCAAATTGCTGCCGGTGCCCGGTCCCGGTGCCAAGCTTTCACCGGCCGCCGTGCTGCGCGCACTGGATCGTCGCGACGACGTGCACGCCTCGAAGCCGCGCGCGATCTCGATCAGTCAGAGCACGGAATGGGGCAGCATCTATCGGCCCGAGGAGATCGCGGCGCTCGGTGCGATGGCGCGCGAGTACCGGCTCGCGCTGCACATGGACGGCGCCCGTTTCGCGAACGCCCTGGCCGCTTCCCGCACCATCCCCGGCGCGCGGGCAGCGAGCGCCGCTGATCTGACCTGGCGCGCGGGCGTCGATGTGCTGAGTCTCGGCGGCACGAAATGCGGCCTGAACACCACCGAGGCGGTTGTGCTCTTCAAACCGGAACTGGCGGTGGAGTTCGACTACCGCGGCAAGCAGGGCGCGCAGCTTGCCTCGAAGATGCGTCTTCAGACCAGCCAGTGGGTCGGCGTACTCGAGTCCGGCGCCTGGCAGCGGCATGCCGCCCACGCCAACGCGTCGGCCAGACAGCTCGCCGCACGGCTCGAGCGCGAACTGGGCCTCGCGCCGCTGCGCGCGGTGGAAGCGAACGCGGTGTTCGTAGAGCTCGATCCATCGGTGGCCGACTCGATGGCAGCGGCCGGCTGGCACTTTCACCGCATGGGTGAGGCGGGCTACCGGCTGATGTGCTCCTGGGCCACGCGCAGCGAGGACATCGAGCGCTTCGTGGGCGATCTCGCGCGCTGCCGGGGCGGTCAATCCTAGAGCGGCAACGACGGATCGACGATCGCCTTCCAGGCCAGCAGCCCGCCCTCGAGCTGCAGCGGATCGGTCAATCCCGCGCGGCGCGCGAGCGCGCCGGCCTTCCGGCTGCGAACGCCACTGCGGCACATGAACACGAGCGTGCGGTCTTGCTGCAAGCTCATGCCGCCTCGCCTGAGCTCGCTATCGAGCTCCGCCAGCGGCACATTGACGGCTCCCGCCAGGTGCCCCAGTGCGAATTCGTGCGGCTCGCGCACGTCGATCAGGGCGAGCGCCGGGCGCGTCGAGTCGGCGGGCTGCGCCAGCGCCAGCGCCAGCTGCGCGGCGCTGATTGCGTGCACGGCCTGCAGCTCCGCCAGCGCCACGAAACCGGGCGGATCGGCCGGTACCTCAATGGTGGGATGCGCGCTGCACACCGCGCAATCGGGGCGCCGCTGGAACTTGAATTCGCTGAAGCGCAGCTCGAGGGCATCGTAAGCCAGCAGCCGTCCGAGCAGTGGCGAGCCGGTGCCGACAATGAGCTTGATGGCTTCCGTGGCCGCGAGCGTGCCGAGCACGCCGGGCAGCACGCCGAGCACGCCGACCTCGGCGCAGTTGGGCACCATGCCCTCGGCGGGGTTGGGGAACAGGCAGCGGTAGCACGGACCCCGATCCGGCAGGTAGCTCATGAGCTGCCCTTCGAAGCGATGAATCGCGGCCGATACCAGCGGCTTGCGGTAGATGACGCAGGCATCGTTGACGAGGTAGCGCGTGCCGAGGCGATCGCTGCCGTCGATGACCAGATCGTAGCGCTCGAGGAGTGCCTGCACGTTCGCCGCGCACAGCTCGATCGGATGCGCAATGACGCTGATCGAGGGATTGAGCGCTTCGAGCCGCGCGCGCGCGACCTCGGCCTTCGGCGCGCCGACGCTGGCGGTGTCGTAGAGCACCTGGCGCTGCAGATTCGACTCATCGACGGCGTCGAAATCCACGAGGCCTATGGTGCCCACGCCGGCCGCGGCCAGGTACAGCGCCGCGGGCGAGCCGATGCCGCCGGCGCCGATGAGCACGACGCGTGCGGCCTTGAGGCGCTGCTGGCCCGCGGCGCCGATCTCGGCGAGTGTCAGGTGGCGGCTGTAGCGGCGCAGCTCCGCGGGCGAGAGCGGCGACGGGAGAGTCTCGGTCATGGAGCCGGCAGCATTGCGCCCGGCCCGGACGCTGTCAAATGAGTGCGCCGCGGCGGCGCACCGCGGTGCATGGAAGTTGCTAGAGTGCGCGCCAATTCGGCTCCGTCGGTCGCCTATGCACAGTGGATCCCCGCTCGCGCATCGCATCGGCGCCCTGTTGCCGCCGCTGGCACTGGCGCTGCTCGCGCTGCTGGGCTGCAATCGTGGACTGTGGACGCCCGATGAGCCGCGCGAGGCGGAGATCAGCCGCGAGATGGCGATCCATCCAGGCGTGATTCCGACGCTCAACGGCCAGCGCTTCATCGAAAAGCCGCCGCTCTACTACTGGACGGTGGCGGCAGTCTTTCGCCTGACCGGCGGGGCGAGCGTTGCGGCCGCGCGCGCCGTGAGCGTCGCGGCAGCCATGGCGACGCTGGCCATGCTCGTCGCGTGGGGAAGCGCGGCGCATTCGCGCGCCGCGGGTTGGCTCGCGGCCCTGATGCTCGCATCGAGTGCGCAATTTCTGCTCTCCACGCACTGGGTGCTGATCGATCCGCTGCTGATGCTGACCACGACGCTCGCGGCCTGGGCAGCGTGGGAACTGCTCGCGTGGCGCGACAGCGCCGCGTTGCGATGGCTGTTCTACGGCGCGCTGGTGCTCGCGCTGTGGATCAAGGGGCCGATCGGTCCGGTGCTCGTGGGTGCGGGGCTGCTTGCCTACGTGCTCATCGACCGGCCCGCGCACTGGCGGCGACTGCATCCGATCGCAGGCGTCAGCCTGCTCGCGCTGGCGGTACTGTTGCTCGGCCTCGCCATCTGGAAGCAGGGCGGGGATGCGGCACTCTGGGAGTGGGCCTACGTGAATCACGTCAAGCGCCTGCTGAGTCCGGGCAACACGGGGCATCGCCAGCCGCTGCTCTACTACACCTGGACGCTGCCCTATGCGGTTCTGCCGTGGCTGCCGCCGCTGATCGAGGCGCTGCGGCCCGCGCACTGGCGCCACGTGACCCTGGCGGGTCTGCCGCGGCTGAGTGATCCCGCGCGCTACGGTGCACTCATGAGCGCCGCGATGCTGCTGCTGCTCTCGCTGTCGGCCACCAAGCGCGAGACCTACCTGCTGCCGGTGCTGCCGCTGCTGTTTCTGTGGCTTGGCATCCGCACCCATGAATGGTGGCAGCAATGGCAGCTGCGTCGCGGTGCCTGGCTCGGCCCGCTCTGGTGGCTGCAGGTGCTGCTGCTGTGCGTGGTGACGCTCGCGGCCCCGGTGGCCGCATGGATCTGGCTCAAGGGCGTCAACGCCTGGGTGCTGGGCACACTGCTCGTGGCCGTGCCGTGCGTGGCATCGCTGCTCTATTTCAGTCTGAGGGCCGATCGTGAGCGTGCTGGACCCGCGGCGCTGGTCTGCGCCGTGGCGGGCGGCGCCATCGTGCTGGTGCTGGCGCCGGTGTTGCTGAACGGCATCAAGGACATGGCACCCTTCGTGCGCTTGATCGGCCAGCAGCTGCCGAGCGGAGAGCCCGTCTACGCGACCGGCGTCGATGAGACGCTGCAGGCCGAATTCCCCTTCTATACCGGACGCAGGGTGGTGCCGTTGAGTCTCGAGCAGCTGCGTGCGCCAGATCGCTCGCAGCGCCGGCCGGACTGGGTGGTGATGCAGGACGACGCCGAGGCCGAAGCGGTGAGCCTCGAGCCCGACTACACGCTCTGGGGTCAGCAGACTTTCGGCGCGCATCGCCGTCTGCGCCTCTGGCAGCTGCGCCCGCCCGAGCACGCGCCATGACGCTGGCCGTTACACCGGGGCGCCGCGCGCTGCTCTGGCTGGTGCTCGCGCTGCTCTGGTTTGGGCCGCTCGAGACGCCGCACCTGACCGATCCGGATGAGGGGCGATACGCAGAGATTCCTCGCGAGATGAGCGTCAGTGGCGATTGGGTGACGCCGCGCCTGGATGACATCAAGTACTTCGAGAAGCCGCCGCTGCAATACTGGGCGACGGCCGTTGCGTACACGCTGTTTGGACAGCATGCCTGGACGGCGCGCCTCTGGTCCGCGTTGTGCGCCTACCTGGGACTGCTGCTGAGCTGGGCGCTCACGCGCCGCCTCTACGATGAGCGCGCCGCCGCGCTGACCGTGATCGTGCAGGCAAGCTCGCTGCTCTACCTCGGCCTGGCGCGCATCACCACGCTCGACATGTCGCTGTGCTTCGGCCTGCAGATGGCGCTGTGCGCGCTCGCGTTGCTGGCGCAGCAGCGCGCAGCCCCGCCTGTCACCGGGGGCTGGCGGCTGCCGCTGCTGCTCGGCGTCGGGATCGCCTTCGCCGTGCTGTCCAAGGGCCTCGTCGGGATCCTGATTCCCGCGGCCGTGGGGGCGATCTACCTGCTGTGGCGCCGCGACTGGATGCTGCCCCTGCGCGCCCGGCCCTGGTGGAGCCTGCTGGCGCTGCTCGCACTCGCTGCCCCCTGGTTCCTGCTGGTTTCGCAGCGCAATCCCGAGTTCGCACATTTCTTCTTTGTCGTGCAGCACTTCCAGCGCTATCTCAGCACGGCAGGCTTCGACCGTTACCAGCCCGCGTGGTTTTTCATACCGGTGCTGCTGCTGGGTCTGCTGCCCTGGACCACGCTGCTGCCAGGCGCCGTGCGCCGGGGTTGGCAGGCCGCAAGCGAGGGCAGCAACGGCAGCGCCGTGCTGCTCGTGTGGTCCGCGTTCGTATTCGCCTTCTTCAGCCTGTCGCACTCAAAACTCATTCCCTACATCCTGCCGCTGCTGCCGGCGCTGGCCGCGCTGATGGGCCATCACCTGGCCGCGCTTCCGGGCCCACGTCTTGCGCGGCACCTGGCTGTCATGGCGATCTGCGGCGCTGCGCTCGGCGCGGCAGTGCTCGTGCTGTGGCAGCTGCCGTTGTCACAGCGCCTGGCTGCGAGCGTCTCGGGCGCCAGCATGGTCGGTGTCGCCATGGCGTTGCTGTCGCTGGCGCTGGGATGCGCGCTGGGCGCACGGCTGGCACTGCGCGCACGGCCGATCGCCGCAGCGGCGATGGCAGGACTGGGCGGCTGGCTGCTGGGGGAGTGCCTGTTGGCGGGGGCGGAGCAACTGCCGCGCCTGCATGAGCTGGTTGAACTCGAGCAGGACGTGCGACCCTGGATCGGGAACTCGACGCGTCTTTATTGTGTCAATGATTACCTGCAGCCACTGCCCTTCTACTGGAGCCGGACCTGCACGCTGGTGGGCTATCGCGGCGAGCTGGATTTTGGTCTCAGGCAGGAACCCTGGCGATGGATAGCGAATCTGGAGCTGTTTGCCGGTGTCTGGCGGGGTCAGGACGACGCGGTGGCGCTGCTGCGCCCTGAGGACTACCTCCAGCTGGCCGCGTTGGGCCTGCCAATGCGCGTGATATACACTTCACAGTCCTTGGTCGCGGTAAAAAGATGATCAGAAGCGCAGACTTGGCGCTCGACTACTCATGAGTCAGGATTTCCTCCCCTTCACCCGCCCGTCCATCGACGAGACGACCATCAGTGCCGTGGGCGATGTGCTGCGCTCGGGCTGGATCACGAGCGGGCCGCAGGTGCGCGAGTTCGAGGCGCAGCTGTCGGCCTATTGCGGCGGCCGCCCCGTGCGCGTCATGAGCTCGGCCACGGGAGCCATGGAGATCGCCTTGGCGCTGGCCGGCATCGGTCCGGGCCATGAGGTGATCACCTCGCCGCTCTCCTGGGCCAGCACCGCCAATGTCATCGTGCGCGCGGGCGCCCGGCCCGTGTTCGTCGATGTCGATCCGGCCACGCGCAATATCGATCCGGAGCTCATCGAGGCGGCGATCAGCGAGCGCACGCGCATGCTGCTGCCGGTGGATCTGGCGGGGCTGCCCGTGGATCGCGATCGGCTGTACGCGATCGCACGCCGACACTCGCTGCGGGTGCTGGAGGATGCGGCGCAGTCGATGGGCTCGAGCTGGGGCGGCGTACGCATCGGCGCCGGCGGCGATCTGGTGTCGATCAGCTTCCATGCCAACAAGAACATCACCAGCGCGGAGGGCGGCTGCCTGGTGCTCAACGACGCCGAGGAGGCGCGGCGCTGCGAGCTCTGGCGCCTGCAGGGGGTCGAGCGATTTCCCGACGGCGGTTACGACGCGACTCTGGCCGGTGGCAAGCACAACCTCACCGACATCGCCGCCTGCATCGGCGTCGGTCAGCTCAAGCGCCTGGAGGAGTTCAATCAGCGCCGCCACCTGCTCGCGCGGCGCTACTTCGAGCGCTTCGACCGCTCGCTCGGCTGCGAGCTGCCGCCGGAGGACTTCACGCACAGCAACTGGCACATGTTTCAGATCGTGCTGCCGCCGCAGTTCGAGCGCGGGGATTTCATTCGCGCCATGCACGCCGCCGGCATCGGCATCGGCGTGCACTATCCGGCCATCCACCTGCTGACGCTGTATCGCGGCATGGGCTTCAAGCCCGGGGATTTCCCGCATGCCGAGCGCATTGGCCGCGGCATCGCGACGCTGCCGCTGTTTCCGGCCATGCGCGAACAGGACGTCGACCGGGTGTGCGCGCAGGCCGCGCGCGTGCTGAAACGGCCGTGACGGCGCGCTCGCCATGACGCAGGCCGTCACGCGGGCCGTACCGGAGCTCTCGGTCGTGATCCCCGTGTACAACGAGGAGCAGGTGCTGCCACGTCTGTTCGAACGGCTCTACCCGGCGCTCGATGCGCTCGGGCGCAGCTACGAGATCGTATTCGTCAACGACGGCAGCCGGGATCGCTCGGTGGCACTGCTGCGCGAGGCGTTCGACAACCGCCCCGATGTCACGCGCGTGGTGCTGTTCGCGGCCAACTTCGGCCAGCACCGCGCCATCCTCGCCGGCTTCGCCGCCAGCCGCGGCCGCGTCGTCATCACGCTCGACGCCGACCTGCAGAATCCGCCGGAGGAGATCCCGCGCGTGCTCGCCGAGCTCGATGCCGGCCACGACTATGTGGGCACGATCCGCATGCAGCGCAAGGACGTCGCCTGGCGCCGCTACGCCTCGCGCGTCATCAACGCGATTCGCGAGCGCACCACGCGCGTGCGCATCAGCGATCACGGCTGCATGTTCCGCGGCTACGCGCGCAGCGTCGTCGAGGCCGTCAATCAATGCTCCGAGTACAACACCTTCGTACCGGCGCTGGCGTACACCTTCGCCATGCGACCGGTCGAGATCCAGGTCGAACACGAGGATCGCGGCGCCGGCACGTCGAAGTACTCGCTGTTCCAGCTGATGCGTCTGAATTTCGATCTCATGACGGGCTTCTCGACCGCGCCGATGCAGATGTTCTCGGTGTTCGGCATCGGCATCTCGCTGCTGTCGGTGCTGTTCGTGGTCTTCCTGGCCATTCGCCGGCTCGTCGTCGGACCCGAGGCCGAGGGCCTGTTCACGCTGTTCGCGATCGCCTTCTTCCTGATCGGCGTGGCGCTGTTCGGCGTCGGGCTGCTCGGCGAATACGTGAGCCGCATCTACGATGAAGTGCGCCATCGCCCGCGCTACATCGTCGGCGCGGTGCTCGAGCGTCGCGAGGATGAGGCTTGAGCAGTGCCGCGCGCGCACCGCGCGCCGTGGTGTTCGCCTATCACGATGTCGGCGTGCGCTGCCTGCGCACGCTGCTCGCGGGGGGCGTGCACGTGCCGCTGGTGCTGACGCACGTCGACGCGCCCGGCGAGACCATCTGGTTCGACAGCGTCGCGCGCCACGCGGCCTGGCATGCGATCGAGGTGCTCACGCCCGCCGACCCTAATGTGCCGGCCCTGCTCGAGCGCGTGCGGGCGGCGCAGCCGGATTTCCTGTTCTCGTTCTATTACCGCTCGATGCTCAAGCCGCAGATGCTGGCGCTCGCCCCGCGCGGGGCCTACAACGTGCACGGCTCGCTGCTGCCCAAGTACCGCGGCCGCGTGCCCGTGAACTGGGCGGTGCTCAACGGCGAGAGCGAGACCGGCGCCACGCTGCATGCGATGGCGGCCAAGCCCGATGCCGGGGACATCGTCGGCCAGCAGGCCGTGCCCATCCTGCCCGACGACCTCGCGGTGGAGGTGTTCCGCAAAGTCACGGTCGCGGCCGAGCTGGTGCTGCAACGCTCTCTGCCAGCGCTGATCGCAGGTACCGCGCCGCATCGGCCGCAGGATCTCGCCGCGGGCAGTTATTTCGGTGGACGCAGCGCGCGCGACGGCGCCATCGATTGGCGGCGCGGCGCTCGCGCGGCGCATAATCTGATCCGCGCGGTCGCGCCGCCCTATCCAGGGGCATTCACCGAGGCGGAGGGGACGCCGCTGCGCATCCTGCGATCGCTGCCGGTGGCGGACGCGCTGCCGCTCGCGACCCCGGGGCTGCCGCTGCTGCGCTGGCACCGGGGCGATCTGTACGCGCTGTGTCACGACGGCGCGCTCAAAGTGCTGCAATTCGAATACGGCGCGGAGCTCGCGAGCGCCGCGGCCTTTTACCGGCGCTACGGCGAGCGCTCGCTGGCGCTGCGGCCGTTCATGGAGTGAATCGACGATGAAAAACATCCTGATCCTGGGCGTGAACGGCTTCATCGGCCATCACCTCTCCACGCGCATCCTGAACACCACCGATTGGCGCGTGTTTGGCATGGACATGAACAGCGAGCGCATCGCTCCGCTGCGCGAGAATCCGCGGTTCCACTTCTTCGAGGGCGACATCACGATCAACCGCGAGTGGATCGAATACCACATCAAGAAGTGCGACGTGATCCTGCCGCTGGTGGCGATCGCGACGCCGGCCACGTACGTGCGCGAGCCACTGCGCGTGTTCGAGCTCGATTTCGAGGCCAACCTCGCGATCATCCGGCAGTGCGTCAAGCATCGCAAACGAGTGCTGTTCCCCTCGACCTCCGAGGTCTACGGCATGTGCCGCGACGCCGAGTTCGATCCCTACGCCTCGGAGCTCGTCTACGGCCCGATCGAGAAGCAGCGCTGGATCTACGCCTGCTCGAAGCAGCTCATGGATCGGGTGATCCACGCCTACGGCCTGCGCGATGAGCTCGACTACACGCTATTCCGGCCCTTCAACTGGATCGGTTCGGGACTCGACAACATGCACGCGGCCAAGGAGGGCAGCTCGCGCGTGATCACGCAGTTCCTCGGCCACATCGTGCGCGCCGAGAACGTGCGCCTGGTCGACGGCGGTCGCCAGCGCCGCTGCTTCACCGGCGTCAGCGACGGCATCGATGCGCTCATGAAGATGATCGAAAACCGCGAAGGTCGCGCCAGCAAGCGCATCTACAACGTCGGCAATCCCGCCAACAGCTTCTCGGTGCGTGAGCTCGCCACGGAGATGCTGAAGATCGCCGCCACCTATCCCGAATATCGCGACAACGCTGCCAAGGTGAGGCTGGTGGATACCACGTCCGATGCCTACTACGGCAAGGGCTACCAGGACGTCGAGAACCGCGTGCCGAAGATCGACAACACGTGCGCCGAGCTCGACTGGACGCCGCGCGTGAGCATGCAGGATGCGCTGCGGCAGATCTTTGATGCCTATCGTGGCGAGATCGCGCAGGCCGGGCGGCTGCTCGAGCAGGAGCCCGCCTCGAGCCGCTAGATGCAGCTCGCGCTCAAGGTCGACGTCGACACGCTGCGCGGCACGCTCGAGGGCGTGCCGGCGCTCATCGAGACGCTCGAGGCGGTGGGCGCCGATGCCACCTTTCTGTTCAGTCTCGGGCCCGATCACACCGGCCGCGCGCTGCGGCGCGTATTTCGGCCGGGCTTCTTCAGCAAGGTCTCGCGAACCTCGGTGCTCGAGCACTACGGTCTGCGCACGCTGCTGTACGGCACGCTGCTGCCGGGCCCCGACATCGGCCGGCGCGGCGCCGCGACCATGCGCCGCGTGCGCGATGCCGGCTTCGAGGTCGGCATCCATTGCTACGACCACACCTACTGGCAGGATTTCGTCGCCCGGCGCGATGCAGCCTGGACGCGCCGCCAGATGCTGCTCGCCGCGCAGCGTTTCCGCGAGGTCTTCGGCACCGAGCCGCGCGTGCACGGCGCCGCGGGCTGGCAGATGAACGATGCGGCACTCGCGCTCGAGCAGGAACTCGGTTTCCACTATGCCTCCGATACGCGCGGGCATGCGCCCTTCGTGCCGCTGCTGCGCGGGCAGCGCAGCCGCTGCCCGCAGCTCCCGACCACGCTGCCGACGCTCGATGAGCTGATCGGCGTCGAGGGCATCGACGTCGGCAACGTGCACGAATCGCTGCTGGCGCGCACGCGCGCACCCGGTCCGCATCACGTGTTCACGCTGCACGCGGAGCTCGAGGGGATGAAACTTCTGCCGGTGCTGCAGCGACTGCTCGAGGGCTGGCGCGGGCAGGGATATACGCTGGTCTCGATGCGCACGCTCTTCGCCGGCCTCGAGGTGGCGCAACTGCCGGCAGCGCGGGTCGAGGCCGGTACCGTTCCGGGCCGCTCCGGCCTGCTGGCCGTGCAGGCGGCGGCCTGAGGGGTTTATGATTCGAAGTCCGATCAGGCTCCAGGCGGCGGCAGAATGACAACGACGGCGAGTGCGGGGACGGTAGGTGCTGGGAAGGTGTTTGCCAGCGCGGCGGAGGCCCTTGCGGGGCTGCTGCGCGATGGCATGAGCGTGATGGCGGGCGGCTTCGGCATGTGTGGCGTACCGGAGAAGCTCATCGACGCGCTGCGCGACAGCGGCGTCAAGGGTCTCACGGTGGTGTCGAACAATGCCGGCGTTGACGACTTCGGCCTGGGCAAGCTCCTGCTGACGCACCAGATACGCAAGATGATCTCCTCCTACGTGGGCGAGAACCGCGAGTTCGAGCGGCAGTATCTGTCCGGTGAGGTGGAGATCGAATTCAATCCGCAGGGCACGCTGGCCGAGCGCATCCGTGCCGGCGGCGCGGGAATCTACGGCTTCTATACGCGCACCGGTGCGGGCACGCGGGTCGCGGAGGGCAAGGAGACGCGCGTGGTGGACGGCAATGCCTATGTGCTCGAGCTGGGCCTGGTGGCGGATCTGTCGCTGGTGCGCGCCTGGAAGGGCGACACGGAAGGCAACCTGATCTATCGCAAGACCGCGCGCAATTTCAATCCGATGATGGCGACCGCGGGCCGCGTCACGGTGGCCGAGGTCGAGCAGCTCGTCGCGGTGGGCTCGCTCGAGCCCGATCAGATTCATACACCGGGTATATTTGTGCAGCGAATCGTCGAGGGACACGGCTACAGCCGGCGGATCGAGCAGCGCACCGTGCGCAAGCGGGGGCCCAATGCCGTGGTCGCGTGAGCAGCTCGCCGAGCGCGCCGCGCGCGAGCTGCGTGACGGCTACTACGTCAATCTTGGTATCGGCATCCCGACGCTCGTAGCCAACTACATTCCCGCCGGCATGAAGGTGGTACTGCAATCCGAGAACGGCATGCTCGGCATGGGACCGTTTCCGTACGAGGGCGAGGAGGATGCGGACCTGATCAACGCCGGCAAGCAGACCATCACGCAGCTGCCGAGCTCGAGCTATTTTTCCTCGGCCGACAGCTTCGCGATGATTCGCGGCGGCCATATCAATCTGTCGGTGCTCGGCGCCATGGAAGTGTCCGAGAACGGGGATCTCGCCAACTGGATGGTGCCGGGCAAGATGGTCAAGGGCATGGGTGGCGCAATGGACCTGGTCGCCGGCGTGCGCAACGTCATCGTCGTCATGGAGCACGTGGTGGCGCGGGACGGCACTCCGAAGTTCAAGCCGCACTGCGAGCTGCCCCTGACCGGGGCCGGCGTGGTGGACATGCTGATCACGGATCTGGCGGTATTCCGCCGCACCGGCCGCAAGGGGCTGTTCGATCTGATCGAGCTCGCTCCGGGCGTGACCGAGGCGCAGGTGTTCGAGCGCACCTCGGCGAAATATCGCTCGGCGCTCGGCAAGGGCGCCACTGCATGAGCGCCGCGGAAGCCGTCTACATCGTCGCGGCGCGCCGCACGCCGATCGGCGCATTCCAGGGCGCGCTCGCCGCCATGACCGCGCCGCAGCTCGGCGCTGCCGCCGTTCGCGGCGCGCTCGAGCGCTCGGGCGTTGCGGCCTCGCAGGTCGATGAGGTGTTGCTGGGCTGCGTGCTGCCGGCGGGCCTCGGCCAGGCCCCGGCACGCCAGGCCTCGCTGGGAGCGGGCATTGCCAACAGCGTGCCCTGCAGCACCGTCAACAAGGTCTGCGGCTCGGGCATGAAGACAGCCATGATGGCCTGCGATGCGATCCGCGCGGGCTCCTCGCGCGTGGTCGTGGCCGGGGGCATCGAGTCGATGAGCAATGCGCCCTACCTGCTGCCCAAGGCGCGCAGCGGCTACCGCATGGGCCATGGCGAAGTGCTCGATCACATGTTCTACGACGGCCTGCAGAACCCCTATGACGGCGCGCTCATGGGCCACTTCGCCGATGCCACCGCGCGCAAGTACAATTTTTCGCGCGCGCAGCAGGACACCTATGCGGCCGAGTCGGTCCGCCGGGCACTGGCGGCCAGCGAAGGCGGCGCATTCCGCGACGAGATCGTCCCGGTCAGCGTCAAGAGCCGCAAGGGCGAGCAGCTCGTGGAGCGGGACGAGCCGCCCTACAACTGCGACATTGCCAAGATCCCGCAGCTCAAACCCGCCTTCGGCAAGGACGGTACGGTCACCGCTGCGAGCTCCTCGTCGATCGCGGATGGTGCGGCCGCGCTGATTCTCATGAGCGAGTCGGCGATGCGCGCGGCGCAGGCGACGCCGCTCGTGCGCGTGGTCGCGTACAGCAGCTACGCGCAGGCGCCCGAATGGTTCACGACCGCGCCCGCAGGGGCGATCCAGCGCGCTCTGCAGGCGGCGGGCTGGCGCGCGGAGGACGTGGACCTGTTCGAGATCAATGAGGCATTTGCCGTCGTGACCATGGCGGCTATGAGCGAGCTCGCCCTCCCGCACGAGAAGGTCAACGTCAACGGCGGGGCCTGTGCCCTCGGTCATCCGATCGGCGCCTCGGGCGCGCGGATCATCGTGACGCTCGTGCACGCGCTGCAGGCGAGAAAAGTGCAGCGCGGCATCGCCTCGCTCTGCATCGGTGGCGGGGAGGCCACCGCGATCGCTCTCGAGCGGGTCTAAGACCCTGTGATCCGCCCGGGATTTGACCGCCCGGGAGCCGGTCGCTAGACTTTAATGAGAACGATTCTCATTAGTGCTACGAGGCTCATTCGTAATGGATTGTGGGGCGAAGGGAGGGCACCGCTGGAGTGTCGTAGCGTTCCTGGCGCTGGCGGGGGCGGGGCATCTCCCCCCGACGCAGGCGGAGGATCTGGACGGCCCGCCACCGGGGGGCAACGAGCTCAGTACCGTCGTGGTGGTGGGGCAGCGTCCCGACGGACCGGACATCTCCGACACCGGCACCGCCGACTATCGCATCGGCCCGCATCAGATCAATGGGCTGCCCAATGGCAATCAGACCGCGATCACCGAGGTGCTGACACAGCTGCCCGGCGTGGCGAGCGATCAGAACCAGCAGATCCACATCCGCAACACCGAGGGGCCGCAGTTTCAGTACCAGATCAATGGGTTCCTGGTGCCGCTCGACGTCAACACCAACCCGCCGTTCCTCTCGATGCTCAACTCGCTGTTCATCCAGCAGCTCGACCTGCGCGTGGGTGTGCTGCCGGCGCGCTACGGCTTCGCGACTGGCGGAGTGGTGGACGTGCAGAGCAAGGATGGCTGCAGCGCTCCGGGGGGTGATGTCAGCCTCGAGGCTGGTCAGCGCTCGACGCTCTCGCCCAGCGTCGAGTACGCGGCCTGCACGGGTGCCTTCAGCAGCTACATCTCCGCGCGCGAGACCTGGAGCGACACCGCGTTCAGCAGCGCCACGCCCGGCCCTACGCCCATCCATGATCAGGGTCGTACGCCCCAGGGGCTCGGCTTCTGGTCCTACGCGCCGTCCGCGCAAACGCGCGTCACGCTGCTGCTGGCGGCCACGCGCAGTGACAACGAGCTGCCGAACGCGCCGAATCTGGCCCCACAGTTCACGCTGGCGGGTGTCGCGGCGGTGCCGAATTCGGCGGACATCGATTCGCGCCTGAACTTTCGCGATTACCTGGCGATGGGCGGCGTGCACAGTACCAGCGATGCGGGCGTGGAAATGCAGCTCGGTTACACGGCGCACTTCATTTCGCAGCAGTTCGAGCCCGACCAGGTCGGCGAGCTCATCTATCAGGGCGTCGCCTCGCAGGCCACCCACCAGGATTCGGACCAGACACTGCAGGGTGACCTGCGCTTCCAGGCCGGTC
>Ga0181526_10002159_pt1 | contig 17444 bp, 16 predicted proteins | sample PEATcosm2014_Bin_35_FD_119750 | JGI IMG/M metagenome (GOLD analysis project Ga0181526, IMG submission 119750) | Peatland microbial communities from MTU Mesocosm Facility, Houghton, MI, USA - PEATcosm2014_Bin06_30_metaG | ecosystem: Environmental > Terrestrial > Soil > Wetlands > Peat | place...
GCACCTCGACCCAGGCGTCGCCGTTGTCGGCCTTGACGATCTTATAGGACACCATCTTGATGTCCTTCTGCACGACCTCATCGTCGAATTTGCGGCCGATCAGCCGCTTGACCGCGAACAGGGTGTTCTGCGGGTTGGTCACGGCTTGGCGCTTGGCCGACTGGCCCACCAGCACTTCGTCGTCCTTGGTAAAGGCGACGATCGAGGGGGTCGTACGATCGCCCTCACTGTTCTCGATCACGCGCGGCTTGCCGCCTTCCATGATCGCCACGCACGAGTTCGTCGTGCCCAGATCGATGCCGATTACCTTGCTCATGGGTCAACTCCAAATAACTTCATGGCCATGACCGACTACATTGGGACCGGGGCTTTAGTTTCAAGTGATTGCCGCCCGACCCCGTTTCCGATTGTTCTACCTTGATCCGGAGCCCTCGCCAGATCCTGCGGCGGGCGCCGCCGCCACGACCACGCGCGCCGGACGCAACAGCCGCCCGTTGAGCTCATAGCCGGACTGCACCACATGCAGCACCGAGTTCGGCGCCGCCTCGGACGTGGCCTGCATCAGCACCGCCTCGTGCAGGCTCGGATCGAAGCGCTGCCCGCTCGGGTCGATCTGCTTGATCGAGAACTTGTCGAATGCGCGCTCGAGCAGCTTCAGCGTCGCCTCCTGGCCTGCCAGCACGCCCTGCGGGTCGCTGGTAGCGCCGTTGCGCACGCCGAGTTCCAGGCTGTCGCGCACCGGCAGCAGCTCGCCGGCGAAGCGCTCGAGCGCATAGCGATGCGCGCTGTCGATGTCGCGCTGGGCGCGCTTGCGCACGTTGTCGAGCTCGGCCGCGCCGCGCAGGTACTGCTCGCGCTGCTGGCGCAGGTTCTCTTCGGCCTGCGCCAGGGCGGCGCGAAGCTGCGCCACCTCGTCAGTGCCGCCGCTGCCGGCTGCGCCGGCCGAACCGCCGCCGCGGGCCGCGTCGCCATCGGCCGCCTCGTGCAGCGGGGAGCCCGCCGCGCCGTTGTCCATCGCTTCGTCCATTTCTTAAAACCCTTTTAAGAACATACGCTTAAAGCGCGTACATAAAACATTTTCGAGAAGCCACCGCGGCCCTCAGGGGCCTATATGGCGCTCAGCGGCGGAAATTCAAGGCCGAGCTCAGTACCTTTGCGGTCAGATCCACCAGCGGAATGACGCGCTCATAAGCCATGCGCGTCGGGCCGATCACGCCCACCACGCCGACCACGCCCTGCTCGGTGCTGTAGGGCGCCGTCACGACGCTGTAGTCGTCCAGGATGCGGTATCCCGACTCCTGGCCAATGAAGATCTGTATGCCCTCGGCCTTCAGGCTCTGGTCGAGCAGATGCAGGATATCGCGCTTCTCGCTGAAGGCCTCGAAAAGACGCTTGAGCTTATCGACGTTCGTCGGCTCGCCGAGCTGCATGAGGTTGGTTTCCCCGGCGATCACGTACTCGAAGTCCTCGGCGGCACTGCCCTGCTCGAACAGCCGCTGCGCCACCGAGATCGCATCGAGCATGGCCTGGTTCAGATGCTCACGCGTGTCCTTGAGCTGCTGCACCAGCTCGGTGTGGATCTGCGGCAGCGTGCACCCGGCGCAATGCTCGTTGAGGAAATTGGCGGCCCGGCGCAGCTCCTCGGACGAGTAGTGCCGGTCGAGCTGGATGATGCGGTTCTGCACCTCGCGATCGTTGAGCACCAGCACCACGAGCACGCGGTTCTCCGACAGCGACAGGAATTCGATCTGCGTCAGCGAAGCCGCCTGCGCCAGCGGCAGCGTGACCACGCCGGCCAGGTGCGTGATGTTCGAGAGCAGCTGCGAGGCAGTGGCGACCAGGGCTTTGGAGCTGTCGGAGGGCAGGTCGAGCTGGCGGCGGATCTCCTCGAGGCTCAGATCGTCCGCCGGCAGCTGCGCGCGCAGCAGCGAATCGACGAAGAAGCGGTAGGCCTTGTCCGTGGGCACGCGCCCGGCCGAGGTGTGCGGGGAAGTCACGAAGCCCATGCTCTCCAGATCGGCCATGACATTGCGCACGGTGGCCGAGCTGAGCGCCAGGCCCGAGTCGCGCGAGAGCGTTCGTGAGCCCACCGGGGCGCCGTCGCGGATATAGCTTTGCACGAGCACACGCAACAGACGTTGAGCGCGCTCGTTGAGTGACTCCTCTTTATTGTCAGCGGCCATGCCTGATCGGAGCTAACCAGCGTGGCGGGGCCTCGTCAAGCACCAGGAGCTTCTGGGGTGAGCGGAGGCCGGGCCGGCATTGGCCCGCAATATGGCAAGTTTGCGCGTGGCCGCGGCCCGTGAGCCATGCTACAACAGCGCTCAGTATGAAAACCGAGCCCCGCCCCGCACCGCGAGGCCGATTTGTCTCATGTCCAAGCCGATACGCACCTGCATCCTGGTAGGCAAGTTCCGGGATGCGCGGGTGGCCGAATGCTGCCACACGCTGGTGCCGGAACTGCACGCGCGCGGCCTCGAAGTGCTGGCGCCGATGGATGGCGAGTCGGACCATGCGCCGGCCGGCGCACGGGTACTGCCGCTGAGCGAGTTCATTGATCGCGCCGATCTGGCGATCGCCGTGGGCGGGGACGGCACGCTGCTGTACGCAGCAGGCCTGGTCGCCGGGCACGACATACCGCTGCTCGGCATCAATCGCGGCACCTTGGGGTTCCTCACCGATGTGCTGCCGCAGGACATGCTCGTCTCGCTCGATGCGGTGCTCGCCGGTGAGTGCATTCCCGACCGCCGCCCGCTGCTGCAGGCACGGCTGATCTCCCCGGTCGGCGTCGAGGCCGCCTGCTTTGCACTCAATGATGTGGTCTTCAATCGGCTCGAGACCGGCCGCATGCTCAATTTCGAGACCCGCATCGATGGCCGCTACGTCAATTCGCACGGTGGGGACGGCATGGTCGTGGCCACGGCAACCGGCTCGACCGCCTATGCGCTCTCCTGCGGCGGACCGATCGTCGAGCCGGGGCTGGACGTGCTGGTGGTCGCGCCGATCAGTCCGCACACGCTCTCGGACCGGCCGATCATCGTGCCGGGCAACTCGCGCATCGACATCCAGCTCGTCGCGCCGCACGATGTGACCGTGCAGGTCACGTGCGATGCGGGCGTGCTCGGGGAAATCAAGCTCGGCTGGCACCTCTCGATTGCGCCGGCCGGGCGCAGCGTGACGCTGCTGCACCCGCCGGGCTACGACTACTACAAGCTGTTGCGCTCGAAGCTGCATTGGGGCCTGGGCGGCTGGCGCCACGAGCGCTAGGACGATGCTGCGATACCTGCAAATCCGCGACTTTGCGATCATCGAGAGCGTCGAGCTCGAGTTCACGGGCGGCCTCACCGTGCTCACGGGCGAGACCGGCGCCGGCAAGTCCATCATTGTCGATGCGCTCGAGCTGCTCTCCGGCGGCCGTGCGGGCGCGGATGTCGTGCGCGCGGGCGCTGAGCGCGCGGAAATCGCGGCGACCATTGATGTCTCGGGTACGGGCGGGGAGCTGCGCCATCTGCTCGATGAGCAATCGATCCCGCACGAAGGCGAACTGGTACTGCGGCGCGTGATCGGCAGCGACGGGCGCAGCCGCGCCTGGCTTGGCGGCCAATCCGTGCCGCTGCAGGTGCTCAGTCGCGCCTCGGAGTTGCTGATCGACATTCACGGGCAGCACGAATTCCAGTCCCTGGTGCGCGCGGCCACGCAGCGCAACCTGCTCGATGGCTATGGCCGTCTCGAGGCGCTCGCGGGCCAGGTGCGCTCGGCGCACAGCGTCTGGCTGGCGCTGCTCAACCACAGCCTCCAGGTCGACAGTGCGGCCGACGAGCGCAGCTCGCGGCTCGATCTGCTGCGACACCAGGTGCACGAAATCGATGCGCTGGCGCTCAAGATCGGGGAGATTGCCGAGCTGCACGCCGAGCACGCGCGGCTCGCCAACCGTGGCCGGTTGCTCGAGGCGGTACGCGCAGCGCTCGAGTGCCTCTACGACGCCGACGGCCCGACGGCGCATGCGCTGCTCGCGCGGGCGCTGGTGTCGCTGCGTTCGGCCGCCGGGCTCGATGCGCAAATCCAGCCGCTGACGCCACTGATCGAGGAGGCGGAGCTGCGCGTCAAGGACGCCAGCCGCAGCCTGCAGCAGTATCTCGATGCGCTCGATCTCGATCCGCAGCGAGCCGATGCGATCGAGCGCCGCCTGTCGGCCATCGAGGAGCTGGCGCGCAAGCATCGCATCGCCGGCGAGGCGCTGCCCGAGCGGCGCGATACGCTCGCCGCCGAGCTCACCGCGCTCGAGAGCGCCGCGGCCGATCGGGGCGCGCTGCGCGCGCAGCTGACCCAGGCGCTCAGCACCTACCAGGAGGCCGCGCGACAGCTCTCCGCGCGGCGCGCCACCGCGGCGCGCTCGCTGGCCAAGGATATCTCCGCGCGCATGCAGGATCTGGGCATGGGCGGCGGACGCTTCCTCATCGATGTCTCGCCGCTCGGGACCGCGGAGCCCGCCGCGCACGGCATCGATCAGGTGGAATTCCGCGTCAGCACCAACGTCGGGCAGCCCCCGCGTGCGGTGGCCAAGGTGGCCTCGGGCGGGGAGCTCGCACGCCTGTCGCTGGCGGTGCAGGTCTCCTGCGCGGCCGATACCGCCCGCTGCATGGTGTTTGATGAGGTCGACAGCGGCATCGGCGGCGCGGTGGCGGAGATCGTCGGCCGGGAGCTGCGCGCGCTCGGCAGCGCGGGCCAGGTGCTCTGCGTGACGCACCTGCCCCAGGTCGCCGCCCAGGGCCACCAGCATCTGCGCGTCAGCAAATCCAGCGACGGCGCCAGCACGCGCATACGCGTCAATGCACTGCTCGGGGAGGAGCGCGTACAGGAGATCGCGCGCATGCTCGGCGGCGTCGAGATCACGCAGCGTGCGCATGCGCACGCACTGGAAATGCTGGCTGCGGCCGCCACTCCCACCTCGGCGGCCGCAATCACAACCGGCGGCCCCGACCCGACCTCGCCTAATTCACCGGATTCAGCAGGCAGCACCGGCACTCGCCGCCGCGCACAGCGCGGGCGCGGCTAGCCCGGCGCGGCCAGGCTGGACTCAATTCGGCTCGCCGCTCACTGGCACGCGCGTGCGGCCCGGCTTGCGGGAAGGACAGTTCGCGCGCTGGCATCGCCCGTAGAGCACCAGGGAGTGCTCCTCGATCCGGAAACCCAGCCGCTGCGCGATTGCGTTCTGGCGGGTCTCGATCTCCGAATCGACGAACTCCTCGACCACGCCGCAGTCCATGCACACGATGTGATCGTGATGGGTGCCGTGATTGATCTCGAACACCGCCATGCCGTCTTCGAAATGATGGCGCGACACCAGGCCCGCGCTCTCGAACTGCGTCAGCACGCGATACACCGTGGCAAGCCCGATGTCCTCGCTCGAGTCGAGCAGTTTTTTGTAGATTTCCTCCGCCGACATGTGCCGCGTGGGGCTGCCCTCGAGCAGCTCCAGGATCTTGAGCCTCGGCAGAGTGACCTTGAGCCCCGCTTTGCGCAGATCCTTGCCTTCCACGATGCACCTCGGTCCACCCGTGTTGCGAACGGACGATACGGTATGATTGTCTCATGAACATGGGCCAAAACAGACATTCCTTGCGCGCCGCGCGCTGCCGCAACATTGCCGGGCGCACGCTCGTGCTGATGGCGGGCCTGCTGGTGGCGTCGGGTTGCGTGTATCGCATGCCGATCCAGCAGGGCAACTACCTCGATCCGGTCGCGATCGCGCAGATCAAGCCCGGCATGACCCACAGCCAGGTGCGCTACCTGCTCGGCACGCCGATGGTACCCGGGGCATTTGACAATTCGCGCTGGGACTACGATTACTACATCAAGACCAAGCGCCTGAAGGGGCCCGGCCGGGGCCACGTGGCGATCTTCTTTACCAACAACCTCGTGGCCCGCGTCGACAGCGACGTGACCAGCGCGCCGTTTGCGCCGATCAGCAACCGCGGCGCGCAAGCGCCCGAGCCGCGCGCCGCCGGCGGCCACTAACCCCGTCTGCGCCGCGCGCCAGCCCCGCGCCCGGCGCGCTCCCGCCGCGCGTGGCGAGGATCGCTCGGCAGCGCACGATAGAGCTCGATCCGATCGCCATCGGCCGGTACATGCGAGCGCTCGCACACGCGGCCGAAGATTCCCGTGACGGCGCTCTGCCAGTCGATTGCATCCTCGCCAATCAGGGCTCGAGCCGCCGCGATGGCGGCCTGAACGTCCGCCTCATCGGACAGCGCGAGCTCACACTCGCGGATGCCCGCCGGCGTGTCGCAGACGATGCGGCAGTGCTTTGCCATGCATGACCGCGTGGGATCACTCCGGCTCGCTCTGCGCGCGCGCCACGAATGCGCGCACCAGATCGGCCTGTGTGTCCTCGAACAGCGGCTCGAGCAGCGCCGATTTCAGCACGTTGGCGAACTGGAAGCGCAGCCTGAAATCGATGCGGCAGCCATTGCTCGCCACCGGCGAGAACGTCCAGGAGCCCTCGAGCACCTTGAACGGCCCATCGACCAGCTGCATATGAACGCCGCGGTCCGGATCGAGACGGTTGCGCGTGGTGAACTCGGTGCGCAGCAGCCCGCGGCGCACGGCGAGATGCGCGATCACCTGCTGCTCGCTGCGCTCGAGTACCTTCGAGGCCGTGCAGCCGGGCACGAACTCCGGATAGCGCTCGATGTCATTGACCAGTCGGTACACCACGTGCGGCAGTCGCGCCACCAGCGATGTACGGCTCATTTCTCGCATTGCGCAAGTGTGGACGAGCGCTGCCCGCGTCTCAAGCGCCGGCTCTGTACAATGACTGCATGGCCCGATCAGCCCCCACCGAGCGCGTCATCGCCGAGAATCGGCGCGCGCGCTACGACTACTTCATCGAGGAGCGTCTCGAGGCCGGACTCGTGCTCGAGGGCTGGGAAGTCAAATCGATGCGCGCCGGCCGCGCACAACTCGCCGAGGCATACGTGTACGTGCGCAACGGCGAGGCCTTTCTGATCGGCGCGCACCTCGCGCCGCTGCGGACCGTGTCGACGCACAAGGTGGCCGACCCCGTCCGCACACGCAAACTGCTGCTGCATCGGAACGAGCTCGACCGCTTGATCGGGGCCACCGAGCGGCGCGGCTACACGGTGGTGCCGCTGGAGCTGTACTGGAAGGAGGGGCGCGCGAAGCTGCAGATCGGGCTCGCCAAGGGTAAAAAGCAGCACGATAAGCGCGCGACGGAGAAGGAGCGTGACTGGCAGCGCGACAAGGCGAGATTGCTGCGCAGGGGCTAGGTGTTTGCCTCAAAAGTGACTTTCGGGATGAAATTCACTTTTGAGGCAAACACCTAGCCACACAGCCCCACCCTCCAAGCCGGGCGATTCGCTCCCACCCCACTTAAGGGTTAATATATGAGTACTGAAGGGGGCGACCGGTTTCGACGTGGGTTACGAACCTTCAGGGGCGTGCCGAGGCGCAGTGGCCCTCGTTAATAACTGCTGCAAAACTTAGTTGCCAACGACGACAACTACGCTCTAGCTGCTTAGTCGCAGCTGACCTCTGACCAGTTCGTGCCTATGCGACTGAACCAGGGGACGCGCTCATAGGATCGCGCTGCCGTGTGCTACGGGTTGCAGCGTTAAGAGTTACCGTCAGCTGGTCTGGCGTCTTCCCTGCCCTTCGGGTAGCGTCGGATGAGAACCAAAGAATGGGCTACGCGCGTAGATCCTGAAGTCTAGGACTTGCGGACGCGGGTTCAATTCCCGCCGCCTCCACCACTTCGCGGGTCTCGGCACACAAGCCGAGGCCCGCCCACACTTAATATGGTTCTGCGCCTTACAGCAGGAACGGGATCAGTGCCCAGCTCGAGCGCCGATAGTGCTCGTAGCGCTCCCCGAACTCCGCTGCCATCCATCGCTCCTCGACGCGCATCTTCCACAGCAGCGCCAGCAGGACGCAGAGGAAGGCGATGAGGCCGTAGACACGGCCGCCCGCAAGCCCCGTGCCCAGCACGGCGAGCAGCAGCCCTGAGTAGATCGGATGTCGGATCCAGCGGTACGGCCCGCGCTGCACCAGCTCGTGATCGACCTTCACGGTCACCGTGCCACTCCAGTTGCTCCCGAGCACCGCCCGCGCCCATACGCTGAAGGCGATTCCTGAGATCACCAGGAGGAGCGCAATTTCGTAACGCGTCCAGCCACCGCCGATCAGGCGCTGTCCCAGCCAGCCTGTCAGTCGATGTCCGATGAGCAGCAGCAGCGCGGCGAGCAGCGAGGGTGCCACAAAGATCAATCGCGAGGCGATCGGCTCACGCTTGCGGACGGCCTTGGCCGATCGCGCCGCGAGCACCCAGTACAGCGCCCAGAGCAACCATAAGAGGCCGATGATCCCGGCAGGCCAGCCGCGTGTCATGCCCTAACGATACGATCCGTTGGCGGCGCGCGGCAAGCCCGAGAATGCGCCCGTTGCGAGGGCGCCGCCCTCACCCGTCGAAACTGGCGGCGCACGCTAGCAGCGCTCGAAGATTCCCGCCGCGCCCATCCCCGTGCCGATGCACATCGTCACCATGCCGTAGCGAAGTTTCGGCTGGCGTTTCATGGCATTGACGAGCGTGGCGGTACGGATCGCGCCGGTCGCGCCCAGCGGATGTCCGAGCGCGATGGCGCCGCCCAATGGATTGACCTTGACCGGATCGAGACCGAGGCTTCGTATGACGGCCAGCGACTGCGCGGCGAAGGCCTCGTTGAGCTCGATCCAATCCAGATCCGACTGCTGCAGTCCGCCCGCTTTGAGCGCGCGCGGCATCGCCTCGATCGGGCCGATGCCCATGATCTCGGGCGGCACGCCGGCCACCGCGAAGCTCACGAAGCGCGCCAGCGGGGTTGCGCCGTAACGCTTGATTGCCGACTCGCTCATCAGCAGCACGGCGCCTGCACCGTCCGACATCTGTGAGCTGTTGCCGGCCGTCACCGAACCACCACTGGCAAACACCGCGCGCAGCTTCGCCAGACCCTCGAGCGATGAGTCCTTGCGCGGACCCTCATCGGTGGCGCAGATTTTCTCGACCACCCGCACCGCACCGCCTTCCCCCGGCACGTGAGTGCGTGTCGTATAGGGCGCGATTTCGGCGCTGAACTGACCCGCGGCGATGGCCGCGCAGGCGCGCTGGTTGGATTGCAGGGCAAAGGCGTCCTGGTCGGCGCGGTCGACTTTCCAGCGCTCGGCGACTCTCTCCGCCGTCAAGCCCATGCCGAAGGCAATGCCGACATTCTCCTGCCGCTCGAAGACCTCCGGATTGATGCTCACCTTGTTGCCCATCATCTGCGGCATCGCGCTCATGGACTCGGTTCCGGCGCCGATCATCACGTCGGCCTCCCCTAGCCGGATGCGCGCTGCGGCGTCGGCAACCGCCTGCAGTCCGGAGGCGCAGAATCGATTGATGGTGATGCCGGGCACGGCCGCGGGGAGTCCTGCGAGCAGCAGGCCGATGCGCGCGACATTCATGCCCTGCTCGGCCTCCGGCATCGCGCAGCCGACGATGACATCGCCGATCTGCTCGCTCTCGAGCCCAGGGACCTGATGCACGACCGATCGCAGTACATGCGCCAGCAGATCATCGGGACGCACGTAGCGATACATGCCGTTGCGTTTGCCCACGGCGGTGCGCGTCGCGGCCACAATGTAGGCATCCCGGATCGGCTGGTTCATGAGGGGCTCCGCTAGATCTGTAGGCGCTAATTGCGCAGAGGCTTGCCGGTCGAGAGCGTGTGCGCGATGCGCTGCTGAGTCTTCTCGGACTTGAGCAGCTCGACGAACTGCGCGCGCTCGACATCCAGCAGCCATTGCTCATCGACGTGGCTGCCGCTTTCCACCTCCCCGCCGCACAGTGCGACCGCGGCAGCGCGCGAGGCGCGGTAGTCGTGCTCACTGATCATGCCGCCCTGCTGCATATTCACGAGCATCATCTCGCAGGTGGCGATGCCGTTGCGCCCGGCCACCGTAATGGCGCGACGAGGCAAGGGTGCACGATAGCTGGCCTCGGCCAGCGCGCGCGCACGGCGGATCGCCACATACAGCAGCTCGTCCGCGTTGAACAGGATGTCATCGGCGTATTTGACGTAGCCGAGCGTCCGCGCCTCCAGCGCACTCTTGGACACCGTGGCCATGGCCACGTTCTGGAACGAGTTCTGGATGAATGGAAACACATCGCCGCCCGCGGCGCGCGCCGCCAGATCGGCAGCCTGGATCGCCAGCTCCTTGCTGCCCCCGCCGGCGGGAATCAGACCGACACCCACTTCGACCAGGCCGATATAGCTTTCCAGCGCCACGACCCGATGCGCCGACTGCAGCGCGACCTCGCAACCGCCGCCGAGCGCCATGCCCTGGACGGCCGCCACGGTCGGCACGGTGGCGTACTTGAGTTTCATGACGGCGCGCTGGAACGCATCCACATACCGCTCCAGCTGCACGAATTGATTGGCCTTGCAGGCGTCCAGGACTTCGTTGAGGTTGGCGCCCAGAGCGAACGGTGCCGGGTGCCAGATCACCAGCCCGTCAAGTTCCCGCTCCGCGCGCGCGATGGATTCGAGCAGACCTTCGACCACGCTGCCGGCGATGGTGTGCTGCTTGGTCTTGAACGAGACCACGCCGATGCGCGCGTCCTGCTGCGGCAGCTGCCAGAGCCGCACGCCCTCATTTTCCCATAGCGTCGTACCGCGGTCCGCAGGCGCCTCGCCGAACAGCCTCTGCGGCGCCAGCTGGCGGGCATAGATCGGCAGACTCGAGCGTGGGCGCAGCGTGCCGGATGCCGCCGAGTAGGATCCGCCGCGCTCGTGCACGCCGCTGCGCTCGCTGACCCAGCTCGGCAGCACCGCCCGCGCCAGGCTGCGTCCCGCTTCGATGTCGCTCTTGATCGCCTGCGTGATGGGCTCCCAGCCCGCCGACTGCCAGATTTCGAACGGCCCCTGCTGCCAGCCAAAGCCCCAGCGCATGGCGCAATCGAGATCACGCGCGTTGTCGGCGACGGCGGCCAGGTGATAGGCGCTGTAATGAAAGACATCGCGAAATATGGCCCATAGAAACTGTGCCTGCCGATGGGTGCAGCTGCGCAAGGCGGCGAAGCGCTCCGCCGGATCACGCAGATTGAGGATTGCATCGACCTCGGGGGCGATCGCCCCTGCCGCAGGCCGATAAGCCCCGGCCGCCGGATCCAGGACCTGAATGTCCTTGCCGACCTTGCGATACACACCGTGTTTCGTCTTCTGACCCAGCGCCCCCTGCGCGATCAGCGTCTTGAGCCATTGCGGCGTGTCGAAGTGCACGTACCACGGATCGGCGTCGGCCCCCGTCCCGAGCGTCGACTGCATGGTGGTGATGACGTGCGAGAGCGTGTCCAGCCCCACCACGTCGGCCGTGCGGTAAGTGGCGCTCGACGGCCGGCCGATCCGCGGGCCGGTCAGCGCATCCACTTCATCGAACCCGAGCCCGAGCCGCGCGGTGTGGTGTATCGCCGCCAGCATCGAGAACACGCCGATGCGGTTCGCGATGAAGTTCGGTGTATCCCTTGCGCGCACGATGCTCTTGCCGAGCCGGCTCGTGAGCCAGCTCTCCAGCCCGTCGAGCATCGAGGCATCGGTATCCTCGCTCGCGATCAGCTCCACCAGCGGCATATAGCGCGGTGGATTGAAGAAGTGCACGCCGCAGAAGCGGGTGCGCAGCGGCCCCGGGATCCCGGCGGCCAGCGAGCGGATCGACAGGCCCGAGGTATTGGATGCGAGCATCGCACCCGGTCGGATGTGCGGCGCCACCTTGGCATACAGGCCGTGCTTCCACTCCAGCTTCTCGGCGATGGCCTCGATGATCAGATCGCAGTCGCGCAGTTTCTCCAGGTCCGAGCTGTAATTGGCGGCGTCGATGCTGCCGAGCCGATCCCGCGCCGCGAGCGGCGAGGGCTCGAGCCTGGCGATTCCCGCCAGGGCCTTCTCGACGATGCCGTTCGGCGGCCCGCTCGTGGACGGCAGGTCGAACAGCAGCACCGGCACGTCGGCGTTGGCCAGATGGGCCGCAATCTGCGCGCCCATCACGCCGGCGCCCAGCACCGCGGCCCTGCGGATCAGAAAATTGTCCACGTGCTTGTCCTCGAGGATCGGAAGCGCTGCGCCGTCGCAATCTGGGTGGCATGAAACGGGTCGTGATCATGCGCGGCCTGAAGGCCGAAAGCGAGATCCGCGGGGGATGTGCGGATGATTCGTCGTATAGTGTCAGTCACGTTTGGTCCCTCGTGAGCCAAGCATTGCACGAGCATCGGCGATCGAATTCCACCGGCCGGCGGCCGTGGCATCCCAGCTCTCAGCGGAAGGCAGCGTTGCCGCTCGCGGTGAGTCTCGCCGTGCTCCTGGCGGGCTCGTCCGTGGTCTTCGCGGCCACGGCGCAGATGCCGCAGCGCGTGCCGACCGTGGGCTGCCCCGCTAACGATCAGATGGGACGCGCCAGCCTGCAGACCGCCGAGTTGATGCCCACGCCCGTCGAGCCGGCCATCGCCGAGCAACTCGCCTACTATCAGGCCGAGGAAAGTCCCGGCGTCTTCGCGCCCAAGGGTTGGTCCTGCCGGGCGTGGTACGGCTCGAGCGGCAGCGTTCTGCTGGTGACGCCCAAGCGCCTCGAGCCGCCGTTCTTTCCGCTGCCGCGGGTCAGCGGGCCGGCGGTGATGATCGAAACCGCGGATGGATCCAGCGCCGGACGCATTCACGTCGCCATTGTAGCCGCGCAGCTCTTTCCGCTCGTCGGCGGCGATTTCATCGCGGGCGTCCGGCAGGAGCACCTGGTCTCGGATGCCACCTTCGACGTCGAGCCCCATCCCAACGATGAGCTCAGATATCTGAGCGATCGGCTGGTGGAGTACACGACCCCCGCCAATCACGCTGGACTCGGCACCGATGGCCAGCTGGAGGTCTCCGCTCTGCCGATCCGGGGCTTGAGCATCCTGAATGTGCAGGCCGAAACGGACTCGCTGACCGAAGTTCGAGTCAGACTCCCTGGCGCCCTGAACGCTGTCGCCGAGGCCATCGTGCAGCTGGAGACGGCCTGCGTACAGCAGCGGCGAGGATGTCGCAGCCTGCACTGAGTCGTAACGGCAACGCGGCGCAGCATTCCGGGCGTAGCACGCGCACGCCGTCGGCACGGCGGCGCGTGGAGGTGTCACTCAACCGCCTCTCCGGACTGATATGCTTGAGCTTGGGTTGCAGCTCCCGCGAGGATGTGTGTCATGAGCAATGAGCAATCGTTGGACGCGGAAAAACTCGGGATCGCGGCGGCACGCTCGGTGCGCGATCACTGGCAGCTCTTCCTGCTGGAGGGCATTGCGCTGGTCGTGCTGGGAATGCTGGCGCTTGCCGCGCCCGCCTTCGCCTCGCTGGCCGCGACGATTTTCTTTGGCTGGATTCTGCTGATCAGCGGCATCATCGGTTTCATCGCCACGTTTCGCGCACGGCACGCGCCCGGCTTCACCTGGTCCCTGATTTCCGCGATTCTCGGCGTCGCGGCCGGCGTGCTGCTGCTGGGTGCACCGCTTCAGGGAACGCTGTCGTTGACCGCGATCGTCATCGCGTTCTTGCTGGTCGAGGGCATCGTCTCGATCATCTACGCGCTCGAGCACCGCAGCGGCGAGTCGGGCAGTTGGGGCTGGATGCTGGCGAGCGGAGTGCTGGATCTGATACTGGGCGGCATCCTGCTGTCGGGACTGCCCGGCACTGCGGTCTGGGCGCTCGGTGTTCTGATCGGCATCAACATGGTCTTCGGCGGCACATCGCTGATCGCGATGGCGTTGAGCGCGCGACCGCAGAGCGTGTCGAAAAGCTAGTAGCCGACGGTGATGCGCTGGCGGTGATGCACCGGCCGCTCGACCTCATCGAGGATTGCAACCGCGAAGTCCTCGCGCGATATGCGGCTCTCGCCCGCGGCGTCCCGCAGAAGCTCATCGCCGCCGACACGGAATTTGCCCGTGCGCTCACCCGGCGCAATGTTCCAGGACGGACTGACTGTCACCCAGTCGATGCCCTTCTCGGCCCGAAAGATATCGAGAGCGCGAACCGCAGCCTCGGAACCCGGCCGCCAGGCGGCCGGAAACTCAGGCGTATCGATGACTCGCACGCCGGGGCTGGCCTGCAGGCTCCCTGCTCCGATGACTGCAATCAGACGCGCGACTCCGGACTGACGCACGGCTTCGAGCAGCTGCGGCGCGTTATCGGCCCAGCGTACGCTCACGACGACGACGTCGGCCCCGCGCAGGTGCCTGGCGAGATCGGCGGGGTTGGCGATATCACCGCGCACGATCTGCAGATGCGGCTGCGGTGTGAGCTTCTCGGGGTTGCGCACGATGCCGATGACCGAATGTCCGCGCTGCGATGCCTCGGCAAGAATTCGGCTGCCGATGTTTCCGCTGGCACCAATCAAAGCGATCTTCGCCATACCACCCGTACTCCCTGCTGCATCCTGCACTGTTCACGCGACCAACCGGCCCGAGCGCGATTCTAGAGCGCGCCGCGCCATGCGCCATCCCCGCTTCGGCATCAGCATCGCACGCATCTGTTATGCATCGCGCGTGCGACGGCTCACGCGATCAAGTGGACGGGCAGGATTGGGGATAGAGCGCCAGGAGCTTGCGCATGACCCCGTTGGTCCAGCCGAAGCCATCCTGCGTCGGGTACTCCCCGCCCCCGCCGCTGCGGCCGGTGGCGATGACGTCGTACTTCTCCACCAGCTTGCCGCTGTGCTCGTAGACGTTCTCGACATTGTCGATCCAGCGGCAGGCAATGGTTGTCGCCAGCGAGCGCTGGGCGTACTGACGCAACCCGGCCACCGCGATCCATTGGATGGGCGCCCAGCCGTTCGGCGCGTCCCACTGCTCTCCGGTCGTCAGCGGGGTGGTCACGATGCCGCCCGGCCGGAGCAGCTCACGGATGGTCGCCTGTGCCACGGCGGCGGCCTGCGAATCGGAGGCCACCTGCGTGAAGAGCGGATACAGCGTCGCCGCCGAGATGCGCCGGATGGGTGCTCGCGCGGTCCAGCGGTAGTCGAGGTAGGCGCCTGAGGATTCATCCCAGAGATAGTGGTCGATGGCCGCGCGCCGCCGCAGGGCGCGGCGCGCGAATTCGCGCGCGCAGATCTCATCGCCGCGCCGCTCGCACCCTGCGCGGATCGCATTCTCCAGGCCGAACAGCAGGCTGTTCAGATCGACCGGCACGATCTGCGTCGTGTCGATGCGAGCGCGGGTCTTGCCGTCTTCGAACCAGCGTGAGCCAAAGTCCCAGCCGCTCTCGGCGGCCGCGCGGATGTCACGGAACACCTCCGGCGCGGGTCGGCCGCTCGACTTTGCGAGCTCGACGTCGTCGCGGTAGGCCTCATCGCGCGGACTGTCGCGGTCGTCCCAGTAGCGATTGAGGATGGATCCATCGGGCATCGCCACCACGCGGCGGTGTGCGCCGCCGGGTCGAAGCTGCGCCGCGCCCTCCATCCAGAAGGCGTACTCGCGCTGCAGCTGTGGCAGGTAACTCGCATACGCCGCGCCCGGATCCTGCGTCGAGAGCAGGCCCACCATCTCGAAGAAGAAGGGTGGCTGCGAGCGGCTCAGATAATAGCTGCGTGCGCCGTTCGGAATGTGCCCATAGGCATCGAGCAGGTAGGCGAAATCGCGCACCATGTCCTCGAGCAGAACTCGACGGCCGCTTTCCTGAAGCCCCAGCATCGTGAAGTAGGAGTCCCAGTAGTAGATCTCGCGGAACCGGCCGCCCGGAACCACGAACGGCTGCGGCAGGGGCAGCAACGAGGAGTAGCGCGGCACCTTCGCCGAACGGCGCGTCAGCACGTCCCAGAGCCCGTCGATGTGCGCCACGATCGGCACCAGCTCGGGCGAGGATGGCGGTGCATTCAGCAGCGCCGGCAGGGCGAAGTGTGAGTCCACGAAGCGCTCGAGCGCCTGGCGCGAGTCCGGATGCTCGGCGTGATACTGATGCAGGATCTCAGCGGGCGATGCCCGCGGCATCGCATCCGGAAAGACCTTGCCGTCGGCGAATATTCCAGCGGTCTGTACCGCGACGAACAGGTCGCTGAACAGCACCTGCGGTGGATCGGGATACGCATCCGCGCGCGCCGCAGCGCCGAGCAGCGGCGAGGCGATGCAGGCCAGCAGAGCGAGGATGCTACGCGGCGTCCTTCGGTCGGCGCGCATAGATGCCAAAACTGAGGATGCCGCAGTAGCAAAGGGCCGGCACGATCAGCGCGGTCTTGAGCCCGACCCAATCGGCGGTGTGGCCGGTAATCAGCGGCACGATGGCGCCGCCGACGATGGCCACCCCGATGATCCCCGAGCCCTCCGCCGCGCGCGGACCCAGGCCCTCGCAGGCCAGTGAAAAGATGGTCGGAAACATGATCGAGTTGAAAAGCCCGATCGCGAGCAGCGACCAGCCTGACAGGGCGCCCGCGGTCTGCGAGGAGATCGCGAGCATCAGCAGCACGGCGGCGGCGGCGCAGGCCAGCACTTTGCCCGGCGAGAAGACTCGCAGCAGATAGGCGCCGATGAATCGGCCCACCATGGCGCCGCCCCAGTAGAACGGCACGAACTTGCCGGCCGGTTCCTGCGCGATGCCCCAGACACTCGGTTGCATCAGGTAGTTGACGATCACCGAGCCGATCGCGACCTCGGCACCGACATAGAGAAAGATGCACAGCGCACCAAAGCCGAAGCGCGTCTGTCGCAGCAGATTGAACGCGTGGCGCGCGGTCACGGATTCGACCGGAGTCTCGACCAGGCGATTGCGCCGCAGCCACACGAGCGCGGCGACCAGGATGAGCGCGGTGGCCAGTCCGAGGTAGGTGAGCGCAATCACGTGCGACTCCTGGCTCCGGAAGGCCGACAGCTCGGGCTCGACCAGCTTGGCGGGATCCACCTTCGCCAGCGAGCCGAGGATCAGGATCGAGCCCACGTATGGGAACACAGTGGTGCCGACGGAGTTGAAGGCCTGCGCAAAGGTGAGCCGGCTGTGCGCGGTCGCTGGGGGCCCGAGCATCGAGATCAACGGATTGGCCACCACCTGGACCACCGTGATGCCGGCAGCGAGCACGAACAGCGCCGCCAGAAATATGCCGAACTGCGCCGACGAGGAGGCCGGGATGAACAGCAGGCAGCCCACCGTCATGGTCACCAGTCCGATCGCGGCGGCGCGCATGTAGCCCACGGCGCGCACGATCGCTGCCGCCGGCAGCGACACCACGAAGTAGGCCATGAAGAATGCGAACTGCACCAGCATGACCTGGCCGTAGTTGAGCGTGAACAGGCTCTTGAGCTTGGGGATGACGACATCGTTGAGGCTCGTAATGCCGCCGAAGATGAAGAACAGTGCGAACACGAAAATGCGCAGGTCCGGCGCATCCGCGTAGCCGGCCGATGCGTTGGC
>Ga0181526_10002162_pt1 | contig 17431 bp, 19 predicted proteins | sample PEATcosm2014_Bin_35_FD_119750 | JGI IMG/M metagenome (GOLD analysis project Ga0181526, IMG submission 119750) | Peatland microbial communities from MTU Mesocosm Facility, Houghton, MI, USA - PEATcosm2014_Bin06_30_metaG | ecosystem: Environmental > Terrestrial > Soil > Wetlands > Peat | place...
ACTGAATACGTGGCGGCGTCATGGGTCTTCTCGGACAGACCGTGACCGCGCTGATCGAGCGCCACCACGTACCGGTCTGCCGCCAACGCATCGACCTGCAGTGCGAAGTCAAAGGAGGAACCGATGAAGCCGTGACAGAGGACGAGCGGCGGCGCCGGCCTCTCCTCGCCCCAGGCGTCCCACGCCAGCTCCACGCCATTCACCGAGATCCGTCTCGTGGGGCTCTCCGTCATCGCGCAGCTCCTTTGCTCACCCCTGAGCTTGCCGGCGGCAACAGTCGGGGTGGCCCCGCAGCAATCGGCACCGCCGATGTTCGGCCACTTCAGAACATCGAGGGCTGGGCCATCGCCTCGGCGCCGGCGAGCTCGCCCGCGCTCACGCTCATCGGGCGGGCGGGCGGTGACGGCGATGCGGCGCGGCTCCTCCGTCGCCACCGCGCCGTCACGAGGTCCGGATCGAAGGAGCGGACCTTCTCGACCCGCCCAACGATGCCGGCGCCGTCGCGACCCGGCTCCGCGGCGGCCTCGACCGGCTCCGGGAGGGGGCGCCGGGAAGGAGGCGGCCCGTCAACGAGGGCCACCTCGACCCAGGTGGCGCCGTTGCTCGTGTTCGTAACGTGCGCCCGGAAGCGCCAGTGCCGACCTCGCGCGCTGTGACCTGCGACCCGGACGACGTCACCGGCTGCGAGGCCGTTCCAGTACTCCTGGCGCACGAAGCGCTGCAGGGACTGCGCCGCCTCGCTCTTGGCGACAGCCGCCGACCGCCTCGGCGCCAAGCCGAGACGCACGGCGGCGGCGGGGCGGGGGGTAACCCGCGGGCGCCCGCCGGTTGCCCCGGGCGACGGGAAGACCTGAGTCACAGAAGAAGAACGAGTACCGCCATCCATCCCCGTCACCCTATGCGGCCGTTGTGTCAGAACCCGGGATGGTCGCTCAGCGACGCTTGAAGACCGCGGGCCGCTTCTCTGCAAAGGCGCGGGCGCCCTCCTTGGCATCTTCGGTGGCGAAGATGGGCTGGCCGATCTCGAGCTCGCGCTGCAGCGCCTCGTCCTCGGGGAGGCCGTCGGCCGCCCGCACCGACCGCTTGACGGCCTCGACGGCGAGGGGGCCGTTGGCGCAGATGAGCTCGGCGATCTCGAGCGCCTTGTCGAGCGCCGTCCCGTCGGGGACGACGTGACCGATCAAGCCGATCTGCAACGCCTCCTGGGCGCTCACGGGGCGACCCGTGAGCAGCAGCTCCATGGCGATCGTGTAGGGGATCTGGCGCACGAGGCGGACCGTCGAGCCGCCAAGGGGGAACAGGCCCCGCCGCACCTCGAAGATGCCCAACGTGGAGCTCTCGCCGGCCACTCGGATGTCGGTCGCCTGCAGCAGCTCGGAGCCGCCTGCCACGGCGTAGCCCTCGACGGCGCAGATGAGCGGTTTGTGCAGGTGGTAGTGGCGCAGCAACGCCTTCCAATGCAAACCGGGGTCCTGCTTGTAACGGTCCGCGTACGGGTTCGCCGTCGGGTCGGCGAAGGCCTTCAGATCCATGCCGGCACAGAACGTGCCGCCCGCCCCCGTCAGCACGGCGCAGCGCACGTCGTCGTCGTCGTCGATCTCCCGCCAGGCGTCCGCCATCCCGACGAGCATGGCCGGGCTGAGCGCGTTCTTGGCCTCCGGCCGGTTCAGCGTCACGACGACGACGTCGCCGTGACGCCCGTGCCGCTCGACGGTGCAGTGCTCGGTTCCGGTCGCCTCCGTTCCCTCCGTCCTCATCAGATTCGCTCGAGGATCGTCCCGGTGGCGAGCGCGCCCCCGCAGCACATGAGGACGCAGCCGATCGTGGCATCACGGCGCTCGAGCTCGTGCAGAAGGGTCGTGATCAGCCGGCTGCCCGTCGAGCCGACGGGGTGCCCGAGTGCGATGGCGCCCCCGTTCACGTTCACCCGATCCATGTCCGGCTTGTGCACGCTCGCCCAGGAGAGCACGACCGAGGCGAAGGCCTCGTTCACTTCGAACAACTCGATGTCGGCGACGCTCATGCCCGTCTTGTCGAGGAGGGCCGCCATAGCGTCGACCGGGCCGTCCAGGTGGTACCAGGGGTCCGAGCCGATGAGCACCTGCGCCACGATGCGGGCGCGGGGTCGGAGGCCCTCGGCGACCGCCCGCTCCTGCGACATCCACAGCACGGCGGCCGCACCGTCGCTGATCTGGGACGAGTTGCCCGGAGTATGGATGCCGTCCGCCAGCACCGGCTTGAGCGCCGCGAGGCCCTCGGCCGTCGTCGGGCGCAGGCCCTGATCCCGTGTCACGAGCTGCACCTCGCCGCTGGCACCCTCAGGCCCCATGACGGGCGCCTCGATGGCGACGACCTCACGATCGAAACGCCCCTCCTCCCACGCCCGTCCGGCATTCTGCTGGGAGGCGAGACCGAGGCCGTCGACGTCCGCCCGCGTGATGCCGCGGCGGCTCGCGATGCGTTCGGCCGCCGTGAACTGGTCGGGCATGTCGTAGGGGAAGCTGGGTGGCCGCGGCGTGCCCGGGGCGTTGTAGACGTTCTCGCCGAGGCCGATGCGGCTCATCGACTCCACACCGCAGGCGAGCCCGATCTCGATGGCGCCGGCGGCGATGAGCCCGGCGACGAAGTGGTTGGCTTGCTGGGACGACCCGCATTGGTTGTCGATCGTGCTGGCGCCGACCGAGAAGGGGAGGCCAGCCGACAGCCAGGCGTTACGGGCGACGTTCGAAGCCTGCTCGCCCGCCTGGGTGACGCATCCGCCCACGACGAGCCCGACCTCGCCGGCGTCGATCCCTGCACGCTTGATCGTCTCCACCTGGACGGCACCGAGCAGGTCGGCGGGATGGAGGCCGGAAAGGGCACCGTTTCTCTTGCCGATGGGCGATCTTGCCGCCTCGACGATGACGGGCGTAGGCACGGTGGTGGCTCCCTCTCCTGCGGTGACGGCGGCTGGCTCGGTCCGATTTTAGAACGTGTTCTCATTTGGTGCCCGCCGGTCGTGGCACCGCCGAGTACCGTCGCGGCGTGCCTGATGACGCTCCCGCCCTTCACGACTTGCTGCGTCCCATCGCCTTCCTCGTCGGCGAGTGGCACGGGCGGGGAGAAAGCCTCTGGACGGAGGGGTTCTCTTTCACCGACGCCATCCGCTTCTCCCATGACGGCCGTCCGCTGCTTCGCTACGACCAGGTCACGACCGGCCCGGACGGGCGTCCTTCTCACGCCGAAGCGGGCTTCTTCGCCGTGCAGGACAACGGCGACGTCCATGTCACCCTCGCCGAGCCGTCGGGCATCACCGAGGTACTGGTCGGGAGGCCGGAGGGCGGCGTCCTCGTCCTCGGGTCGGTCGAGATCGGCCACACTCCGACGACGGACAACGTGACCGCCTGCCGTCGTCGGCTCTGGATCGAGAGCGGAGCCCTCGTGGCGGAGCTCGACATCGCCGTCGACGACGAGGCACTGGCACCCCACACTCGCTCGGTGCTGCAGCGAGCCACCTGACGGCCTCGCGGGTCAACTGAGCTCCGCACGCGAGGTCACCCCTTGCTGATGACCGATTCGATCTGCAAGACCCGCAACGGGCGGGTCGCCGCCGTCACGACGGTCCCGAGGCTTCCCTCCCCGCCGATCACGCCCTTCCTATCGGACAGCGCCCAGAACACGCTCCAACGTACGGCGGCGCGCAGCGGCTGCACCGTCCCGAAGCTCGACTGCGTGAAGTCAAACGCACAGTCGGTCGTCCCGCCGGCCGAGGCCGGGTCGTAGACGGAGCCCGGACCGCCGCAGACCTCGTCGAGCACCTCCGGGCCGAACGTCGTACCGCCTTCGGGGTCGTCGGAGGGAGACGGGAAGTCCCACGCTGCCGTCCATGTCACAGAGACCGGCACGGCCCATACCGTGGCGACGTAACCGCCCCCGGAGGCGAGAGCGCCGTGGGTGCGCCAGATCGCCCCGTCGATCCACAGCCAGGTCGCAAGGTTCACCACCGTGGCGTCCGCCAGCCCACCGACCGATGAGGGCGACGCCCCGATCACCGGGTCTGGCAGCTGCGTGTCGTCGAAGGCGCGGCCGATGATGCCCGGGAGATGCCCGCTCGGCGGATCGGGCACGGTGTCCCAGAACAGCCACAGGTGCAGCGGCTGCCCGAGAGGCGGGGAGGCGAGCGGCAGATCCGCCTCCACGTCGGCACCCGTGGGCGGCACCTGGGCGGCATTCGGGCAGGCGACGACGTCGAAGTGGTCCGTGGCAACCGCCCCTTGCAGCCGCGCGAGCGCCCACTGGTTGACACCCCAGATGCCCGGATGGCCGCCGCTGTCGGCCTCCTGCCAGAACGAGAGTGGCAGGCTCGCCTCACTGAGACCTCCGTCAAGATTGGCGAGGCCCGATCCCAGATCGTGCCAAATGCAGATCTCCTCCGCGCCGGACGGTGGTCCCTCGTAGGGTCGTGGTCCCTGCGGCGATCCGTTCCACCACGTGGCGGACCAGATTGCCTGGCCTGACACGCCCCCTGAGCCGCCGCCCGTGCTCACGAGCTGGAACGGCGAGATTGCTCGCCCGCGGCTCCCGGCCACCATGGCGGCAAGAGCGAGCGCCAGCGCGACGGCTGCTGGCGCACACGATCGGCCGGAAAGGCCGCGACGACGACTCAGAAACCACGACATGGTCCGGGCTCCTTCGGTGATGACACAACGCTGACCTGATCTGTCAGGACGAGCCACTTGCCACCCACGAGCTCGAGCGTGGCATCCGAAGCCGTCAATCCGGCACCCCCGCCGAGCGATGCCGGCGCCGAAGCGCCGGTTGCCTTCCAACGGCTCCCGGTGTCGAAGAGACACCCTTCGACGCGGGCTCGCCTCGCTCCGATGCCGACGACGTGCTCGTGCCCGACTCGCCACGTCGGCGGGCCTCGCACGCCGGCACTCGCCAGGGCGCTCAGATAGGCGATCGAATGCACGTACACCGGTCCGCCGCGTACGAGCGTGGCCAGCAGCGGCTCGTACTGCGGGTCGTCGCTGAGAGCGGCCTCGTAGAAGGCAACCTTCGAATTCGCCCACGCCGTCTCGACGGCGAGCTCAGCCGCCTCCAGAGCGGACTGCGCCATCGTCGACGTGGCGGCAACCGGCGATTCCAGCGTGCTCGGGCTCGCCGGCTCGTCGCCGAGATTCGACGGCTCGCTCCGCGCCGCCGCCGAGCAACCTGCTGCGATCACGAGGGCGGTGAGCAGCAGGCCGCAGAGGAGCTGCCGTACCCTGCTGGGGGCTGAGGAGGTGACGGCGGCTGCGGCGGCGGGGCGGAGGCGAACCACGGGGTCAGCCTGTGCCCAGCGCGTACCGGTCGACCTACCTCACGACCGCGAAGTTATCAACAGACTTGTGCACAAGTCCTCAACGGGGCCGACGTCGGCGTCTCGTGTTCAGCTGTGCGCCCGCCTCGCCGTCCCTGGTGACACGGCGAGGAGCGAGCTCAGCTCGTCGAGCTCTCCTCCTCGGAGGCGTACGACGACGTCGGGAGCCCGCCCGATTGCGGGATACCGCCCGACTGCGGGATACCAGCGGACTGCGGCACGCCGTCGGACTCAGGAATGCCACCCGACTCGGGGATGCCGCCGGACTGCGGAATACCGCCGGACTGCGGAATACCGCCGGACTGCGGAATCCCACCTGACTGGGGGATGCCGCCTGACTGGGGGACGCCGCCGCTCATGTCGAAGCCGCCCGACTGTGGCACCGTGCCCGCCTGCGGAACACCCCCGGCGTATGACGCCGCAGGAGATCCGTCCCCGACGTTGCCGCCGGACGTCGGCACGAAGCCGCTGCCTCCGGTCGGGGCGCCCACCGGCGCATCTGCCGACGTGGGCGTGATCTGCCCGTGCTCTGCCTCGTACGCCTGCAGCTGGCTGATGAGTGACGCCACGCGATCGTCGCCCGCCACTCCGGGACGCCCGGCACGCTGGCAGTAGACGATCCCGCCGAGCTCCTGTAGGAGCGCGTCGGCATGACGCTTCGCCTGCATCCCGGACAACTTGTCCTGCCCCGCCTTGGCGCCCTGCTGTGCCTTTTGCGCAAGCGAATCAGTCTGCGCCTTCACCTTGTCCATGAAACCCACGACAGTTCTCCTTTCGGCCTGGCCGAACGCTAGCGCTCATCCGGCCAGCGTTGTGAAGGAACCTCCCGTGAGGCGGCCGCGAACGCCCAGATCGGCCGAGACGTCGTGGGATCGGGCAGCCGCGCGGACGAGCTCACTCCATCGGGCGACGCCGACGCGGCACAACTGCTGCAGCTGCCGACGCTCCCGGCTGCGAAAGGGCGGCCCGTCTCGTCCCGCCACCACGACCAAGCCGGACGAGTCGAGCGGCGCCCAGGCAACGTCGCGGGGTCCGACCAAGCCGACGCTGTCGACCGACGACAGCGAGAGGCCCGCCCTTGCCCCGGCGACGAAGGCGCCGAGCCAGGCGGCGCTCGGGCTCTCGCCGGCTTCGGCGAGCGTCCGCGCCGTGCTGCCGCTCATGTCGAGCACCGTCGACCAGTCGCAGGCGAACGCCGCGCAGACACCGTGTGCCAGCACGTTCAGCAGCTCTCTGGCGTCGACGGCTTCCGCCAACAGCACGGCGGCATCGAGGGGGTCACGCCCGGAATGAGGGACGCGGGAGAGGAGATGCCGCAGGTCTTCGACCTCGACTCCCGGGAGCTGTGAGAGCGCATCGGCGAGAGATTCCGGGCTGAGCCCCTCCGGCAGCTCCACCGTCAGCTCGTCGACGGCTCGGGCGCCGTCACGCTCCAGGATGTCGATCCCGACGAGATCGCCACCGACCTCGCCGATCCTGCTGGCGAGCTGACCGAGCGATCCCGGGCGGTCAGCCAGCCAGACCCGGACGACCACATAGCGTGTCATAGTCCGAGCGTACGGATCCGATGTGAACGCACGATTTCCACGGTGAGAACACCGTCGAAACCCAACCTGGCCATCCCGCATGAGCAAGGCCCGCACGAGCAGGGCCCGCATAAGCAAGGCCCGCACGAGCAAGGAGAGACACGGTGCTGATCGAGCTGACAACCTTCAGGCTCCGCGACGGGATCGACGACGTTGCCTTCCTGGCGGCCGACCGGGCGCTACAAGCGGAGCTGAGCTGGCAGGACGGTTTCATCCGGCGGACGACGGCCCGTGGCGAAACATCTGGCTGGCTCGTCATGACGCTGTGGCGGACGCCGAGCGAGGCGGACACCGCCAACGAGCAGGCATCAGGCGACGGTGCGGCCGGGTCCTTCGCCGAGCTCGTCGACGCCTCGAGCAAAGCGACCGAGCGCTACTTCAGCCTCGACTGAGCCGCCTCACTGCTGGACGAGCACGACCTGGTTGTCCTCCGGATCGCCGATGACCGCCAGCGTCGGGCCGTTCGGGACGTCGAACGGCTCCGTCACGGCTGATCCGCCGAGCTCGACGGCCTTCGTGAGGGACTCACGCAGATCCCGCACCTGGACGTAGAGTGACACGCCCGGACGGTCCGTCTGGCGGATGTGACCACCCGGTCCCGGCTCGGGCCCGCCGACGCCGGCGGCGATCGTCATGATGGGACCATCGCCGACGGACCAGTTGAACAGAGCGCTGTAGAAGGCCCGCAAGCGCGCAGGGTCCTGCCCGCCGATCTCGAAGTGCACCACGGGCCGCGCCCAGTCGTTCGCCATTCGGCCTCCGATCCTTGCGACCCAACCGTACCGCCGGAGCGCTCGGCCTCGCCTCGCTGACCAGCATCTCGCTATCGTCCAGATGTGGTCCTTTCCTCCGTGCCGATGGGCGGGTAGATCTCAGAGATGCTTTTCGGGCGCCGGTGGCGGCGATCGGTCACTCCTTCTCCAACCGTCGACCCCGTTGCGCCGGCTCACAGCTGCGGCGACGAGCTCGTCGAGTGCGCCTACACCACGGCACTGGGCAGTCGAGCCGACAACCAGGACCGCTGCGCGATCTCGCCGCGATGGGCCGTGCTGAGCGATGGGGCCGGTGGCCATGCCGGCGGGGCGCTGGCGGCGCAGCTGACGGTGGACGCTGTGGTGTCGTGTCTCCAGTCCGGTGAGACGGCGCCGGTCACTCCCCTCCTGGAGGAGGCGGTGGCGCGAGCCAACGAGGCCGTGCGCGAGGCGCGACGAGCCGACAGCAGGGTCGGCAGCATGGCCGCCACGCTGACGGTTGCCGTCGCCACCGCCGTCGAAGAAGGCGAGAGCAGCTGGCTCGTCGCCAACGTGGGCGACTCAAGGGCATGGCTCGTGACTCCGCAGACGGCAACTCAGATCACCGAGGACGACAATGTCGCCGCTCAGCTCGTGCGTTCCGGGAACCTGACACCGCAGGAGGCGCTCGCCCATCCGGGGCGGAACTGGATCACTCGCGCCATCGGGGCCGAAGACGAGCTGTCACCGCGGACGACACCGATCCGCCTCAGGCCGGGAGACGCCCTCGTGATTGCCTCCGACGGCCTCGACGTGTTGAGCACCGACGACATCTGCAGCCTGATGGCCGATCGTCCCAACCCGTCGGACGCCGTCGGGGCGCTCGTCGCCTCCGCCCTTGGCAAGGGGGCACTCGACAACGTCACGGCCGCCGTCGTCCGTCACGTGACATCCTCGTCTCATGCTTCGATGTCCGCCGACGCTCCCCCAGCTCCGACCGCTTAAGGCTCGACGGCCATGACCACACTGCAGGATGCCGCCGAGATCGCCGCAGCTGAGCGGTTTCTCGCCGTCGTGTCCACGCTGCGGAGCGACGCCACGATCCAGACCTCGGTCGTCAACGCCGGCGTTCTGACGCATCCGTTCGGTGACGAGGAGGTCGTCGGCTTCGTGACCTATGGACGAACGAAACTTCGCAATCTGCGATCGCGTCCCCAGGTCACCGTGACGTATCGCTCCGGCTGGACATGGGCTGCCGTTGAAGGTCGCGCCGAGCTGATCGGGCCGGACGACCCGAGGCCCGGCGTAGACGCAGAGCGGTTGCGGCTCCTTTTACGCGAGGTGTTCGCGGCTGCCGGTGGCACGCACGACGACTGGGCTGCCTACGACCGCGAGATGCTGGAGCAGCGTCGCACGGTCGTCCTCGTCGTGCCCTCCCGCGTCTACAGCAACTGAGCCGACGCCCTCAGGTGCCCACTCGCAACGCCTCGCGCACGAGGTCGGTCACCCCGGGTGGTCCGGGTCATGGCCACCCACAAGCCGGCCCGCGGTGGTGACGCCGAGTTGGAGGAACGTGAGAGAAAGGGTCGAGAATCGGGGCTACTCTCAACGGGCTGAGGCATGGCGTCTGAGACGGGAGGAATCAGGTGTTGCGTCGAGCTGGATTGGCCCTTCTGCTGGTCACGATTGCTGGGCTTGCTTCTTTCGTACCGGCCTCGGCGGATGAGAAGACGCCGCAGGTCGCTCTTGTCCCACAGGTCGCTCTTATCGCGAAGGTCGGCTACGGGGGTGCGCCGATAGGTTTCGCCCGCAGCGCGAATGGCACGCTGCATGTGGTCTACGAGACGGACATCAGCTGGGGTGATTCGGCCAACGGCGTGGGGACCATCACGATCGGGCGAAGCGGGGCGGTCGGCCACCCGGTTCAGGCGCTGAACTGGAAGGACACAGGGGGGTCGCCGAGCGGTATTCCCGGGCTGGCGATCCTGCCGTCGGGTGCGCTGGAAGCGACCTTTGGCGGCTCGCCGACTGTAAACGACGGGCCGTGGGGCATCAGTTCGAGCGACGGCGGTTCCACCTGGTCAGCTCCGGTGGACATCAGTAGTGGCTCGATGTTCGCCGGTGACAGCGCCGTCAGGGTGGAGGAGTCGAACGGCACCCCTGTGCTGCTTGCGGGATGCTGCGGGAACATCGTCATCCAGCAAGGTTTCGGGCCCGGCTCGAAGACCTATACGCTCACCAACGGCACCGACGGCGCCGCCGGCAACACCGACTCTGCCGTCGACGCCGCCACAGGAGCAGTCATTGCGGGCTGGGATTCCAACGACGGCTCAGGCGGTCTGTGGTTCCAGCAGGTCGCACCGACGAAGGGCGCGGCGCGGAAGGTACCGGTCCCGTCGCAATTCGGCACGGGCGAGCCGTTGATCGTGGCAGGACGCGACAAGGGTCCAGGTGTGTTCGCGGCCTATCCCGCGACCTACGGCGCCACGACGCCAATCAGGCTGCTCCGCTATGGAGGTGGCCCGGCCTCGGTTGGCTCGGTGAAGGGACTGCACGCGACGGTTTGGGGTGTTGCCACCGGCCCGGACGGTCGCATCTGGGTGTTCTGGTCTGGGGAGATCAACGGCGAGGGCGTAACCGCAATCACCCGGTCGAACAAGGCGGTGACCCGGTTCGAGCCGATCCAGACCTTCGACTTCAACTGGTCGTATCTGTTCTCGCTCTCTGGTGATGGGCGCCTCGGCCCGCTCGACCTGCTGATCAGCGGGATTCCTTCGGTCAAGAATGCCGTCAGCGGGATCTACTATCACCGTGCCCTGCCGATGCTCTCGGCCGGGGCCACCGTAAAGCAGTTGGCGAGCGGCACGTTCGAGTTGACGGTCCACGTGACCGATGCCGGGGACGCCCTAGCGGGGGCGCATGCCGCTGCGAAGGGCAAGAGCGGCGTGACGAACAGCAGCGGAATCGCGAATCTCACGGTCTCGGGCCGTTCCGGCCAGCACCTCACGATGACCGTCACCGCTCCCGGCTACCGATTGTCGACGATTCGCGTCACCCTCTGAGGCTCGGGCCAGGCGCTACGCCAAAAAACCCTTACCGCAGAAGGCTTCTTGCTATGACGATGCGCTGGATCTGGTTCGTGCCCTCGTAGATCTGGGTGATCTTGGCGTCCCGCATGAACCGCTCCGCCGGGAAGGCCCGCGTGTAGCCGTAGCCACCCAGCAGCTGGACGGCGTCCGTCGCCACCTGCATTGCCACGTCGGAAGCGAAACACTTCGCCATCGCCCCGAGCGAGGACAGCTCGCCGTTCGGGTCCCCGGCGTCGATGGTCGCACAGGCCCGGTACACGAGGCCCCGCGCCGCCTCCACCCGCATCGCCATGTCCGCGACCATGAACTGCAGGCCCTGAAACTCCGCCAGCGGCCGCCCGAATTGCTGCCGGCGCTTCAGGTAGCCGACGGCGAAGTCGAGGGCGCCCTGGGCGATCCCGACCGCCTGCGCACCGATCGTCGGCCGGCTGCGGTCGAGCGTGTGCATGGCGATGTAGAAGCCACGCCCCTCCTCCCCGACGAGGTTCTCTGCCGGCACGCGCACGTCGTCGAAGACGACCTCCCCCGTGGGGCTCGCCCGCAGGCCCAGCTTGTGTTCGAGCTTGGGGACCTTCACCCCCCAGTCCTTCTCGACGAGGAAGCAGCTGATGCCGCGGTGGCCGGCGGCTGGGTCCGTCTTGGCGAACACCGTGTAGAGGTCCGAGATGCCGGCGTTCGTGATCCAGTACTTCGTCCCCGAGATGACATAGTCGTCGCCGTCGCGAACGGCTCGCGTCGTCATGGAGGCGACGTCGGATCCGGCGTCCGGCTCGGACAGGCAGTAGCTCGCCTGCGCCTCACCCGAGGCGACGCGAGGCAGGTACTTCCGCTTGGTCTCCTCACTGGCGAAGTTCATGACCGGGAGCATCCCGAGCTTGGAGATGAGGAGCGTCACGGCCGTGGAGGCGCACGCCCTCGAAACCTCCTCGATGGAGACGGCCTGCGTGACGGCGTCAGCTCCGTGGCCGCCGTACTCCGACGGCACCCACAGCGCCGGCAGCTCCATGTCGACGCAGGCCCGGAAGCTCTCCCAGGGGTACTCCTCGCGCTCGTCGTAACCGGCGGCATTCGGGGCGATCTTGTCTGCGACGAACTGCCGCAGCACCTGCCGGAAATGGCTCTGATCTTCTGTTAACTCGAACGACGACATGAAGCGAGTCTCGCGCTCTTCGGACAGGGCTCCGGCCGCGGTCAGCCGGGCAGACCGGTGAGCGTCAGCCAGGCATTCGGATCCGAGGTCATTGCCTCGCGAACCGCCGCCGGGACGAGCCGGAGCGTGCTCTCGGGGATGAGGTCGGCGAGGTCACGCTGCTGCCAGTAGTCATGGGCGATGCCGGCGAAGAGCCGCTCGCGCGCCTCCACGAGGTCCTCCGGGGCACCCTCGAGAAACCCGAAGAGGTGCAAGGCAAGCTCGATGTCCCCCAGCACGGGCGCCCGCCCGAAGATCGAGGCACGCTTGAGGGCGATCGCCACGGCGCCCGCCAGCACGTCGTCGGCATGCTCGACATCGGTGAGACGCAAGCTGGTGCCCAGGCGCTCCGCCAGCAGCAGGGCGTAGCCCTGGTCAGGCCCGGGTATGCCGGTGTTCGGGCGGTGACGTGCCCGTGGGCTCGGCTTGTAGTCGGCAGGCCGGTGCGAGTGCCACTCACCGGCCCCTGGGAGCTTGTAGGCCTCCCGGACCTCCGCACGGTCGGTGACGGGAGCGAACTTCGGTTGCGTCATCGGGCTCGTTTCCTGGTCGGCGAACCAACAGCCGAGCTCAGATCGCTTCGACCTCGGCGACGGTGATGGTAGCGGCGGCGGCTTCCTTCGGGAGAATCGCGATCTCGCCGGCTTCCGCCGCCCCCCCGTCGCTCGCCGTCTCGCCTGATCCGGTGCCGGCAGCGGCTCGAACGAGCGCCACCACGACGGAGTCGACGAGGGCCTGCCAGGAGGCTTCGATGATGTTCTCCGAGACCCCGATCGTGGACCAGGTGCCGTCGGCGTCGGAGGTGTCGAGCAGCACCCGGGTGACGGCGCCCGTCGCCCGCTCGGAGGAGAGCACGCGCACTCGGTAGTCGGTGAGGTGGACGTTGTGCAGAGCGGTGAAATGCGGTTCCACCGCCATCCGGAGGGCGGCGTCCAAGGCGTTGACCGGCCCGTTGCCCTCGGCCGTGGCGACGATGCGCTGCTCGCCGACGTGGACTTTGACGGTGGCCTCCGTCGTCAGCTCGCCGGAGGAGCTCCACGGGTGGACGAGCCGGTCCTCGGCGGCCCCCGCCCCGTTGCCGGCCGCCCCCTTGGCCGCCTTCCTGTCGCCGCCGGGGCTCGCCCGCCAGTCCGTGATAACCCGGTAGGACTCGATCGAGAAGGCGTCGAGGCCGCTCCGCACGCCGGAGGCGGCCCGCATGACGAGCTCGAGGGAACCGTCGGCCGCCTCGAAGTGGTAGCCGGCGTGCTCGAGGCGCTTCAGGGTGTCGAGGACGCGCTGCAGTGCAGGCGAGTCGAGCGAAAGCCCGAGCTGTGCGGCTTTCATCTGCAGGGTCGAGCGGCCGGCGAGCTCGCTCACCACGACCCGCGTGCCGTTGCCGACGAGGTCGGGCTGGATGTGCTCGTAGGCATCGGATCGTCGGATGAGGGCACTCGTGTGCAGCCCGGCCTTGTGGGCGAAGGCGGCCGTCCCGACGTAGGGGCGCTGCGGGTCGAGCGTGAGGTTGACGAGCTCGGCAACATGGTGGGCGACCGCCGTCAAGCGCTCGAGCCGATCGGCCGGGATCGTCTGCACGCCCATCTTCAAGCTGAGGTTGGCGATCGTGGCCGAGAGGTCGGCGTTGCCGGCCCGCTCGCCGTAGCCGTTCACGCACCCCTGCACCTGCGTGGCACCCTGGCGTACGGCCGCCAGCGTGTTGGCGACCGCACAGCCGGCGTCGTTGTGGAAATGCGCCCCGAGCTGCGCCGACGTGCGGCGCCTCACTTCTGCGACGATGCGCTCGACCTCGTCGGGGAGCGTCCCGCCGTTCGTGTCGCACAGCACGAGCGCCTCGGCGCCCGCCTCCTCTGCGGCCGACAGGACGCGGAGGGCGAACTCGGGGTCGCGGCGATAGCCGTCGAAGAAGTGCTCGGCGTCGAAGAACACCCGCAGCCCGGCGGCGCGCAGGTAGGCGACCGAGTCGGAGGCCATCGCCACCGCCTCGTCGAGGCTCGTGCGCAACGCTTCGGTGACGTGGAGATCCGATGCCTTCGCCACGATGCAGACCGCAGAGGTCCCGGCGTTGGTGAGGTGCCGCAGCACCTCGTCGTCGTCGGCAGCCGCACGCGGCCGCCGCGTCGACCCGAACGCCACGAGCGTGGCGTGGCCGAGGTGCAGCTCGGAGCTGGCGCGCCGGAAGAACTCCTCGTCCTTCGGATTCGCCCCGGGCCAGCCACCCTCGATGAAGGCAACGCCGAGGTGGTCCAGCTGCTCTGCGACGCGCAGCTTGTCCTCGACCGTGAGCGACATGCCCTCCTGCTGAGTGCCGTCCCGCAGGGTCGTGTCGTAGACCTGCACGGCTTCGGGAAGCCCCGGCACGTGACCGTGGGCGTGCGACTCGCCGGCGCTGTGCGACGACGAATGCTCCTGGTGGTCGCGCGGGCTCGACCCGTCGGCGGGAGCTGCGCCGACTTCAGGTGACATGCTCGACCCAGTCCTTGTAGCGATCGATGTTCCCGCGCACGGCCTGGAAGAACTGCTCCTGGATCGCCTTCGTGATGGGACCGGGAGTGCCGGACCCGACGATGCGGTCGTCGACCGACACGACGGGCACGATCTCGGCGGCCGTGCCGCTCAGCCACACCTCGTCGGCCAGGTAGAGATCCGTCCGGCGCAGGTGGGCGTCGGCGACCTCGAAGCCGAGATCGCGGGCGATCACGTGGACCGAGTCGGAGGTGATCCCTTCGAGGGCGCCCACGCTGGAAGCGGGCGGCGTCAGGATGCGCCCCTTGCGGACGACGAAGATGTTCTCGCCCGTGCCCTCTGACACGTGCCCGTCCGTCGTGAGCATGACGGCCTCGTCGTAGCCGGCGAGCACCGCCTCGACCTTGGCGAGCGACGAGTTGATGTACATGCCGGTGCCTTTGGCCGCCGTCGGCATCGCTCGGGGGTCGTGGCGGGCCCACGACGACACCTTCAATCGGATGCCGTTCGCGATGCCCTCGTCGCCGAGATAGGCACCCCACGGCCAGCACGCCACGGCGACGTTCACCGAGCAGGCGAGCGGGTTGAGGCCCATCTCGCCATAGCCCAGGTAGACGATCGGCCGGATGTAGCACGCATCGAGGCCGTTCACGCGCACGACGGTCTTGACGGCTTCGATCATGTCCTGCGGGCTGAAGGGGATCTTCATCCCGAGGATGTGGGCGCCGCTGAAGAGGCGGTGGATGTGATCGGTGAGCCGGAACACGGCCGGACCTTGCGAAGTCGGGTAGGCCCGGATGCCTTCGAAGACGCCGAGCCCGTAGTGCAGGCTGTGCGTCAGGACGTGGGTGGTCGCCTGCTCCCAGTCGACGAGCTCGCCGTCCATCCAGATCTTCTCGGTCGGTGTCAGTGGCACGATCACAACCTCTCTGCAACGGCATCGCCCACGCTGGCGGTGCTCCACGATTTGTTCCAGTACCCCGTGTCCGCCTGCAGGCCTCGCACGGCTTTCTCCACTCGCTCAGCGGCCTCGCTCTCGCCCAGATAGTCCAGCATCATGGCCGCCGACGTAATGGCTGCCAGCGGGTTGGCCGCTCCCGTACCGGCGATGTCGTGCGCCGCCCCGTGCACCGGCTCGAAGAGGGACGGCCCTGTTCTCGCCGGGTTCAGGTTGGCGGAGGCGGCGAAGCCGATCCCACCCGTGAGGGCGCCGGCGAGGTCCGTGAGGATGTCCCCGAAGAGGTTGTCGGTCACGATGACGCCGTAGCGGTCGGCACGCTCCACGAGGTAGATGCAGGCGGCGTCCACGTGCTGGTAGGCCGTTTCGACATCGGTGTACTCGGCAGCCACCTCCGCGAACGTCCGTGACCAGAGATCGCCTGCGTACTGCAGGACGTTCGTCTTGTGCACGAGGGTGAGGTGGTGGCGGGGGCGGGACTGGGCGAGCTGGAAGGCAAAGCGTACGCAGCGTTCCACGCCGTGGCGGGTGTTCACCGAACCCTGCGTCGCCACCTCGTACGGAGTCGCCTTGCGCAGCCAGCCGCCTTCCCCGGCGTAGGGCCCCTCGGTGTTCTCCCGCACGACGGCGAAGTCGGCCTCGGGGGCGATCGAGCCGGGCGTTCCGATGAACGGCCGCAGGTTGACGTAGAGGTCGAGCTCGAACCGCAGCTTCAACAGCAGGCCACGCTCCAGCAGGCCGGCCGGCACGCTCGTGGAACCGATGGGCGGCCCGACGGCTCCGAGCAGGATGGCGTCCTCGCCCCGCAAGCGCTGCAGCGTTGCGTCAGGGAGGACCTCGCCGGACGCCAGGTAGTGATCGGCGCCCAGCTCGTAGTGGGTTGTCGACAAGGTGATGCCGGCGGCCGACACCACCTCGAGGGCCACCTCGAGCACTTCGGGACCGATGCCGTCACCACCGATGACCCCCACCCGATGGGGGCGGTCCCGACGGCCGCTCTCGTCGTGGCTGGGGAAGGTGTCGCTCTGGCTCACGTCTCGAATGGCTCTCTGTCTGGGGGCTGGCACTTCGGCTGTCTGGGACTTTGTCTGTCTGGGACTTTGGCTGTCTGCTGATGTTGGGAAAGCAAAAGGCCGCCCACCGGGTGGACGGCCTTGGACGCGCTCCGGGGAAGGGCGCGTCTAAGTGGGAATTACGATCCCGAAGTCGATCGAGATGCATGCCCGGTTCATCGTCAAAGTCTGACCCGGCAACGGTCGCTCGTCAACCCAGCCCTGGTGAGGCGTCCGGCGTCCGGCGTCACGCGGCCGGCGTGGCAAGGCAGGCGCTGGGGGGCAAGTGTGACCGGCCGGCTCCGTGACGGCGGGCCGGCTCCGTGACGGCGGGCCGGCGACGGCCATCGATCGAAACGGCCCGACAGCGCCAGCAACTACCCTTGTTGACGATGACGGAGACGCAACTGACCGCAGCCACCCACGCGCGCCTCGTCGCTGAGCTCGAAGACCTCACGACTCGCGGCCGCGTCGAGATCGCCCGCCAGATCGAGGCGGCCCGCATGCTGGGCGACCTGTCCGAGAACGGCGACTACCACGCCGCCAAGGACTCGCAGGGCAAGATGGAGTCCCGCATCCGGCAACTGCAGGCGATGCTCGGAGACGCCGTCATCGTGGACGAGGCGGTCGGCCAGCAGGGTGTCGTCAACCCGGGCGTCGTCGTCGAGATCCGCTTCGAGGGTGACGAGGACACCGAGCGCTACCTCGTCGGCTCCATCGAGGAGCGCCGCGAGGGGGTGGCCGTCATCTCGCCGGGCTCTCCCCTCGGCAAGGCCTTGATCGGGCACACGGCCGGAGACCGTGTGGAGTACGAGGCACCGAGCGGCAGCACCCTCGCCGCCGAGATCGTGTCCATCGGAGGCTGATGCCCACCCTCGCCGAGAAGGTCTGGGACCGCCACGTCGTGCGCCGTGGCGGTGAGGGTGAGCCGGATCTCCTTTACATCGACCTCCACCTCGTCCACGAGGTGACCTCCCCGCAGGCCTTCGACGGGTTGCGCCTCGCCGGTCGGCGCGTACGCC
>Ga0181526_10002163_pt1 | contig 17431 bp, 17 predicted proteins | sample PEATcosm2014_Bin_35_FD_119750 | JGI IMG/M metagenome (GOLD analysis project Ga0181526, IMG submission 119750) | Peatland microbial communities from MTU Mesocosm Facility, Houghton, MI, USA - PEATcosm2014_Bin06_30_metaG | ecosystem: Environmental > Terrestrial > Soil > Wetlands > Peat | place...
CGCGGCCGCGCCACCACGGCCGAGCGCGACACCGTGCTGGCGCGGATCAAGCCGACCGCCGATTTTGTTGCGCTGAAGGATTGCGATCTCGTCGTCGAAGCAGTGTTCGAGGATCGCAAAGTCAAAGAAGAGGTGATTTCGCGGACGCAGAATGTGCTCGGCGAAACCGCGATTTTCGGCTCCAACACCTCGACGCTGCCGATCTCGTCGCTGGCCGCAGCCTTCAAGGATCGCAGCCGCTTCATCGGTATTCACTTCTTCTCGCCGGTCGAGCGCATGATGCTGGTCGAGATCATCATGGGTAATGAAACGGGGCCTGCGGCGTTGGCGCTGGCGCTCGATTTCGTGCGCGCGATTCGCAAGACCCCGATCGTGGTCAATGATTCGCGCGGCTTCTATACCTCGCGGGTCGTCGGCACCTATATCCGCGAAGGTCATTTGCTCCTGACCGAAGGCGTGCCGGCGGCGATGATCGAGAATGTCGCCCGCATGGCCGGCATGCCGGTCGGTCCGCTGGCGCTGACCGATGAAGTCGCGGTCGATCTCGCTTGGAAAATCCTCAAAGCCACCGAGGTCGATCTCGGCCCGCAGATGATCGATCTCAAGCAGAAGGCGCTGCTCGGAGACATGGTGGAAAAACGCGGCCGCCTGGGCCGCAAGAACGGCAAGGGTTTCTACGATTATCCGCAGAACGCGCCGAAGCGATTGTGGCCGGGCTTGCGCGAGCTGCAGCCGAAAATGCTCGATCCCGACGCTATCGATATCGCGGTTCTCAAACACCGGCTGTTGGCGATCCAGGCGCTCGAATCGGCGCGCTGTTTCGAGGAAGGCGTCGTCACCGATGTGCGGGAGGCCGATGTCGGATCGATTCTCGGTTTCGGCTTCGCACCTTTCACCGGCGGCACCATCTCCTATATCGACGGCATGGGCACAAGGCCCTTTGTCGAACTGTGCAATCGATTGGCCAAGAGTTATGGGGATCGTTTCAAGCCATCGGAGCTCCTTATCGATATGGCGCAGAAAGGCGAGACGTTTTACGGCCGCGTTGCGCCGGAGAAGCGCAAGTCTGTCGCATAGCAAATGCTGTCGCATAGCAAGCCGTCGCATAATCGTCATCCCCACGCATTGCCCTCATGTGTGCGCCGCGTATAAGGTCGCGGCCGATTTTTCCCGGGAACCTCAATGGCGCGTGATCAAGTCGACCTGACGCCGATCGAACGGCGCGATGATCTCGTGTCTTGGCTCGCCGAGGGCGTCAAAGCGAAATCGCAATTCCGTATCGGCACCGAGCACGAGAAGTTCGTCTTTACGCTCGATGGCCATCACCCGGTGCCCTATGAGGGCAAGCGTGGTATCCGCGCGCTGCTCGAAGGCATGCAGCATTTGCTCGGCTGGCAGCCGATCATGGAAGGGCCGAACCCGATCGGCCTGTTCGACGTCACCGGCGGCGGCGCGATCTCGCTCGAACCCGGCGGCCAGTTCGAATTGTCGGGCGCGCAGCTGCGCACCGTGCACCAGACCTCGAGCGAGCTGATGGCGCATCTGGCGCAGGTGCGCGAGGTGGCGCAGCCGTTGCGCATCGGCTTCCTCGGTCTCGGCATGACGCCGACCTGGACGCGCGCCGAAATGCCGAAAATGCCGAAGGGCCGCTACAAGATCATGACCGCCTATATGCCGAAGGTCGGCACGCTCGGCCTCGACATGATGTATCGCACCTGCACGGTACAGACCAATCTCGACTTCTCGTCGGAAGCCGACATGGTCAAGAAACTGCGGGTGTCGATCGCGCTGCAGCCGGTGGCGACGGCATTGTTCGCCAATTCGCCGTTCACCGAGGGCAAGCCCAACGGCTTTTTGTCGTTCCGTTCGGAAATCTGGCGCGACACCGACAATGCGCGCTCAGGCATGCTGCCTTGGGTGTTCGAGCCGGGCATGGGCTTCGAGCGCTGGGTCGATTATGCGCTCGACGTGCCGATGTATTTCGTCAAACACGGCGACGACTATGTCGACGCGTCGGGCCAATCGTTCCGCGATCTATTGGCCGGCAAATTGCCCGCCATGCCGGGCGCGCGGGCTACCATCTCGGATTGGGCGAACCACATCTCGACGATCTTTCCGGAGGTCCGGCTCAAGCGCTATCTGGAAATGCGCGGGGCGGATTCCGGCAGTTTGCCGAACCTGCTGGCGCTGCCGGCGCTATGGGTCGGCGTGCTCTACGACGATGTCTCGCTCGACGCGGCGTGGGATCTGGTCAAGCTCTGGACCGCCGAGGAGCGGCAGAAGCTCCGCGACGACGTGCCAAAACTCGGTCTCGCCGCCAAGATTGCCGGCCGTACCGTGTTCGAGGTCGCGGCTGAATTTTTGAAGCTCGCGCGCGCCGGGCTCGAGCGCCGCAAACGCCTCGATGCCGGCGGCCAGGACGAGACCCATTTTCTCGATGTGCTGGACGATCGCGTCTCGCGCGGCACGACCCCCGCACAGGAATTGCTGGAAAAATATTACGGCCCGTGGTGCGGCTCGATCGATCCGATCTATGCCGACGAGGCCTATTGATCGTCGGCCGTCTCACTTGATGTCGTAGAGGCGCCGCGCTTCGGCGAGAGCCGCCATGCATAAGGCCGCGTCGCCTGCCGCGTCCGCCTTGCGAGCACGTTCCAGCGCCGCATCGGCATCCTTGTTAGCCATTCGCTCGGCGTGCTCGACCGCGCCGGGCGTCGGCTCGCGATGCAGTTGGGCGCCGACGGATTGCGGCGCGGTCGGGCCGCTTTCGGGACCGGGCGTAATAACGCTGATTTGCCGCTCGATTTGGGCGATTTGCGCGGTGCAGGGACCGCTATGCGCCACGCCGACGCGGCCCAGCACGGCGACACAGAGGATACCGATGAACAGGCCGTGACGGATGAGAGTTTTGAATTCTTGCGGTCCGGAAATGTGCATGCCGGTCTCCTCCGAATAGGTATTGCTGTTGCGTCAAATCGCGAGCGCGGTGGCGGGTTCGCTCCGTATTTGTGCCATCCGCGACCTGTTTATTTACCTTTTGTTGGTAATTTGGCGCCGAACCTGCCGTGAGTACAACTACCGTCTTCCGCGCCGATAGGCCGGTTTTGATTCAATTTTTACGCATTTGGATCAGACTTAGCGTCCATGACCAAAAACCTCGCGGTTGACGCCCTGCGCAGCAACGCCGAGCTGCAATTGTTCAGCGCCCGGCGGGCCTTATCGCACCTCGTCGAAATGTACGACAGCGGCCAATGGCGTCACTATTATAAGAAGGAAGACGCCTTCGCCGAGGCGGTCCGCGACGCGCGGCAGGCGGTCGAACATTGGACCAGCGTCTACGACAAATGCGAGGGCGGATCTGCCCGGGGCCGCTGAGCTATTGGCGGAATATCGTCTAGAGTGCCGGCCCGCCGACTTTGCTTTGCGCTGCCTCTATAAACGCCGAGTTTCGGTCTACCGAAAGCACGTCTCCCCAGCGCGCGGCAATCTGATATTCTTCGACATTCGGCAGTAGACCCGAGAGGGCCGCTCGATGGCGTCGCCGCTGAATGCTGTTCTTTGTGCCTTGGCGGCGACCGCGTTCTGGACGGTGCTGGGCTATGCAGTTGCCCGCGAAGTGTTGCCTCGCGTCGTCGCTGCCGGCGCGGCACCCGTCATCGGCTGGGCCGCGTTCAGCGCCGCATCGCTGCCGATCCTGACCGTCATCGGCTTTTCTCCGGCCACCGTCATAGGCCTCGCCGCGCTCGGCTTGTTTGTTGCCGGTCTATTACTCGCGATGCGCCCAGCGCCGGCCGAACTGGCGCCGGGTTGCGGCATCTCGCCGGCCGCTTGCGCCGCCGCGGCAGTTCTCGCGCTGGTACCGGCGAGCGCGATCGTTCCTAAGATTTCGGCCGGCGCGGTGCGCTTGGCGGACCCAATTTTCGATCATTCCAAGATCGCGCTCATCGACGCCATGGCGCGCCAAGGCTTGCCGCCGGTGAATCCGGTGCTCGGCGCCGCCGGCCGGCTTGCTTATTATTACCTATGGCACTTCAGCGCCGCGGAATGGGCGCTCGCGCTTCATGTCACCGGCTGGGAAGCCGACATCGCGCTGACCTGGTTCACCGCTTTCGCCTCGCTCGCTTTGACGATGGGGATCGCGGTTTGGCTCAGCGAACGCTCCGCCTCCGCATTCCTTGTCGTCGTTCTCGCGGCCACGGCATCGCTGCGCGCGACCTTCGGCTTTCTGTTCGGCAGCCGCGATCTCGAGCCGTTCCTACAGCAGTCCAATGGCTTTGCCGGCTGGTTGTTTCAGGCGGCTTGGGTGCCGCAGCATCTGATGTCGGCGTGTTGCGCGGTCGCGGCCATGATGCTGCTTGTTCAATATGTCGAGCGGCAAAGTGCGTTGCGGCTCGTAGTGCTGGCTTTAATCGTGGCCGCCGGCTTCGAAAGCTCGTCCTATGTGGGCGGCGTGACCTTTGCGGTCGCGGCGCTCGCGGCGGCGCCGCTTCTGTTTGCCGCGGCCGATCCAAGCCAGAGGCTGCGCTTCGGCGCCGGCTTGGCGGGTGCTGCGGTGCTGACGGTCTGTCTCACGGCGCCGTTCATCCACGATCAATTGGCGACAGTGGCGGCACGCGGCGGCGGCAATCCGCTCATGTTCCACCCCTTTGAGGTTCTTGGCGATATGTTCTCGCCGCCGCTGCGCCGCGTGCTCGATGTGCCGGCGTTCTGGTTCATCCTGATGCCGATCGAGTTTCCCGCGACTTTCGCGGCGGGTGCGGTAGCCCTTGTGGCCTGGCGCGGCGCTCCTGCCGGACGCGAAAAGACTACCGTGGCGGTCCTCGTAGCGCTTGCCGGTGCGGGCCTTGCGATCTCCTGGCTCCTCGTCGGCACGCTCGGTGACAACAACGATCTCGGGCTGCGCGCCGTGCTGCCGGCCGCCATGGTTCTGATCGCGGCCGCGGCGGCCGGAATGATGCGGTCTCCGTTCCGCACGGCAATCGCCGCGGTGGCGGTTGCCGGTTGTCTGCTCAGCCTGCCCGACACCGCCATGATGATCCGCTCAAATGCGGTCGGAAACAGCACGGCGGAGGACGGCGTTTTCGCGCAATCTCCGGAATTGTGGGCCGCGGTGCGGCGCCACGCGTCGCCTGCCGAGCGGGTCGCCAATAACCCGCTTTATTTGCAGGATCTTACACCCTGGCCGGTGAATGCGAGCTGGGCGCTCCTTGCCGATCGGAGTTCGTGTTTTGCCGGGCGCGAATTGGCGCTCGCCTTCGCGAGCCTGCCGGCGGAACGGCGCGAGGCGATCAATGCGCAATTCATTCGGGTATTCAACGGCAAAGCCGAGCCCGGCGACGTCGGTGAACTCGCCCAACAATTCGGCTGTGATGTCGCTGTCGTCGTGCCGCAGGACGGCGCGTGGAAGGACGATCCGTTCGCTGCCAGTCCCGATTATCGGCTAGCGGAATCGCGCGACGGCCAATGGCGAATCTATCTGAAAGTGCCGGCCGCAACGGTCGCGCATTAAAGCATGATCCGGAAAAGTGGAAGCCGGTTTTCCGAAAAGATCATGCGCAAACAAAATGCTAGTGCATGATCCCGAAAAGTGGTGGCCGGTTTTTGGAAAAGATCATGCACAAATGGTCTAAATCCCCGCGAACCAATTGAAGCCTTGCTTGCTCCAGAACGTCTCGCGGAAATCGTTGCTGACTTCGATCGCCTTGATCCACTTGGCGTTCTTGTAGCCGAGCTTGGTCGAGGTGCGGAGCCGCAGCGGAAAGCCGAACGGATCGGCCAGCGTCGCGCCGGCATATTTGGTGGCGAGAATGGTCTGCGGGTGCAGCGCCGTCGCCATGTCGATGCTCTCGGTGTAATCGTCGGCGCAGATGAAATAGACATATTTGGCGGTGAGGTCGGCGCCGATGCGCTCGAAAAATTGGCGGAGATTGGGGCCGGACCATTGGCCGATATAATCCCAGCCCTCGACGCAGACGTGGCGGATGATGATTTCCTGTTCGGGCAGTTGATAAATCTGCTGCGCGGTCCACGGCCGTTTGTCTTTGACGAGGCCGGCGAGTTCCAGGCTCCAGGTCGCGCCGTCGACCGGTTTCAGCTCTTCGATATCGTAATAGGCGTTGAAGCGCGGCGGCTTGACCACCTGCGACGGCGAAAATATCGGCGCCAGGTGGTTCGGCCGGAAGATCGCTTCTTGAACGCGATCGTTCCAGGCCGACACCGTCCGCAGTACTTTTTGCACGGATTGGTCTTCGGTCACGTCGCAACCGGTCAACAGCGTCAATGCGCCGAGACTGAGCCCGCCGCGCAACAGGCCGCGCCGATCGATGTCCTCGACGAGCTTGCGGTTCTCGCGCAGCACGCGCTGATCGACCGGCCGGCGCGGACGAAATATCGATGGCGTGGGTGTTCTGAGCATCGGTTCCCCCGCGTCAATGCGTTGCGTTGATTTCGGCCGCGGCGCCGGCCGGTTTCGCATCGGACACGACCGGCCCGCCTTTGATCATGGCGACCAGGCTCTGCGGCACCAGCAGCGCCAGCGTCACGTGAACCAGCACAAAGCCCACGATCGCCGACATGCATAGGAAATGCACCAGCCGGATGGTCTGAAAACTGCCGAATAGATCGGCGAGCTCTGAAAACTGCACCGGCTTCCACAGCGCCAGGCCCGAAATCACGATGCAGATGCCGACCAGGATGACGCCGAGATAGAGCATCTTCTGCACGGCGTTGTAATGAGTCAGATCGTCATGCGCGAGACGAAACCGCAGCGCGTCGCCGACCGTCGCCACGAGTTCGCGGACCGAGATCGGAAACAGCTTTCGGCGGAAGCGGCCGGTCGCCAGTCCGTAAGTCAGATAGGACAGCCCGTTGAGCACGAAAATCCACATGCCGAAGAAATGCCATTGCAGCCCGTGCTGCGCCCATTTGCCGATGACGAGGCTGTCGGGAAAATGCAACAGGCCGAAGATCACGTCGTCGTTATAGATCTTCCAGCCGCTGCCGATCATGATGAATATCGCCGCCGCATTGATCCAATGCATGATGCGAAGCGGCAGCGGGTGGAGGCGGCGGCCGGGCACGGCGGATGTGAGGGGCGGCGTTGACATCGATCTGTCCGCATTCCTTGATTCAACAGAGATGAAATTGTGCAGTAGCGGCGGCGGTGCCGCCCGAAGGAAGTCGCGCGTCACAACAATTTGTTAGGACCGTGCGCTGTGACGGCGTTACGATGTGCAGACACTACGGGCGAGTAATTTAGTTCGCAAGCGCGTCCGCTTCACAAATTCGCGTGGACTGTTTGATCGGGGAGAGTTGCGACATGAACCATGCACGAAGGCTATGGATCGGATTGACGCTCGTCGCCGCGCTCGGCGCGACGCTGCAAACAGCAACGGCGGCAAACGCGGCGCATCCGGATGGGGCCTTCGCGGTAGCCCAAGCCATGATCCCGCCGACCGGCATGGGCGACGCCGATAAGGCCATGGCGGCCGCCAACATGGCGGCGGCGGAGCGCATGAAGAAGCGGTATCCGCAGCCGGCGCGGGTCGGTGATCTGATCGGCTATCCCGTGCTCGACGACAATAGCCGGACTCTTGGCTATGTCCGGCAAGTAGTGCGGACGGCGGACGGCAAAACCGAGTTGATCGTCGCCTATAATTCCTGGTGCGGTTGGTGCGGCATCGACACGCGTCTCATCGCTGTGCCGATCGAAGTGGTCGGCGTTCTCGGCCGCCAGATCGCCTCGCTCGATATGCCGCCAAGTGAATTCGCGGCGGCCGCGACATGGAATGGGTCGGGCGCAACGGTTCTTGGCGACGAAGAGACAGTCAAGGTGGCGCTCGCCCGGCGGTGAGCGGCAATGGCGCGATCACGAAATAGTGAAGCCGATAACTTTTCGGTGTATTGCGACTTGTAGGAGGTGAGGTGGAAGTGATTGGCGCGCTGCCGATCCCTTTGGCAAGCATGTATCGTCGTGTTTTATAATGATTTTTGTGGCTTCAGGGGGCAAGCGCATGGATCGTTCGGGTCGGCTCAATTCTTCGTCCCGTTCGCATAAAGCTCCGAGGACCCAAAGCCCCGCTTTCTGCGGCATCGCCTTCATGGCCAAGGCGTCCGCCCCCGGACGCACCAAGACGCGGCTGGTGCCGCCGTTGAGCTTCGATGAGGCGGCGGCGTTGAACACCACCTTCCTGCAGGACGTCTCCGATAATGTCATCTTGGCCGCTCGTCACGCCGCCCCGGGCGCCGGTATCGCCGGTTACGCCGCCTACGGGCCGCCGGGATCGGAGGGTTTCTTCCAGGAAACCTTGCCGGCGGCGATCGGCTTGATCGGCGCTTGGCTGCCACATTTTGGCGAGTGTCTGTTTCATACCATCCAGGAGATTCTTGGCCGCGGCCATGGCGCGGCCGTCGTGCTCAATGCCGATAGCCCGACGCTGCCGACCGCGCTGCTGATTGAAACCGCCGCCGTGCTGGCCCGTCCGGGCGATCGCGCGGTGCTCGGTCCATCGTCGGACGGCGGCTATTATCTGCTCGGTCTCAAAACCGCGCACCGCCGCATGTTCGAAGACATCGCCTGGAGTACCGAGAGCGTTGCCGAGCAAACGCTGGCGCGCGCGAGAGAGATCGGTCTCGACGTGCACAGCCTGCCGGTCTGGTATGACGTCGATGACGTGGAAGGCTTGAGCCGGCTCCATGGCGAGCTTTCCGGGGAGGGTCTGGCGCGACGGTCACCCGGTGCCTATCCGCCGCATTATGCGGTGCAGACGGCGAAATTGATGCGCAGGCTGCGGCGCGACCACGACTTCGCGCGCCACGGCGAACGCGCGATGCAGGCCGGCGAAGCGCGCGCCTGAACGGCGCCCGTCCGTACACCGTCAACAGAGGCGAACTAGAATGCAAACCGTGGCGACGAAGCGGGCCATCGATCCCAAGCGCTACTTCGAGGGCGTGCAAGCCGACCGCGAAATTCCCGAGCACGACCCGGTCTGCCTTTATCTGGAGACCACCAACCGCTGCAATCTCCTGTGCACCACCTGCCCGCGCACCTATGAGGAGCTCGAGCCGCCGGCCGATATGAGCTGGGCGCTTTTTACCTCGATCGTCGACCAAATCCCGAATTTGCATCGCGCGGTGCTGCACGGTGTCGGCGAGCCGATGCTGGTGAAGCACCTGCCGCGGATGGTCCGCTATCTGAAGGACCGCGGCACCTATGTGTTGTTCAACACCAATGGCACGGTACTGAACGAAAAGAACGGCCGCGCCTTGATCGCGGCCGATCTCGACGAATTGCGGGTGTCGTTCGACGCGGCGACACCGGAATCCTATCGCGCCATCCGCGGCAAGAATTATTTCAACCGCATTCTCAAAAACGTGCGCGCCTTTCGCGAGTTGCAGGAGCGCGAGGGCCACTTGAAGCCGCGGGTCTCGGCCTGGCTCACCGGCTTGCGCGAAACCATCGAGGAATTGCCGGACTTCGTCCGCGTCGCGGCCGAGGCCGGCATCAAGGAAGTGCATCTGCAGCGGCTCGTCTTCTTCACCGACAAGGCCATCGGCATGGCGCGTCCAGACCAGGCGCTCTACGAGCAGTTGTCGGGCGAGGAGGCCGTCCATATTGAGCGCGCCACGGCGCTCGCCACGACGCTCGGTGTCACGTTCAGCGCGTCGGGCGGTGCGTCGGAGCCCGGCGTCAGCCTCAAGCGCAGCGATACCGGCACGCCATGGTCGCTCTGCCGCAGGCCATGGACGGTGATGTATTTTACCGCCAACGGCCGCGCGCTGCCGTGCTGCATCGCGCCCTTTTCGCAGCGCGGCTATGAGAATTACACCCTCGGCGACGCCACCCAGCAGACGCTTCGCGAGATCTGGACCGGTCCGGCCTATAGCGACTTTCGCAAAGCGCTGAAGTCCGACCGGCCGCCGGGCGCCTGTGCGAGCTGCGGCCTGCGCTGGAGCTTGTAGCGATGCCGCCATCGGCGGGCTCGGTCGCCGTCGTCATCCCGACGTTCAATGAAGCGGAATCCATCGCCTTGGTGGTGACCGAATTACCGCGCGCGATTGTCGGCCGCGTCATCATCGCCGACGGCGGATCGACCGACGGCACGCCGGACGCGGCGCGGCGCGCCGGCGCCGAAGTGATCGTGGTTGGCCGGGGCTATGGCCTTGCTTGTCTCTCCGGCGCGCAAGCCGCCACCGGTGCCGATATTATCGTGTTCATGGACGGCGACGGCGCCGACGATCCGGCCGGCATTGCCGCGCTCGTCGCGCCGCTTCGCGCCGGCGCTTTCGATTTCGTCATCGCCTCGCGCGCGCGCGGCGAGCGCGAGGCGGGCAGCATGGCGTGGCATCAAATTCTTGCCGGGCTCGTGGCCGGCCGGCTGACCAAGCTCCTCTACGGCGTGCATTACACCGACATGTGCGCCTTTCGTGCCATCCGTCGCGAGACTCTGCTGGCGCTCGGCATGCGCGAGATGACCTATGGCTGGAACCTCGAAATGCAGATGCGGGCGGCGCGGTCGGGTCTGCGGGTGCTGGAAGTGCCTGTCGGCTACCGCGTGCGTCGCGGCGGTGAATCAAAAGTCGCGGGCTCGTTACGCGGCTCGATCGGCGCGGGCTTGAAGATCATGTCGACCTTTGCGCGGGTCGCGAGCGAGCCGTTGCGCGGGCGGGCCTCTTAACTCACACCGCCACTTTGGCCAGGAAGCCGTCGACGCTGCCGCGCAGGCTTTCGGCTGCCGTCTCGACTGCCGTGGCTGCGGCCAGCACCGTATCGGCGGAGCTTTGCATGTCGGCGATAGCGCCGGAGACGCGCTGCAGCACGGTGACGACCGATTGGGTGCCGGATGCGGCGGCCGCGACATTCTCGGAAATCTCGCCGGTCGCGGCATTTTGCTGCTCGACCGAGGTGGCGATTGCCGAGGTGAATTCCCGGATCTCTTCCATGCGGGCGGTGATGCTGCTGATGGCGCCGACGGCGCTTTTCGTCGACGATTGCACGGCGTCGATCTGCGCGGCGATGACGTCCGTCGCCTTTCCGGTCTGTACCGCCAGCGCTTTGACCTCGGAGGCGACCACCGCAAAGCCCTTGCCGGCGGAGCCGGCGCGGGCGGCCTCGATGGTGGCGTTCAGCGCCAGCAAATTGGTCTGCCCGGCGACGCTCTGAATGAGCTTGACGACGTCGTCGATCTTCTGCGCCGCATGCGCGAGCCCGCCGATGGCGTCGTTGGTCGATTGCGCTTCGGCGCTGGCGGCGCGCATCACGGCGCCGGCGCTGTTGAGCTGCCGGTTGATCTCGGCGATCGATTTCGACAATTCGTCCGCGGCGGTTGCGGCGCTTTCGACACCGCGGAATGCGGCGTTCGACGTGCTGACCGCGCCGTCGGTCCGCGCGGCGGTGTCGCGCGAGGTCGCGGCGAGCGTGGTCGCATTCGCTTTCATCGCCGCAACGCTGTCGGTGACAGTCTTGAGCACAGTCTCGGCACTGTCGCGAAACCAGACGATGGCGTCGTCGACGGCGGCGCGCCGGGTTTCCTGCTCTCCAAGCAGAGCGCTTTTCTGTTCCGCCGCGCGGCGCTCGGTGATGTCGTCGTGGGTTCCGACCCAATAACGGCCGCCCGGTATGGCGCGATTGACGACCGCGATGGCGCGGCCGTCCCGCGCTTCGCTGACGAAGCTCACGACCTTGCCGGACTTCATGCTGTCCAAGAGCTCCGCGCAATATTGCGCCGGGTCGCGCGGCAGGCTGCCGCTCTCAAAGCGGTGACGGACGATATCGATCAGCTTGGCGCCGGGTTTGACGATTTCCGGCGACAGGCCGTACATCTGCAGATAGCGGGCGTTGTTGACGACGAGGCGGCCGGCCGAATCGAACATCACGACGCCTTGCGTCATGTTATTCAGCGTCAAGGCCAGCAGGCCGCTGCCGCGTCGGCGCTTGATCGCAATAATGGCAGTCAGCGCCAGACAGATCACGCCGGCCGCAGCAAGCGTCCAGCCATACTCAACCGCAAAACCGGTCAAGATCCGGAACATCGCGCGTTTCCGCCCAACGGATAATGCGTTCTAAGGCGTAGGTAGTCCCGATCGATTTACGTTTCGTTAATGAAGCCGGCGCGGGCTTGTTCCAGTCGTGAAAAAGCCGGGCCCCAGACCCGATCCGGGGCCCGACAGGGCTATCCGAAATGTCCGGTGGCGGCCGCCGACGGCATCAGTTCGCCAAAATCTGCTTATCCGGGTCGAGCCAGAACGCCCAGATACCGGAGCCGATCACCAGCAGGGTGGCGGCGACGATGAAGGGCGCTTGCCAGTTACCGCCCTGGGCCAAGTAGCCGAACACGATCGGCGAGATGGCGCCGCCGAAATTGCCGGCCATATTCATCATGCCCGAAACGGTGCCGGAATATTTGCCGCCGGTATCCATCGGCACCGCCCAGGACGGCCCGATGGTGCATTCGAGGAAGAACATCGAAGCGGTGAGGCAGAACACCGCGGTATAAGGATCTTCGGTCAGCGCCGCCGGCACGATGCAGACCGCACAGCCGAGTAGCCCGGTGATGGCGACGACCCGGCGGCCGATCTTGGCGCTGCCGGTTCGCTTCAGCAGCCAATCGGTGGCGAGCCCGCCCGCGGTATCGCCGACGACGCCGGCCCACAGCGGCAGCGAGGCCAGCAGTCCGCCTTTGAGCAGCGTAAAATGCCTGACGTCGACGAGGTAGGTCGTCAGCCAGGTCAGGAAAATCCACAGGCAATAGACATAAGTGAAATAGGCCAGCATCACCGCCCACATATTGGGGGAGCGGAGCAGGATCGCCCACGGCACCTTGGTCTGCTTTTCGATCTGCGGCGCAGTGATCAGGCCTTGCGCGTCGACGCCGCGGATTTGTTCAAGCTCGGCCCGGTTCACCATGCCGTGCTCTTCCGGCAGGTTGCGATAGCTCAAGCTCCACCACAGCGCCCATAGGAAACCCACCGCGCCGCAAACGATGAAGGCCCAGCGCCAGCCGAAATTGAGCATGATCGCCAACACGATCGGCGGCGCGATCGCGGCGCCGGCGCGGCTCGCGCTATGGGTAATGCCCTGCACGAAGCCGCGCTCCTGCCGCGGGTACCACAATTGCATCGCGCGCGTGGCGCCCGGGAAGGCGCCGGCCTCACCGACACCGAACAGGAAGCGGATCACGATGAACGAGGTGGCGCTGAACGCCAGGCCGGTGACGGCGGTCATGACCGACCAATAACCGACGACGCAGCCCAGCACTTTGCGGGAGCCGAAGCGGTCGCTCAGCCAGCCGCCGGGGACCTGGAACAGCGCATAGGCCCAGACGAAAGCGCTGAAGATGTAGCCCATCGTGATCTTATCGAAGCCGAATTCCTTGCTGATTGCCGGCGCCGCCGTCGAAATATTGACGCGGTCGAGATAGGTGATGAGATACATCACGCTGATCAGAAGGAGGATGTACCAGCGGCCGCGACTTGGACTCGTGCCTGCAGGATCGGCCATATTTCACTCCCCGTAGCTGCGTTTCTTGAGTGCGAATTGCGGTCGGCAAAGTGCCCGTTTTGGCTTCGATCGGCAAGCGTTCAGGTTGACGCGGCGGTATAATGCGCCTTGTTCCATCGGGGAATTCTAATGATCAAACGCTACAGCGACCACGCCGCCAATGAGCGGACCTTTCTGGCCTGGGTGCGCACCGCCATTGCGGTGATGGCTTTCGGCTTTCTGATCGAGCGCTTCGACCTGTTCATAAAATTTGCCGTGCCGCAGGCGACGCAGCAAGCGATCGCGCCGCACGGCCAGGCCTTTGCCAATGCGGCGGGCCTCGCCTTCATTGTCCTCGGCGTGACGATGATCGCGATCTCCGGCTATCGCTTCGTGAAAACCGCCAAGGACATTGAAAGCGACGACGATGTGCCGAGCTCGGGTGAACGCTTCGACCTTGCGCTTGCGTCGCTGGTGGTCCTCCTGGGCGCAGCTTTGCTGCTCTATATGTCGCGCGCGGTATTGCCGACGCTGTAGCGTGCGATCTGGAAAAAGGCCTGCTCCAATGCCGAGCCGACGACGGAACCAGAATTTCGGATGAGATGAGGTTTAGTGCGCCGAAGCCCACGCCGTCACTTCTTCGGTGACGACCTTGAAGCTCGCGAGCGTGCACGGACCGAACGAGGTGACGATAGCGACATCGGTGGCATCGCGGCCTCGCGCCATCAAGATGCGGCCGATACGCGGCGCATTGTGGCGGGCGTCGAAGGTGTACCAGCGGTCGCCGAGATAGACTTCGAACCAGGCGGAGAAATCCATCGGCGCGGGGTCTGGCGGTACGCCGATATCGCCCAGATAGCCGGTGCAATAGCGCGCCGGAATATTGAGGCAGCGGCACAGGGTGATCGCCAGATGGGCGAAATCCCGGCACACGCCACGGCGCTCGGTATGGACGTCCCAGGCGGTTTTGGTCGGGCTCGCATGCTCGTAGCCGAATTGGATGTGAGCATGCACGTAATCGCAGATCGCCTGCACCAGCGGCCAGCCCTTCGGCGATTTTCCGAACAGCGCCCACGCCTTATTCGACAAGCGGTCGGTCTCGCAATAGCGGCTGCCGAGCAGATAGAGCAGCACCTCGACCGGCAAGTCTTCCAGCGCGTGCTGCTCCGCGCCCGGAGCCGTCGCATCGGGCTCGCCATTGTCGCGCACCAGGAAATCCGCCGACATCGTCAGCCGGCCCGCGGGCGCGCGGATCACGTGGCAGAAATTGCCAAAGCTGTCGTGATAGGTATTGGGGACGATCGGCGGACTAAGCCGCATACGATCGAGCGTTTCGAGATCGTTAAATCGCGACGGATGCACGCTCAGCGTCAAAATCATAGGCGTCGGCTGCGGACAGTCGTAGGAAATTTCGTAGCCGGCGCGTATCTTCATGACACCCCAGTGATATGCATTTCCCGGGCCAGATAAGCCTTGGGACCGTTGTCCCACCCACCATAAGCGGCCATGATGACTGATCGTTCCGAAAAAATACTGGCGGCGGACGAGCTAGCCCCGGTATCCATTCGCCATGCCGATGGAAGATCGGTTTTTTTGCTGGTTGCCGACCACGCCGGCAATGCCATCCCGCGAACGCTCGGCCGGCTCGGTGTGGCCGAATCGGAATTGCAGCGCCACATCGCCTGGGACATCGGCATCGCCGATCTCGGACGCATGTTGGCGGACGCGCTCGATGCCACGCTTGTCCAGCAGAATTATTCGCGCCTTGTCATCGATTGCAATCGCCCGTTGGAGGCGGCGACGTCGATCCCGATCAGCAGTGAGCGCACCGCGATCCCCGGCAATGTCGGCCTGGATAAAACAAAGAAAGCCGCGCGCGCCGACGAGATTTTCCGGCCCTATCACGCACGCATCGAAGCCGAGCTCGAGCGCCGGCGGCAGAGCGGCCGCCCTGTGGCGCTTGTCGCGCTGCACAGCTTTACGCCGGTCTTCATGGAGGAGGCGCGGCCGTGGCACGCCGCCGTGCTCTACAACCGCGATCCGCGCTTCGCTCACCGCCTGATGGCGCTGCTGAACGCCGAACAGGAATTCACCATCGGCGACAACGCGCCTTACCAAGTGAGCGACGCGACCGATTACACGATACCGGTGCATGCCGAGCGCCGCGGCTTGCATCACGTCTTGGTCGAGATCCGCCAGGATCTGATCGCGGACGAGGCCGGGCAGGCGCAATGGGCGGCGAGGCTTGCGCGGCTACTACCGTTGGCGCATGAGGGTCTGTAACAGGTGATGGGTGGTGAGAGGGAGATAATTCTATGAAAGTTTGGCTCGCAACGCTTGCTTTCGCATGCGCCGTTCTGGCCGGTTCGAACGCGCAGGCGCAGATGGCCGTGGACCTCGCCAAAGTCACCTGCAAGCAATATTTGTTCGACCCTTTGATCAGCGCCAACGCGCCCAAGGTCGCGATCTGGCTCAGCGGCTATTTCAACGGCAAGCGCGGCAATACCACCATCGATATCGGCGCTTTCCGCAAGAACAAGGACGTGGTGGAGGATTACTGCCGGATGAACCTCGATATGACCATCATGGACGCGGCCACCAAGGTGCTGGGGCTCGACAAGTAAGCGGGGCGGAGAATCTAAGTTGCGGAGCGGTACCCAGGGGCCGCCGTCGGCGAAGCTGGAGATGGCCACCGGCATCGGCAGGCGGCAATTCATCGCCGCGCTCGCCAGCGCGGCCACATTATGGCCACCCGCCGTCCGTGCGCAGCAGACGGGTAGGCTTCCGCAGATCGGCTTCCTCTATCCGGGACTGTCGGCGGTGGCGCCCACGCGGATAGCGGCGTTGCGGGAGGGCTTGCATTCGATCGGCTATGGCGATGCCGACCGCGTAGAGATCCTGATCCACGCGTCCGAGGGTGATCCATCCAAGCTTGCGTCATTGGCCGCCGATCTCGTCGACCGCAAGGTTGAAGTGATCCTTGCGGTGAGCCCGTCGGCGGTACGCGCCGCAAAATCCGCGACGGCGACGGTTCCCATCGTCGCCAATGACCTCGAAAGCGATCCGATCGCCAGTGGTTTCGTGGCAAGCCTCGCGCATCCGGGCGGCGACATAACGGGTGTCTTCTCCGATTTTCCCGATTTCGGCATGAAGTGGCTGGAGCTGTTGAAAGAGACCATCCCGACATTATCGAACGCCGTTGTGCTCTGGGACCCCGCCACCGGTCTCGTGCAATTGGACGCGGTGAAAGCAGCAGGCCGACTACTAAACGTCAAATTGGCTGTAGTGGAAATTCGGGCCATGGCCGAACTGACGCGCGCTTTCGACGCCGCGGCAGGGCAGCGACCCGACGCCATTCTTATTTTGTCGTCACCGATTTTCGGGACTAACGCGAAGCTGGTTGCCGACCTCACGCTCGCACATCGGATTCCGACCGCGACATTATTTTCCGAAATTGCCCGCGCCGGGGGCTTGATGGCCTATGGTCCGGATCTTCTCGGCACCTTTCGTCAAACGGGCACGATGGTCGGCAAAGTTCTGCAGGGCGCGCGGCCCGCCGATCTTCCGGTCGAACGTCCAACGGAATTCGAGACGGTCATCAACCTCAAGACCGCCAAGGCGCTTGGGTTGAGCCTGCCGACCTCGGTTTTGCTGCGGGCCGACGAAGTGATCGAGTAAGGCGCTCTATGCCGCTTCACGTCAAAAGCAGACGTGACCCCGGTCTGCGCGATGTCCGCCATTCCCGCGTAGCCTTCAAGGGGACAGCACCGTGACGGCTTCGTTCGCTGTCAGAAATGATTAGAGTTCGATTCTATTTTTTTCCTGGACGGGATTATTTCAAGAAAACGCGGCACTATCAGACTAGATAGGTGGTGGTGCCCAGGGGCGGAATTGAACCACCGACACCTGCATTTTCAGTGCAGTGCTCTACCAACTGAGCTACCTGGGCCCACG
>Ga0181526_10002165_pt1 | contig 17407 bp, 15 predicted proteins | sample PEATcosm2014_Bin_35_FD_119750 | JGI IMG/M metagenome (GOLD analysis project Ga0181526, IMG submission 119750) | Peatland microbial communities from MTU Mesocosm Facility, Houghton, MI, USA - PEATcosm2014_Bin06_30_metaG | ecosystem: Environmental > Terrestrial > Soil > Wetlands > Peat | place...
GAGCCAGGCAAAGTTGGTCGCGTCGACGGCATTCGAGATCTGCTTCTGCTCAAGCAGTCCGAAGTAAGTAGACACCTCGGCGCCGGCAAACCAGTCCTGCGAGTTGGCGACGGTGATGCCGCGCAGGACACGCGCAGTGAAGCGGCCACAGGCATCTTCGGCCTCGATCTTGACGGAAAAGGGCTTCGCGGCAGGTTGGGCGGCGGACAGCGGGAAGCTGAGCGGCTTGAGCTCCACACCGTAGATCGCCGCCGCTTCCCGCGCGACGCCGTAGTGGTTCATCGCGTCGACGCGGTTGGTGGTGATGTCCATCTCGTAGAGCGAGCCGTTGCCATCGCCAAGATCGTAGATGCCCTCGACGGCGATGCCGCGCAACGTTAGATCTTCGGCGAGTTGCGCGTCGTTGACAGGCAGACCCGGCAGATAGGCTCGGAGCCATTTAGTTATGATCTTCATCGATTAAGGTTCTCTCTTCGCAAGTTGGCGCGCTTCGCGCGATGGCAGGTTGGCAGGTTCGCCTCGCACCGGTAACTCAGAATCTGAATCCAGCACTCCAAGGAGACCATTGATCAGCTTGGCCACGCGAGTACCAAGGTCCAGCAACTCTTCGCTTGTAGTGCTCTCGAAAAACCCCAGACTCGCCGCCAATTCGGTTTGAGTCTGTAGTTCATTGATGGCGCCGCGAGCTGTACCGAGCCCCTTGCGCATCTCGGCATCGTTCAATCTTCCGTGCGCCTCGGCAATATGACTCGCCACGCTCACGGCGGATCTGCGCAGTTGCATTCGCAAACCAAAGGTCTCTGACCTAGGAAACTCCTCCGTCCGCTCATAAATCATCCGCGCCAGTTCCATGGACTTCTGCCATGCAATCAAATCACGGTAATGCCGGGTCCTGCTCATATTGCCGACCTGCCAACCTGCCATCGCGTGTAGCGCGCCAACTCGCTAAACAAACTGCCCCAAAAACCGCATATCCCCGGTATAAAATTGCCCAATCTCGCTGATGCCGTACTTCATCATGGCGATGCGTTCTGAACCCATGCCGAAAGCGAAGCCGGAGATCTTCTTCGGGTCGTAAGCGGGCTGCTTCTCCGCCGCAAAGGCGAAGACCGCCGGGTCGACCATGCCGCAGCCTAGCAATTCGATCCAACCAGAGTTCTTGCACTTCCGGCAGCTCTTGCCACCGCAGAAGATGCAACTGATCTGCAAGTCGGCGCTCGGCTCGGTGAACGGAAAGAACGACGGAAAAAAACGCGTCTTGACCGCCGAGCCGAAGAGCGCCTTCATCGCGTAATCGAGCGTCCCCTTCAGGTCGCTGAATGTGATGTCGGTGTCCACGCACAGTCCTTCGACTTGATGAAAGGTCGACGAGTGGGTCGCGTCGTCTGCTTCATTTCTGTGAACCTTGCCAGGAATCACGATCCGCACCGGGGGGGGCTGCATTTCCATGGTCCGCATCTGGACTGGAGACGTATGGGTGCGCAGCAGGAGCCGGTCGCGCTGCGGGCGCCGGTCCTGATTGGCAATGACGAGCGTATCCTGCGTGTCCCGCGCCGGATGCCCCGGCGGAAAATTCATGCACTCGAAGTTATAGAAGTCGGTCTCGACCTCCGGCCCCACGCCCACCGAATAGCCCAGCGCCGCAAAGACACTGACGATTTCGTTCGTCGTCCTGGTAATGAGATGCTCGGCCCCGGTGAGTCGCTGTGTGCCGGGGAGTGTAACGTCGATGGCCTCGCGGGCCAGCGTTGCGTCGCTCGGGCCAGAGCCGAGCGCCTCGTCCAGTAGATCCTCCACAACAGCCTTGAGCGCGTTGAAGCGCAGCCCCAGCGCTTTCTTGGCCTCGGGGGGCGCAGCTTTGAGCCAGCGGCCCGAGACCTCTTTCAGCCGTCCTTGCTTTTGGCCCACCCATTGCAGGCGAAAAACCTCGACTGCCGCTTCGCCGTTGAGCGCAGCCGCTGCTTCGCGCGCCTGTCGCTCGAGCTGCGCAAAGGCCTGGTCGAGCGCGGCCTCATCAAATGCCGTCAGATTGGGAATCTCTTCATTCATATGCGTAAACAGCAGGATAAACTACCCGCCCGCCGCTCAACGATTGTACATTGGCACTGGATCCGTCGGTCTCTCGGCGTCCGGCTCAGGCGGAATCAGTTCCAGCGGCTCTTGTCGTTGGGGTCGTCGTCGATCTGTCGGCCTTTGCTGTCGAGACGCACGTTCCGGCCCTGGGAGCGCATGTAGACCTCGAACTTGCGGGCGGCGCGGCGGCGCTTCCAGCGGTAGTAGCCGTTGCGCAGGCCATACCATCCCTCGCTGAGACGGATGGCAAGGCCGCGGCGCGGGGCCAGACGGACGTAGGCGAGGCCGGCCAGGGCGCCTCCCAACTCCGCAAAGGCGTACATGCGCTGATTACCGAAGAGCATGGCAAATGAGATGAGGGCAAAGATCGCCACTAGGTAGCGGGCTTTGATGCCGATAGGCAGGAAGAAGAGCAAAAACTCAACGTCGCCGTAGAAGACCCCGATCACTGCCAGCATGCCGAAGACGCCGCCGAAACAGCCAGCGAGCAGGCTGCCGGAGAACGAATAGCCCAACGTTTGGCCGCACAGATAAAGTGCAGTTGCGGCTACAGCGGTTCCGAGCACGGATATGATGTAGAGTCCGAGAACCCAGCTTTCGCTGTGAAAGTTCTCAAGGAATCCGGCGATGAACCACAGCGAGAGCAGATTCAACAGGGTCGAAAGCAGATCGCCTTGGATCAGGCTGTAGGTCAGGGGCTGCCACAGGTAACCATGGTGGAGGAAGGCCTCCGGCACAAAGGCGAGCAGAAACAAGGCCCTTGTTGACCCAACAGGAAACGCCAGGCGCGCGATCAGCAAGACAAAGTAGGCAATAAGATTCCAAAGGACCAGTCGGCGAGTTGCGCCGCGGAACTCGGGGAAGGCAAGCGAAAAGGAGCCAGACCTTGGCATCGTGAGTCTCAGAGTAAATCGTGGAGCGGGGAAATGTCATCGGGCGAGCCCGGCCAGCAAACAGTCCGCAGGTCTTCGGAGCAGTCCGGAACTCCCGATCACTCCTAAGTTCCTCTACGGGACGACGGTCAGGCAGCGGTGACCTGCGGGGTTAATGCCCCGGCTGGGAGGCAAACCGGCTGCTGAATTAGGCGGAAGGCTGGAAAGTATGCTCCGAGTGCCTAACCTAGCCAGGGTCTTTATCGTCTGTTCAAGGCGAGCGGGTTGAATGGTCTCAATGGCGCCAAGGATGGTCGGATCGGCGTTGCCGGAGTCGAAGGCGATGCCATTGAGCTGGAAATCAGTCTACGACCGGCCGATAGTTGGCGTCAGCGCCATTCCGCAAAGCAAGACCGCCTGGGAGAGATTCATGGCGTATTCTTCCAGTTGGGAGTTTCGGTTGAGGTTTTGGCCTTTGCCCCTTGACCTCAAGCCGGTTTCCACTCAAGAATAGCGGAGATGCACTGAGGAGAGTCGCATACTGCAATTTGAAACGCGTAAGAGAGGAGGCCGCCGTGCCGAGCTGCCCTGAATGTGAGAACGATCTGGACATCGAAATGGACGAAGTGTCCGAGGGCGATGTGGTCGCCTGCGACGAATGCGGAACCGAGTACGAGGTGGTGGGCGTTGAGCCGCTTGAATTGGTGAGGGCGGGCGACGACCTGGATGACGACGAGGATCTGCTCGACGAAGAAGAGGAGTAAGAGTGAGGTTGAGTCGCACGAGTTTGGCGGCCGGAGTGGCTTTTGCCCTCATGTCATTCGGTTTGATAGTCCCTGCGTCGCGGACTCCCCAGACCGGATTTGGTTTGGGTCCGGTCTGCGCTCAAGCGCAAAACCTGGGCCAGCGCGTGGTGATGGGAGCCGTAGTGGATTCGAACTCCGCTCCAGTGGCCAGCGCCACGGTCTTTCTAAAGGACCTGAAGTCCAAATCCATTCGCAGTTATACGACGAGCGAGAAGGGCCGCTTCCGGTTTGCCCAGATCAGCAGGTCTCAGGATTACGATCTCTGGGCCGAGAAGGACGGGAAAAAGACCGCCGTCAAAACCGTCAGCTCCTGGGACACCCGCCCGGAGTTTGAGGTCGAGCTCAAGATGAAGTAAAGGCTGCTCAATCAGCGGATCAGGGTTACTCCTGCTTGAGTATTACGTCACCGTTGATCGTGTCGATCTCCACATGATTCTGGCCGCTGCCAACCTGGCCCTCGGCGTAAATGTACTTGCGCGGAGTGCTCGACGATGTGTCCCAGTCGGCACTCTCGCGCTTAGTAAGGCCAATGTGGTCGATGACGTCAAACGTCCTGCCTGCGTTTTTGGTGAAAGCGAGCTGTATTCGAACCTCCATTGAGAAGTCCTTTGGCACGATCAGTGTAATTGTGCCCGACTTCGAAGATAGGTGTACGTCGCGCCCGCCGGAGGAAGAACCAACCATGCGAGCCGTAATATCTCCGGCCATGGTGCTCGCATGGATGTGGCCAGTTGCGTCCTTAACGGTGATGCTTCCACCCATCGTGGCTGCATCGACGGGGCCATTGGCGTGATCGATCATAACGTTGCCGCCCATTGTATTCACTTTGGCGAACTCGCTCACGCTCCCGATGTGGATGTCGCCGCCCATTGTATTGAGAGTGGCTCCGTGCGGGGCATCTTTCACTTCGATCTCGCCGCCCATCTTGTGAATGCTCACGGTGCCGGAATCTCCGGTATTCGCTCTGCTCTGAGCATGCACTGTCGTTAAACACTTACAGCCCGATAAAACGAGAGGAACCGCGCCCACGAGGAAGATTGAGAATAGTGCGCCGGTTTTGCGCATCGTCATCGGAAGTGCCTCCGGCTGAGCTTAGAGGAGAAGCTCTATTCAACCTACGAAATGTCGTTCCGAAAAGTTCCAGGCCGCGGGCTCAAACGGTCGCTGCGTCATCCGTCCAGCTTCTTCGTCACCAGTTCGTTGAGCAGGGCCGGATTGGCCTGGCCCTTCGACGCCTTCATCACCTGGCCCACAAAGAACCCCGCCATCGTCTTTTTGCCGGCGCGATACTGCTCTACCTGTTTGGGATTGCCGGCGATGACCTCGTCGATCATGGCTTCGATGGCAGAGGCGTCAGTGATCTGCCGGGGCTTCTCCCTCTCGTAGACCGCCGGAAAATCCTCGCCTTTTTCAAAGCACAGGTCGAAGAGTTGCTTGAGCTGCTTGGAGCTGATCTTGCCCTCGTCGAGCAGATCGGCGGCCTCGACGATGCCGGCCATCGAGACGGGCGACTGCTCCTGCTCAAGGTCCAGAGTCTTCAAACGACCGCCAACTTCGTTGAGCAGCACGTTTGCCACGCGTCGGGGATTTTTGGCGGTTCTGGCCGCCGCTTCGAAGCGGTCGGCAAATTCGCGCTCGGCGGTCAGCGTGTAGGCGTCCTTGATGGTGATCTCGTACTCGGCGACCATGCGGGCACGGCGCGCCTCGGGCAGCTCCGGCAACTCCGCACTCTTGCATTCGATATATTCGCGGGTCAGCACAAGCGTCGGCAGATCCGGCTCGGGAAAATAGCGGTAATCGTGAGCCTGCTCCTTTGATCTCATCGAATAGGTCCGGCCCTCGCCGGCATTCCAAAGGCGGCTCTCCTGCGTGATGCGCCCGCCGGATTCAACCACTTCAATCTGCCGCTCGATCTCGTATTCGAGAGCCAAACGCACGAAGCGGAAGCTGTTGACGTTCTTCACTTCGACCTTGGTCCCGAACTTCTCAGCGCCCCTTAGCCGCACGCTGACGTTGGCATCGCAGCGCAGCGAGCCTTCCTCCATGTTGCAGTCTGAGACGCCGCAGTAAAGCAGGATTTCCTTCAATCGCGTGAGGTATTCGAATGCCTCATCCGGCGTGCGGATGTCGGGGTCGGAGACGATTTCAGCCAGCGGCGTTCCGCAGCGGTTGAGGTCGAGATAGGTGCGCGTGCCGGAGTCGGCAAAGCCATCGTGAAGGCTTTTGCCGGCGTCCTCTTCCATGTGCAGGCGGGTGATGCCGATGCGCTTCGTGCTGCCGTCCGCTGTGGGCACATCGATCCAGCCATGCTCGGCGATGGGCTTGTCGAATTGAGAGATCTGGTAGCCCTTGGGCAGGTCGGGATAGAAGTAGTTCTTGCGCGCAAAGATGGAACGCTCGCGCACCTCGCAGTTGATGGCCAGCGAGGCCAGCGTCGCAAACTCGACGGCCTTCGCGTTCAGCACGGGCAGGGAGCCGGGCAGCCCAAGGCACACCGGGCAGACGTTGGTGTTGGGAGCCGAACCGAAGTGGTTGGCGCAACCGCAGAATGCCTTGGTGGCGGTGAGCAGTTGCACGTGGACTTCGAGTCCGATGACGGGCTCATACTTGGCCAGAACTTCGGAAGAGAGCGTGGCGGCAGGCATCTTGTCTTTGATTTTAGCGCGAGAACTGAGTCCAAGTTGCAAGGTCAGAAGCCTGGTCAGGGTAATCGAAAGAACCCTTCTTGTTGCGAACTGGTTGTGGCAAGCCCAGAGAACAGCGGGTTTCGGTGTGCCTCCCAGGGGAGGCTGTGAGAATAGCCCAGGGCAAAGCCCTGGGAATGCAGAGAAGGAAGATAATTCCGCCCCGGAGGGCCGGAGCGAGTCCCGTTGACGTGCTGGATCAAAGTTCATGCAATCGTCCTGGAAGCCCGATCAGTTTCCGGTGGTTCTTGCGACTTCAATCGCCCAGACTACGCCTTTACGCAAGACAATTGCCACGCCGTTCGATACCGTAAAGTCCTCATTGCGGATGACGAGTCTGTGCTCATGACAGTAGAAGAGCGTCTTGTCCCGCGCAACGGTGGGCGGCCCCAGGAGCTTTTGCACCTCGGCCTCAGTCATTCCAAGGTGAAGCTGAATTGGCAGCTTGATTCCGCCCATGTTTTTTGGAAGCCGACTGCAACGGTGATCCGGTCTATCGTTGGTAGACAAGCTTCTCCACTGGAAACCGCCGATGGCTGGCCCGTCAATCTCGCCGCTGGTCAGCCAGAGTATCCAAGCCCCGCCTTTGTCGCTTCCGTAAAGACACAGCCATCTGAGAGCATCGCCGGCATTGCCACTGCTCCCAAATGTTCCACCGAAGCGCTCTTGGGCATCTTTCAGGTTCGTCTGTTCGAGAACGATTGGCGCACTAGCCACGCTTAACGTCGCAATCATCTCCTTCGCGACAGTCGGTCGAGGCATGTCGTCCCACCAGCCAACCGTTGGTGGCGACCAGATCACAGTATTGGCCGTCTGCGCTGGACAAACGCAGTCGGCGGCTAACATTGCAACTACGATCAGTCTGATCGAGTTCATAACGCCCTTACGATTTGCGACCGCCGTAGCGGCCCTACTCCGCCGGATCTTCCGCCGTAAATCCAGAGCAGCAGGGCTTCTCCGTGGCGTGGAAGTTCATCAGTTCCACGCGAACCGCATCCGGATCCCAGAGGTTGAACTGGCCCTTGCCGTCGCGGCCCATCTGCGTGTGTTCCTGCGCCTCCACTCCAACCAGGCGGCCACTGTCTTTGAGAGTCTTGAAGGCCATCTCCACCGATGGAACGCCGATCGAAAAATGATTGAGCACGCCGAGATCGTGGGCAGAAATATCCGGCTTGGCGTTGAGCATGTACTCCAGCCAGTCGTGGCTGTCGGGGGTCTGCTGGCTCACCCAGTCGACCCTGTCGTCGACCATGCCGCCAAACCAGTAGGGCCGGAAGCCGAGCAGATCGCGGTAGAAGGTGTCTTCGACGGCGCGATTATGCACCATGATGCCGGCGTGGATGATGTGGGTTCCGATCACGTTAGGAGTCTCGACTGCCTTCGGCAGGTGAGGCGGCTCGACGAATTCCACCTTGTTGCCCTCCGGATCGACGACCGTGAACCAGATGCTGCCATCGGCTCCCTTTGAGACCGCGGCCGGAGTCTTGTATGCCTTGGAAGCCAGAAACCTGCGCAGGCCCTCGGCGTTGTCGGTGTTATAGCCGACATGATCGAGCCGGTTGATGCCGACGCCAGCCGGCAGCGGCAGCACCTCGATAAACTGAGTCGCGTTGAAGGCGTAGCGCACGCCCTTGGGATTCTGCGGGTCGGGCATCTTCGCTGCGCCGAGGATCTCGCGATAGAAGTGGTCGGCAGCCGCTGCGTTCGAGGTGTAGACGCCGAGGTGCGAGATGCCGGTGATCTTCGGTCGCTTGATCGGAGGATCGGGCATTTGAGCGGCGGCGGCGATGGTGAAGACGGCGAGAAAAGCGGCGGCGAGCAATCTGAACTTCATTCTGCACCTCAAAAGGAGTGGCCGAACCACAACAAACCGATTCTACTCGGTCGGCAAGGCTGAGCGCCTGCGTGGCCGCCGTACAATGCTCCAATGAGCCGAATCGCATTCTCCTCCGTCCTTCGCGTTCTCGCCCTTGCCGCCTGCATTGGCTCTGTAGCTTTTGCCCAGAACGCTCTGCCAACAGCTTCGGCGAAAGATCGCGCCCTGGCGCGCGAGATCTTCAAGCAGTTGATCGAGATCAACACCACTGACACCGCCAAGGGCAACGTGACTACTGCAACTGACGCCATGCAGAAGAGGTTTCTCGACGCAGGTTTCCCGGCCGAGGATGTGCATCTGCTGGGTCCCGATCCTCGCAAGCAAAATCTGGTGGTCCGCCTGCGCGCCGCAGCTCCCACCAGCGAAAAGCCAGTCCTGTTTCTCTGCCACATGGACGTGGTCGAGGCCCTGCGCTCTGACTGGCACACCGATCCCTTTGAGTTTGTCGAAAAGGACGGCTACGTCTACGGCCGAGGCACACAGGACATGAAGAACTCCGACGCCGCGCTGGTTTTCACGATGCTGCGGCTGCACAAGGAGGGCTACAAGCCCCGCCGCGACCTGATTCTCGCGCTCACCGCCGACGAGGAGGGGGGCAGATTCAACGGTGCACGGTGGCTGGTTCAAAATCATCGCGAACTGGTGGACGCGGCCTTTGTCATTAACCCCGACGCGGGCGGCATCGAGCTCGACCATGGGCGCGCCGTGGTTGCCGACGTCGAGGCCACCGAGAAGGTCTACTCCGATTTTCAGGTCACGGCGGTGAATCCCGGCGGCCACAGTTCGCGACCCAGGCCGGACAACGCCATCTATGAGCTGACCGCGGCGCTCGACAAGCTGGCCTCGTATTCGTTTCCCTTTGAAATGAATGACGTTACGAGAACCTACTTCGGCAACCTAGTCGGACAGGAGACAGGGCAGACAGCGGCCGACATTCAAGCCATCCTGGCCACGCCGCCCGATCTGGCCGCAGCCGCGCGGTTGAGCGCCGATCCCAGCTTCAACTCGAATTTCCGCACTACCTGCGTAGCCACGCGCCTCGCCGCCGGCCACGCCAACAACGCGCTCGCACAGACCGCGCAGGCCAACGTGAACTGCCGCATCTTTCCTGGCCACTCGCCGGAGGAGATTCGGCAGAAGTTGCTCTCCATCTTCGACGACCCGAAGCTGAGCGTGAAGTACGTCTCGGATTCCTACGAACTCCTCGACACAGCTCCAGAGCGCAAGGCGATGGTCCCGCCGCCGCCCATCCCCGAAGTCTTTGAGCCTTTGACGCGGCTGACGCAGACGATCTGGCCCCGAGTTCCAGTGACGCCCGTGATGGAGAACGGTGCCAGCGATTCGATTTACTTTGCCCAGGTGGGCATTCCCAGCTACGGCTACTCGGCCATCGCCCTGGAACGCGACGACGAGCGCGCTCACGGCCAGGACGAGCGCCTGCCGATGGACTCCTACTGGAAGTCGCTGGACTTCTTCTACTCGTTCCTGAAGGCGGTCGGCGAGAAGTAGGGTTCCCTGTCCTGCGCCGCATGGTTACTGGCGTGGATGCTGCTGAGCTGCATTCCCACTAGCTCTCGATCCACGCTGCTAAACTGAAGACAGATGATTCTCCCGTTCGTCCGCGAGATCTTTGCGGAGCTGGAGCACTCCCCGGGATTTGAGCGCGTACGAAGGCATCTGAGCCTCAGTGCGGGGCGGAGATGTGTCTCCGGACTGACCCAGACGGCGCGCTCCATTTACATCCCTCTCTTCGCGCGGGCTGCTCGCCAGCCGGTGATCGTCGTTGTGGCCGACAACAAGGCCGCTGAGGCGCTGGAGTCGATGCTCCGCGCGGGTTGCGAACTGACCGGCGCCGTGGACCCTGCACAGGTGGTGCGGCTGCCGGCCCACGATGTGCTTCCATTCGAGAACCTCTCGCCTCATCCCGACGTGCAAGAGCAGCGTGCGGCGGCCTTGTGGAAGCTGGCCACCGGGGCTGTCTCCATTCTCATTGCGCCGGTCGAGTCAGCGGCGCTCAGGCTCTTTGACCGCGACTACTACGCTGGCCTCGCCGTGACGCTGAAGCGCGGCGAAGAGGTCGACGTGGAGGTGCTCACCGGCCACCTGGCTTCAGTCGGCTATACGCAGATGGATCTGGTCGAGATGCCAGGGCAGTTCACGCGGCGCGGCGGAATTCTCGACGTCTATTCACCCGAGTCGGACCGGCCGGTGCGCATCGAGTTCTTTGGCGACGAGATTGAGACGATTCGCAAATTCGACCCTGAGACCCAGCGCTCGCAATCGGGACTCGACGAGACGCAGTTGCTGCCGCTGACTGAGACTCCAGTGACCGAGCGCCTGCTGGCCGCGGTGCACGGGCGGCTGAGCAAGCAGCGAGTTGAGCTGCAAGGCTCGGAAGAAGATGAAGAGATAGCCGCCGAGTTGGCCGCTGCCGGTGGAGTCAGCGTCTTTCCGGGCTGGGAGTTTTTCTCCGCGGTGGCCGGGGCGGATAAGTCGCTGCTAACTCTTCTGCCGAGGTGTGCGCTCTTTGTCGAAGAGCCGATGATGGTGCGCAACCAGATCGATCGATGGTGGAATAAGGTCGAGCAGCGGCATGAGCGGTCGGCGATCGGCTCGCTGATTCGGCCCGAGGACATTTATCTTCGGCCCGAGGTCTTGCAGGCTTCTCTGCAAGCCTACATGGGCATCGACCTGGATCAGTTGGGCGTAGTGGACGTGCTCGACGACGACCACACGCTCGGCGAAATTGAAGTGAATACGCGGCCGACGCTGAGGTTTCATGGTTCCATTCCGGCGCTGACCGAGCAACTGCGCGCGCTGATGGCGGCCGAGACGCGGATTCTGCTGGCCGCGCCGCATCAGGGCGACGTTGAAAGACTCGCGACGGTGCTGCGCGAGTACCAGATTCCCTACCGTCTCGGCAGCCGCAATCCGCATCCAGGCGAGACGGTGCTGGACGAGGCAAGCTACCTCGCTGGCGACCTGCGCGTGCCCGTGATTGTGCGTTCGCCGATAGCCGCGGGAGTTAGTTTTCTCGACTCGAATCTGATTCTCTTCGGGGCCAACGATCTCTCCGACGAGGCGGATGTGGCGGCGCGGCCTGAGCCGAGGAGGTCGAAGACGGCGGCATTTGTCTCCGACTTCCGCGACCTCGCCGTCGGCGATTATGTGGTGCACGTCGAGCACGGCATCGCGCAGTATCAGGGACTCAAAGAGATTGTGCAGGACGGGCTCTCGGTCGAGTTCATGATTCTCGAATTCGCCGAGGCTGCGAAGTTATATGTGCCGCTCACTCGGCTGGACCTGATTCAAAAGTACCGCTCGACGGACGCTGGGCCTGCACCAGTGCTGAACCGGCTAGGCTCGCAGCAGTGGGCCAAGACAAAATCGAGAGTCCGCAAGGCCATGCAGGATATGGCCGCCGAGTTATTGAAGTTATATGCCGAGCGCCACACGGCAGAGGGAACGGCCTTCTCCAAGGACAACGAGTTTCAGCGCGAGTTTGAGGATACATTCGACTATAACGAGACCGACGACCAGAACTCGGCGATCCGGGCCATCAAGTACGACATGGAATCGACGACGCCGATGGATCGCCTGCTATGCGGCGATGTGGGCTACGGTAAAACCGAGGTCGCCATGCGCGCGGCCTTCAAAGCCGTGCAGGACGGCAAGCAGGTAGCCGTGCTGACTCCGACAACGATCTTGTGCTTTCAGCACTTCGAGACATTCAAAAAGAGATTTGCGCAGTTTCCCATCAATATTGAGATGATCTCGCGCTTCCGCACGCCGAAGGAGCAGAAAGCGATCGTCGAGCAGGTGGAGACAGGTCGCGTGGACATTTTGATCGGGACGCACCGGCTGCTCTCGAAGGACATCAAGTTTCAGGATCTCGGGCTGTTGATTGTAGACGAGGAACAGCGCTTCGGCGTGCGCCACAAAGAACGGCTGAAGCAGATGCGCAAGGAAATCGACGTGCTGGCCATGAGCGCCACGCCGATCCCGCGCACGCTGCATATGTCGCTGGTCGGCCTGCGTGACATGAGCGTGATCGAGACCCCGCCCAAGGATCGGATGGCGATCCAGACAGTGGTTGCGAAGTTCGACGAGAGGATTATCCGCTCGGCCGTCGAGGTGGAGCTGGAGCGCGGCGGGCAGGTCTATTTTGTTCATAACCGCGTCGAATCGATCTACGATATCGCCTCGCGAATTCAGGAGTTGGTGCCCGCCGCGCGCGTTGCCGTAGGTCACGGGCAGATGGGCGAGACGGAGCTCGAGAGAGTGATGCTGGCCTTCATGCGCCACGAGTTCGACGTACTGGTAGCGACAACAATCATCGAAAACGGGCTCGACATTCCACTGGCGAACACGATGCTGATCAATCGCGCGGACCGGCATGGGCTGAGCGAGTTGTACCAGTTGCGCGGGCGCGTGGGCCGCTCAAACCGGCGCGCTTACGCATACCTGCTGATTCCTCCCGAGCAGGAGCTGACAGAGATTGCCCGCAGGCGCCTCGCGGCACTAAAGGAATTCAGCGATCTGGGCGCGGGCTTCAAGATTGCCGCGCTGGATCTGGAGTTACGAGGTGCGGGTAACATGCTGGGCGGCGAGCAGAGCGGTCACATCGAGGCAGTTGGGTTCGAGTTATACACCTCGATGCTTGAGGCCGCGGTGAAGGAGATAAAGGGCGAGTCGAGCGAGGAGCGGCCCGCCACGCAGCTCAACTTGGGCATCGCCCTGCGCATCGACGAGAGTTATGTGCCGGAGGAGAATCAGCGGCTGCGACTCTACAAGAAAATCGCCGGGACGTCGAGCGAGGCGGCGATCGCCGAGGTGCGCGCGGAGATGGAAGACCGCTATGGCGTGCCGCCGGATGCGACAGTCTACCTGTTGGAAGCCTCACTAATCCGTCTCGAGTGCGAACGGATCGGTATTGCGCAGGTGGATCGCAAGCGTGCCGAACTGCACATTCGTTTTACAGAGAACGCAGCCGTCGATCCGCAGCACCTGATGAAACTGGTCGCGCGCAACGCCAAGCGCGGGGCGCAGTTCACACCGCAGGGTCTGTTGAAGTATCCTTTGGCTGCCACGCGATCCGATGAGATCCTGCTGGAGGTTCGCGAACTGATTGAGAAACTGGCTGCGAAGCCAATGAGTGCTTGAGATAACTGACAAGCACACGAAAAGAGATGCGATGAACAAGAGCCTTGTGGTGATGATAGGAGTTTGCATGTTGCAGCCGATGACCGCCCGCGCCGCGAAGGAATCCTGGAAACAGGAGTTCGCGAGGGTTTCCGACGAGTATCTCGATCAGGTCTACCTGCGCTACCAGCCCACGCAAGGAACCTTGGTTGGCTATCACCAGTACGATACGCAACTGGAGGATTTCTCGCGGAAGAACATCGACGCCGAGATCGCGGCACTGAGAGTCTTTGAAAAACGCATTGAGGCGATTCGCCCCGACGCTTCCGCCGATGATTTTGTTTCACGCAGCGATCGCGAGATGGTGTTAGCAGCCATTCGCTCTGAGCTGCTCACTCTGGAGACAATTCGCCCGTGGGAAAAGAACGCGGACAATTACTCGAGCACCTGCGCGAATGGCGCGTTCACGCTGATGGAGCGGAAGTTTGCATCGCCCGATGAGCGGTTGCGTTCGCTCGTCGCGCGCGAAAAGCAGATGCCGGCGCTGCTCGACAATGCGCGAGCGAATCTGAAGAATCCGCCGCATATCTACACCGAGATCGCAATCGAACAGTTGCCGGACATTATCACCTTCTTTGAAAACGATGTGCCGCTAGCCTTTTCCGAAGCCAAGGACCCGGCGCTGAAAACCGAGTTTTCAAAAACCAATGCAGCCGTAATCGCCGCACTCGGCAGCTATCTCGACTGGTTAAAGAAGGACCTGCTTCCGCGCTCCAATGGGGACTTTCGCATTGGGGCGGAGACTTTTTCGAAGAAGCTTCAGTATGACGAGATGGTCGACCTGCCGCTGGATAGACTGCTTGAGATCGGCTGGGCCGACTTGCGCAAGAATCAAGCGCACTTCAAGGAGGTTGCCAAGGAACTGGAACCGGATAAGTCTCCGGCCGCTGTGCTCGATGAGTTAGGCCAGAATCATCCCGCTCCCGATCATCTGCTGGACGCCTTCCGCGCCACCTTCGAGGGGCTTGTGAGCTTCATTCACGCTCATCATATTGTGACAATTCCCTCAGATGTGCGGCCCATTGTGGAAGAGACACCGCCTTTTATGCGCGCAACGACTTTTGCCAGCATGGACACGCCGGGCCCCTTCGAGGCGCATGCGACGGAAGCCTATTTCAATGTGACGCTGCCCGATCCGAAGATGAAGCCCGAAGAGGTCGAGGGCTACATGCATTCGTTCAATGTCGGCACGGTGATTTCGACGGCGGTGCATGAGGCTTATCCAGGACATTACATCCAGTTCCTGTGGTTGCCCAAGGCGCCGAGCCGGGTCCGCAAGTTGTTGGGCGCGAACACCGATGTCGAGGGTTGGGCGCACTACTGTGAGCAGATGATGCTCGACGAGGGCTACGGTCAGCCCGGCGCTGGAGCGAAGGACGAGCGCGAATCAAAGTTTTTGCGACTAGGCCAACTACAAGACGCGCTGCTGCGGAATGCGCGCTTTATTGTTGGCATTCAAATGCACTCCGGCAAGATGAGCTTCGACGAGGCGGTGGAGTTCTTTCAGAAAGAAGGCTACCAGTCGAAGGAGACGGCGATGGTGGAGACCAAGCGCGGAACCAGCGACGCCACCTATCTCTACTACACCCTGGGCAAGCTGGAGATTATGAAACTGCGCGAGGATCTAAAGAAGAAGCAAGGCGCGGCATTCTCTTTGGAAAAGTTCCACGATGAGTTCTTGCAGCAAGGATTTCCGCCGATAAAAATCGTGCGGCAGGCAATGCTGGGCGACGATTCACCGGCGCTGTGAGGGAATGACGAACGATGAAGACTGTGTGATGAAAACTGAGACGAGGAAAAGTGAATGATGAAGCGGGTTCGGAAGGCGGTTTTTCCGGCGGGCGGGCTGGGTACGCGATTTTTGCCGGCCACCAAGGTGATCCCGAAGGAGATGCTGGCGCTGGTCGATAAACCCATCATTCAATATGGCGTGGAAGAGGCAATAGCGTCGGGGATCGAGCACATCATCATCATCACCGGTCGAGGCAAAGGCACAATTGAGGATCACTTCGACAACAGCTTCGAGCTGGACGCGACTCTGGAGAGTCGAGGCAAGCATGAATTGCTGGCGGTCTCGCGCGGCGTCTCGTCGCTGGCGCGAATAAGTTATATCCGGCAAAAGGAGCCGCTCGGTCTGGGCCACGCCGTCCTATGCGCCAAGGACCTGGTGGGCGACGAGCCCTTCGCCGTCATTCTGCCAGACGACGTGATCGACGCCGAGGTGCCGTGCCTGAAACAAATGCTGGCCGTCTTTGACCAGAGGGGCGGCTCGGTGATTGCAACGCAGACGGTTGAAGGGCCGGGAATCAGCGCCTATGGCGTGCTCGCCGGCTCGCAGGACCCGGTCAACAAACGGATCTTCAACTGTACCGGCATGGTCGAGAAGCCCAAGTTAGCAGACGCGCCTTCGAGTCAGGCAATCATCGGGCGCTATGTGCTCACGCCGCGCATCTTCGAGTTACTGGAACAGACGCCGCCGGGCGCCGGCGGCGAGATTCAGCTGACCGACGGACTGAAGGCGCTGCTCAAGGAAGACAAGATCTACGGTTACACCTTCGAAGGTAAGCGCTTCGACGCCGGTGACAAGCTAGGCATGTTGGAAGCTACAGTCGAGTTTGCGCTCAAGCGCAGCGATCTTGGGCCGCAATTCCGCGAGTATCTGAAGTGGCTGGCGCCGTAGGAACAAAGCTCGAGAATCAGGTCTGAAGCCGCTGAGTAAGTTGGCAGATAGAACTGCCACGTCGCATGACTACCTTTTCCACTTGATGTTGCAAGCGGTGGAGGGCGTCTGGTCTGTCGGTACTGCCTTCCCTGCCAGCACCTGGTCGATGGCGCGGCGCAGATCCTCACCCGTGACAGGAATGCTGCTCTTGGGCCGGCTGGAATCGAACTGGCCGCGATACACAAGAAGGAAATCCCCGTCGAAAAGAAAGAAGTCGGGAGTACAAGCTGCTTGATAGGCGCGAGCCACATCCTGTGACTCGTCGTAAAGATAGGGAAAGACAAAGCCATGGCTTCCGGCCTGTTGCTTCATCTCTTCCGGGCTGTCGTCGGGATACCGCGAGACATCGTTGCTGCTGATTGCAACAATCCCCACGCCCTTTTGGGCGTACTCCCGGCCCAGCGCCGCCAACGCCGGATTGATGTGCTTGACGTAGGGGCAGTGGGCGCAGAGGAACATGACCAGCAGCGCCTTGTTACCCCTGAAATCGTCGCGCTGGAACATCTTTCCCGTGACCACATCGGTCAGCGCGAAGTCGGGTGCAGCAGTGCCCAGGTCCAGCATTACGGATGCAGTATAAGTCACGATCTTTCTCCTCCACGAACACAATCGAACCGCTTACGCCGAGCGTCTCTTCTCGAAAACCAGCGAGGTCTTGACCGAGCTGTGACCGTCTCTCAGATAGAAGCGATGCGCATCCGGGCGCGTACTGCGCGATGTCACGCGCAGCTTCTCCACCTCGCGCTCCCAACTCCACGCCTCAGCGCTTTGGCAAAGCCGCTGCCCGATGCCTTTTCCCCGCACATCGTCTTTAACAACCAGTCCTCCGATGAGCGCGAGCGGCGGCTCTTGCACAAGTTGATCGATCGACACTTCGATCCAGCCAACCACCTCATCGCCCAGGCAGGCAACGGGTGCGGCCTGTTGCGAGGCTCTTGAATTTAGGGTTTCGATCCAGGTCGGCGCCGCATCCGGCGACCGCTCATAGCCAAGCTGCGTGTCCAGGATACTCACCTGCTCAGCGTCGCGCGGCTCCTTCGGTCGCACGACTAACCCGGATATCTCACAGGCCGATTGTCGATTGGGGAGAGTCGGGGCGAGGAAAATAGCTGGAAAGGCCGTCATTTCTGTGGCATAACTACGTTATCAAGGCGTGGTTATGGCCGAGGAAA
>Ga0181526_10002166_pt1 | contig 17393 bp, 13 predicted proteins | sample PEATcosm2014_Bin_35_FD_119750 | JGI IMG/M metagenome (GOLD analysis project Ga0181526, IMG submission 119750) | Peatland microbial communities from MTU Mesocosm Facility, Houghton, MI, USA - PEATcosm2014_Bin06_30_metaG | ecosystem: Environmental > Terrestrial > Soil > Wetlands > Peat | place...
AATGGCGATCGTATCGCCCACGCGATGCCCGCCGTCCGCGCTGGCGAAGACGTCGTCGACCATGACCTCATCCGGCTTTTGGAAGGGCCGGCCGGAGAGGAAGACAAAGGGCTTCAAGGCGTTGAAACTGGGATAGTCGATTCCATAGAGAATCTCGATCTTGCCGGATGTGTTCAGCTTTTGAATGACCGGCGAGGCCAATGCCACATGAGGCAGCCGCCGCAGCACATCCACGATCTTGGCCGACATGGGCGCGCCGCTCACGCCTACGAAGATGCTGGCATTGGAGGGGCGCACCATCAGATCCGCCCCGATGCCGTTGGTGCGCTGCTTGGTGTCGTTCAACATGCCCATGAAGATGCCGACGATAGACAGGATCATGACCACTTCAATGGCCACTGCCAGTACGCTGATGACGGAGCGGACTGGCCGCTGCAGAAGGTTGGCAAAGATGAGCTTGTTCATGGTCGAGCGTGGCTCCCAGGGCTTGCACGGGCGAACCGCCGCGCAACTCCCCCGTCCTCAGGGTAACAGCCCCGGCTAGCGGAGCGGCGAGCGTCAGAAGCGGCACTCGGTTCGCGCCTGAAAGCGGTCGGCATCGGGAACGAATGGCACAATCACCGGATCCCAGTTATTTCCTCCCTTGAAGTGGACCTTGAAATTTGCCTGCACTTCATAGTTCTCCCCGGCCTTCGCGTCGACTTTCAGGGGTAGTTTGAACTTGGAATAATCGGGAGGGGCGCTGTATGCCACCCAGATTTCGTGACTGCCTGGCGGCAATTCCGCCACATACAACTGCAGGGGGTTCCCACACAGCTGGATCTCGGACTTGGAGGCGGGCGGTCTCGGCCTCGCGACGGGCGAGCCGTCGACATCGGTAATGTACACGCCCGAATCCAGCCATACCCAGACGACTTCTGCGCGCGGCTTTGCCTCGCCACTATAGAGCTGCCGCACGTTGTAATGACGTACTCGCGCTACGGCCGATGCACTGCACAGAACTATCAAAGCCAGTAATACGAACCGCTTCGTCATCTTGCGTCTTCCTCCGGTGAAACTCGATTCAGGGTGCGTCCTGCCCCTTGAATCCGCAACGGTGGAAGTCTACCACGCCCGGTGAGCAGTCGATCCCTCGACGGCTTTGCGATATGGCGCGCCGGACTCGGGTCCAAGCCGGATGATGCCGGGCCGGAGGGGACCGCGAAGCCGCCGCCGGCCTCCCAGGATGAAGGGTAAATAGTTTATCAATACGCCCAATCCAACCCAATTGTGCCAGATTGATGAAAATAAAGGGAAAACATCAAAATCCTTTGACGGAAACCAAGACCCGGATTATTGTAAGAATGGGAAACTTTAGGGTACGTTACCCGTTTTTCGCTTGCCAATGAAGAGCTTCGGAGAAGACCTGCGCAGCGAGCGGCTGGCCCGCGGCGTTGCGCTGGATGAGATCACCGCCATCACCAAGATCAGCCGGCGTCACCTCGACGCGCTGGAGGAGGAGAAGTTTCGCCTGCTCCCCGGCGGCATTCTAAGCAAAGGCATCGTGCGCGGGTACACAGCAGCCCTGGGCCTTGATCAGCACGCCTGGACCGAGCGCTTCCTCAAGGCCTCTTCCGCCTCCGGTCAGGGGATCGAAGACGACCGCGATTGGACGGCCTTTGCCTCCAACGTGGGCAAATCGCGCATTCAGCGCCGCGACGCCGTTGAGTTTCGCCTGCGCTGGGCTGGCGCCATCCTGCTGCTCGTCGCGGTAGCCGCCGCGGCCTTCCTCACCGTGCGCTACTACGGCCTTCGCGTTGGCTGGTGGACCGCCCTGTTGCCCGTCGAGCAAACCCGCGCCACCCTCCACGGTGTCTTCTCGTCGGCACATGCCTTCTTTGCCCGCGCCTTCTCCCGGTTCCACGGCTGAGCCCGTTCCCGGTTGTGGTCTCTTGTGGCCCCCTGGGCCAGAATCGCGGCCCTCTTCGCCAGGCCTTTGCCGCCGCGTGAAAGGCCGCCGCGGCCAGCGCTGCATTTCACCTCTCTCCACGCGCCCTTGAACGGCAAGCAATCCCCATTCGCTGCAAGCCTTTGCCCCAGCCGCCCGGCGCAATTACCATAGAGGAATGCATCCCAGGGCATACGCCTGACGGTGCAGGCGTGTGTTGTCCGAGAGTGGGTCCGATGCAGGGAGTCTCTTTGCTCTCCGTGCCGGTGATCCAGCATGTACCGGTCCTCGCGGCAGGCCGCCCAAATTGAATTCCCTGCAATGGGAGGAGTGTTAACCATTGAGCGACCGTTTCTTGTTTACCTCTGAGTCAGTCACCGAAGGCCACCCGGACAAAATCGCCGACCAGGTCTCCGACGCCATTCTGGATGCATGTTTGGAGCAGGATCCATACAGCCGCGTCGCCGCCGAAACCCTGACGGCCACCGGCCTGGTGGTCATTGCCGGCGAAATCACCACCAAGGCCTACGTCGATTTCCAGAGCCTTGTTCGCGGCGTCGTCGCCTCCATCGGCTACGACAACGCCCTCTACGGCTTCGACTCCAACACCTGCGCCGTCATCTCCAGCATCAACAAGCAGTCCGGCGACATCGCCCAGGGCGTTGACACCGGCGGCGCCGGCGATCAGGGCATGATGTTCGGTTATGCCTCCAACGAGACCCCCGAGCTGATGCCTGCCCCCATCTCGCTGGCCCACAAGCTCTGCCGCCAGTTGACCGCTGTGCGCAAGAGCGGCAAGCTGCCCTACCTGCGCCCCGACGGCAAGAGCCAGGTCACGGTCGAGTACGACGAAGCCGGCAAGCCGGCGCGCATCGACGCCGTGGTCATCAGCACCCAGCACTCCGAAAGTGTCGACAACGAGCAGTTGCACGCCGACATTCTCAAATATGTGATCCAGGCTGTACTGCCCGCCGCCTGGCTCGACGAGCACACCAAGTACCACATCAACCCCACCGGCCGCTTCGTTATTGGCGGGCCCATGGGCGATACCGGCCTCACTGGGCGCAAAATCATCGTGGACAGCTACGGCGGCATGGGCCGCCACGGCGGCGGTGCATTCAGCGGCAAGGACCCGACCAAGGTGGACCGCTCGGCAGCTTATATGGCCCGCTACATCGCCAAGAACATTGTGGCCGCCGGCTTGGCCGAGCGCGTCGAGGTTCAGCTGGCCTACGCCATCGGCGTGGCCGAGCCGGTCAGCGTGCTCATCGATACCTTCGGCACCGGCAAGATCTCTGCCGCCAAGCTCACCGAACTGGTTCGCAAGAACTTCTCGCTCACGCCCAAGGGCATTATCGCGAGCCTCAACCTGCGCCGCCCCATCTACCAGAAGACCGCCGCCTACGGCCACTTCGGCCGCAGCGAGCCGGAGTTCACCTGGGAGGCCACCGACAAAGCTGCCATCCTTGCCGAGCAGGCGGGAATCGCCGCCGCAGCCAAGTAAGCAGCAAGCTGAGATGTTCTCCGCGTGGTCCGCAAATGGGACTCTTCGCAACGAGGAGTCCCATTACTTTCTCAGCCTGTACGTTGATGACTTAGAATTCTCTCGGGCGCTGTTGCGCCCCTTCTTGGAGAAGATTTCGATGCGTTTTGCTGCACATGCCGTTCTTTTGTTCGCCGTGGCCGCGATGGCCGCCGGAAAGACCGCCGCGCAAACCAACACCCCCTGGGATTACGAGGGCAAGCGAGGGGCGCTGAACTGGGGCAAATTGGACCCCAACTTCAGAGCCTGCTCGAAAGGCCGCGAGCAGGCCCCCCTCGACATTCGCGGCGCTCACCTGAACAAGGCGCTACAGCCCATTGAATTCCATTACATCTCCGGGGCGGTCAAGCTGGAGAACGACGGCCACACCGTCGCTGTGCATGTGGACCCCGGCAGCTATATGGTGGCCGGCGGCGTGCGCTATGAACTCATCGAGTACGACTTCCATCATCCCAGCGAGGTTGCGGTCAAGGGCAAGCTCTCCGATATGGAGGTTCATCTGACGCACAGAAGCGCCGACGGCAAGCTGGCCGTTATAGCCGTGCGCTTGAACGAGGACGTAAGCAACCCCAACGCCGTGCTGGCCGCTCTATGGCCGCATCTGCCTGCAAAAGCCGGCGCCAGCGAGAAGGTCACGGAGATGGTGAACCCCGCCGGCCTGCTGCCGGCCGACCGCGGCTACTGGACCTACGAGGGCTCGCTGACCACTCCGCCCTGCACGGAGGGCGTGCGCTGGTTCGTCTTCGAGCAGGAACTGAGCATCAGCCGCGACCAGTTGCGCGACTTCGCCAACCTCTTCAGGGTCAACACGCGCCCCTTGCAGGATCCGCACGGCCGCCGCATCGAGGCCGACGAGTAGGAGTTCGCGCGATCCCACGCTTGCGTCGGCAACAAGACGCGAGAATGCGGCTGCGAGCAAGGCCGTCGCTCCTCGGAGTCGTGGCGGCCGGAGAGTCCCCCGGCTTCGGGTTGCGGTAATCGGCAAAAAGCCTCAGCGCTTTTTCGCCTGGGTCTCTTTGGGCGCGGCAAAGGTCACCTTGGGCGGGTCGCCGAGAGTCACAGTGGCATCCACCGCTTGCTTGTGGCTTCCCCGCTGCACTTGATTCTGCTTGAGCGTGATCGAGCCGTTGGCGATCGCGGCCTCCGCGGTCCAGCGATCGAAGCGGGCCAGCGCGGGCGGAACTGAGGCGCTCGCCGCCAAAGCCGGGGGCGATCCGGCAGCATCGCTCCCATGTGCGCCTGCCGGCAAGCTCACTGCGCCATACCGCCAGTCGAAGTGCAGCGTCCCTTTCACTGAGTCCGCAAGATCCTTGTCCGTAAATCCGGATAGCTCGATCCTGCCCTCCGCATCGAAGGCCGAGCCGGAGCACCGCAGCCCCAGCAGTTGTCCCACGGCCACAGGTTTGAGCCTCTCGAACCTGCCCTCCATCGTGTAGCTTGGCTTCTCTTGATTGCTCCCAACGGCGCGAAGCGTGCCGGAGCCATGTACGCGGCCCCCGAGCAGCCCGGCATCCAGGCCAGTGATCTCAGCCCCGGTCGAAAGCACTCGCAGCGTAGCGGAGGCGCCGCGTAACGTGACCGGCCCCAGGATTAAAGAATCGGCATTCACCCTGCCCTCAAGACGCGGCCAGGCTGGCGCGGTCGATGGGCGCAGGCGTTCGATCAGCGTCGAGAGCAAGGTGCCCTTCTCGTGTGCTCCCAGAATCGCCGCTTGCAGTGCGCTCGCGTCCAGGTCACCGAATTGCACCTGGAAATGAGGCACGCAGGATGCGGCCGCATCGCAGCTTGCCGGCATACTCAGGCTCGCCGTGCCTCTTACCGGACCGTACGAAAAAACGACCGGATCCCAGCGGAGTTCCCCGTTGCCCACGTGGAGCGAGGCCTGTGCAATCTCAACGTGGCTGGCCAGGTAATCGGCCTTCCAGTTGGCATTGTGCAGCGTAACGGTCCCGCTCAGCCTATCTGTTTCCGGACTGGCGGATTCAAACATGGTGGGTGGTGGGAGGGCGGGACGGTTCCCGGCATTGGTCTCTGCGCCTTCGGCTTCGCTGGATGCAGCCATGGCGGGCGGTACGCTGCTGAAGGGAATCCTTTGGGCGGGCGACCAGGGGCCTTCGGCGCTCAGGTCCACGGCCACTGGGTCTCCAGCAAGCGCATCCAGCGATGCGGCGCCCGCCATGCCCGCTACATGCGCCAGCTCTTTGGCTCGCGCAAAATTGGCCTGACCCCGTGCTGTCACCTGGTAGCCAGAAAGCGTCAGGCGCATCGCGACCACCAGCGGAGCGCTTCCGCCGGCGGGAATTGTCACAGCTGCCGAAAGCGCCGGCGGAAGGGCAGGGAACTGGGCTTTGGCCGTAGCTCCATGATGGCCAGTTGGCTGGCTCTGCCTGACCAGCGCTGGTTCCAGCACCAGCTTGGGCGCCTGGATCGGCGTGCGGAGCCCGTCCCCGCTCAGTTGGAAGCCCTCCACGGTCATGCTGCCCGTGAGAGGCCCTTGTTCAACTGGGCTCACCTTGCCGGCCCTGCCCTTGCCTGGCTGTGAGCCGCCACCGGCCCCCTCCGGTGCGCCGCCAGCAGCCGGAACAGGCGCATAGGCGATCTTGCCGCTGATCGTCCCCTTGGCTTCCAGGCCAGGGCCAAGATCGCTGCGGACGGTGCGCAGTGCATCGAGTCCGGCCGCAACTGGAATCCGGTCCAACTCGACAGAGAAGTGCGGCGGGCCGCCCGGCGCTGGCAAATCTCCGGCCAAACGGATGTGGCCATCGCCGAGCGGGGAGTCGCAGAGCAGGCCTTCGATCGCGCGCTCAAAGTGGTGGTAAACGAAGCCGCAGTTGGCGTCGAAGTCCATGGGCGCGGCCGGGGCAAACTCGGCGCGGTGAACGCCCGTGGCGCGCAGCCGGGTCTTGATCTGAGATGTATCGGCGGTGCCGTCCAGATGCAGTTCGCCGGTCAGGTCGCCGCGCCAACCAACATCGGAGCCGATCACCAGCCGCGTAAGCTGGCCCAGTTGCGCGTCCCGCCACTCCAGGTCGAGATGCACAGGCATCTGCCGCAGTTCTGCCGCCCGGCGAACGCTTGCTTCCAGCCGAACTTCTCCGGTGTCGGCTAAATCCAGGCTCAGGTCGGTCCGAGCCGGTTGGCCGCGCAGCCGGAGTCGCCAGCCGTTTGGCTTCTCCTCCCAGAAGGAGATGTCAGCCGAGACCAGAGAAAAGGGCAGCTTCTCCGCGCCATTCTTGATGTTGATGCGAGAATTTGTGGCTTCAAGATAGGGCAGCGGGGGCTTTCGCTTGCTGTCAGGCCCGGTGCCGCCCACCCCGCTCCCGGCGTGCGCTGCCGCGGTGCGGAAGAGCGAATCCAGGTTCCAGTGGCCCTCCTCGGTGCGCACCAGATTCAGGCTGGCCTCGTCCACGCTGATCGTATCGATCTCCAGCCGTCCCCGCCACAGGGATAGCAGCCGAATGGACGCGGTGACCGTATTGGCGTGTAAAACCGGCTCGGCGCCGTACGCCGGATCTTCTTCAACGGTCAGGTCGGTCAGCACGAAGGCCGGTCGCGGCAAAAGGCGGATTTCAACAGAGGAGAGGCGCACTGGCCGGCCCAGGGACGCGGCCATAAGCTGCGTAATGCGGCCTTTATAGCTATTTACGCTGATCCACGGGGGCACAATCAGCGCTGCCAGGAGGATTGCCAGGAGCGCCAAGGCCAGCCATAGCCGTCCGTGCTTTCGTTGCCGGCCTTGAGCGTCTTCGGTCATAGTAATCAGTCATCAGTTGTCAGTGATCAGTGATCAGTTGTCAGCCGCGATGGGACTCGACTGAAAACTGTCAACTGACAACTTCGTTCAGCGCACACGGTGCAGCGTCCGCTTCCAGCGCGTATCCGAAAAAAAGTGCAGCGCCACATGGCCCATCCAGGCCAGAGTGTTGCCGATTCCGGTCTGCTCCAAGCGGTCGTCAGGGGCCTCGAACGACCAATAGTTGAACAAGGGCCGGCCCACTATGTTCTCTCTGGGCACAAAGCCCCAGTAGCGGGAATCCAGACTGTTATGGCGGTGATCTCCCATCATGAAGTACTTGCCCGGTGGAACCACCAGATCCCCATCTTCGATGTGGCTGGGAAATTCCACGCTCCACGCCTCTGTGGCGCCACGCTCCTCCGTCGGTGGAATCGAGGGGAATTCATCGAGGAACTCCGGATCGCCGCCAGGCGAGTCATCCCCCTCCTTTGGTGGATCCTGGGCCACGCCGTTCAGGATGACTATGCCGTTGCGCAGGCGAATATGGTCGCCGGGGACCCCGATCAGCCGCTTTACCAGGGTCAGGTATTCGGGCCTTCCGTCTACGTCGTCTGTCACGGGCTTTTTAAAGACCACGATATCGCCGCGCCTGGGCTCGCGATAGTGCACCAGCGGCATCCATTTGGCCGCCGGAGCCAGCGTGATCCGATCCACCAGCAGGTGATCGCCCACCAGTAGGGTCTTCTCCATCGAACCCGAGGGAATGACGTAGTTCTGGCTCAGAAAGGTGAGGATGAACAGGCCCACCACCATCACCGAGCAGATGCTGGCGAACGCCTCGAAAGGCGTCTCTTCCACCCTCTCTTCAGAGGGCGGGGAAACCGGAAGGGGCTGGGTCTCGGACGGCGTCTGCCGGGGCTGTGTCTTCTTCTTCGTCATCTTGTCGCTCTTTGTCAGTAGTCAGTTGCCAGTCGTTAGCTATCCAGGTTCGTTACTGATCACTGACCACCGATCACTGTTCCCTATTGTCTAATGAACCACGTGGAAGATACGCTTCCAGCGCGCGAACCCAGTCACCTTCGCGGAGATCTGCCTGTCGTTCCCGAGTCTATCATCCGCGGCCTGTTGCACATCCGTGGTGGAGGGGCGGGCAACCGAAAAGTAGATGACCAGGGGCCGGGCCACGATGTCGGCACGGGGCACGAATCCCCAGAAGCGAGAGTCTCTGCTATGGTTGCGGTTGTCGCCGAGCACGAAATATGCTCCGTCGGGTACCACCAGCTCCCCGTCGCGGGTGAGGCTCTGCATCTGCTCCCACCACGCGGGATCGACCGCCGGATCGGTATACACTTTGGCGGGAAAGTCGTCGCGGAATGGATTGGGCGGGGCGGGCTCGAAGGCCGCGTAGGGTTCGTCCAGGGTCTGACCGTTTACCGTCACAAGCCCGTTGACGATGCGCAGCCGGTCGCCCGGGACTCCCACCACCCGCTTGACAAGGTACGGCGGCTGCGGGTGATGGAAGACGACGATGTCTCCGCGCGCAACCTCGCGATAGGGCAGCAGCCACCGGCTCAGGCTACCGGCAGGCGCATATACCTGTTTGTTCACCAGCAGAAAATCTCCCACCAGCAAGGTGCGCTCCATGCTTTCCGAGGGGATGAGGTAGGGTTGCAGCACAAAGGTATTCAGAAACAGCGCGATCACCACCAGCGAAAGCAGCGTGGCGAGCGCCTCCGGCACGGAGGGCAGATGGAGCCGTATCTGCGCAATCCAGTGCGTTGTCATGCCGGCCTCCTGTCCAGGTTGCCCCGGCTGTCCACCTTGTCCAGTGGTGCTCATGGCTCCGTCCGCTCCTCGTCTCCGGCATCCACCGCGGGCGCGCCAGCCTTCGCCGCAGCTGCCATCAGCCGTCCCAATGCGCGCCGCGCTGCGTCCTGCTCCGCCTGCTTCTTCGTGGTTCCCATGCCACGAGCCAGCGGCCTGCCCGGCTCTCCTTCGTTCGCCTTGAGCCGGACCTCGACCAGGAACCGCTTCCTGTGGCCAGGACCGCTCTCGTTCTTGAGCCTATAGACCGGCGTTCCGGATCGCGCCGCCTGAAGCTGTTCCTGGAGCGCCGATTTGTAGTTGCCCAGCGCCGCCCCGGAACGCAACTCCTCAGCCAACTGCTCGACTGCCTCGCCCATCACCCAGCGGCGTGCGAAGGCTCTCACCGGCTCCAAGCCGCCGTCCAGAAAGAGCGCCGCCAGCACTGCCTCCATGGTATTGGAGAGCACGGTACTCTTGCGCCTGAGGCCGCTGCGGTCCTCGCCACGGCTCAGGCGCAGGTGGCTGCCCAAACTGATCGCCGCAGCTACCTCCGCCATGTGCCGCCGGCTCACCAATTGCGCGCGCACCCGGGTCAATTCGCCCTCATTCCACTCCGGATGCAACCCGAAAAGCGCCTCGGCCACCGCCAGCCCCAGCACTGCGTCGCCCAGAAACTCCAAGCGCTCATTGTCCCCCGTGCCCGCGATCGCTTTGTGCCCGCTCCCAGGCGCCTGCCCGTTCGCCGCCAGCTCGTTTGCAAGCGACCTGTGAGTCAGCGCGCGAGCCAGCAACTCGGGCCTGGCAAAGCCATGCCCGAGCGCCGCTTCCAGATCGGCCAAGACTGCTTCCATGCGCGCCTCGATAGGTTTAGATTCTTTTCACTTGCTCTTATAGGCGACGCCCACAGGGTCGAGATTCCAACCGCCACACTCTCATGTACCCATTAGAGCATTTTCGGATAGTGCGAGGTTATCTGCGCCCCCCTTCGTTGCGCCTTCGATGATTGAGGCTGGGGTGGGATGGTGCTCTCAACCGCACACTGGAACCTGTCCGAGCCTCGTCCCGTTATTGCTGCTTCGCGTTCCCCGATTGCCCCGATGGTACAGCTTCCGGCTTGACGGCAGGCGGCTTGGCCCCGTCCGGCTTGCCCGCGCCGGGTTCGTCATCCGCATCCTCGTCGCAACTGTGTCCCTTGACGGCATAGGCTGTCTTCATTCCCCGCTCGGCAGCCAGCCGCGTATCCTGCTGCCCGTCGCGTGCCGCCAGCGCTGCCGTGTACTCCGTCATCGCCTGGTCGCGCTTGCAGTCCAGATCCAGCATCCGGCCCAGGTAAATGTGCGACCAGGCCAGCAAACGCGGCTCCTTGCTGGTGGCCAGCGTCATCTGGAAGCCGTTGATTGCCTCCTCCGGATGGCCGGTCAGAATGGCCGCCCTGGCCAGGATGAAGTTGGCGCGCGCCCCTTCCGCCACCGCATCCAGCGTATCCGAGTGCACAGCGAGAGCCTGACGCGCCAGGGCGCTCGCCGTGGCCACGTCCCCGCTGGCCAGCCGCGCCTCGGCCAGATCCAGTCCGGTCAGTTTGCGCGGCTTGCTGCGCCCCAGCACCTCCTCGTCCGCCTCCTTGTCAAACTCGATGTCGCGGGCCCGATGCACCTGCTGATCGATGTCCATGCTGTAAACCATCTCGCCGATTGTGTCCTTCAGGCTGACTGGATCCTTCTCAAAGTTCAACAGTTGCTCATAGAAGTACTGGGTCAGCACGAATCCCTGGGTCATATCGTGGCGCACGGTGGCCCAGCGGACGGCATCCACCTTTTGCTGGTAGACCTGCCGCTCATGTTCATAGCGCGGCAACTCCGACCGGTCAACACCCGCCGGAATCTTGTACTCCGGAATGCCCGTGTCCATGGTGCGCGCTTCCACGGCCTTGATCAGGCACTCGATGGTCAACGCCATGGTGTCGGAGCGGAAACGAAACTCCATTGGAGCATCGTGGACCACCTTGAGCACCGGCTGAGTTCGGTCGATGGCGTTGGTGCGCGACAGCAACAGCGGTTCAATCAGGTAATGCAGGTAGGTGTGGCGCACGTCGCTCATGCGAATCTGCCCATTTACAGGAGAAACCACCACGATGTAGTCGGTCCCGTAGATGCGGGCATTCACCGTTCGCGGCGAGAGCATCGGCTCGATGACCACCAGGAACCGCCGGCCTTCATAGGTCGAGGCCGGCATCTTGAGGTAGAAATTGGTCCCCACAATCATTCTTGTCAACGGATCGTGAAGCCGGCCGGCTTCCTCGTCGTAGATGCGGTGGACCGCCAGCCAAATCCCGTGCAGGTCCACGGCTTCTACAAATGCCTTGAGCAGCGGCACAATCTCTACTACTTGCGTCGAGTCGGGCGGCATCTCCGTCAGTTCTTCCGAGACCTCCATCTCCGGCGGAGGCGTCAGGTAAAGCGCCAGCGAGATGTACTGCGAAATATCCCGCTGCGAGCCCGTCATGCGGTGCTGGGCGATGAAGAGGCAGACCTTGTCCCGCTTGTCGCGGGCGTCCTCGCTCTTTCTCAGCGCCTGCTCCACCTCGTCGCGCACCCGCTTCCGCACCGGCGCGCTCTCATCCAGGCCCTCGTCATAGCCGCAGGCGTTCAGCGCCGCGGCCATCAGGAAGACCGGCTCCGAACTGATCAGCGAAACGGTCGGCCCGGCCGGATCGACCAGCGACGGCGCCTTCTCCTGCGGAACGGGCTGTGAAGAGGAACTCTGATTCTTGCCGGAACTGCTGGCGGAAGATTGAGCTCGCGCAGGAGCGGAGGAAAAACCCGCCACTACGCACGAGAGAGCAGCCGAAGAAACGGCAATGAATCGAAAACAACGAAAAGTCATGAATAACCCTGCCTGCAAGTCTAGTTAGACGCGCGGGCAGGGTCAAACGGGAGGGAGAAGACGATCGCGATAACGCTGTCCGATTTCCTTGGGCAAAGAGTCCGAGAGCACCCTCATTCGTGGCTTCAAGGGCGCGCCACCCGCCTTTCATTCTTGGTACAAAGTGGCTGATTCTCGGCGAAATGTGGCTCATTTTGAGCTAAGAAGCCGGCAGAATCAGGGGTCTCAGGTTAATGTCCAGTTAACGGGGCAAGAATGCAAGGCATTGAAACCATTTAAGTTACGAGAAATGCGGGGTCGAAAAACGGCCTCCGCAGGGCGGGGGGCGCGGAGGGTACAGACCGGGCACATGCCTGACAGATTGAACCGAGGAGATGCCTGACGGACTGAATCGGGGGTTCGCACACTCTTCACCTAACTTCCATTGTGCGCCGGCGGAGGGATATATTCCGCAGACCGCAGCGGCGGGCGCAAACTGGGGCACCCTCATTGGTGGGAAGGTTAAGACTCCGAAAAACTTAGGGTGCGCCGCCGGCCGTTCTCTTCAAACCATCGCAGGCTCACGGTATCAAGTTCCACGAACATTCAAGACTATAACTACCGAAAGATAGAGCACAAAACAAGCAACTATAATTGCAATTACGACACCTATCTGAATCCTGTCACGCAGTTGTTTTCCGCCCATCAGGCGATAGCCAATAAGCCCGCCTATCATCGCTGCGATTGACACACCAGCTACCAACGGTAAGCAGGTCAGGTAGGTGGCGCCGTAATAAAAAGGCGGCAGGACATAAACTGCGTACAGGACGCCTATCAAAATGCCGAATGCAACTATAACGATTAAGATAGACGCCAGCGCTGCGCAGAATCTAAAGGTGACCGCGTTCATTCTCGCCTCCACAGCTCATAAACTTGAAGGAAACTCTGAACGGGCAATCAAATCTCTTCCCTTCGGTTTCTGATCCCTGTTCCCTGTTCCCTAGCCCCTCCCCCTCACTCCGCTCCCAGCTCGCGAACGATGGCCACCGAGGCCGATGCGCCGATGCGGTTGGCGCCGGCATCCAGCAGGGCGCGGACCTGGGCGACGGTGCGGATGCCGCCGGATGCCTTGACGCCGCAGCGGGCGCCGGCCACGCCGCGCAGCAGAGCCACGTCGGCGGGGGTTGCGCCGCCGGAAGCGAATCCGGTGGAGGTCTTGAGGAAGTCGGCGCCGGCCTGGATGGCGATCTCGGCGGCGCGAAGCTTCTCCGGTATGGTGAGCAGGGCCGTTTCAAGGATTACCTTGAGCTGCGCGCCGTGGTGATGGGCGACCGAAGCCGCGGCGTGGATGGCGTGATGCACGGCGGGGTAGTTGCCGCTCTTGAGCTGGCCGATGGGGAGAACCATGTCCAGCTCGCGCGCGCCCAGGCGGGTGAGGGCAGCCGCCTCATGGCGAAGCGTGGAAACCAGCGACGCGCCCAGGGGAAAGCCGATGACCACGCCGACGGGAATGCCCGTGCCCGCGAGGACGGCTACCGCGGCTGAGGCCCATACAGGATTGACCATGGCACAGGCAAAGCGGTAGCGGGCGGCCTCGTTGCAGAGATTCTCCACCTGTGCGCGCGTGGCGTCTGGCTTGAGCAGGGTGTGGTCGATGACCGCTGCCAGCGCCTGCCAACTGGAGAGCGCGCTAGCGGCGAAGGCGGCGGAATCGAAGCTGCCGTTGTCGAATTCGAGATCGGCTTCCTGGACGGTTGAGGGTGCAGCCATGAATCTTGCTCCTTGCCGGAGGAACGCCGCGAGGTAGGGCGATTCGACGGACAGCTTCCGGGAAATGAGTATAGAGCCTCGCGCGGGTGGGAACAAAATGGATCAAAGCTAACTGGAGTAGTCGGCGTTGATGTGGATGTATTCGTGGGTAAGGTCGGTGGTCCAGAAGACGCAAGCGCCGGTTCCCTGGTGGAGCTGGATGGCGATGGAGAACTCGCGTTGCGCGATGTAGGCGTGTGCGGCGGCCTCGTCGTACTCCGCGGCGCGGCCGCCGTCGCGGCAGATGGGCAAGTTGCCGAGCTGTATGTCGAAGCGGTTCGGGTCGATTTGCGCGCCGGAGTAGCCGATGGCGGCGGCCAGGCGCCCCCAGTTGGGATCGCAGCCGGCCCAGGCTGTCTTCACCAGCGGCGAGTGGGCTATTGCCTTGGCGATCCTCAGGGCGTCTGCATCGCTGGCCGCGCCTTCAATGCGCAGTTCGACAACATGGGATACCCCTTCGCCGTCGGCCACCACCTGACGGGCCAGCGAGGTGCAGATCTGGGTGAGCACGGCGGCAAACTCGGCGCAATCCGAACCGATGGAGACGCCGCTGGCGCCGGAGGCGAGCAGCAGGACGGTGTCGTTGGTGGAGGTATCGCCATCGACGGAGATGCGGTTGAAGCTGACCTCGACGGCCGGGCGAAGGTAGCCGCCCAGCACGGCAGGCTCGATGGCGGCGTCGGTGAGCACGTAGACGAGCATGGTGGCGTGGGGAATGAGCTGCGGGTGAATCATGCCGGCGCCTTTGCAAAAGGCGGCGATGCGGACTTCCATTCCGCCAATTTCCAGGTGCGCGAAGGCGGTTTTTTCGACGGTGTCGGTAGTGAGGATAGCTTGGGCTGCCAGCTGGAAGTGCTCGAAATCCGAGCCCAGGGACGCGGCCAAAGCGGATAGAACGGAGATCAGCTTTTCGGCAGGCAACGGAACGCCGATGATGCCGGTGGAAGAGGGAAAAACCTCTTCAGCCGGGCATTGGAAGAGCTGGGCGGCGGCGGCGCAGGTGGCGCGGGCGGCGGCCATGCCCGGCTCACCAGCGGCGCAATTGGCGTTTCCGGCGTTGATGGCTACCACGCGGATGCGGCTGCCCGTGGCGCGCAGATGCTCCTTGTCAACCAGGATGGGGGCGGCGACGACCAGGTTGGCGGTGAAAGAGGCGGCAGCGCTGGCTGGAGCATCGGCTACGATGAGAGCAAAGTCGATGCGGCCGCTCTTTTTCAGTCCGGCCTTGGCGGCCCCGAAGCGGAAGCCGCGAGGAACGAGGAATCGGGAGACTCTCTTGGAGTTGGTGTCAGTCATGGGCATGGCAGTCAACCTGTTTAATTTAGCAGGTGGACGGGGGTGGAATGGCGAACGCGGGCGCGGAAGCGGGAGCGGCGTTGGAGGAAGGCGGCTTTCTTGAGCTGCGGAAGGTGAATGTGGCGCGCGGGGAACGGGTGGTGCTGCACGATGTGAACCTGACCATTCGCGCCGGGGAACACATGGCGATACTGGGGCCGAACGGCTGCGGCAAATCCACATTGATTCTGACCATGACCTGCCAGATCTATCCGATCGTTCAGCCGGGGACGATGGTGCGGATCTTCGGACGGGAGCGGTGGGATCTGACCCAGTTGCGCAGGCGCTTCGGGGTGGTGGCGGCTGGGCTGCAGGGTGAGCTGCCTGGAGAGCGCACGGCCGTGACCACGGGCCTGGATGCAGTGATTGCGGGCTTCTTTTCAGCCTCGACGCTGTGGCCCAATCTGCATGTGACCAGCGAGATGCGCGATCTGGCGGCGGAAGCTCTGGAGCGGATGGAGGCGCTCGATCTGGCGGAGCGGCTGGTGGGTGAAATGTCAGCCGGGGAGAAGCGCCGGATTCTGATTGCGCGAGCACTCGTGCATCGGCCCCGGCAACTGCTGCTGGACGAGCCCTCAAATGCGCTCGACCTCGCCGCGCAGAGGGAGCTGCGCCAGACGCTGCGCCGGCTGGCGCACGAGGGAACGGGGCTGCTGCTGGTGACCCATCATCTGGGCGACATTCTGCCGGAGATCGAGCGCGTGATTCTGATGCGCGCGGGGCGGATTGTGGGCGATGGGCCCCGCGAGGAACTGCTGACGGAGGCCAGGCTGAGCGAACTCTTCCAAGCGCCGGTGCGGATTGGCCGGGATGAGGAGTGGCTGCATAGCTGGTGAAGGCAGAGACTAGGGACTAAGGGACTAAAGGGCTAGGGACCAGGCGTCAGGCAGCTGAAGAATGAAGTGTGCGGACTTGGGAACCGCTGGCAGCGAATGATGCGATAGTTGCAAAAACTTTTGTTGACGCCGTGTGAATGAGGGGTTACATTAACGGCACACGGGAAAGGAGGTAGATCCAAAAGATGCAGAAAGTTCCTTTCAGATGTTTCGTACGTGAGGTGACTGAGGCCTAGGGCATCGCGCCCCTGCCCCAACGTTGCTCCGGCGGAGAGGATTTTTAACCGCACAGGATGCTACTGCTTTTTCACTCGCAATGCAGCCCTCGATTCGATGCGCCAGACGGCGATTCTTCCATTCGAGCGATGCAGCTGGTCGCCAGGGAGCCCGCCTTAGCGGATTTCGTCCTATGAGCGGTCGCAGAGAGGCAAGAATGCGGAAGTGAAGATGCTTGGGCACTCGCGGAAGCGCGATGGCCTTAGTCCAATACCCACAGATCACCGGCGACGGCTTGGGCAGTGCGCCCAAGCCGCCGTTGCGACTAGGGGCAGGCACGGGGCAAGATTGGCGCTGAACCAGGCGCTGGGCAGCCAGCCGTAAACCAGCCCCTCTCCGCATCTGATTTCTGTGAAGCCGCTCCCCGTACCACTTTAGCTGCAGGCACTGGGCCCGCCGGCGGAAAACGATTGCCAGTTCGCTCGAAATTGAGCAGAATTGCTCAGTTCTGTTCCCTCAAAGCGACTATGCTGCGAGAAAATCTCCGGAGTTTTCCGGATTTGTGAAAGAATCCAGAAATGATGCAGTTTCCAAAGATCATTCAGGGCGGCATGGGCGTGGGCGTCTCGAACTGGCGCTTGGCCCAGGCGGTTTCAAAACTTGGCCAACTCGGTGTAGTTTCCGGCACGGCCCTCGATCAGCTTTTTGTGCGCCGCCTCGCCGATGGCGACCAAGGCGGCGACATGCGCCGCGGGGTGGAAGCCTTTCCGTTTCCCGAGATGGCCAGGCGCATCTGGCAGGAGTACTTCGTTCCCGGCGGCAAACCCAACGGAGCGCCGTATCCGGCGGTGCCTATGCATCAGCGGAAGGATACGTCCAAGCTGGTCGAACTGTGCATGGTGAGCAACTTTGTCGAGGTATTTCTCGCCCGCGAAGGCCACAAGAATCCGGTGGGGATCAATTTTCTTGAGAAGGTGCAAATGCCGCACCTCTCGTCGATCTATGGGGCGATGTTGGCTGGGGTAGGCTATGTGCTGATGGGCGCTGGAATTCCACTCCACATTCCCGGCGTCCTCGACGCCTTTGCGCTGCATCAGCCCGCAGAGTACAAGTTGGCCGTAGCGGGCGCTTTGCCGGGCCAGGACACGCAGATGCGCCTTGATCCTGCCAACTACGCTGAAGGTCCGCTTCCCTTGCTCCATCGGCCGCGCTTCCTGGCCATTGTCTCCTCCAACACGCTGGCCACCACCATGCTGCGGCGGGCGAGCGGGCGTGTCGACGGATTGGTGATCGAAAGCCCGACGGCGGGCGGGCACAACGCTC
>Ga0181526_10002173_pt1 | contig 17350 bp, 19 predicted proteins | sample PEATcosm2014_Bin_35_FD_119750 | JGI IMG/M metagenome (GOLD analysis project Ga0181526, IMG submission 119750) | Peatland microbial communities from MTU Mesocosm Facility, Houghton, MI, USA - PEATcosm2014_Bin06_30_metaG | ecosystem: Environmental > Terrestrial > Soil > Wetlands > Peat | place...
GCCGCCGGGAATCCGCTGCAGCCCGCCATCACCATACCCGCCGGCGCCACCTCGGTCACGATCGCGTCGGACGGCACCGTGTCGGTCACGCTGGCCGGGACCACCGCGGCGCAGCAGGTGGGAACCATACAACTGGCGCTCTTTCCGAATCCGGGAGGATTGAACAGCGTCGGCCAGAATCTGTATCTGGCCACCACCGCTTCGGGCGATGCCGCCGTCGGCACGCCGGGCGGCACCGACGGTTTGGGACAGATCGAGCAAGGGTATCTGGAGCAGTCGAACGTCAGCGTGGTCGATGAGTTCATCAACATGATCGTGGCGCAGCGTTCCTATGAAGCCACGTCACGCGTGGTGCAGGCCGCCGATGAAATGTTTCAGCTGGTCAACCAACTGGGCAAGTAGTCTGAGAGAGTCGAGGACCTGAGTGGTGGTTCGATTTATTCTCGCCGGTTTCCTGTTCGCCTTCGGAATCGCGTCCGGCTTGCTGCTCTGGGCCGGGGACGCTCGACCGCCGGCGGGTCCGCCCGCTCCGGTAACGCAGCAGGAAGTGTGGCAGGCGGTGGTGGCTGAACTCCGCGAACGAGGGCTCTCGGAACAACAGTTGCCTCGGCCCGAGGATCTCGAACTGCCGGTGGCTCTCCCAGCCCTTGCCGGTCGGAGGCTGCGAGTTGCCTCGGCCTGCTGGGACGCGGGGCCGCGACGCACCCAATTCCGCCTGCAATGCGGCGAGCCCGGGCAGTGTCTGCCATTCCTGGTCTATCTCCGCGACTCTGTTCGTGACTCTCCCGACGCGGACGTAGGCGCGCGCGCCCGGTCGTGCCGAGTGGCGACTGGGTCGCGATCGGTATCGGGGTCACGCCCGTTGCCCGAAGCTCCGCCGAAACCGGCAGTGCGCGCCGGAGAGCGGGCGACGGCGGTGTTTCTCTCCAGCCGTTTGCGCATGACTGCCAGTGTGACTTGCCTGGAGCATGGCCGCGAAGGCGAAATCATTCGCGTGCGCGGCCTGGATGGTCACGTTTTCCGGGCGCGGATTTCCGGTCCCGCCCTGCTGGAAGCTTTGCCGCAGTAAGTAAGAACGAAGGTCAGAGGTGAGAGGTCAGATTGCAGAGGAAATCCCGGGATCGCCGACGCCGTTTGTGCGATGCGGTTTAACTTCTGCAATCTGACCTCTCACCTCTGACCTTCCCCAAGGAGAGCGCAAGTGAAAACGGTGCTGTATTGTCTGCTGTTGCTGACGGCCGGTTGGCTGAACGCGTCGAAGCGGGACGCCAAGGACGACAGCCTGGCAAAATACCTTGCCCGCGTCCAGATGGGGCAACCGGCCGCGCCCACGCTCTCCTTGGGAAGCATCTGGGTGGATTCGGGGCGGATGGCGTCTCTCAGCGCCGATTACAAGGCCATGAATGTCGGGGACGTGATCGAGATCGTGGTGGTGCAAGGCGTAACCGCGTCGAACGCCAACTCGGTGGCCACGACGCGCACCCTAAACACCAGTTCGGGCATTAGTGCGCTGCCCGGCAAGATCAATGTCGGAGGGGTCGCGAACCTGCTCGGGCTGAACTCCTCCGAGGCCTTGTCCGGCAAGGGCGCGGCTTCTACGGCTACGAACGTGACCACCAATCTGTCGGGCCGAGTGGTCGCCGTTCTCGCCAGCGGGAACCTAGTCATCGAGGCCGAGCGCGTCATCAACATGAACCGCGAGAAGCAGACCATCGTGTTGCGCGGGGTGGTGCGCCGGGGCGATATCGGGCCGAACAACATGGTCGCCTCCGACAGCGTCGGCGATCTGGAACTGGAGATCAAGGGCAAGGGCGTGATCTCGGATGGAACCCGCCCGCCTCGCAAGTGGCTGCGCACCATTCTGAGTTTTCTGGATTTCTAGGAGCGTTACTCTTATGAAAGCCGCCATGGCCGCCGCTCTTCTTCTCATGCTTGCACTTTCCGGAGCGGTCTTTGTCTTCGCTGGCGATCCGGTCGCGATCAAAATCCGCGACCTGACCAGCGTTGAAGGGGTGCGGGAGAATCCCCTGATTGGGTACGGCATGGTGGTTGGACTCACGCGCACGGGGGACAGCCAGCAGACCGTGTTCACGACCCAGACCCTGGCCAACATCATGCAGCGCATGGGGGCGCAGATTCCGCCGTTGACGGCGCGCGTCAACAATGTGGCGGCGGTGTTTGTGACCGCCAGCCTGCCCGCGTTCGCGCGGCCGGGCACGCAAGTGGACGTGACCGTTGCCTCGATCGGCGATGCCAAGAGCCTGGAAGGCGGGCTGCTCCTGCTGACCCCGCTCTATGGCGCGGACGGGCAGGTCTACGCCGCCGCCCAGGGACCGATCGCCGTCGGAGGCTATGCCGTGGGAGGGGCGGGCGCGAGCAAGCAGATGAACCACCCCACCACGGGAAGAGTTCCGGCTGGAGGCCGGGTCGAACGCAGTCTGACCTTCGACTTCAACGCGCTGGCTCCAGTTTCGCTGCTCTTGCGCGAGCCCGATTTTTCCACGGCGGGCGAAATCTCCGACGCCATCAACCGCGAATTTGGACACGCCGTCGCCAGCGCCCGCGATGGCGGACGAGTGGAAGTCGACCCGAGCGCTACCGGCGTGGCCAACCTGACGGCGGTCCTGGCGAGAATCGAGAACCTGACCGTGCCCGTGCAGCGCCGCGCCCGCGTCGTGGTCAACGAGCGTACCGGAACCATCGTGATGGGGAAAGACGTGCGTCTGGGAGCGGTATCCATTCTGCACGGCGGATTCTCGGTGCAGATATCGACCGAGTACTCCGTTTCCCAGCCCGCGCCGCAATCGCAGGGGAAAACCGAAGTCGTGCCCCAGACCGAAGTGAAGACCAAGGAGGGTCCGGCGAAGCGCCTGGAAATCGGCGAAGGTGCCAGTATCGACGAATTGGTTGGCGGATTGCAAAGCATGGGTGCGACGGCGCGCGACGTGATCTCGATCCTGCAAGCCATCAAGGCTGCCGGAGCGCTCGACGCCGACCTGGAGGTGATCTGAGCTTGGTCGTTAGTCGTTGGTAGTTGGGGGTTCGCGGTTGGCAAGACCATTCGCACCAGGAACGAACCGCGAACGACTAACGACTAATGACCAACGACCGACTGGAGACAATCTCATGAACATTACACTTGCTTCGACTTCCATCCCGCCAGCGGCTAACCTTCCCGACGCGAAAGCGGTCGCGAAAAGCGAAAAAGCCGCGCGTGATTTTGAAGCCCTGCTGCTCACCCCGGTGCTCGACGCTCTGCAGAAGACGTTTGGCGGCGACTCGGAGGACGCCAAAACCCCCGGGGCGAGCGACTATCGCCTGATGGCGACCCAGGCGCTGGCGCAGTCGATGGCAGCCAGCGGAGGGATTGGCATCGCCAAGCTCATCTTGCGCCATTTGCAGCCACCAAAGGTATCGGGTGGGGAATGAACAGGGGTTCAATTTGCGGGCTAAAGTTTTTCCAGAGTCTGCCGATCTTAGAATTGGGCCGCGATGCCTTTGCGGAGGACGAGCCGCCCCGACATTAAGATTTGCTAAGAATCTGCCGATATAAAAGGCAGTAGGGATTGGAGAAATTTTATGAAAGTCGATTTCACAACGTTTGGAACGGAGCCACCGGAAAAAGGTACGACGGGCCGCGCCGGGCAAACCGAGGCCTCGGGGACCGCCGCGAACAGCGCCTCGGGCAGCACGCCGGGACTCGACCAAGCCCGCTTCTCGTTTGATCAGGCGCGGGTACAGTCGCTTGAAGCCCAGGTATTGGCGCAGCCTGAGATTCGCGAGGCCAAGGTCCAATCGCTGCGACAGGCGATCGGCAATGGCGAGTATTCGGTTTCGGCCGGCCAGATTGCCGATGCGATGGTAAGCGAGTTCAGTGGAACCCAGAACTAACGGAGAGCGCTGCGCAGTGAACCATAGAGTGAACTGCAGAGTGAACTATAAAGTGAACTCTAGAGTGAAGTATGGAGTGAATTGTGGACCCGTTGATCACGAACTCGATCGATCCGGCGCTGCTGCGCGTGCTGGATAAGCGGGGGGATGAGCGCGACCCGGTGCCCCGGCGCAAGCGTCCGGCGGTGCCCGAGAAGACGGCCGAAGAAGAAGCAGTAGAAGAAGAGAATAAAGAAGAGCCTGGTCTCGATACTCCAAAGCACACACTGGATGACTTGGCCTGATCGCGGCGAACATGTGGTCTGACAACCCGGCCCCGCGACTCGACCGCACGACGATTTGATCTGACGATCTTCTTGCAACTTGCAACGAAAAGCCGTTCCGCCATGAATGATGATGATAGCGATATCGACACATTGCTTCCCGGACTAAGCAAGCTGATCGACGAGCGGATGGCGCTCTTGCGCAGCCTGGCGGCGAGCCTGGAGTCGAGCACCCTGGCGCTGGTACGCAACGACGCGGAAGCGATCGCGCGCGGTGCGGCGCATCAGGCGGAGCTTTGCCGGCAGTGGAGCCGGCTTGAAGACGACCTTCGTCGCGAGGCCGGGCGGCGTTCGGCGCAGCTGTCGGCTGGCGCACCGCGCAAATCCCTGGAAACCGCGCATTCCGCCCGGTTGCAAGCCGAATGGGAAGCGCTCGGAACCCGGATACGTTATCTCACGCGCGTGCACTGGTCGCTGCTGCGGCACCTGGAGCGCAGCCTGTCCGTCTTGAATCGCGTGGTCGGCAGTTGCGCGCCCACCTACACGCCCAATCCCGGCTTGCTCAGGACGGAAGTGCCGACAGAAGTCCGGGCCGAAGTCCGGCTCCGGGCTGGAGAATAACCATGTCGGGCTTATTCGGGTCTCTTTCGATTGCACTGAGCGGGCTCTCGGTCAGCCAGCAGGAGATGGCAACCACTTCCAACAACGTGGCCAACGCAAGCACTCCCGGATACACCCGGGAGGTTACCGACATAGCCGCAGGCGACCCGATCGAGCTGGGGTCGCTCAGCCTGGGCACCGGAGTGGTCCTCCAAAAAATCGAGAGCCTGCGCGACCCCATCCTCCAAATCCAAATGAATCAGGCGACGCAGCAGAACAGCGCATTCGACGCTTCGCAAACGCAAATGCAGCAGATTCAAACCCAGTTCGCGAGCTCCACTTCCGGCATTGGCGCCGACATCAGCAATTTCTTTAACAGCCTGCAGCAGCTCTCTCCCGACCCCTCCAGTTTGACGTTGCGCCAGGGCGTGCTGACCGCGGCCAACACCATGGCAACCGACTTCAACACCGCCGCCAGCAGTCTCCAGACCCAGCGCAGCAATATTGACCTGAGCGTGGCGCAGTCGGTCAGCCAGGTGAATTCGCTGACGGCGCAGATTGCCGGCGTCGACCAGCAGATCAGCGCTCTCCAGAGCACAAACCAGGCCCCCGGCACGCTGGTGGACACGCAGAACAACCTCATCCTGCAGCTTTCCGGACTGATCGATGTGCAGGTGATTCCGACCGATCAGGGCATCACGCTGGCGACTTCGAACGGCACGGCGCTGGTATCCGGATCGCAGAGTTTCGCGCTTACCACCCAGGAAACCGGCGGCGTGCAGCACATTATGGCCGGCGCCCAGGACATCACCAGCTCGCTCACTGGTGGAAGCCTGGCCGGCTTGATTCAGATTCGCGACCAGGAAATTCCGAGCATTAGCGGCAGCCTCGATCAGTTGGCCGCGGGTCTCGCCAACAACCTCAACGCCGCCAACGCAGAGGGTACCGATCTGGAGAACCCGCCTCAACCGGGCGGCAACATCTTTGCGACTCCGAAGGCGGGCGGGGTAGGTGCGGCGGCCACCATGACCGTCACCATGACCGACCCGTCGCTGATTGCCGCCAGTTCCGACGGCACGACCGGCAGCAATGGCAATCTCGCCAATCTCTCCGCGGTCGCCACCCAGCCCTTGGGCAATGAGCAGACCCAGACACCGATCGACTTCTATTCCAACCTGGTATCTCAAGTCGGAAGCAGTACGGCGAATACGTCGGCGGATGCCGACTCCTCCAGCTTGATTCTGCAGCAACTGCAGGACGAAAACGGGAGCATCTCCGGGGTATCGCTCAACGAAGAGGCGGCCAATCTTATCCAGTATCAGACGGCCTATCAGGCGGCGGCCCACGTCGTCTCTACCGTCAATCTCTTGCTTCTTGATGCCGTGAACCTGGGCATGGACGAGGCGGAATCGTGAAACTTGGGGGGTAATTATTTATGCGAGTCAATCCGAATCCCATGCCCGATCTGCTGGCGGCACTCAACCAGACTCAACTGGAAGAGCAACAGGCCGAACTCCAGATTTCGACCGGCAAGAGCGTGAACGTGCCTTCCGACAATCCGGTCGCCGCCGCCCTGCTGGTCGAGAACAACGATCAGGCTACGTTCACCAGCGGATATCTGCAGAGTGTGAGCGTGGTGCAGGACCAGCTCGCGACCGCCAGTTCGACGCTCGGTTCGATCACAAGTGCTCTGCAACAAGCCCTCAGCCTCGGCGTCGAGGCCGGCGGTGGCACGCTCGCCGCTAGCGACCTGGCCGGAATTGCCAATCAGCTGCAAGGCATTCAGAGCCAGCTGGTGTCGCTGGCCAACACCGCTTACCAGGGCAACTACGTGTTCGCCGGCACCAAAACGAGCACGGCGCCGTTCGTGGTCGACGCCGCCGCCCCTGACGGCTCCGGCGTCATCTATGTTGGTAACGCGGACGTCAATGACGTATCGATCGGCAGTGGATATAAGATCGCCGTGAACGTGCCCGGATCGCAATTGTTTCTCGCTCCCGGCAACAGCGTTTTTCTTGCCATCAATAACCTCATTCAGGCCGTGCAGACCAACACCGGCATTGGAACCGCCGTCAACGCAGTCAGCGCAGCCTCCAGCTATCTTTCGGCCGAGACCGTGTTCTATGGCAACGCTACCGATCAGACGCAGTCCCAGACCACCTACCTGAATGCCGCCAAGTTGCAGATCAGCCAGCAGCAGAACACGCTGGGCGCCGTGGACATGGCGGCGGCGGCCAGCAATCTTACCCAGGCCCAGACCGACAGCCAGGCGGCGCTGGCCGCCATCGGCAAGCTCTCGCAGAATAATCTTTTCGACTATCTGACCTAGGAATTTGCCAATCACAAATCAGCGATTCAAAGCGTCTTCTTCCTGGCTTGGGCCCAAGCCCCCGCAGCCGCTACATGGGTTCGCGCGGTTTCCAGCCGCGCCTTCTCGGCTAGCAGGCGCACCTGCAGATCGGGCAGGAAATGTTTCAGCTTTTCCAGGTTGTTGCGGTATTCGAGCGATTCTTTCTCGAGCGTTGCGGCCGCTTCGGACGGTGGCGGCAGGCACCGCAGACATTCCGCTGCCCGTAGAAGCTGGCTGAGTATGTCGGAGAAGTCCTTGGGCTTGATGCTGGAACAATGCTTTCGTTCCGGACGGAGACGAAGCAGCGCGGAGCGCAGATTCTCATTCACCTGCCGCAAGGTTTCGAGCGCGTCCGGCGGCATCGGCGTCGGCGTCGACATCGACATCATCCCTGCCAGTTCATGTGCACATGATCGGCGTCGGGGACAGCCGCACCAGAAGGAACCGTGCCGGCTGCGGCCGTGACCGATGGTCTCTCGGCTCGCTCAACCTGTATCCAGGCTTCTCGCAGCGCCAACAAGTCCGTGATCAGCTGCGCGACCCCGCGTTTCGAAGGATGAAATTGCACCCGCACCAAACTCTGGCGCAGAACGTTATAAAAATGGTCGAGATCCTTGGCGACCTTGCCTCCGTTGGCAAAATCGAGCGGCGACTGCAGATGGCCGACGACCAGAATCGCGTGCTGGATGCGCTTGGTCCGCCGTTCAATGGCGTTCTGCTCGATGGCGATCGCCGCTTGCCGCAGATCTTCGATGATCTGCTCATAAAGCCGCACCACCAGCGCCACCGGGCTGGCGCCCTGAACCGCCGCTTCGCGATACGACTGTTGGATATTCATGAACGTCTACCTTTCCATTTAGCTGCTCGAACTACTGGTACTGCTCGTGCTGGTCGCGCCGTTTCCGGCAGTCGGGGTGGTGTTGGTGTTCGTGGTCGGGGTCGCGGTCGTTCCGCCGGTCGAGATCGAACCCAGCTCTTCGGTGATTTCATCCAGCAGGAAGGGATACTCTTCGAGCGATGAGTTGACGGTATCGAACACCTGATCCAACTGCACTTTTTGGGCGGCCAGCTGGGTCTGAAAGTTGGTGATTTCCGTCGTAAGGTCGGTCTGCTGGCTCTGGTTCGAGGCAAGGTCCTGGTTCAGAATCCCGTTCGCTGGGTCCGTCAAATTGGTGAGGTCGGAGTTGAGGTTGTCGGCGAACCCGGTCGAGTTGGCATTGGTGAAAAAATTCTGCACCCCGCTGAGGTTGGTGGAGAGCACATCGGACAACCCCGGTCCGGTAGCGGTGGCGGTTTGGTTTACCGTCAGGGTTCCATCATCGTTCATGACGATGCCCAGCGCACCCAGGTTGGTCAAGCCGCTGCTGACGGAGGTCGGGTCGGTGGTCGCGTAGGTCATGTCGCTGGCCAGGCTGGATTGCAAGACGCGCAAGTCGGTATCGGAACCGAGCGGTCCTTGCTCGTTGGTAGCGGCATTGACGGCGAACTGGGTGTTGATGTCGCCGATGACGGTGTTGTATTCGGTAACAAAATTGTCGATGGAGTTGGTGATGGAGGTGGTGTCGGGGCCCACGGTTATCGTCACTGGCGTGTCCTCGTCGGCGCTCACCAGGTTCAGGGTCACGTCCGGGATCGCCCCGGTCACGGTATTGGTCGTGCTGGCATAGGGGATGCCGTTGATCGAAATGTCGGCGTTGGTTCCACCCACGGGCGGCTCAAAGGTCAGACTGGTAGTGTTGTTGCCGTCGCCGGTGGGGATGGCCAGCGCCCCCGAAGCACCCGTCGCTTGGCTATAGATGGCCAGATGCGCGCCGTTGGCGTCGGTCACCACGCTGGCGGTGACGCCCCAGTTGTTGGCGGTGCTCTGCGTATTGATCGACTGGGCGAGGGTGGTAAGAGTGTCATTGCTGCCCGCAGTGATGGCAATGTTTGCCGTGGTGCCGGTCGATCCTCCGATTTGGAACGTGAGGTTGCCGGTGGTCTGGCCGGTGGGCAGAATCGACGTGGTCGCGCTCGCTACCGAACCGGTGTAGAGCGTCCCGGTGGATGCCAAGCCGGTCACCACCACGGTGTAGTTGGCCGCCGTGGCTCCAGACTGGGCCGTGGCGTTTACGATTGCCGACTCCGACGAGGTGGCCGTGACCGCCGTGAGCGCTCCGTTCGCACCCGTAAGTCCAGAGGCCGCGGCCGCCAGATTAGACAAATCGGTATTGATTTGGGTGAGGGCTGTGGCTTGCGTTTGCAGCGTGGTCACATCTCCCTGCCAGACCGTCAGTTGCCCGCTCTGGCCGGCCTGGATCTGGGACACGACCGAATTCACATCGATACCGTTACCATTCAACAGATTCGCGGCGTTAAAGCTGATCCCCATGAGTTTCTTCTCCCTTCACCGAATGGTTATCTAGTTCTTAGCCTCAGGATTCTGGTGCACTTCGACAACATCCTGCAGCAATCTGAAGGTGGAGGAGACATTTTTCGCGACGGCAGTTTCTCGTTTTGGCAGATCTCCCGAAACGGGCTGCGTCTTGACCGCAGCGGCTGATAACTAGCCCTTATCATCGCTCCAAGGTTTGTCATCCTGAGCGAAGCGAAGGACCTCTGCATTCTGCTGCCGCTGATGAAATGCATAGGTCCTTCGCTTCGCTCAGGATGACAATTCATAAGAAAAGGAGGCGGTTGCCCGCCTCCTTAATCGGTTGGAACCAAGCCTACGTCAAGAGTTTCAGAACAAGCTGCTGTTGCTGGTTGGCCTGGGCGAGAGCGGAAATGCCGGTCTGCTCCAGAATCGAATACTGCGTCAGGTTGGCCACGGCGGTCGGAATGTCGGCTGCCGTAACGTTGTTTTCCGCCGCCGTCAGGTTCTGCACCTGGTTGTTGATGACGTTGGAAGCGCTTTGCAAGCGGTTGACGGTGCCGCCAATATTGCCGCGAAGTGCGGCAACCTGGGCGACAGCGCTGTCGATGAGCGTCAGGGCGGATTGAGCGTCGGCACTGGTCAGCAGATCGCTCGGTACTTTGCCGCCTCCAGTGAACCCGGCCGTGGCGCCAGTGCCGAAGGAGAGATCCGGTACCGTTCCCTCCGGGGTTGCGGTTGCAACCAGAGCGTTGCCCGCGGTTCCGCCCTGGGTAGCCGTGAAGACGACCGAGAGCGGCGTAGCGGTGGTCGCCGCCGTGACGGAAGCGTTGGCGACGGTGTTACTTGAGTACGTAGTGCCAGCGCCGGTGGGCGCACCGTTGACGGCATTCGCCAGGTTGGCAAAAGTCGCAGCTTCGCTAGTCCCCACTACAACCTGATTGGCCGTGGGGGTGGTGCTGAGCGCAGTTACGAAGTTGTAGGTTTGGCCGCCGACATCCACGGCATCGCCCGCGACAACGTTGCCGCCAGCGTTAATTTGAGCGGCGCCTCCACCGAAAGCGCCGGTGGCGCCAGCAGTGTTGGTCAAAACGGTATTGTTGCCCGCGACGCCGGTGCTCGCGGCCGTCAAAACCAGGCCCGATGCCGTGGCAGTTCCGGCGGAGGCCAAAGTGTTGGCAGCTGCTGAGTAATAGCCAGTTCCCGAGGCGCCACTTCCGGCAGTATCGGTGTTGGCATGGTTGATGGCGTTCGCCAGATTTGCCAAGGTGGCCAATTGGCTGGTGCCGATTAGGACTTGGTCGTAAGTAGTACCGGATACCGCACTAACGAAAGTATAGGTTGTGGTGCCCAGCGTCACCGTGCTCGGGTTGCCGCCGCCAGCGAAGGTAGAGAAGGTGCCAACGCCCGCGGAGGATACCGTCGGAGTGACACCGTTAAGCGTGGTGCCAGCCGCAAGCGCCGTGAAGGTAAGCGCGCCGTTCGCGGGTGTCCCTGCACTGACGTTAGCGTTTTGCGCTGTGAGGGCGCCGTATTGGCCTCCTGTTCCTTGGTCCCCACCCTGCGTTAGATTGACCGCTTCCGCAAGATTCGCAAGGGACGCTGCTGTTGAACTCCCTACTAACACCTGATTAGCAATACCAGAATTGGCGTTGGCAGTGCCGGTAACGACGTTATCCAGGGCATTCACAAATTGGTAGGTTGTGCCACCAATGGTTACCGTGCTGCCTTGGGTGCCGGCATCCGCGTCCAACCCCGTCACGCCGCCAGCCGTCAGCGTGGCCCCGACGTTAGTGGTCACCGAAAGGGGAACAGCGGTTGTGCCATTCGCCCTTGCCGTGAAGGAGGCAATGTTGCCCGCGGACGTCGCCTCGACAGTAGCATTGGGTGTGGCTCCCCAATAGGTGTCAGTGCCAACGGCTTGGACGCCTGCGGAGAGGTTGATCGCCGCTACGAGGTTTGCCAGACTCGTCGCACCGTTCGAACCGATCAGAACATCACCGTTCGTGGTAAGTGTAGTCTTGAATGTATAGACTGTGGCGCCCACGGTCACCTGGTCGCCGACGTCCGGAATCGTGCCGTTGGTGGTTATGGTGCCTGTAGCCTGGGTGGATCCCACGATCGAGCCCGCGGTGAAGATGCTGGTCGCGGTACCGGCCGTGAACTGGCCTCCGGCCAGGTTGGCGGTAGCGGCGGCGGCATTTACTTCCCCTTGCTGGGTCAGGGTAGCGGTGGCTTGCGTGCCCCCTACGCCCAGGTCGGTGGAGGACAGCAGGCCGGTGGCTACACCGATGGTGCTGCTGCCGGAAACGCTGCCATCACTCAAGAACACGTTAAGAGTGTTATTGGTGAAAACCTGCCCGCCGTTGTAATTGGTGGTGGAACCGATACTGTCAATTTCAGCCTTGATGGATTGATATTCGGAATCCAGCGCGACTCGCTGCGTATTGGATACGGTATCGGTAGCGGATTCGGTGGCCAGCGTAACCGCGCGGTTGAGCAGCGTGGTGACCTGAGACAGTGCGCCGTCTGCAACCTGCAGTTCGCCGACGCCGTCGGTGGCGTTGCTCGACGATTGCGTCAGCGCCGCGATGTTCGCTTCCAGGCCGTTGGCGATGGCCAGACCAGCCGGATCGTCAGCGCCGCTATTGATGCGTGATCCTGAAGACAACTGCTCCAGAGTGGAATCGAGGCTGTTGCTGGTGATGTTCAGCTGGTTTTCCGCAGCAATAGCAGCAATATTGTTTAAGATGGTAAGTGCCATCGTGATGCTCCTTTTTGGTTCCGATTCTGGGATCCGTCCCCGAAACCTTCCCGGAGCTCGTTCCGTTTGTCCTGCGGAACCCAATTGCGTTCACTCAGGTTCATCGGCTCAGCCCGTCCGGGCTTTATTTCCACAAGTCTCAAACGGCATAAGTCTTAGGTAACCCGCCTCCTTTTCGGTCCTTTCTCCCCGCCCTCGCCGTTTCCGCCGATCTTTATTGATGGAGCCTTATAACTGGCGGGGCCTTCTTCCGTCCATTAGCCAAACAGCAGGAGCCAAAACAATGATCCAACTCACCCGCCTCAACAATCACCCGCTGGTGGTTAATTCCGACTTGATCAAGTTCGTCGAGCAAGCCCCCGATACCGTCATCACGCTGGTAAGCGGCGAAAAAATTGTCGTTCGCGAAAACGCCCAGGATGTCCTTAATCGGGTGGTAGAGTTCCGCCGCTCGGTGCTGCAAGGCATCATGCTTTGTTCCGCTCTTCCGCCCGTCCTCGAGAGTACGGCTGAGGGCGATGGTCAACTGTCTGGCGAGGAATAGGAGCGCTTGTGGATAAGGCAACCCTGGTCGGTCTGGTGTTGGCTATCGGCGGCATCCTGCTCGGCTTGATGCTGGAGGGTGGAAATCTCGGCCAGGTGCTTCAGCCCACCGCCGCCATGATCGTTTTTGGCGGCACCCTGGGCGCAATCCTGATTCAGTATCCCCTGGCGGTGGCGCTGCGGGCGTTTCGGCGTCTGGCGCAGGTGTTTGTCGAGCCCGCGCAGGATGCGCGATCGACCATCGATCTCCTGGTCAAATACGCCAACCAGGCGCGGCGGGAAGGCATCATCTCGCTCGACAAAGAACTCGCCACCATCGAGGAACCCTTTCTGCATCGCGCCCTCATGTTGGCGGTCGATGGAACCGACCCGCAGGATCTGCGCAAGATTATGGAGCTCGAACTGGATAACAAAGAAGAACAGGAAGAGAAAATTCCCCAGCTCTTCGAATCGGCGGGTGGATTTTGTCCCACCATCGGCATCATCGGCGCGGTGCTCGGCTTGATTCAGGTCATGCAGCACCTGGACAAAATCGACGAAGTCGGAAAAGGTATTGCCGTCGCTTTCGTGGCCACGCTCTACGGAGTTGGCGCCGCCAATCTTATTTTGCTGCCGGCCGCTGGAAAATTAAAAATTCGCATCCGCGACGAGCAGATCATCCGCGAGATGACGCTGGAGGGTGTGATTTCCATCCTCGAAGGGATGAACCCGCGCATGCTGCAAGAAAAGCTGCTGGGGTTCCTCACGCAGGCCCACGATCCCGCCGCCGTTCCCGAGGAATCCACCGAATGAGACGCCGCAAACGACGCTCCAGTCGCGTCAATCACGACCGCTGGCTGGTCTCCTACGCCGACTTCATCACCCTCATGTTTGCCTTCTTTGTCGTGCTCTACGCCTCGTCGCAAGTCGACAAAAGAAAAGTTGGAATGCTGGCGTTGGCCATTCAAGTTGCTTTTCAGGAGATGGGCGTCTTTCAGGCTTCCACGACCCAGGTGCCCATCGATGCTACCCAACCCATGCCCTTCAGCATCGCGCAGGCGATCGAAAACACGGAGCGCACCGCGAGCCTGGGCCGGATCTCGTCGCGGCCCGAGGGCGCGCTCGGCACCGGCGTCGAAAATGGCGATCTGGCCAAGTTGCAGACCGAACTGGAAACCATGCTTGCGCCGGAAATCAAGCGCAAGGAAATCGCCATGCGCAGCGAGCCCGACGGCCTGGTCATCAGTTTGCGCGAGGTGGGGTTTTTCGAGAGCGGATCGGCCCAGATGAAATCTGCCGCGCAGGCCGCGTTCGACCGCATCGCCGGCATACTCCGGCAGCGTGACTACCGCTTGCGGATCGAGGGCCACACCGATAACATCCCTATCCACACCTCTCAGTTCCCCTCGAACTGGGAGCTCTCCACCTCCCGGGCAACCGAGATTGTGCGGCTCTTCATCGTCCGCGACGGCTTCGCTCCCGATCGTTTGAGCGCCGGAGGATTCGCCGAATTTCATCCGGTCGCAACCAACCGCACCAGCGAAGGCCGCGGCATGAACCGCCGCGTGGATATCGTAATCCTCGGCCCCGCCATGACGGATGCGCCTCCAGTTCCAGGCGCGACTCACGCGCAGACCCCAGCCGCAACCCCAGTCGCAACAAAGACGGCACAACCGTTGCCAATAGCCGCACCCAAACCCACGGTCGTGAGTGCAGGCGTCCGTCTACAGCAGTAATTAAGGGCAGAGAAGGCGCGGGAAAGGCGGCGGTTGGGAAAGTTTGGGAAAGACGGGTGCGCCACTTCTCGCGCTTTTCGAGAAGTGGCCCGCCGCGACGACTACAGCAACAGCTCCATCCAAAGCGCGCTGTCGACAGGAATCGAGGAATACGGCGCGATGTCCACAAACCCCATCCTGCGATAGAGTGCGATCGCATCCTTCATCGCCGATGCAATCGTATCCAGACGCATGCGCTCATAGCCGATGGCGCGCGCCTCGGCGATCACGCGCTCCACCAGCATTCGGCCCAGGCCCAGGCCGCGATCCCCGGGCCGCACGTAGAGCCGCTTCATTTCGCAGATACCAGCTTCGAGTTTGCGCAAGGCTACGCATCCGGCAGCTTGGTCTCGGTATCGGGCCAGCACTAATCTCCCGGTCGGCGGGCCGTAGGCGCCCGGAAGATTTTTCAACTCCTCCTCGAAACTCTGGAAGCACAGGCTGAAACCAAGCGATCCGCCATATTCGAGGAAGAGGCTGCGAGCTTCCTCGATGTGTTCGGGGAGCGTGGCGTCAATCAAGTCGATCTGGCCAGAGGTCTTCACCAGTGCTGTAACCGAGTGCTGGATCATACGATGGAGGGACGGGCGTCTCGCCCGTCCGCCCGGCTCTCCAAAAGAGAGCTTCAGTTGCACCCAGCGCTCCTACTTATTTTATCCCCCGTTCAGTCGATTGCGCGTGGCCCCCAGGACGATTAAGATTCCTCCACTCCCATGTCTGAAGTAATTTCAACCGAGCTCGCGACTTCGCATCCCGTTTCCACTTCTGCGCCCGAAACTTCCATCGAAGTATTCGCCGTTTATGGGGTTGAGCCCGAGATCCAGGCCTATGCCATGGCCAAGTATTCGCGCTCATCCCTCTCGATGAAAGAGTCGCTGAAGGAAATCACGCTGCAGAAGGCCGAGAAATTTCTCAACACTTTCTACTTTCAGTACGGACACCGCTCCATCGCCGATCTTGCTCATATCGCGCTCGCCATCGAGCGCCTCTCCATCCTCGCGGCCATCGTCGTGGCCGACGAGCAGCGTTGGGACGGCCAAGAACGTTCGACCCGCTATCAGGACTTTAGGAAGAGCGGTTACTACACGCCCAGTTTCCAGAATGGCGTTTTGGAAGGTGACGGCGCCGCCGCGAATGCCCGGTCGGCGAAGGATCTCTATCGCGAGACCATCGAGTCTTTATTCACGACCTACGAAAAAGTTTCGCAGCGGACGTTCGAGTATCTCGCCAGCATCACTCCGCGCCCTGCCGAAATGAAGCCGGAGGCTTACGAGCGCACGCTGCGCGCCCGCGCCTTCGACATTTCGCGCTATCTGTTGCCGCTCGCCACCAACACGTCACTAGGAGAGATCGTCAACGCCCGCACGCTGGAAAACCAGGTCGCCCACCTGCTCTCGCAGCCGCACAAAGAAGTCCGCGATCTGGGAGCGCTGCTGAAACAAGCCGCCGTTTCTCCGGCTTACAACGCGAACGAAGAATCGCTGCACGCGCTCGTAGCCGAGATTCGCACCGTGTCGCCCGAAATCGCCGAGCGCGCCGAACGCGAACTCCTGCGCGAAGTGCGGGTAGCGCCCACGCTGGTCAAATACGCCGACCCGAGTCTCTACGAAATCGAGACGCGCCGCGAACTCGAGCAGGCCGCCGCCGCACTGATGCAAGTCGTCGCCATCGAACCCGCGCCGCTGGTCGATCTAATCGACGGCCATGCGCCAGATAACGACGCCTTCGAGATTGAACTCGCCACCACGCTTCTCTACGGCCACTGTCATTATTCCTATCGCCAGCTTCGCAAGACGATAGCAGCGGCCGGCGAGGCGCGCCGCCGCGAAATCATCGACCTCGGCCTGCGCCATCGCGGCCCGCACGATGAACTGCTCCGTCCCTTCTCCGCCGGCCAGCAGTTCCGCTTCGACATTCTCATGGACATCGGGGGCTTCCGCGACATGCATCGCCATCGCCGCTGCGTCCAGATCATGCAGGATTTCACCACTGTCCACGGCTTCGATACGCCGCCCGAAGTCGAAGCTGCCGGAATCCGCTCCGAGTACGGAGCCGCGATGAAGCGCGCCGAAGCTGCGGTGAGGAAGCTTTCCGCGTGCGGCGGAGAGGAAGCCGTGCAAAACGCGCAGTATGCGATTCCGTTTGCTTTCCGCAAACGCACGCTGTTTAAGATGGACTTCGCCGAAGCCGTCTACATCTCCGAGCTACGCACCACCCCAGCCGGACACGCCTCCTATCGCAACGTGGCCTATGCCATGTACGAAGCCGTTGCTGGAAAATATCCCACGCTGGCAAAATACTTTCGGGTGCACGATGTCCGCGAGCCCGTAGATCTGTTAAAGCGCTGAGTTAGTATGGCTCAGGAGCCAAAATTGACGCCGATGAATCTCCGCCTCTAAAATCACCTCATCCATGCCCAACTACGAATACCTGTGCAAGAAATGCGGACACCGCTTTGAACAAATCCGCAAATTCTCCGATAAGCAGCTGCGAAAGTGCCCCGAATGCGGAGGCGTCATCGAGCAGGTGATCTCAGCTCCAGCCGTGCAGTTCAAAGGCTCCGGGTGGTACGTGACCGACTACGCGAAGAAGGGCACCGGTTCCGCCGGGTCGTCCGCGTCCTCTTCCTCTTCCCCGGAAGGCGACAGCAGTTCTGCAGAACTTAAGGAAGCGAAGGACTCCAAAGACACGAAGGCTTCGAAAGACGCCAAGAAAGACGACAAGCCCAAGTCCGACAGCTCGCACAAGAAACACAAGAAGGACTGAATGATCGGGTGACCTGGCCATCGGGTCATCGGGCGATCAAAAACCGAACAGATTTTTCGACGACCA
>Ga0181526_10002174_pt1 | contig 17345 bp, 20 predicted proteins | sample PEATcosm2014_Bin_35_FD_119750 | JGI IMG/M metagenome (GOLD analysis project Ga0181526, IMG submission 119750) | Peatland microbial communities from MTU Mesocosm Facility, Houghton, MI, USA - PEATcosm2014_Bin06_30_metaG | ecosystem: Environmental > Terrestrial > Soil > Wetlands > Peat | place...
ATCTCGACCTCCTTGCCGAAACGGTCGACGCTCTTCAGCGGCTTGAGGATCGAGCTGGTCGGCTTGACCGCGAAGCGCACGACCACGTCCTGGCCGGTCGATATGCCCCCCAATATGCCGCCGGCGTGGTTGGACAGGAACACGACCTTGCCCGCCTTCATGCGCATCTCGTCGGCGTTCTGCTCGCCCGACAGCGAGGCAGCAAGCATGCCGGCGCCGATCTCCACGCCCTTGACCGCGTTGATGCCCATCATCGCCTTGGCGAGATCGGCGTCGAGCTTGTCGTAGATCGGCGCGCCCCATCCGGGGGGCACGCCCGAAGCCTGTATCTCGATGATGGCGCCGGCGGAAGAGCCCGCCTTGCGCGTCTCATCGAGGAAGTTTTCCCAGGACTTCACCGTCCCCGCATCGGGACAGAAGAACGGATTGTTCGCCACCTCTTTCCAGTCCCAGCGCTTGCGGTCGATCGCATGGGGGCCGATCTGGATGAGCGCGCCGCGGACATCGACCGTGGCCCCCAGGATTTTGCGCGCGATGGCGCCGGCCGCGACGCGCGCCGCGGTTTCGCGCGCCGAGGCGCGGCCGCCGCCGCGATAGTCGCGGATGCCGTATTTGGCCCAATAGGTGTAATCGGCGTGGCCGGGGCGGAACTGGTCCTTGATCGCGTCGTAATCCTTGGCGCGCGCATCCTCGTTGGCGATCAGCAGCATCACCGGCGAGCCGGTGGTCTGGCCCTCGAACACGCCGGACAGAATCTGCACCGTGTCGCTCTCTTTGCGCTGGGTGGTGAAACGCGAGGCGCCCGGCCGGCGCTTGTCGAGCCAGGGCTGGATGTCGCCTTCGGACAAGGGGATGCGCGGCGGCACGCCCTCGACGACGCAGCCGATGGCCGGCCCGTGGCTTTCGCCCCATGTGGTGAAGCGGAATAAGGTGCCGAAGCCGTTGCCTGACATCGCGCGCTCGGGATCAGCCTTGAGGCTTGAAGTTTGCCAGCATCTCGGCGACTTCGGACGCCGCGTCGACCGCCAGCATGCCGACGACATGGTAGCCGGAATCGACGTGATGCACCTCGCCGCTGACGCCAGCGGAAAGATCGCTCAGCAGGTAAAGGCCGGCATTGCCCACTTCCTCGAGCGATGTGTTGCGCTTCAACGGCGAATTGAGCTGGTTCCACTTCAGGATATAGCGGAAATCGCCGATGCCCGAGGCCGCCAGCGTCTTGATCGGTCCGGCCGAGATGGCGTTGACGCGGATGTTCTTGCCCCCCAGATCGACCGCGAGATAGCGCACCGACGCCTCGAGCGCGGCCTTAGCCACGCCCATGACGTTGTAATGCGGCATGACGCGCTCGGCGCCGAGATAGCTCAACGTCAGCAGGCTGCCGCCCTTGGTCATCAGCGGCACGGCGCGGCGGCACAGATCGGTGAAGGAGTAACAGGAGATTTCCAGACTCTTCAGGAAATTGGCGCGCGTGGTGTCGACGTAAAGGCCGCGCAACTCGTCGGGGTCGGAATAGGCGATGGCATGGACGAGGAAATCGAGTCCGCCCCAGAGCTTCGAGACGGATTCGAAAACCGCGGCCACGCTCGCCTCGTTGCCGACGTCGCAATCGCCCAACACCTTGCCGCCGACGGTTTCGGCCAGCGGTTTGACGCGCTTGCCCAGCGCGTCGCCCTGATAGGTGAAGGCGAGCTCGGCGCCGTGCGCGTGCGCCGCCTTGGATATCGCCCAGGCGATCGAGCGCTCGTTGGCGACGCCCATGATGAGGCCGCGCTTGCCGGCCATCAGCGGCTTGGTTTCGGTCATGCCTGGTCCCGTTGGGTCTCGATCACGCCGGTTGGCGCTCGCCGACATCCCGCATCAGCAGCAACAGGCGCTGCTGCACCTCGGGGCTGTCGATGGAGCGGAAGGCGCGCACCAGCTCGATTTCGCGCCTGACGATGCCCTGTTCGGGCGGGGACGACCCGCCCGAAGCGGTTTCGAGCCCCTCGAAGAAATAGGACACCGGCTTCGCCAGCAGCTTCGCCAGTTGGTAGAGCCGGCTGGCGGAGATTCGGATCTCGCCCTGCTCGTATTTCTGCACCACCTGGAAGCTCATGCCGAGTTCCTTGCCGATGCCGGTCTGGGTCAATCCGGCGAACTCGCGTCCGATGCGCAAACGCCGGCCGACATGGACATCGACCGGATCGGGCCCGTGCTCCTTCGCCGTGCGCCGCCGAGTTCGTGATTTTCCGATATTCGCTTGCAATGCAATCCTCCTGCGCTTGCGCAGGACTATAGAGAGCGCGTCCGGAGTTGCCTAGCCCTTGATTGTGTTCGGTTTATCGCGATTCAGCGGTAATCGCTCGCCATCACCGATGCCCGGCGTCCCTTGGCCTCGGCCGCCTGGTAGTTGAGCTCGACCTTGACCCCGTTGGGGTCGAACAGGAAAAGCTGATACAGCCCCTGGTCGTCGACCTGGCGCTCCTTGAATTCGATCTTGAGCCTTTGCAGATGCGCGATCATCTCGGGCAACCCGGTGGCGCGGAAGGCGACGTGGTCGATCACGCCGGTGCCCTCGGTCGCCTGCGATTGCTGGCCGAGATATTTGAGCCGCTTGTCGGAAACGGCGGCGCCGCCCTGCGCCACATGCAACACCGGCACGTCGCCGAGATAGAGCCAATGCACGGGAAAGCCGAAATCGGGATGCGGCCCGGCGACCATGCCCAGGATCTTCACGTACCAGTCGCGGGTCCGGTCGATGTCGGGCGACTGGATCAGGAAATGTTCGAGATGGCTGAGCGGCATGGCGGTCTCCCTCGCGAGAACCCTATATTGCCATGGAAGAGCGAAACGGGCAGCCCTAAAAGCTTGAGGCGCCGGGCCGGGCTGGCATAGTAAGGTTGTTTTTCCGCTTTCCCCGAACCCTTGGCCATGATGAGGATACGCCCGTGAGCGACGAACTCCTTTACGAAATCCGCGACGGCATCGGCCGCATCACCTTCAACCGGCCGCAGGCGCGGAACGCCTTGACCTTCGCCATGTACGACCGCCTGGCCGAAATCTGCGCCGAGGCGCCCCAGGACAAGTCCATCCGGGTTCTGTTGCTCACCGGCGCCGGCGACAAGGCCTTCGCCTCGGGCACGGACATCTCGCAGTTCAAGGCCTTCGACAAACCCGCCGACGCGCTCGAATACGAAGGCCGCATTGATCGGGTGCTGACGGCGCTGGAAAGCTGCCAGCTGCCGACCATCGCCGCCATCCAGGGCGCCTGCACCGGCGGCGGCGCCGGCATCGCCGCCGCCTGCGATCTCAGGATCGCAGCATCCAATGCGCGCTTCGGCTTTCCGGTGGCGCGCACGCTGGGCAATTGTTTGTCGATGGGGAACTATGCGCGGCTTTGCGCGCTGGTGGGGGCGGGGCGGGTGAAGGATTTGATCTTCAACGCTCGGCTGGTCGAGGCGCCGGAAGCCCATGCCATCGGCCTCGTGACCGAGGTGGTGGATGCGGCGAATCTGATGAAACGCGCGGAGGAGGTCGCCCGCGTGGTCGCCGGCCACGCGCCCTTGACGTTGCGCGCCACCAAGGAAGCTTTGCGCCGTCTCCAGCCGCGCATCCCCAAAGGCGAGGGCGATGACTTGGTGCTGATGTGCTACATGAGCAAGGATTTCCGCGAAGGCATGGACGCCTTTTTCGCCAAGCGGCCGCCGCAATTCCGCGGCGAATGAAATAAAACGGGGGGAGCATGGCCAAGGCCAAGATCGATCCGCAACAGGCGGCCGAACTCGCGACCGCCAACCGGATATTGTTCGACCAAGGCGTGGTCGACGGCTTCGGCCATGTCAGCGTCCGCGACCCCGGCGATCCCGGCCGGTTCCTGCTGGCGCGCAGCATGGCGCCGGGGCTGGTCACGCCCAAGGACATCATGCAATTCGATCTCGACGGCGCGCCCATCGACCCGCGCGGCCGCGCGGTCTATCTCGAACGATTCATTCACGGCTCGATCTACAAGGCGCGGCCCGACGTGACTTCGGTGGTGCACAGCCACTCGCCCGCCATCATTCCCTTCGGCATCACGCCGCAGAAACTCCGCCCGGTCTATCACATGAGCGGGTTTTTGGGCGACAACGTGCCGGTGTTCGAGATCAGGCGCAGCGCCGGCGATGCCAGCAACATGCTGATCGACAGCGTCAAGCTGGGCGACGATCTCGCCAGGACGCTGGGCGGCGCCATCGTCGCGCTGATGCGCGGCCACGGCTCGGTCGCGGTCGGCCAATCGCTTCGCCACGCGGTCTATCGCGCGGTCTATGCCGAAACCAACGCGAGGCTGCAAAGCGAGGCCCTCCGCCTCGGGCCGGTCACCTATCTCAGTTCCGGCGAGGCGAAAAGCACCAAGGAACTTCAGGACAAGACCTTCAACCGCGCCTATGAGCTATGGGCGCGGCGCGTCGCCAAGCAGAAGTGAGACCCCGCTTGGCTTCGCACGACGCCTCGGGCCTGAAGTATCGGCCTTCGGCTGTGCTACGCTAGAGCTTGACCTTCTCGTCCTCGAGCGCGCGCTGCACCGCCGGGCGTTTTAGCATGCGATCCTTGAAGGCGGTGTAGTTTTTCAATTCCGACACCGGCAGTTCGCGGCGCACGCCCCAGGCGTAGAAGACGAGCGCATAGGGATCGAGCACCGAATAAGGGCCGAGCAGCCATTCCTTGCCGGCGTAAAAGCCGTCGATGTCCTTGAGATAGCCGTGGAAGCTCTTGAGGCCCATCGCCTTGACGTCGTCCTGCGCCGCCTTGTCGCTGGCGTAGCGCTCAGGCCGGCCGACATGGGCATGCGCCGCATGGACGGAACTGGCGAAGAAACCGACGCGCGACAACGCCCGTGCCTCGGCCAGCGGATCGGTCGGCCATAATCCGAAACGCTTGCCGAGATAGGGCAGGATGGCGGTGTTCTCGGCCAGGCTGCTGCCGTCGTCGAGGCCCAAGGCCGGCACGCGGCCCAGCGGATTGATCTTGAGGTAGGCGGGCGTCCGCTGCTCGCCTTGCGCGAGATTGACGCGGCGCGGCTCGTATTTCTCGCCGCTTTCCTCGAGCACGATATGCGCCGCCATCGAGCAGGCGCCGGGCGCGTAATAGAGTGTCAGCAAATAAACCTCCCTCTTTTTTAGCTTCGCAAGACGGCCTCGCGCTTGGTTCGCGCTCGGCCTTTGCTACGCACGTTCTTCACTTCGCACGACGGCCGCGCCCCTGCGCGGCCTGTGCTACGCATCGGTTACCGCGACCGCGTTGATCTCGATCAGGCAACGCGGGTCGGTCGCAAGCCGCACCACCTGCACGGTCGTGGTGGTCGGCTTCGAATCGCCGAAATACTCCGCCCAGACGCGGTTCAGCGCGTCCTGATCGGCCAGATCCGTCACGAACCGGTCGGCCTTGACCACGTCGGCGAAACTCGCCCCGACGGCGCTCAGCCCCCGTTTGAGGTTTTCCAGCGCCGCGCGGGTTTGTCCCGCCATGTCGCGCGGCATGGACGCGAATTCCTCGGGACGATGCGGATGATGGTGATAGACCGGCGCGGCGGTCACGCCGGCGAGATAGACCGTCGTGCCGCCCTTGACCCTGATGGCCGGCGCGTAGGGCATCCACACATCCGGCGCATCGGGCCAGTGCACGTGTTCGATGGATTTTCCCATGGCATCTCCTGTCGCATAAAAGCTTGCACGGGTCAAACCGGGATAGGACCGGGCCTTTCGCGCCTACCGCCTTACGGTGTTGAAGCGGTCCATGCGCCGAAGCGCCGGCAGGCGCCAAGCCCACAGCGCGGCGATCAACAAAGTGGCGGCGCCGCCCAGCACCACCGAGCCAACCGGCCCGAACCAGGCGGCGGTGACGCCCGATTCGAACTCGCCCAACTGGTTGGAGGTGCCGATGAACACGGTGTTGACCGCGTTGACCCGGCCGCGGATGGCGTCGGGCGTCTCGGTCTGCACCAAGGTATTGCGCGTCACCACGCTCACCATGTCGGCCGCGCCGACGCAAATCAGCGCCGCGAAGGACAAGGGCGTCCAGCGCGACACGCCGAAGATCAGGGTTGCGATCCCAAAGATCGCCACCGCGATCAGCATGCGCGCGCCGATATGCCGCGACAGCGGCCAACGCGTCAGGATCAGGCCGGTCGAAATCGCGCCCACCGCCGGGGCGCTGCGCATCAGGCCCAACCCAACCGGGCCGATCATCAATATGTCGCGGGCGAAAATCGGCAGCAAGGCGGTGGCGCCGCCGAACAGCACGCCGAACAGATCGAGCGAAATCGCGCCCAGCACCGCCTGGTGATGACGAATGAAATGGATGCCGCTGCTGAGAGTCTTCCAGGTCACCGGCGCCCGCGGCCGGGCAACACGCCGCTCTTCGATGAACAGCACGGCGATCATGGCGATGGAAGCGAGCGCCGCCGCCACGGCGAAAGGCATGGCTGGCCCGAGAATGTAGATCAGCCCGCCCGCCGCCGGGCCGACCACGACCGAGAGCTGAACCGACATCGAACTCCAGGCGGCGGCGCGCGGAAAGGCATTGGCCGCCACCAGCCCGGGCAGCAGCGAGGCTTGGGCGGGATGGTCGAAGGCGCGGGCGACCCCGAGCCCGGCCACGACCAGGAACACGAGCCCGACCGAGTCGGCGCCGGAATAGGCCACCGCCGCCAGCGCCAGATAACATGCCAGTTCCAGCGCCTGGGCGGCGAGCAGCACAAATCGCCGCGGATGGCGGTCGACGAAATGACCGGCGGCCAGCGCCAGCCCCGCCGTCGGCACGAATTGCACCAGGCCGATGAAGCCCAGATCGAGCGGGCTCGAGGTGAGGGCGTAGACGTACCAGCCCACCGCCACCGCCTGCATCTGCAACGCCATGCCGCCGGCGATGCGTTGCAGCAGGAAAAGGCGGATGACGCGCGGCGGCAGGGCCGATACGGGCCCCGGAGGCTCGGGATTCATCCCTCGGCGATCTTGTTCCTCAAGGACCCGATGCCTTCGATCTCGGCCTCGACCACGTCGCCGACATTGAGCCAGAGCTGCGGCGTCATGCCGAGCGCCACGCCCGAAGGCGTGCCGGATGCGATGACGTCGCCGGGATCGAGCGTCAGGCTGGCGCAGAGAAACGAAACGATCGCCGCCACGTCGAACAGCATGTCGGAGGTGTTGGAATCCTGCCGGATCTGGCCGTTCACCTTGAGCGATATGCGGTGGCCGCTGGGATTGCCGAACTCGTCCGCCGTGACGATGCAGGGTCCCATCGGGCAGAAGGTGTCGAAGCTCTTGCCCTTGAACCATTGGCCGTGGGCGGTTTGCGCGTCGCGCGCGGTGACGTCGTTGATGATGGTGTAGCCGAACACCGCCGGCATCGCCTTGTCCGGCGTCAGGTCGCGCACGCGCTTGCCGATGACGATGCCGAGTTCGACCTCGTAATCGAGCTTCTGGGTGTTCTTGGCGTGGCGTTGGACGGGGGCGTCGTGACCGACCACCGTGGTGCGCGGCTTGGAGAAGAATTCCGGCACCTTGGGGAAGACCGGCTCGTGGCCGCGGGCGCGCGCGCCCTCGATGATGTGCAGGCGGTAGTTGCGGCCGACGCAGAACACGTTCTTGCGCGGCGCCGGGATGGGCGCCAGCAATTTCGCGCTTTTCAAGGGTGTCCACAGGCCGGATTTCTTGGATTTGAGCGCGGCGGCGAAGGCCTGTTTCGCCGCCTTGAGCGCGGGTGCGCCGCCCTCGATCAGCGCCAGCATGTCGCCGGGCAGCTTGGCGTTGGCCTTCTTGAGGTCAAGGACCCCGCGCCCGGAGTCGAGCGCGCCCAGACGCGGCGCCTTGGGGGTGCCGAATGTGACGAATTTCATAGTGCCGGTGCTCCTCTTTTCTTTCCGTCCCGGGCCGGCGTTGGCCGGGCCTTGGCCCTCAGGGCGGCGGGAGATTGACGCTATCGCGCATGTTCTGCAACGTCTTCGTTTGGCCGGGCGGCGGCCTAGCCGCCGCATTCCCGCGAATAAAAAAGCGCCGGGCGTTGCCGCCCGGCGCTTCTGGTCTTGCCCCCCGAAAGGATGGGGTTCTTCCGCTTATTTCTTGGCGGCGGACATCGGATAGATCACGTTTCCCGTCTTGTATGCCGCCGGGGTGAGGATCACCGTTTTCTGGGTGCCCTTGAACTGGTCGACGTCGTTGCTGGTGACGTGCTGGAACTGGACTTGCAGCACGCGCGACTGCGCCCATTCTCCGCCCGCGCCGAACTTCACATCGCCGGTTATGGTGTGGAAGGTGGTGGCGCGGATGTAATCGGCGATCTTCTGCTGGTCGAGGCCGCCGGTCTTGGTCACCGCGTCGGCCATGATCTGGAGATAGGCGTAGGCAAACGTCGTCATGTAATAGCCGAGCGGATCGACGCCCGCGGCCACCGCCTGCGCCTGGTACTTCTTGAGCACGGCCTCGGCTCCCGGGAATTCCATTTTCGGCCCGGGCAGCCAGAAATCGTAATTGACGACGCCGTTCAGGAGCGGTCCCAGCTTGGTCTTGAGCGAGGTATTCTGCAATCCGACCATGCCGCCGCCGAACAGCTTGGCGCTGGTGCCGACTTCGCCCAGGGCGTTGATCATGCCGACCGTATCGGGCGGATAGGAGCCGACGACGATCAGGTCGGGATTGGTCGCGTTGATCGCCCGCATGATCGGCGCGTAGTCGGTGGTCGTCGGCGGGTAGGACTTGTCGTAGACGATCTGGAGTCCGAGCGCCTGGGCGTTGTTGCGCGCGCCGTCGGTCAGGTTCTTCGAGAACTCGGCGTCGGCGCCGACGATGGCGACGGTCTTGGGCTTCGGGTTCTGCGCCAGGGCGATGTCGAAGAAGCCCTTGGTGAAGGCCTCCTTGGGGCTGGGCCCCGAGGGGATCATCGCGAAGTAGTTGGGATAATTGAACGCGCTGTTCACGGCGAGGCCGAGCAAGCCGATGAAGGTCATCTTGTGCTGGATGATGACCGGCATGGCCGGCGCGATCATGTTGGTGCCGTAGGGGCCGACCACCAAATCGACCTTGTCGACGTCCAAGAGCTTGGTGTAGATGCCCGGCACCGTCGAGGCGTCGGTCTGGTCGTCGTAATAAACCAGCTTCACCGGCCGGCCGAGCAGCCCGCCCTTGGCGTTCTGGTCCGCCTCCCAGATTTGCATGGCGAGCAGCGCCGCCTTGCCGTTGGGCGAGAGCCCGCCGCTCAAGGCCATGCTGAAGCCGATCTTGATCGGTTCCTTGGTTTGCGCGCGCGCATCGGGCGCGATGTAAGCAAGTGCCACGCCCAGCGTCAGCGCCAGGACGACGCGCAAAGCCGCGCCGATTTTGCCACGTACCATCATCGTTTCCTCCCCTGTGCCGGACATTGCCGGCTTGTTTTAAGCCCGGTGATCTTATGCCAGGGCCGGGGGATTTGTCACGGGGGCGCTAAGTCCGCCTTTCCGCTTCGCAAGACGGCTTCGCGCTTGGTTCGCGCTCGGCCTTTGCTACGCCGGGCCCTATCCCAGGCCGAGGCCGAGGGCTAGTATGGCGGCATGGCCAAGACGGTCAGCACTCTTGTCGTTTTGCTTTGCACCTTGGCGTTGGGCGGCTGTTCCTCGGTCTATGGCGCGACCGACAGCTACGGCAACACCTACGGCAATTTTTGGAATTCTGGCCAGAATTACCAGTGGCAGCTCGCCGCCTGCGAACAGGAAACCGCCTCTCCGGCGATTTCGCCGCCGACGCGCCCCTATCACATGCGTTGCTGCATGTATCATCACGGCGTGCCGATCGACAATCCCCAAACCTGCACGACCTAACCTGCCAGGCCTGAAATCAGGGCTTGAGGCGATAACGCGAATTCAGCGCGGGCGGCCCATCGGCCAGCACTAGGCCGCGCTCGGCCAGCTCGATCAGATGCGCCAGCACCGAGCGTCCGGCGGCGGGAACCAGGCGCGGATCGAGCCCGGCATAGACCCGCGTCACGATCTCGGGAATGGTCGACACTCCCGCTTGGAGCGCGGTCAGGATCGCCGTCGTGCGCTCTTGCCGGTGAGCGATGAAAGCCGCCACGTGTTTCTTCGGCTCGGGGATCGAAGGCCCGTGGGTCGGCCAATAGAGCGTGTCGTCGCGCTTCAAAAGCTTGCGCAGCGAGCGCATATAGGCCGCCATGTCGCCGTCGGGGGGCGCGATGACGCTGGTCGACCAGCCCATGACGTGATCGCCGGTGAAGAGCGTCTTCTCCTCCGGAAGATAGAAGCAAAGATGGTTCGAGGTATGGCCCGGGGTTTCCACCGCGGTCAACCGCCAGCCCGGCCCGGTGACGCCGTCGCCCTCGCGCAGGGGTTCGTCGGGCGTGAAATCGTGGTCGCCGCCTTCCTCGACCACGCCCAGCTCGATGCTGGCGCGGTCCTCGGCGCGTCCTGAACCATGCGGGCCGAAGCCATAAGTCTTGGCGCCGGTGGCGCGCTTCACCGCCGCCGCCGCCGGCGAATGGTCGAGATGGGTATGGGTGACCAGGATATGGGTGACGGTCTCGTTCCCGACCGCCTGCAGCAGCGCCGCGATGTGCTGGGGCATATCGGGGCCGGGATCGATGATCGCCACTTGGCCCCGTCCGACGATATAGGTGCCGGTGCCCTTGAAGGTGAAGGGGCTGGGATTGGCTGCGACGACGCGGCGGATGAGCGGCGAAATCGTCTCGGCGACGCCGTATTGGAAGGCGAAGTCGCGCCGGAACGGAATCTCGGCCGCCATCGTCAGTCTCCGGCCGCGGGCGACGGCACGGGCGCGCGCGAACGCGGCTTCAGCCGCAGCGCCGGCCCTTCGACCAGGCGCCAGGACAGGAAAGCCAGACCAGCGGCCAAGGCGAGGCCGGGCAGGAACACGCGCCACCACGGGGCGTGGCCGCCTTGCAGCCAGATCGCCAATTGCTCCGAAGGCCAGCCGTAGATGTAAAGCCCGTAGGACAAATCGCCGTAACGCGCCGCCTTGAATCGGGGCAATCGCGGATGCAGCGCCAGATAGAGCGCGAGATAACAGCCGAACGGCGCGAACAGCAGGATGAATTGCCGCAAGGGAATGCTCGCCGCCAGGCCCAGCAGCGCCAAAAGCGCCACGCGATCATCGAAGATGCGCGTATCCCGCAGCTTGTAGAGCACCATGCCGCTGGCGAAGAAGGACAGCATCCAGCCCCAGCCGCCCAGACTGTCGAGCTGCGGGAAATAGACGCAGGCCATGCCCAGCGCCAACAAGCCGAGACAGGTCCAGATATTGAGCAGCCGGAACCAGCCCAGAGCCAGCACCATCAGATACATCATGAATTCGTAGCGCAGCGTCCACAGCGAGCCGTTGATCTCGAGCCCAACCGGATTGTCGACGAACATCGTGCCGGGCAGCTCGTGGGTTTCGACCGACAATTCCATGTTGTGGGCGACATAGAGATAAGGCTCGGGCCGGCGGAAATATTCCATCAGCGGCAAGGTCGAAACCAGCGGCGCCAGCATGAAGGCGGATAGAACCAGCGCCACGAACAGTCCGGGGAATATCCGCAGACAGCGCTTCAAGAGAAAGCGCGGCGGCGAGGAGGTTTGCTCCCAGCTTTGCGTCACCAGGAAACCGCTGATGGCGAAGAACACGAATACCCCGGCCAGACCCAGTATCGCCTGATTGCCGGTGAGCCAGATCAGCGGCTCGTGTTTCTCGGTGCCGTCGGCGATGAGAAAGGAATGGGAGAAGATGACGGAAACCGCGGCCATGAGACGCAGCGCGTCGAAGTTGTTGTCGCGCGATGCCGCCGCCGTCTGGTTCATCCGCCGCCGGGCTTCATCGTCACCGCGAACATGACGGTGGGCAAAAGCTCGCGGATCGCGGCGCGGAGGCTCGATTCGTCGGCGCCCTCGGCCAATGCGAACGCACGGCGCGGATTGCGGCGCAGGATGGTGGCGCTGGCGCGGCCGGCCGGGTTCGAGCCGATGGTGACGAAAACCTCGGCGGGATCGGTCTTTTTCAGGATGCGGCGAAGAGCGGCGCGTCCGGTCTCAAGGTCGAGATCGTGGCTCGGCAGGTCGCGCGTCTCCGGGTCATCCTCGGGCGGCAATACCGAATCGACCGCCTCGACGCGGTCGTGACGCGAGAGGCGCTGGAAGATGGCGCGGTTCTCGCCGGTGTCGATGCGGAATTGCAGCTCCCAGCTTTCGCCGCGCGCGGACAGCTCGGTAATCAGGGCAAACAAATCGTCGCAATCGGCGTCGTGGCTGCAAACGATGAAGGCGAGCTTGCCCTCATGCTCGATCACGCGGTCGTCGTTTTCGGGAAATCCGAGTTGATCCAGCGCGTTGTTGAGCGCGCGCGATGCCGCGATCAGCAGCGTGCTGACGTGAAGCCGCGCATTGTCGCGGGAGGCGTCGGGAGCGTCCATGTCCTTGACTTAATCCCGATGCCGCCGCCGGGCAAGCGCCGCTTCAACTCGGCGGCAGATAAGAGAGATCGCGGATTTCCTGCTTGGCCACCGCCGGGTCTATGAGGTTGACGGTGAAGGTGGCGCCGCGCGCGTCCGGCGGCGATTCCGCGCCGGACCAGCTCGCGAGGGATTCGATACGCACATACCAGCTCTGGCCCGGCTTGACCTGGATGGTCTTGAACTGGTTGGGATAGGCCCCGGGGCTCAGCACGCTGATGAAATAGCTGCCCGGATTTACATCGCGGTAGAACACGGTGCCGATGCGCGAAAAACCGACCGTCTGCTTGTTGAGATAGACGCTGGTGCCTTCCGGAATGTCGTAATAGGACAGCGCGCGATAGAAATAGATCCGCGCCAGGCCGGGGGCGGGTGGCGGCAAATTCGCCTCGACGGCGGCGAAAGACTGCAGATCGGGATAGGGCCCGGGCCCGGCGGCGCAGGACGACAGCGACCCCGCCGCCAGCGCCAGGGCCAAGAACAGAACCGATCGCCGCGCCATAAGCCGCATGAAAATTCCTCCGTGGAGGGATCATCTCCCGCCCGCCGTCAGATTATAGGGATTGAAGGCTCCCGGCCAAGGCCGCCCAAGACGTTCACTTTCCCGTGCCCGGGCCGCGCGCCTTCGGGGTCTAATGGCTGCCGGGGCCGGGAGACTGTACCGCGTTGGCGGCGTGGTGCGCGGACGCCGTCTTGAGATGTTCGATCGCCACGCTCAACTGATAGTCCTTGGGCGTGCCGATGAGCATGGGATCGATATTGGCCTCGGGCGAATTATCCACGGCCGCGACCTTGCCCGGATTGTTGAGCGCGCCGGAGAGATCGGATTCATGCACGATGTCGGTATCCGCGCCGCGCTGGCCGTGCGGCGGCAGGATGACCGCGTCGGGAACGATGCCTTCGCCCTGAATCGAATGGCCCGACGGCGTGTAATAGAGCGCCGTGGTCAGGCGCAGCGCGCCCCTGCCGTCGAGCGGGATGATGGTTTGCACCGAGCCTTTGCCGAAACTGCGCGTGCCGAGAATCTCGGCGCGATGGCGGTCCTTGAGCGCGCCGGCGACGATCTCCGAAGCCGAGGCCGAAGCGCCGTTGATGAGCACGACCATGGGCAGGCCCTTGACGTGATCGCCTTCGGGCATGGCGTTGTAGATATGGTTGTCCTCGGGGTCGCGGCCGCGAGTGGAAACCACCACGCCGCCGTCGAGGAAATCGCCGGCAACCCGCACCGCCGATTCCAGCAACCCGCCCGGATCGTTGCGCAGATCGAGCACCACGCCGTTGAGATGGCCGCCGGACTGGCGCGACATGGATTCCAGCGCGCGGACCAGTTCCTGCTGCGTGTTCTCGGCGAAAGTGGATATCCGCAAATAGGCGATGTTGCCCGGCTGGAGATGCGAGGTCACCGAGGCGACGTGGATGACGGCGCGGGTGATGGTCACATCGAAGGTCTTCGCGCCGGTGCGGGCGATGGTGATCTTGACATCGGTGCCGGGCTCGCCGCGCAACCGGTCGACCACTTCCTTCAAGCTCATGCCGTCGGTGAGCTTGCCGTCGATCTTGAGGATGACGTCGCCGGGCTTGAGGCCGGCGCGCGCCGCCGGGGTGTTGTCGATCGGCGAGATCACCTTGGGATAGCTTTCGTCGCGCGTGATTTCGGCGCCGATGCCGGCGAATTCGCCCTCGCTCTCGTCGAGCAAATCCTGGTACTCGCTTTCGTTCAGGTAATCGGAATGAGGATCGAGGCCGGTGAGCATGCCCTTGAGCGAATTGGCGAGCAGCTGATTCTCGCCGACCGGTTCGACATAGCTGGCGCGCACCCGGTTGAGCACGCGGTTGTAAAGCGCGAGATCGGCTTGGCGATCGCTGTCGCCGGCGCTGGCGGCGTTGCCGCCGTTCGTGCCGGGGCCGGATGACGCGCCAAGGACGGGCGCGTTCGGCGTCCCGGCGCAGCCGATCAGAGCGAGCATCAATCCTAAGGTCAGGGCATGGGCTGCGATGCGGCGCAACGATAGGGGCGGCAAAATCACATCGGGCCCCGGCGTTGTTTTTCCATCAGCTCGCGCACCTTGCGCTGTTCCCAGTCATGGGTGGTCCAGGGCAGCATCTCATAGGCGTGGAGCGCGTGGAGGCAAAGCAGCAGGCCCCAGCCCACCAGCGGCGCGTAGAACCACATCGGGCCGGGCGTGGTCGAATCGATCATGAACAGGATGAAGTTGACGAGCACATAGATCGTGAGGTGGGTGTAGAAGAGCCGCAGCGCGCGCACCCGGCGCCAGGCCCATTGCTCGATCTCGGCCTGCTTGGCCGCCTCGCGCACGCCGGTGCCGGGCCGCAACTCGACGGGCTCGCTGTCCCGTCCCCGCATGATCATGGCCGACCTCTTCGAGACCTCTTTGGCGGTCCGCGCCTGGAAGCGGCCCGCCAAGGCCAATCTAGCGCGGCTTGCGCGCGAGCGACACCGGAACCTTGACGGTTCGATCCATTTTTAATCGTTTTGGTCTAACGGCAAAACGGCCGCTCGTTGAAAAGCGGCCGTTTCGGCGGGATTCCCGATGATTAGCCGGGTTATGACCATGAAATGGTCGGAGTGAGAGGATTCGAACCTCCGGCCCCTAGCTCCCGAAGCTAGTGCTCTACCAGGCTGAGCTACACTCCGGCGCGCGCGATATAGCCTCTTTCCGCCCTTTGCTGCAACCGGCCTTTGGGGAGACTCGGCTTCAGTAGCCGCGTTCCAAGCAGAAATCGATCGCCTCGTCGAGCGCGCGGCGCTCCGGCGAGTCGTGGAACAGGCCAAGCGCGCCGCGCGCGGTCCCGGCATAAAGCCGCGCCCGTTCCAGCGTCGCGGCCAGGGTGCCGTGGCGCTGCATCAGTTCGATGGCGCGGTCGAGGTCGTCCGCGCTCTGGTTCTCTTCCTCCAGCGCGCGGCGCCAGAATTTTTGCTCGTCCTCGCCGCCCGCCTGGAAGGCCAGCACCACCGGCAGGGTGATCTTGCCGTCGCGGAAATCGTCTCCAACCGTCTTGCCGAGTTCGGCCTGGTGCGCGGAATAATCGAGCATGTCGTCGACCAACTGGAAGGCGATGCCAAGATTGCGGCCATAGGCCTCGAGCGCTTTTTCCTCGTTCTCCTTGCGCTCGCCCAGCACCGCGCCGATGCGCGAGGCGGCGGCGAACAGCGCCGCGGTCTTGGAATTGATGACCTCGAGATATTGCGCCTCGGTGGTGTCGAGATCGTTCGAGGTCATGAGCTGCAACACCTCGCCCTCGGCGATCACCGCCGAAGCGCGCGACAGGATGTCCAGGACCTTGAGAGAACCGTCCTCGACCATGAGCTGGAAGGCGCGGCTGAACAGGAAATCGCCCACCAGCACCGAGGGCTTGTTGCCCCAGACCGCGTTGGCGGTGGCAAGCCCGCGGCGCAATCCGCTGGCGTCGACCACGTCGTCGTGCAGCAGCGTCGCGGTGTGGATGAACTCGACCGCCGCCGCCAGCGCCAGATGCCGCTCGCCGCGATAGCCGCACATCCGCGCCGAAGCCAGGGTCAGCATGGGGCGCAGCCGCTTGCCGCCGGCGGCGATGATGTGGCCGGCGAGCTGCGGAATGAGCGCCACCGGGCTTTGCATGCGCGCCAGCACGAGTTCGTTGACGCGCGCCAGATCGGCCGCGACCAAGCCGGTCAGCCGGTCGAGAGATGCCGGCTGCTTCGCCCGGCCTTCCCGGGCACTCGCTGAAAACGCCACCCTGACCTCCTTTGAGGCCCTGTTGATTTGGCTCGCTTGACGGGCGCGAGCCCCGAGGCGAGCATAGAACGCTTGGCCCGAGGGTCAAGCCCAACCCGGAAGCCAGCATACCACTTCCCCGTGAGGCCGATGAAGGAACTGCTGCGCACCAACGACACGGTACGGCTGTCCTGGCTGCAGGCGTTGTTGGGCGCGGCCGGGATCGAGGCCGTGGTGTTCGACCGCCACACCAGCATCATCGAAGGCTCGATCGGCGCTATCCCGCGCCGCCTGATGGTGCCGGACGAGGAATTGGCGCGCGCCCGCGATCTCCTGGCGGCGGCGGACAAACAGCCATGAGCGCGCCCATCCCGGGCCCGCCTCAGGATTGGAGCGAGGACGCGCTGTTGGGCGGGCGGTTGCGTCTGCGCCAGCCGGCCCAGGGCTATCGCGTCGCCATCGATCCGGTGCTGCTGGCGGCGGCGGTGCCGGCGATACCAACCGACAATGTTCTCGACATCGGCTGCGGCGTGGGCGCGGCGGCGCTTTGCCTGGCGGCGCGCGTGCCCGAATGCCGCATCACCGGCATCGAGGCGCAACGCGAGCTGGTCCGGCTGGCGGTCGAGAACATCGCCTTGAACAGTTTCGAAACCCGGGTGCGGGCCATGGGCGGCGACATCCTGCGCCCGCCGCCGCGGCTCGAACCCGGCAGCTTCACCCAGGTGATGGCCAACCCGCCTTATCTGGAAGAGGGAGCGGGGACGCCGTCGCCCCATGCGGGCAAGGCGCAAGCGCAGATCGAGGGCGTGGCCAATCTCGCCTATTGGGTGCGCTTCGCGCTGTCGATGACCCGGCCGCGCGGTGGCATCACCTTCATCCACCGCGCCGACCGGCTCGACGCGCTGCTGGCGCAGCTTACGGGGCGCACCGGCGCCATCACCGTTTTGCCGCTATGGCCGACATTCGGCACGCCGGCCAAGCGCGTCATCGTCCATGCGCGCAAGGACATCGCCAGCCCGACGCGGCTGCTGCCCGGATTGGTGCTGCACGGGGTCGATGGGCACTATACCAAACCCGCCGAGGCGATTTTGCGCCACGGCGAGCGGCTCGATCTTCAGCTTTAGATTACCCTTCGTCACCTCCGAGAGCTGATAGCTGACAGCTCTCGTCAATCACCCGCCC
>Ga0181526_10002176_pt1 | contig 17336 bp, 8 predicted proteins | sample PEATcosm2014_Bin_35_FD_119750 | JGI IMG/M metagenome (GOLD analysis project Ga0181526, IMG submission 119750) | Peatland microbial communities from MTU Mesocosm Facility, Houghton, MI, USA - PEATcosm2014_Bin06_30_metaG | ecosystem: Environmental > Terrestrial > Soil > Wetlands > Peat | place...
ACGCACCCAGTTCGGCCTATCGCGACAAGTTCTCGGGCAAATATGAGTACCGCCTCATCACCGGCGGCGTTGGTCACAACCTGCCGCAGGAAGCTCCGCAAGCCTTCGTTCAGGCAGTCGTCGACGTCAGCGGCTTTTGATCGGAAGCAGCGCTCCTCAAGTGATTGGGCAACCTCACCCCAGGTGCCTGAGACACAAGGATCTTTTCTGACAACCGTTCTGTCCACGACCGGGTTTCCAGAAGCGGTGAAGCCAGACGACCATCGGGACGTTGGCTGCGCTTTCAGATTTGGCGAGGAACTTCGCCAAATTACACGGCGAAAAGAGGCGTCTACTTGCCAACCTTGCCGAATTCTCCAGACACTGGCTCCAGATCGAGGGTGCGCAAGTTCGCAGCATCTCCATTTCCTTAAGTCAAGGATCTGTCATTCGGTAGCCTCAAGAACCTAATTCAAATTGTCTTTGTGCCCAGATTGTGCCTGAAGATGTCGGTTGTGGCGATTTGAGCGATTCTGTCGATTGTCGAATCAATAACTTACGCGTTTCGAACACCGGTTAAGGTTCGACCCCCCCTCCCGGCACCAAAGCCAATATCGCACTCAAGTCAGACTGGCCTTGCAACGCTGCGCAAGATGAATTCAGTGGTGTGTCGACTGAGGCAGATCATCGGAGGATCGATGTGAGGGCGATCTTCCCATCTGCAGTTGGCGTCATGTCCATGACTTGCCTCCACGCTCTTTAGACCGACATTTACTCACTCCGTATTTCGGCGCTCGCTAGGCGAAGCTACAACTGATTTAATCAAACCATCAACGCGCCGCTCCCAAACCCTCCGGAGATTACGCAATGAAGAGGAATCCGGGTATCGATCGAACCATCGTTTTCGCTGCGGCGATGATGGCAGCGCTCATGCTCCCCGGGCGCGCTCAGGACTCGCACTTCGCCCCTTATATGTCGGCCGACCAGCTTCTCAAGTCGCCACCGTGTCTGACTCTCCGCGGCGCCTGGGAAGGGACGAGCCTGCCCTGCACGGCATTTGCTCATCGCGAGTGGTTGGCGGATCTCACGCACTGGCGCGCCGAGCGGCGCATCCGCATCGGCTATGATGACGCGCGTTACACCCAGCCCGCGCTGGAATGGACCCAATCGAGCTTCATTCAGCCGCAGATGATGGTCCATGATCGGTACCTCTACGATCCGGTGCAAGGCAAATACACGGTTGACCGCTATCTGGATGACCTCGAGACGCGCTATGGGGGAATTGACAGCGTCTTGATCTGGGCAACCTATCCGAACATGGGCATTGACAATCGTAATCAGCAGGACATGGTCCGTTCGTTGCCCGGCGGAGTCGAAGGCGTCCGCCAGATGGTTGCGGACTTTCATCGCCGTGATGTACGAGTCCTCTTTCCCATGATGATGTGGGACGAGGGAACGCGCGACCCCGGAAAGACGTGGCCCGATGCTGTCGCAGAGCTCATGAAAGAGATCGATGCCGACGGTATGAACGGCGATACCCAGGACGGTGTGCCGCTGGCTTTCTCTCTTGCTGCGGAGAAGATCGGTCACCCCCTCGCATTCGAACCGGAAGTCGGGCTGGCAGACGAAGCGCTGTCGTGGGATGTAATGTCGTGGGGCTATTACTCCGGGTTTCCCTTTGTTCCCCAGGTTGACCGCTTCCGCTGGCTCGAGCCTCGTCACATGGTCAACGTCTGCGATCGATGGAACCGAAGCAAATTCGACAACCTTCAGTTCGCATTCTTCAACGGCGAAGGATGGGAGAGTTGGGAGAACATCTGGGGTATCTGGAACGGGATAACACTGCGGGATAGCGAGGCCACGCGCCGTGTGGCAACCATCGAACGCGCTTTTGCTCCCTTTCTTACCAGCCAGGATTGGGAACCCTTCTATCCCACGCAGAGGTACGGCGTTTTTGCGAGCAGATGGCCCAGGAAAGAGGAAACTCTTTGGACCGTCGTGAACCGCAACGAGTACGACGTTGACGGACGCCAGATGACCGTCCCCTACACTCCTGGATTGCGTTACTTCGATGTTTACCACGGCATTGAACTCACGCCGGAGAAGGATGGCGATTCCGCTGTGTTGTCTCTTCCGATGGAGGCTCATGGGTATGGCGCGATCTTTGCGACTCCGACAGAACCGTCGGCGACAACGAAAGATCTGCTCACCGAGATGCGCACGATGACAGCGAGACCGCTTTCGAGTTACTCCAGCGAGTGGAACAAGGCCAATCAGGCCCTCGTCGCAATCCCTTCCACTCCGCCCGCGCACGCTGCGCCCGAGAGAATGATCCGCATCGAAGGTGCTAACTATCTCTTCGTTGTTCAGGGAATTGAGATCGAGGGCAGCAACGACATTGGTGTCGATGTGCAATACCCGTGGGAAGACAGCCCGCGCCGCTTTCACGAACACAGAACCGAGATCAAGCCTTTCTATATCGACAAGTTCCCTGTGACTAAGGCTGCATTCAAAACGTTCCTCGATTCCACTCACTATCACCCGCAGGACGATCTCAACTTCCTGAAAGATTGGAAGGATGGCGTCTATCCAGAGGGGTCCGCCAACAAGCCTGTCACCTGGGTTTCCATCGAGGACGCGCGCGCCTACGCACGGTGGGCGGGCAAGCGGCTGCCGCACGAATGGGAATGGCAATACGCCGCACAAGGAAACGACGGTCGGCGCTATCCGTGGGGCGATTGCGACTGGACCGCAGCTGTACCTGCAGCCGGATCGGTTGTATGTGACGGAGTGGCGCCGCTGCCAGACAAGGGACGCCTCATGCTCGCTGCCGCCGATGTGGACGCGCACCCCAAAGGCGCGAGTCCCTTCGGGGTCATGGATATGGTGGGGAACGTCTGGCAGTGGACCGACGAGTTCGTCGACGAACACACCCGCGCTGCCATCGTGCGCGGAGGAAGCCACTACCAGCCTCAAGGCTCGATCTGGTACTTCCCACAGGCCTACAGGAACAGCGAACACGGCAAGCTGCTCCTGATGGCGCCGAGCTATGATCGTTCCGGTGCGATCGGCTTTCGCTGTGTTAAGGATGCCGAATAGACGCCAGCCATTGCGTAAGCCGAAAGATCAAACCGCTCGATCATTCGTGACGAATGCCGTTTCCCTCGCTACGGGGAACAGCCTACACTGCTTCCTTCTCCGCCGCGGATACGGCGATCTCCACCGTCTGTGTTCCGAGCCGTGGGTGCTTTGCCGTGAGCCGCACCTTGCCTGCCTCCTCGCCGGCACGAACCCACACCGCGCCCGTTCCTCCAATCAGCGCGAACGGATTGTCTCCGATCAGCCGTCCCGGCCCTTCCAGCGTGAATGAAATCGGATCGTTGGCATACGTCCGCACCTCTCCGGACTCATCCATCACCCGCATCACCACGCGCGTCGTGTCGGCGCCATCGGCCAGCAGTTCCACATCGTCGGGTGCCAGCGCAAACTTCGCATCGACCCCTTTGCCCGAGAGCGTCTTCGAGATCACCTGTTTGCCCGCGATGAATCCGTCTGCGCGCAAATCGCCCCACCCCGCGCCCAGCTTCTTCAGATCCAAAGTGCTCAGGTCCAGCACGAACGGCGCATACTTCAGATGCTCGAATTCCTTGCGGTCCGGATCGAGTTCGGTCAGAAGCACCCACGGATTCGTCTCAATGCAATCCGCGCGCCCGTAAATCTGAAGATGATCGCAGTTCGAGCAAAAGACCGCCTTCGTGAATCCCACCGACTCGTCGCCGCGCGCCCAGTGGAAAGCCGGCTCCAGCACAACCTCCTCGCTCGGATCGCACTGCGATTTGTAGAAGCCGGCCGCAGGCTTCGGCTCGCGAAAGATGTCGGTTACGCCGTGATAGCAGATACGGTCGCCCGACCCGAAGTTCGCATGTGTGTTGTAGTCGAAGGCGCACCAGCCGATCCCACCAGCGTACAGCGGGTCAGAGGCCAGCTGATTGTGGATGCGCGCGTGGCGCAACGTGTGCTCGCGCTGCCGCTCGTCGTCGTCGGTCGTTTTGGTAGGAAAGGTGTGCCCGACGAACTCTGTGTTGAGATAGCGCGGATGACACGGCGGTTTCAGCGGAAAGCCGAAATCGTTCATCGTGAACACATCCTCCAGAAACTCTGACTCCTGGAAGTAGCGGATCCCGCCCGTCTGTCTCGAATCGTCCAACGCATGAGCAAATGCATTGGTGCGCGTGTAGAAATCGTGATCGTCCAGCGACTCGTTGATGCGAACGCCCCACAAAACGATGGAAGGATGGTTCCAGTCACGGCGAATCATGCGCCCGACATTGTCCATCGCCACCACCTTCCATTTCTCATCGCCGATGTGCTGCCAGCCGGGAATCTCCTCCAGCACCAGCAGGCCAATCTCGTCGCACCGATCCAGAAAATGCCGCGACTGCGGATAGTGCGATGTACGCACAATATTGCAGTGCAGATTCTTGCGCAGAATGTCGGCGTCCTTGCGTTGCGCGCGACCGGCCATCGCCTGTCCAACAAACGGAAATGTCTGGTGCCGGTCGAGCCCGCGCAGCTTGATGATCTTGCCGTTCAGCGAGAACCCGTGGTCGGTGAAAGATGCCTCGCGGAATCCGATCCGGCGCATGTCCTCGTCGATTACGCGATCCGCTTGCAGCAACCGTGCTTGCACCGTGTAGAGATGGGGCTGGTTGAGGCTCCACAGCTTCACGCCTCCAAGCTGCGTAAGCGACACCAGGTGCCGAGCCGGATCCTTCATGGTCTCCGTGCTCGAATAGGCCGCCGCGCCCGTATTTGGATCGAGCGTGTCCGACGCCTTTCCCGCAACCGTGCCGGCGGTGTCGATCGCACGGCGTGCCTTGGCGATGGTCTGATCACCATCGCGCAGCTCGACTTCCACCGCCAGGCCTTTCTTCTGCGCTGTATCGCCCGCCACAAAGCAGCTCACCTCGAGCGATGGACTGTTGCCGAGCACGTCTTTGCACTGGGCAAAGACGTTGTCGAGATAGACGCTGGGGACCACGCGCAGCGACACCTCGCGATAAAGCCCGCCAAACGTCATGTAGTCAATCTCGTAGCCAAACGGCGGGATATCTGCGCGCTCAGTCGAGTCCAGCTGAAGCAGTAAAACGTTTTCACCGTCGCGATGCAGATGCGGCGTCAGCTCAAACGAAAATGGTGTGTACCCGCCCTTGTACTCACCCAGGCGAACGCCGTTGATCCAGACGGTCGACGCTGTCATCGCGCCTTCGAAATCGACGAAGACGCGTTTTCCTTCCGTGCCTTCCGGCAGCTTGAATCGCCGTCTGTAGGTCGAGATAAACTCGTAGGCCTTATCGTCGAAGTTGTGCCACGGCAACTCCACGTTCGTGTGGGGAATCACTACCCGCTCGAAACCCGCGTCGTCAAAACTCAGCAGCTCCGCGCCCTCAACCTTTGCCGGATGATAGCGCCAGTTGCGGTTCATCGGGAGAAACACTCTTCCCGCGGCAATCTGGTCTTCCCCCAGCAGCTGGGAATCCGGTAATGTCGCGGTAGCCAAGGCCGCAGCTCCTGCAGTTTTCAAAAAATCACGCCGCTTCATCGAGTTCTTCTCTCCAATTCTTTTTTGGGATCTATGCGACCCACTTGTTCAACGCTTCCTGCAAACGATCCAGAGAAACAGCGCCGTTCTCCGCCTGCAATTCGAACTCACTGGGAGCAATCACGTATACCTGCGCTATGCTCTCCGCCAGACAGAGGCAAACTGTCGAGCTTTGGTACTCGACATACCGAGCCGCAGAGAGCCACACATACCAGGCCAGCATCTCCGCGTCCTTTGCGCTCCCCGGCAAATCGTCAATCGAAGGCGCCGGGTTCACTTCGTCAGGGTTATCAAATACCGCGACGCCGGTAAACGCCTTGGGCTTGGCCCGTACTCCAAAGCGTGCTGCCAACACCCGCGGACGTGCCCGGCGAAACGCCTCAGAGGCGCCCCACTGCACAAACGAGTTGCTGAAGATCACCGCCCCGTTGCCGGACAAATACAACGCTCGCACAAACTCTCGCGTGGCTGCGTCTTCTGCAATCTCCGCCGGGCACCACGGCGTTACGTCGATCTTCCGCAGATGGTCGAAAACTGCGTCTGCGTCGGAAAGATCCTTGCGCATTGAGTTCATGGCGTGCGAAAAGTTCTCGCGAAACGCGTTCAGCCGCGGATAGCTCAGAAGAACGTTGGCTGCAGGTTGTGACGGCACCATCGAATCCGCCAGGTCGCTGCCCGCATCGAGTACCCACACATATCCGGGCGCGGCCTCGGCCGGGCCAGCCGGCGACTGCAGAACTCCGGGGTGGTTCTCCGCACCGTTGACGAGAAGCTCGATTGCCCCACGCAGGCTTTCCTGCGACGAAACATCGAGATCGACCGCCTTACCAATCCCCTGCCATCGCCGCCAGGTCGTCTCGCGCTGCAGCGGCAGCGCCGCTGGAAGATCAAGCAGGATCAACCGATGGCCCTCCCGATGCGCCGTGCTCAGAGCATCGCGATCCGCCGCGTCGAAGACTCCCTGTACAGCTTGGCGCCACTGTTGGAAATACGGCGACCGTGCCAGCTCCGACGAGTTCTGAATTGTCTGCTCGCTGGTTGACAGGTGCCAGCGCTTCACACCCATCTTCTCCTCGATCCGCGCTATGTCTCGGAACAGTGCGGCCGACTCAGCGGGACTGAGCCGGTGGACATAGAGCAAAAGCCGCTGAACCGACTGCTTCTCATTGCCAAACAGAAACTCCCATTGACGCAGCTGTTGGTTCACAAAAGGCAGAAAGGTCAACGGCAGTCTCTGCAGCACACCTGCATCCAGCGCCTCGCGAAGATCCAGCGGTAGAACCCCTGCGTCGTTCATGCCTTCCTTCTTACGTCCTTATGCCTGCAGCTCGCCGAGCTGGGTCCCCTGCATCTCCAGCGGCTTGCACCCGAGCAGCGTGGTCAGCGTCGGGCACACATCGACGTGACGAATTGGTCGCTCAATGACCTGCGGTGAGGACACAGCCGATCCCAAAGCCATCATCCATGTATCCCGCGTCGAGTCGTCGTTGGCCCGATGGTTAAAAAAGCCATTCGTCGACGAGCCATCTGGGTCCCGTCCGAACTCCGGCAAGATGCACATCGTCGTTCGTCCCTTGTACTCGGGATTAGTTTCTACCTCCTGCCATAGTTGATGCGCGAGGCGATCCGCCGTCTGGATGCCGGCAACATGCAGGGAATACGAGCCGAAGTGCGCTGCTTCCACATCTGAGAAGACCGTCACCAGGACCTTGGGTGCAAACTTACGCATGATCTCGCGCGTAACAAAGAATGTAAGCTCGTCGCCCGAAGTTGGGCCGCCGCTGCGCACAAAGTTGGCAATCGCCTCGCGAATGCTTGCTTGCGCATCCGCGTCCAGATGCTCGGCTGCATCGAAAACGTTCCAGCCCAATCCCTCGTAGTTGCTGCCTTCCAGAGCTCGCTCGAGCTCGGCCTCCACCTTGCTGCGGTCCGCCAGGTTCCCCGTCCTCCCGGCGCGCAGCGCATCCTCGATAGCCTGCAGCATTAGCTGCTTGGGAAAGACCACGTTGGCTCCATACGCTGGGCCGAAACTCGCATCCGAACTCGCTCCAATCAGGCTGGTGAGCGCCTTGTTGCTCGCAACAACCCACGTGTCTCTGCGATCGACATGCAGGCTCTTGCGGAACTGCTCGAAGAGGGTCGGTGTCGTCGGTGCAAGCTTGCCCCAGTCATCGACGCGCTGCCAGTTGCCCGTCAAAATGCTCGAAATCGCGTTGAAGTGCGCCGTCACGCCTTCGTTGCGGGCGTGGGCATAGAACAGCGACTTTGGAAACAGCTGAACAAGATGGGGGATGTTCTCGAGACCTTCGCGCGCAAACGTCTCTGCGCGTCGCACGCCCCCGACGATGACCAGCACAACCTTCTGCCCTGCATCTGCGCGCTTGCCGGTTTCCCCAGCCGCCGCTCCCAACTGGGGAAGCAACAGATTCGCGATCATCAATCCGGCCCCGCGAAGAAATGCGCGCTTGGTAGAATCGATGGCCCCATCCTCATCGCCCACGCCCATGTAATCGACGGCGGTGCCGATCAGATCACTTATCTCCATCTCGAACCCATCCTCAAGAAAGCTCCCTGAGAGTCGCGCGACCCGGGCGCAAAGCGGGAGTTTCGAGCACATGATAGGCGCGCAAAAGGCTTCCTCTCGGTGACCGCGCCCACACTGCTCAACCCAACGTCAGCGCGAGCAGGTGGCTCAAATCGACCTCGGAACTCGACGACGTCCCCCGCGGCAACGTCGGACCAATCGCCAGCGCTTCGCTCTGGCCCTCAAACCAGACGAGAAAAGCGGACCGGTCATAACCTGCCAGCCGTTGCTGATTGATCCAGTGGTAGTAAGCCGCCATGTCCGCGTCCACCAGTGACCCGACTGGATCTACCTCGACACCGGAGCGCGTGTCGGAGAGAAGTTCGTTCATCGGTCGCTGCCGTTGCCGTGGCGCAAACCGTACCATCAGCGTCAACGGTTCAGCTCGCCGCAGAGCCTCGCGCGCCGTCCACTGCGCAAAGCTGGTACTGAAGATTTGAGTACCAGATCCTTCAGTCAAAACCTTCAGTTGGAAACGGCTCAGTACCTGATCGGCCGCGTCCTTCATGCCCAGATCGGACGGCGTCAGCCGCGCCAGATGTGTACGTAGCTCCTCGGGCCCCATGCCCGGCTGCTGAATCTGCGCCTGCATATTCTTCAGCAGGGCTTCGCGTACCCGCTCCATCGCTCCGTACGAGACGCAAGTGAGGGCGGCACTGTGCTCCGCCTCCTTCCCGCCGTCTACATACCAATGGCGGTAGGGCTGCGGGTACTTCTGCGCGCGAGCGGCTATGGCAGCCAACAGCATCTCCAGTCCGTTCTCTGGCTTCACTTGATTGAAGTGCGTCCCACGCTTGCGTAAATTCATGAACAGTGCCCTGTCGTAGGTCGTCACTCCCTGGCCAATCACAGCAATGCCCAACCTCGGCATCGGCAGGGGCTCAGGCACAACGCTCGACTGGATGCGTACACCATACGCAGATGCTGTGTGACGGTAGGCGTCGAGTTGATGCGTGCTCCACAAATAGGCCGAGAGCTGTTCAGTGAACTGTGCCGGCAGATTGACCCAATCGAAGCGCTCCAACTGCGGCGATAGCGAGAACTCATTGAAGCTCTGAAACCATTCCCGCCTCTGCTCCGGCGAAAGCTCGCTCAGCGTCTTCAGCTCCCTCTCAATCGCTCCGCGTTCCACTGGGAACTTGAAATCGTATTCGATCGCTTCGCGCAGTAAGCCCGGAACAAAGCTCAAGGGAAGCTCCCGCAAGGCGTCGAGATGATCGGCAACCAACTGGCGAGCCTCCGGCGGGTAGCCGGAGAATTGTTCGGATTTGAGGTCGCGCGGCTGCATCGCAGTTACAGAAACTCCTTCACCGGCTTGCCCTGAGATTGCGCGGCCGTAAAGCCGAGCATCGCTCCGAGGCTCGGCACAAGATCGATCGACTGCATCGGCTCGTCGTAGACCACGCCCTGCCGTACGCCCGCGCCCAAAGCCATCATCCACGTCGTTCGGCTCGCGGCGTCGCCGGTGCGGTGGTGTTGGAATCCATTCCCGCCTGCGTCGTAGTCGGAATCGCGACCGAAGTCCGGCAAAATGAACATCGTCGTATTTCCCGCGTAGTCCGGCTCGTTCTGCACGGTATTCCAGAGCTCTGCGCAGAGCCGGTCGGTCCGCCGGATTCCATCTATATAGAGCGAGTAAGCGCCCGAATGCGCCACGTCAATATCGTGCATCGTGATCCACAGCAGGCTAGGCGACTCCTGCTGCATTAGGCGCTTGGCGATATAGACCGAAAGCTCGTCGGGACTCGAAAGCGTGCGCGCGTGCGCCACAAAGTCCTCGACCGACAGCCGGAGAATCATTTCAAGCTGCTGGATCTCGAACTCATTTCCCGCCAGCTGCGGCGTGTACATCGGATTCTCGTAGTTGTCCCGCAGCAGATGATCCAAATCGTTCAACGCTCCCGGCTTGGTCGCACTCAACAAATGCTTGGGCAAGATCACCGCTGCGCCCGTGCCCGGCCCATAAAAGCGCGAATTGCTCTCTCCGATCCGATTGAACCCGTTGCTCGGCGCGACTACCCATGCGTCCGAAGCAGGCCGACGCAGATCTTTGCGGAAGTACTCGAAGACCGTCGGATGGTCCGGAGGCACCGCCGAAAAGTTATTCAGTGTCTCATACACGCCGGTAGTCAGGCTGGCCGTTGCAACATAGTGTCCCAGAATCCCCTGGTTCGTCACATGGGTAAAGAAGCTCGACTGCGGCGCCAGCTCACTGATCAGATGTGGAATGTTCTCCTGGCCTTCGGGGGCGAACGTCTCCTGGTCGCGCGCTCCGCCACCAAACGTGATTACGATGACTTTGCGCCTCTTCCTTGCCGATTCGGCACGCACAAATGGGCTCGCACTCACCAGGGCAGTGCCCAGCGCCATCCCCAACGCTCCGCGCAGAAAGTCGCGGCGGCTCCGACTCAGCCCCGACGCAATCTCGCGGGCCGAGAATGCACCTTCGGAAAGTACCCCGTTCTTGAACGCCTGCATCATCGACTCAACTCAATCCCACAATTTCGTGCCTTATTGCCTCGCCGCCCCATTGCCCTTCTCGGAATACACAAACTGCTGCACCTCGGCGCGCTCCCTGTCCACTTCGGCAAGGTGTTCTGCACGCAGTTTCTGATAGATAGCGAACTCCTGCTGCGCTTCGTCTTTCTTGCCCACGTGCACGTAATCTGTTCCTAGCCGGTAGTGCGCATCCGAAAGATTCGGATTTAGGGCAAGGGCGCGCGCATACTCCGGAATCGCCTTCTCGTATTCATGCTGTCCCGAATACAAATCGCCGAGTTGCACGTGCGGCTCGGGAATCGCCCCATCCAGTGCGATCGATTTCTGCAGCAGCGACTCCACAGCCTGCAAGTCGTGCGTCGACCCCTCGGCACGATTCCCCTTCCACAGGCAGATTGCCAGGTAGTATTCGGCTCGAGCATCGCTCGGCCGAAGCTCGGCAAAGCGCCGAAACGCCTGTATTACCTCATCCGCCTGCTTTGGAGAACTATCATAGGCCTTCGACAAGAACACGTAGGCGCGCGCATCACTCGGGTTCAGATCTGCGGCCTTCAATAGCGCCTGCACCGCGTCGTCGTACTTTCCGCGCGAGTACAACGCCAATCCGTAGCCAATGAACAGCCGCGGCGATTTCGGATATTTTGCTGTCGCCTCTTGAAAAATCGCGATCGCCGGTTCGTAGGTCCGGTGGAGAAGCATCTCGCTTCCCCAATCGAACAGATTGTCCTCGCTCGGATCGAGATGAGCTGCCGTCTCGTACTCGTTCGCAGCGTCGACAAACTTCCCTCCCTTCTCGTCAATCTCAGCGAGCAGATTGTGTACTTCGCCAGTGTTCTGCTTTTGCGCAATTGCCGTCGCCGTCCGCCGTGCTTCCTCCAGTTGTCCAAGCTGGAAGTCGGCCATCGCCAGATCGTATCCGTTGTCGTACGAATCAGGACGAGCCTCCTGCGCGGTCAGCAAAAACGGCCGCGCTTCAGCCACCTTGCCAGTCCCGACCAGAAACTCGGCAAGGTTGTGGTTGGCATCGTAGTCGCGGGGCTCAAGCTGCTGCGCTTTGCGAAATTGCTCGCCCGCCAGCGATGCCTTGCCAGAGTGCAGAAGAATGGTCCCGAAGTTGATTCTCGTTGTGGCAGAGCTGGGGTTCAATTGGACGGCGAGCTTGAGCTCGGGTTCGGCTTTGGCGTTCTCCGCGAGCGATGCGTAGACCATGCCCAGCAACTCGTGCACCTCGTAGCTGCGGGTGGCGTAGGGAAGGACGCGTTCCAGTTCATCGGCTGCGTGCGCGTAGCGGCCCGCATCGTAGTCAGCAGCTGCTGTCTGGTAGATCCGATCCAGATCTTGTGCGGTGGGTTCCTCGGCAGGCAGAAGAGAGGCAAAAAACCCAAGCAGAAGGAGGGGGGTCATCCATTGCCGAGGTCTCTTGCTCACCTACCGCCTCCTCGATTGCGGCCTTTGTACAGTGTCCGCACAGAAGAACACCCCGGAAGACCGCCTTCTTGCGACGGCCTTCCGGGGTGCAAGCAGTTTAACTCAGTAGTAGACCTTCATGGCAAATTGGATTTGCCGTGGATCGAATGGAGCATCACGGGTCGACCCGATCGCTCCAAAGGTCGAACTCGTGTAGTCGCCCGAGCCGCCAACCGAGTTCACTCCGTTGCCTCCGAAGTTTGGTGCGTTGAAGTTCGGATGGTTCAGGATGTTGAAGAACTCCGACCGGAACTGTAGCGAGAACCGCTCGTTGATCTGGAAGTTCTTGAACAGCGAGAAGTCGAATCGGTGGAAGCCCGGTCCGGAGACCTGGCCCGGCGTGCTGCCCAGAGCCGCTGCGCCATTCAAGGCCACGCAGTTCTGTACCGAACCGGCGATTGGAGTGAGCCCGGCGCCCAGCTGGCAGCCCTGAGAAAATGCCGCCGGGTTTCCAATCCAGAACGGCCCGTGGTACCCGCCCTGGGTCGTGACCTTCACCCCAAGTTTCGGAGACGCACCCGGCAGGAGAATGTCGTTGCACTGCCCCGCTCCGGAGGTGGTTGATGAGTGGCACGTGAAGTTGATGGGTTGGCCGCCCTGCAGCGTGACGATCCAGTTAGTCGCCCACCCACCCAGGATCGCGTTGGCCACGCCACCCTGGTTCATGTACATCTTGCCTTTGCCGAACGGCAGTTCATATCCGCCGCTGAAGTGGATCACGTTCCGGAGGTCGAAGTCGGCGCGCGCGTAGTCGAAATGTGGCCCAAGTCCTGGAACATTGTATGCGCGAAGACCGCCCGTGCTGCCTCCGTTCAACAGATCGCCCGCGTCAGACAAGGCCTTTGCCCAAGTGTAGGTCAGCAACCAGGTGATGCCATTGGAATACTGCTGTTCCAGCTTGGTTTGCAGGCCGTGATACGAGCTCACGCCATAGGTCGCCTGGTAACTGCCGCCGCCGAAGTCGACAAACGGAACACAGCTGTTCTCAGCAAAGGTCGCGTAGGGGCAACCCTTCCCAGTGCTGACACCGGCAGGCAGGATCTGCGTCACGTTCTGATAGCCGACGCCTCCCTGCAGATTCGCGCCATGGGTGTACACATACGACGCCGTTGCCGAGAGCGTATGCGTGACCGAATACTGCAGCGTCCCGTTCGCACTATACGTCTTCGGAGTTCCATAGTCGAACTGCAGGCCTTGCAGACCGAGGCCCAAAGCATTCACTGCAGTGGGTGTAAGCGGGATGCAAGAGAAGCCGGATTCGAGCGATGCCGTCCCACCCGGACCCGCCGTCGTGCAACCCGCGAACGGTGTGTTGTAGCTGGCCGGAGCTACTTGGGAGTCGATGCTGCGTCCAGCCGGGTTGGCATGAATGCCGTAGTTGAGGTTGAACACAAACGGATAGTTCTCGCCGATGTTCGGGCCGTAACCCTGGTTCTCGAACGAGTTGTAGAACAGGCCGAACCCGCCACGGGCGACTAACTTGTGGCTGATCTCATATGCGGCGCCGATACGCGGAGCAAAGTTGGTCGTCTGCGTCTTGAGAAGCCCCTGACCGTAGCGATCGGTTTCGTCCAGCGTGATCCCGTCTTGCGCGAGTAGATCGACGAAGCCGGCGCACCCCACCCCCGAACACGTCGAGGTCGTCGAGAGTGCTCGATTATCCTTTCCGCTTGCCGGAACAATGAACGTCGGCGCACCTATGCCCTTCGCCGGTACAGGATCCGGGACGAAGTTCGCCTGGCCACCGTTTTGCTCGTTGATCGGGCCAAACAAATCCCAACGCAGGCCAAGGTTGAGGGTCAGCTTCGGGTTGACTTTCCAGTCGTCCTGGAAGTACCCAGCAAAGTACATCTTCTCGTCGTAGGTTTTGTTGATGTTGGAGGCATACACGTTGTCAGCGCCGCCCGAATAGCTGAAGCCGTTCGGGTTCGCCTTGCCGGCGATGGTTGCCGGAGCCGCAACGGGCGGCAACAGCATCTGCGCCATGCCCCCGTTGGTGCCGCCCTGGTTCGGAATATCAGTGAAATTGCTTGTGTAGTCCCACGCGCCGCGCGACCACGCCGGCTGCAGGGTCGAGAACTTCACGTGCTGATACTCGAAACCCATCTTGAAGCTGTGCTTGCCGTAAATCCGCGTGAAGTCGTCGGTGACCTGGAGTGTGGCGCTGACCTCGTCCGAAGGCAGGAAGTTGTTGCTGCCCAGATTGGTCAGGTTGCTGATATAGAAGTTCGGCAAACCGCCGTTTTCCGCCACCTGCGGGATGTCCGCGATCCCATACTGTCCCGGGATGCCCATCTGGCTGCCGACTGGTCCGTAGCGCGTCGTGTGCAGATGCGCAAATCCGGCGCGCGCCTGGTTAATCGTGTTCGGGTTGAACACATAGGTGTAGGCCGCTACCATCTGCGCGGACTTCGCTGTCTGGAGGCCCTGCTGGAAGGCGCCGCCGTCCGCCACACCCGCAAAGGGACCCGGAATGAACTGCGGATCGTCCGCATAACTGAAACGCGCGAAAATCTGGTTTTTCTCGTTCGGGTTGAAGTCTTCGCGCGTGTCGAACGTGTTCGAGTGTTCGTACAGTCCGGGGCTATCCTGGTACGTGCCAATCCCCGCATTCGGAGCCGGATAGAGGCTCAAAAGCTTGGCTGCATCGGCATCGACGCGGTTCGCGGGAAGAATGTTCAAGTCAGAGCAATTCGAGGTATTGACGATCATGGTTCCGGGTCCGCAAACAGAGCTAAACGCATCGCGCACGTAAGCGTCCGCACCCGAAGTATTCGTTAGACCGGAAACCGGATCGACGGCCCCGTTTGCCACAAAGCGCGTGGTCCCCGGATCGAGGATTACGGCCCTCTGAAACGAACGTCCCAACGCATCGGTCCTAGCAGCGCCGGATTGCTGCGAAAGGATATCGGTGAGGTTCGTAAAGCCACTGCTGCGTTCCAGGTTTGTCGGAACCTGGCTGGTGGACGACGTGCCCTGCACGCGGCGCTTACCTTCGTAGTCGCCGAAGAAGAAGAACTTGTTCTTGATGATCGGGCCCCCGATCATCGCGCCGAACTGATTCAGGCGAAGTTCGCCCTTGGTCGGCGTCGTGGAGTTGTCTTCAAACCAGTCCGCCGCATCGAGCTTGTCGTTGCGGAAGAACTCCCACGCTGCTCCGTGAATGCTGTTTGTTCCAGACTTGATCGTCGCATTCATCACGGCGCCCGCCGCACGGCCCAGCTCTGCGCTGAAGTCAGCGGTCTGAACTTTGAACTCCTGAATCGCGTCCACCGGAGGCAGAATCACGAAGTTGGTTCCGTTCAGGAAGTCGACTGCGTTCGAGTTGTTGTCGATGCCGTCGAGCAGGTAGTTGTTCTGCGCAGGACGCAGTCCGTTGGCCGAGAACGCGCCCGATGCCGCGTTGCCGCGCGTATCAGCCTGGGGCGTCTGCATGCCGGCGCCGAGCTGCGCGAGGAACGTGAAGTTTCGGCCATTCAGTGGCAGAGAATTCACTTCCTGTTGGCCTATCACCTGGCCGACCGACGCTTCTTCCGTCTGCATCAACGGAGGCGCCGTACTGACTTGCACTGTTTCGGTCGCCGCGCCAAGCTTCAACTGGACGTTGATTTCAAGCCGTTGTGCAACGTTTACAGTCAAGTTCGTTTGCGTGGTTTTCGCGAACCCCTGCGCCGTCACCGTCAGGGAATAGTGGCCGATCCTGACCGGGTTGAATGAGTAGAAACCGCCGTTGTCTGATTTCGCCTCGAGAGTGATTCCCTGGTCGGTGTTGAGCAGGGTCAGCTTCGCGCCGGGCACAACTGCCCCGGTTGTATCCTGCACAGTCCCGGCAATCGCGCCTTCATCGACCTGGGCGAACGCATATTGCCGCTGGAGCAGGAGGAAACACAGACAGGTCAAAGTTGCGTAGCCAAGCACACTCCAGAACTTCGAGGTTTCACGCGCACGGCCCATACCAGATACCTCCACTTTCATCGTTACTTGCTTCGCTTTTTCCCTAAGTTGGGTGTCGAAGTCGCCTCTGTAGACCGCCAATGTAAACGGTTTCATTAGCGTGCGCCGAAGCGTAGTTGATTCGTAGTATTTTTGTCAATCGAAAGTTGGAGAGCCTGTTGAAGATCATGATGACCGTCCGCCGGAGCCGAGGCCAAAGAACACCCCCCTGAGGCCGAATTCTCCTTTGTTTATCGACGGATCGGGCCTTCTCGCGCCCATCCGCCCGGATCGCGCGCATTCTTCTTCATCACCCTAGAACCTGGGCGGGATTCAAGGCTTTGGTTCCCAATTCGATGAAATGGCCGCTTCGATGAGAGGGTTTTCCACAGGACAAAACAACCCTGATTTTGGCCCTGCGGCAGGGACGTGCCCCTCTTCAAGCTGAGTGCTATGATTCGGTAATCTTGCCTGCCCCGGATCCCCAAGATGACGCGACGTAACGCGAATCAATGCACGTTTCTCTCGCGACGAGCGTTGCTCAAAGGCCTCGGATGGGCTCCGATCCTCCTCCGGCCCGCCCCATTCTTTGGCTCTGCGGGGTTCTCCTCCACTAGCAGCTCCACGCTCGCCTTCTCCGACGTTCGCCTTGAGCCGCACTACCCGCTCGAATCTCCCCTCGCCGACATCTTTCGTCGGATCCCACCCGGCTCGGATGAATACGTCACCGAGAAATATGCCGTCGAGATCGAAGACCTCCTGCGTCGCTGGAGTCGCGATCTCAAAGAGTCCCCGCAGAATGCGCGCGACGTTGCCGGGTTCCTGAGCCCCTCACTACAGGCAGGTTCCCTCAGCCCCGCAAAACGCACCAAGGTCCGCTCTTCTTTCGGCGTCGACGTCGAGCGCAGAAGCTTCGACTCCGATCTCACGCTCGGGTGCGACGCGTTCGTCGACAGCGTGCGTGCAGTGCTCGGATCCGTTGATCGCATCCGCACCGCGGAGTTCGAGGTCTACCAGATCGATGAAATCCGCAGCATTCCCCTCTCGGTTCGCATCGAGGTCCGCTACGACCTGGTCCTCGAACGCGACGAAGCATGGACGGAAGAACGCGTCGGCTCCTGGCGTATGGAGTGGGTTCAGGAATCGGGGCAGACGTGGAAAGTCCAACGCTGGGAAGCCGCGAGCGGCGAAACCGCAGGTTCCCTCCGTGGCCCCGCATTCGTGGACATCACCGCACACGCATTCGGTGCCAACGAATCCTACATGAACCAA
>Ga0181526_10002177_pt1 | contig 17331 bp, 16 predicted proteins | sample PEATcosm2014_Bin_35_FD_119750 | JGI IMG/M metagenome (GOLD analysis project Ga0181526, IMG submission 119750) | Peatland microbial communities from MTU Mesocosm Facility, Houghton, MI, USA - PEATcosm2014_Bin06_30_metaG | ecosystem: Environmental > Terrestrial > Soil > Wetlands > Peat | place...
AGCCAATATCGGGCCGACCGAGGCAATCGTTTGCGAGCAGCCAAAGGGTCGTACCGGCCGCCAAGGAATGCGCCATCTTGCGGCTTGTTGGCAAAGCGCGCGCGTGGCATCCTCGCGTCCGTGAAACCCCTGCCCCGGCTGTTCACCGTCCTTGTCGCGGCCTTGCCCGGATCCGTGCCCCCCCTCCGGCTCGCCGCCGAGCCCATCCCGGAGAACCTCGTGCCCGCTGTGATCGTGAGCACCGCGAAGGAGCCCGTGGCGCCCGGAAAGTTCGCCGCGACATGGGAGTCCCTGCGGCAATACGAGACGCCCGACTGGTTCCGCGACGCCAAGTTCGGCATGTGGGCCCACTGGGGGCCCCAGTGCGAGCCGGAGGACGGCGACTGGTACGCGCGCAACATGTACTTCCAGGGCAGCCCCCAGAACGGCTACCACACGGAGCGCTACGGCCCGCCGTCGAGGATCGGCTTCAAGGACATCATCCACCGCTGGAAGGCCGAGAACTGGGACCCGGACAAGCTGATCGCCCTCTACAAGCGGGCCGGCGCTCAGTACTTCTTCGCCCTCGCCGACCACCACGACAACTTCGACCTCTGGGACAGCAAGTACCAGCCGTGGAACGCCGTCCGCGTGGGCCCGCAGAAGGACCTGATCGGCGGCTGGGCGAGGGCGGCCCGCGCCCAGGGCCTGCGCTTCGGGGTGAGCGTCCACGCCTCGCACGCGTGGACTTGGTACGAGCCGTCCCGGGGCTCGGACGCGACCGGCCCCCTGGCCGGGGTGCCCTACGACGGCAGGCTCACCAAGGCCGACGGAAAGGGGCAGTGGTGGGACGGGCTCGATCCCCAGGACCTCTACGCCCAGAACCACGAGCCGAGCTACAACAGCAGGGACCAGTCCGTGATGCACTACCTGTGGAACTGGGGCAACGGGGCCAGCCAGCCGGACCAGGCCTACTGCGACAAGTTCTACAACCGGGTCATGGACCTCATCAACAGCTACGACCCCGACCTCATCTACTTCGACGACGACGCCCTCCCCCTCTGGCCCGTGAGCGACGCGGGGCTCAAGATCGCCGCGCATTTCTACAACCACAGCATGCGGGAGCACGGCGGCAGGCAGGAGGGCGTCCTCTTCGGCAAGAGCCTGGACGAGGACGAGCGCCACACGATGACCTGGGACATCGAGCGCGGCCACAGCAGCCGGATCGAGCCGCAGCCGTGGCAGTCCGACACGTGCATCGGCGGCTGGCACTACAAGCGCTCGATCTACGAGCAGCACGGCTACAAGACCACGAGGACCGTCATCCAGGGCCTGGCGGACATCGTGAGCAAGAACGGCAACCTCCTTCTCAACATCCCCGTCCGGGGCGACGGGACCATCGACGACCAGGAGCTGGCGGTCGTCGAGGGCATCGCGGCCTGGATGGACGTGAACCGCGAGTGCATCTTCGGCACCCGCCCGTGGACGATCTGCGGCGAGGGCCCCGCCCTCGCGGCCTCGGCTCCCGTCAGGGACCAGGGGTTCAACGAGGGCCTGGGAAAGCCGTACACGGGCGAGGACGTCCGCTTCACGACCAAGGGCCCCACCCTCTACGCGATCCTGCTGGCCTGGCCCGACGGCGGAAGCGCGACAATCAGGTCCCTGGCGGCGGGCTCGCCAGAGCTCGCGGGCCGCAGGGTGACCGGCGTGGCCCTGCTGGGCGGGGCGGGCCCGGTCGCCTGGTCGCAGGATGGGCAGGGGCTCAGGGTCTCGATGCCGGCGGCGCCCGCCGGCGACAATCCGGTCGTCCTCAGGATCGACGGCGTTCTCTAGTGGCGTTCCGCGAGGACCTCCCTCGCGCGCGCCATGGCGCCGTCGAAATGGGCGCAGATGTTCTTCCGGCCGATCCTCTCGATGAATCCGGCCTTGGCCAGCATCTGGAGCGGCTGGCGGTGCGGTCCGCTCAGGATCAGGACGCCCCCCGACGCCTGGATCCGCTCGGTGATGCTCTCGAGGGCGTTGAGCGCCGTGGCGTCCATCGCGGGGACCAGCTGCATGCGCAGGATGAGAGCGCGCGGCATCTTCCCCATCCCCTCCATCGCGTCCTCCATCTTCTCTGCGGCCCCGAAGAAGAACGGGCCGAAGATGCGGTAGACGAGCACGCCGTCCGGGATCTCCTTGCCGTGCGCCACCTGCTCCGGGGTCTCGAGCTCGTCGCTGGCCGTGACGCGGGAGACCTCGGTCGTCTCGGCGATCCTGCGGATGAAGAGGACCGCGGCCAGGACCATCCCCACCTGCACGGCGACCGTCAGGTCGAATACGACCGTGAGCGCCATGGTCGCGACCAGAACGACGGCGTCGCTGCGCGGCATCTGCCCGAGCCGCACGAGCTCGTGCCACTCCCCCATGCGCAGGGCGACCATCACGAGGACGGCCGCTATCGCCGCCATGGGCACGAACTGCCCGTACCGCGAGAACGCCAGGACGATGGCGAGGAGCGTGAGCGAGTGGACCATGCCCGAGACCGGTGTCGTCCCGCCGCTCCTTATGTTCGCGGAGGTCCGGGCGATCGCCCCCGTCGCCGGCAGGCCGCAGAAGAACGGGCACACGATGTTCGCCAGCCCCTGGGCGATCAGCTCGGTGTTCGCGTTGTGCCGGTCGTTGATGAGGCCGTCCGCCACCACCGCGGAGAGCAGCGACTCGATGGAGCCGAGGATCGCTATCGTGCACGCGGGGGCGATCAGCCCGCGGATGCGCTCCATGGTGACCACGGGAACCGTGAACGGGGGGAAGGTTGACGGGATGGCGTTGGGGCCAAACCGCATACCCACCGTGGCCACGCCGTGGGCATGCGACCAGCCCAGCATCGCGATCCCGATGCTCGCGACCACCGTGGCGACGATGATGCCCGGCAGCCGGCTCCAACCGAACCTCGGCCAGACCCAGATCAGGAGCGCGCAGGCCAGGCCGGTCCCCGCCGCCAGCGGGTTGACGCCCGAAAGGTGGGCCCAGAACCAGGGAATCTTGTCCAGGAACTCGCGCGGCTGGGGCTTCCCCCCGGTGATGCCGAGGAAGTCCGGGACCTGGCTCAGGATGATGGAGACCGCGATGCCCGTCGTGAAACCGCTCGTGACCGGGTACGGGATGAACTTGATCACGGCGCCCATCCTTGCCAGGCCCATGACGACAAGCATGACCCCGGCCATGATGGTCGCCAGGAGCAGCCCGTCGTAGCCGTAGCGCTCGATGATCAGGAGGACGATCGGCATGAAGGCGGCCGTGGGGCCGGCGATCTGCACGCGGCTGCCGCCGAGGGCCGAGACTATGAACCCGGCGATGATCGCCGTGAAGAGGCCGACGGCGGGCGCCGGGAACGGGGTCGCGGCGCCGAAGGGGACGCTCGCCACGCCAAGCGCCAGGGCCAGCGGGAGCGCGATCAGCCCCACCGTCACCCCCCCCATAACGTCGCCCAGGAGCTTTTCTCGCGAGTAGCCGCCCTCCAGCACCTCGAGGCTGCGCGGCCGGAACAGCCCGGTAATATAGTCCCTCATGCGCGCATGGGCCCGAGGGCCCTGAAGTGCGCGGCGGCGACGGCCGCGCCGAGGAGGGCCCCGGACACGGCGTCAAGGGCGACGTGCTGGCGGATCGCAAGCGTCGAGTACACGATCCCGAGGCACCAGATCCAGTTCGCGGCCCGGGCGAGGACCCCGGCCCCCATCGCGCGAAGCAGCCTCCCCAGCCAGGCCGCGGAGAATACGGCGAAGGCCACATGGAGCGAGGGAAACGCGTTTCCCGACGCGTCCACCGCCTTCAGGGTCGCCAGTGACGGGTGCAGCGCGACGTCAAAGTCCGGCCTCGGCACCGCGGTCGGCCAGAGGATGAACGTCCCGAAGCCGACGATGCTCATTGCGACAGCGGCCCATGCGTACGAGGCGAGCTCCCGGCGGGACGTGAGGAGGGCGGGCGCAAGGGTGACATAGGGCCAGAGTGACGCATAGAGCACCACGGCCCGGGGCTCAAACCCGATCATTCGGTCGATGAAGATGCGGGGAACGGTCGTGACCGGCTGCCGCGCGTGGTTGAGCAGCCAGAAGTAGGCGGTGAAGAACGCCGCCATCGCCACCGTGATCCCGACAGTCTTCGCGAGCAGAAGGGTGCGCAGCCGGGTCGCAGCCAGGCGGAGCCAACCGACGCCCGGAGGGTGCACGACCGGAGAATCCATGCGGTCGCCGAAGATGGGGGCCGAGTCAGCCCACCGCAAGGGTCTCCCCGCCCCTTCGAAACTAATCGCTTGACGGGAACCTTTATGGCCGACACTACCTTTATTAAACAAGGTAGCGAGGCCGGCCCGCATAATGAGCGTCAACGAGAAATTCACATCCATCCGCAAGGGGCTCCTCGAGTTCCTGGTCCTGAAGGTCATCGCCGCGGACAAGGTCTACGCCGCGGACATCCTGAACCAGCTCAGCCGGACGGAATTCGCGACCCAGGAGGGGACGCTCTATCCCCTGCTGAGCAAGATGCGGCGCGAGGAGCTCGTCGACTACGAGTGGAAGGAGTCCGACGCCGGCCCCCCCAGGAAATACTACCAGCTGACGGCCAAGGGCCGCGAGCAGCTGAGGGAGACGGCGGAGTACTGGCAGAAGATAAACGCCACCCTGAGGAATCTCGGACAGCCATAAAACGAACGCTCCAGCGAAACCACCCCATGAACAAAGTAATCAGCATCAACCTGAATGGAAACGCCTACCAGCTCGAGGAGGGCGGATTCGAGGCCCTGCGCGCCTACCTGGACACCGCCGCCCGCCGGCTGGAGGGCAACCCCGACAAGGCGGAGATCATCGCCGACATCGAGCAGGCCATCGCCGGCAAGTTCCGGAGCCTCCTCGGCGCAAACAAGACGGTCGTCGTGGAGAAGGAGGTCGAGGACATCATCGCCGAGATGGGGCCCGTCGAGGACGCGTCGGGGGCGCCGGAAGCTCCGCCGCCCGGCGCGGCGGCGCAGGCTCCGGGCGCCGCGCCGGCCCCGGACGCCGGCGGGGGAGGCGGGGTCCCGAGGCGCCTCTTCAGGATCCACGAGGGGGCGAAGATAGGCGGCGTCTGCAACGGCCTCGCCGCGTACTTCAACATCGACGTCACCCTCGTGAGGATCGCCTTCGCGTTCCTCATATTCGCGTGGGGCTCGGGGCTCCTGCTGTACATCCTGATGTGGGTCATCCTGCCCTCGGCCAGCACGCCGGCGGAGATGGCGGCGGCGCACGGAGCCCCGTCGGCGACCGCCCAGGAATTCATCCGGCGCGCCCGCGAGGGGTACTACGAGGGGATGCGGACGTTCGGGGACAAGCAGGCCCACCGCGAGTGGAAGCGAAGGTTCAAGAGCGAGATGCGCGGCTGGAAGAGGGACTTCCACCGGGAGATGAATCAGCGCGCCCGCGCATGGTGGCCCGGCTGGGGCCCCTGGGCCCCGCATCCCGCGACGTCCGGGGCGTGGATCGCGGAGCCCGTGCTCACCATGCTCATCACGCTCGTCAACATCGTGGGGATGATCGCCCTCATCTCGCTCGTCGCCACCGGCGACATTCTCGGGATGGGATTCCTTCCCTGGTGGCCCTTCTGGGCCAGGATACTGACCCTGATCGGCATCATCTGCCTCCTGCGCTGCCCGCTGAAGGCCATACGCCGGTCCGTCTACGGCTGGGGCTACGGGTGGTGCGGGCCGTGGGGGGGCCTCTGGTGCATCCTGAAGTGGGTGCTCATCGTCTACATGGTCATCTGGATCTTCGGGGGCCACGGCGGCTTCCACGACTCCCTCTACCATCTGCCCCCCAGGCTGCACCACGCCGCCGACTCCGTGCGGCAATGGTGGAACCAGCAGTAGGCGCCCTCAGCGCCCGCGCTTCCACTCGGCCGTGATGACGGAGGTAACGCCGCCGCGGCCCTTCCAGTCGGTGACCACGGTCAGGCGGCGCGGGGCGAGAATCCTCCCCAGGTCGTCGCAGATCCTGTTTGTCACCGCCTCGAAGAAGATGCCCTCGTTGCGGAAGGCGTGGAAGTACAGCTTGAGCGACTTGAGCTCGACGCACTTCCTCCCGGCCACGTAGCGCACGGTTACCGTCCCGAAGTCCGGGTGCCCGGTCATCGGGCACAGCGAGGTGAACTCGTGGTGGGTGTGCTCGATCACGTAGTCGCGCCCGGGGGCGGGATTGGGGAAGGTCTTGAGTATCGTGGGGGCGGCCATGGCTCGGTGAATGCGGGCAAAACGATTCAGCCGGGGCCCGGCTTTTACGAGGCAAAACGGGGGCCGGGCCGCGGCGGGCGCCTCCCAGACGAAAACATTTGAACCCGGGGGCCGGCTGGACGCTCATTGCCGTCCCGGTAACCGAGATGACCCACGCCGCATTCATCCTGAGCCTGCTCGCGTGCGCGACGCTCCTCGCGCTCTTCGAGATCCAGGTCGAGGGCGCGGAGGGATGGGCCGCAAAGCTCCCGACGTGGAGGATGGACAACGCCTTCACGCGGATACTCATGTCCGGAAAGCCGCTGACCGGCTACCACGCCTACCTCTTCCTGCTCGTCCTGGCCATGGTCCACCTCCCTTTTGGGCTGGGGCTCAGCCCGTGGAGCCTGAGGGGGGAGGCCAGGGTTGTGGGCTTTACGCTCCTCCTCTGGGCCGTGGAGGACTTCCTCTGGTTCGTCCTCAACCCGGCCTGGGGCCTGGGCCGGTTCCGGCGCGACCAGATCTGGTGGCACGCGCCGAAGTGGTGGTGGTTCATGCCGCGCGACTACTGGATCTACTCCGTGGTCGGCGCCGCGCTCTACGCCTACAGCGTCGGCGGGTCCTGAGGCCCCGCCTGCGCTCAGGGGGAGTAGCCCTCCATCACCACGCGCACCACGTCCGGGTTGGCCCCGTAGCCCGTGTGCGCCGTGTCCGGGTTCTCGAAGAGGCCCAGCACGTTCGCGGAGTTCCTCGGGTAGAAATTGTCGACCCTCGCGTCGGACTCCGGGAGGCTGTCGGTCGACACGCGGTAGCTCAGGTCGTCGTACAGGTCGCTGAACGCCGCGACGAGGAGCGGGGTCGCCCTGGGGCGGGCCGCCGCGGCGCCGGCATCGTCCGTCCCGGCGACCAGGCTCTTGCGGGAATCTATGAATGACCGGAAGACGCCGTGCTTCTCGGCGGACTGCGCGTTCATCGCGGCCTCGTCGGCCTGGGCGCTCGGGATCACGTTTCCCTTGGGATCCGGCACGGGCATGTCCAGGAGCGCGATCTGGTTGGCCATCATGTAGACGGTCCTCAGGTTCCTGAGCACATCCCGCATGCCGCTCCTCCTTCGGCCGGGGGCCAGGTCGTGGACGTGGGCGGTCATGGCCTCGGCCAGGATGATGCTCCCGAGGCTCTCGGTGAGGAAGGCCGTCGGGGCCGTGTGCCTCCTCGCCACGGCCGAGTCTCCCTGGTCGGGATCGAGCTCCCCGGTGTAGAAGAGCTCGAGCGCGTGGGACGCCGTCTTGCCGATGATGTTGTTGTCAAACCCGCGGGCATAGAGAACCGCGTCGGAGAGGTTCTCGTCCAGGGTGTCGCGGATCACCTGGTTCACGACCGGCCGGTACTGGGCCTCGTCGTTGAAGCCGGAGTTGTTCCCGTTCCGGAAGCGCCACGCCTTGAATGGGTCCGTGAGCGGGCTCCAGGTGAGCTCGTAGGCCACGACGCACGTCCTCCCACCCCCGTCCACGATCCGGTAGACCTGCAGCTGCCCGCAGAAACCGGCCGCGGGGTACTCGGCCTGCCCCGGGGGATTCGGGTTGGCGGCGGTGGCCTCGGGCTCCATCCAGCGCACGGGCTGCGCCGGGGTGCATATGGACACCGTCCAGCCGTGCTCCCTCGCCTTCGGGTCCGCGACGAAATAGTCCAGATAGCCCGACTCGGCCCAGCCGACCGGGTGGCTGTGGATGCCGTGGATCATGAACAGGCGCACCGGGCCCCCGCCCGGGCCCTGCTCGTAAGCCAGGTCGACCAGGCCCGTCAGCGGGAACTTGGCCTCCGAAGCGCTTGCCATCGGCGGGTTCCTTGAATGGAACTGGCAGCCCGCGGCGGCCAGGACGATCCCCCCGGCGATTGCGAGTCCAAGTGACTGGGTCATGGGGTGTCGGCTCCCGCGATCCTCCATCCCGGCCGCCGCGACGCAAGAGGGCAAACCACCTGAATTCACGTAGGGGCCGGCGGCCGCGCCGCGGACCCGCACCGCGCGCCCGCGGAAAAGTAAAGCGGCGCCAACCCCGGGGGGATGGCGCCGCTTGATCTTCTTTGACTGCCTGCCGTCAGGTCGTCGGGACGGACTGGATCGTTTTCACGATCCGGCCGGCGACGAGATACGGGTCGGCCGCCGAGTTCGGACGACGGTCCTCGAGGTAGCCCTTGTAGCCGTTGTTGACGAAGCTGTGCGGGATGCGCACCGAGGCGCCGCGGTCCGCAAGCCCGTAGCTGAACTTGTCGATCGACTGCGTCTCGTGGAGGCCGGTGAGGCGCAGCTCGTTCTCCGGGCCGTACACGGCGATGTGCTCGTCACGGTGCTGGTTGAATGCAGCCATAAGCTTTTCGAAGTACGCCTTGCCGCCGACCTCGCGCATGTACTTCGTCGAGAAGTTCGAGTGCATGCCGGAGCCGTTCCAGTCCAGGGGCTGGTTGAAGGCCGCGAGGATCGGCTTGCACCGCCACTCGATGTCGACGCCGTAGGATTCGCCGATCCTGGTGAGGATGTAGCGCGCGACCCACATCTGGTCGGCCGCGTTCTTCGATCCCTTCCCGAATATCTGGAACTCCCACTGGCCCTTGGCCACCTCGGCGTTGATTCCCTCGAGGTTGATCCCGGCCGCAAGGCAGATGTCGATGTGCTCCTCCACCATCTTGCGGGCGATGGGGCCGACGTTCTTGTAGCCGACGCCCGTGTAGTACGGGCCCTGCGGCCCCGGGAAGCCTCCCGACGGGAAGCCCAGCGGATGGCCGTCCTTGAAGAAGAAGTACTCCTGCTCGAATCCAAACCAGGTGTCCGGGTCGTCGGGGATCGTCGCGCGCGAGTTGGACGGATGGGCCGTCTTTCCGTCCGGCATCATGACCTCGTTCATGACCAGGACGCCATCCTTGCGGGTGATGTCCGGGTAGACCGCGACCGGCTTCAGGATGCAGTCCGAGTTCTTGCCCTCGGCTTGCTGGGTCGAGCTTCCGTCGAATCCCCAGAGGGGCAGTTTGTCGAGCGTCGGGAAGCTTGGGTATTCCTTGATCTGGGTCTTGCTGCGCAGGCTGGCCAGGGGCGTGTAGCCGTCGAGCCAGATGTATTCGAGTTTGTATTTGGGCATGGGTAAACGATTTGGAGCGGGTAGTGTTGGTTGAGATTTCCGAGTCCCACGGACAGGACTCCTGGAGACCCCTGACCGCCCGAAGACGAAAAACTGTGTCCTAGGCTTTTAGCACCTTGCGTGCCAGCGTTAACGTCGAGTTAATGAAATCTTAATGTTGGGATGGCAATTCCGGGAGGGGCGGAACCATGCGCAAAGTGCGTTCGCTTGCCAGCCCGAAAATCCCCCGGGAAGCTGCCCCCCTCTCCTCCCATGCACGAAATGAAAGACACGCCGCGGGCGCTCGTGCGCATCGGCTACGACGGGACCGTGTACAAGACCTTCCGCGGGCACCTGGCCCGGGAGCGCTTTGACCAGGAGGTCCGCGTGCTCAGGCACCTGCAGGAGGCGGGCTGCCCGTTCGTCCCCCGGCTCCTGGACTCGGATCCCGCGCAGCTCAGGATAGTCACCACGAACTGCGGCAAGCGGGTCGACCGGGTGAACGCCGAGAGGCAGACGGAGCTGTTCGAGGAGCTGGAGAAGTACGGGGTCCGCCATGAGGACCGCGACGTCCGCAACATCACCTACCGCACGACGGACGGACGCTTCTGCATCATCGATTTCGAGTTTGCCACGATCCTCGGCGGCGGCGCAGATGCCGTGTCGCTCACGCCCTCGGCCGCCCAATGAACACCCCCGGAAGAAACGAGCCCCCCCGGCCCGACGCGCCCCCGTCGGACATCCGCTGGTCGGGCCTGACCCACACCGGCCGTTTCCGCCCGAACAACGAGGATTCCTTCCTCGCCCTCAGGATCGACGGCCGCGAGGTGAGCCGCCTCGGAAAGACCGGGCAGTCCTCGCTGAAGGGCGCGGACTACGTCTTCGCCGTCAGCGACGGCATGGGCGGCGCCCGCTCGGGGGAATTCGCGAGCCGGATATCCGTGGATCGGATCACGGTGCTCTTCCCGCGCATCTTCCGGATGTCCGCCGCCGGCCTTGCCGGCGGCTTTCCCGACGTCCTCCAGCAGCTGTTCGCGGAGATCCACGACGACCTGACCGAGCTGGGATCCTCCTACGAGGAGTGCGCCGGGATGGGCGCCACGCTGAGCCTCTGCTGGTTCACGCCCGGGTGGCTTTATTTCGGCCACGTCGGCGACAGCCGGATCTACCATCTCCCGAGGGACGGCGGCCTGTCCCAGGTCACCCACGACCACACCCACGTGGGATGGCTCAGGCGCAAGGGCAGCATCAGCGAGCGGGAGGCGCGCGGCCACCCCAGGCGCAATGCGCTCAACCAGGCCCTCGGCGCCGGCAACCAGATCGTGGAGCCCCAGATCGGCGCCCTCGCCCACCGCGCCGGCGACCGCTTCCTCATCTGCTCCGACGGGATCGTGGACGGCCTCTGGGACCGCCAGGTCGAGGATATCATCCGCGCGGGCGCCTCCCCGTCCGGGGAGGACGCCGCCCGGGTGCTCGTCGAGCAGGCGGTTGGCAACTCGGGCCGCGACAACACGACCGCCGTCGTGGTCGGGATCGCCGAGCCGCCGGGGACCGGTCCCCTGCCATGAGCCTTGTCTTTGTCTACGGGACACTGAAGGAGGGCGGCGAAAACCACCATCTTATGGCCGGCCAGGCCTTCAAGGGCTCGGCCCTGACGCAGCCCGGCCACACCCTGTACGACCTCGGGGGCTATCCCGGCATGGTGCGCCAGGGCGACGACGGGGACGGGGTCCGCGGCGAGGTCTGGTCGGTGGACGACGACTGCCTCGCCCGCCTGGACTGGCTCGAGGGCATCAGCGAGGGGCTATATTCCAGGGAGGTCGTTGCCCTTCGGCCGCCCTTCCACAAGGAGCGGGTGGAGGCTTATATCTACCTGAAGGACATAGGCGGCCGCCCGAGGGTCGGCGCCGAATGGCCCGGCTGAGATGGCCGCCGGCCCGGCACGAATATTGCAAGATGCCCCCGCAAATGGACAAACGCGGCCGTGCAACCCGGTCGCCCGCCGCCTCCCCCAAGCCGGGAAAAAAGAAACGGAAGGCGCGCGGGCAGGTTTCGGGGCGCCGCGAGGCCGAGAGGGCGCTGAGGGCCTCCCGTCGCGCGCTCCTTGCGGCGGAGCGCAAGTACCGCGGCTTCTTCGAGAACGCCGTCGAGGGCGTCTACCAGAGCACGGTCGGGGGCCGCTACCTCGACGTGAACCCGTCGCTGGCCAGGCTCTACGGGTATGCGTCCCCGGCGGAGATGATGGCCTCGATCAGCAACATCGCCCGGGACGTCTACGTCCAGCCGGACATGCGCGGGCGCTTCCGGCAGATGATCGAGGCCCAAGGCGAGGTGCGCGGCCTTGAGTACCAGGTCCGCAGGCGGGACGGACGGGTCATCTGGATATCGGAGAGCGCCCGCGTCGTGCGCAACCGCATGGGCAAGGTCCTCTATTACGAGGGCACGATCCGGGATGTCACCGCCCTCAGGGAGGCTGAGGCCGAGGCGGCGAGGCTCGAGGGCCAGCTGCGCCAGGCGCAGAAGATGGAGGCCATCGGCACCTTCGCGAGCGGGATCGCCCACGACTTCAACAACATGAACGCCGCGATCTGCGGCTTCACGGAACTGGCCCTCGAGGGCGCGCCCGAGGGTTCCCAGTCCCAGAAGTTCATGAGGGACGTCCTGGCCATCTCCCATCGCGCGGCGGACCTCGTCCGGCAGATACTCCTCTTCAGCCGGCAGACGCCGCCCGCGCGCACGACCATCCGCATCTGGCTGCTCGTCGAGGAGGTTGCGAGGCTGCTCGGCGCCACGCTCCCCCCGAACATCGAGATCCTCTCTGAATCGCTCGTTGCCGACGACCGGACCATCGCCGATCCGAGCCAGGTCCACCAGGTGTTGCTCAACCTCTGCGCGAACGGCATCCACGCGATGCATGAGGGCGGGGGCCGCCTGACCGTCCGCCTTGAGGACGAGGCCGCCGGCCCCGGCGATGCCCAGGCGCCGGGGCGGCGCCTGAGGTTGAGCATCGCGGACACCGGCTGCGGCATCCCGGAGGAGGCCATGGGGCGCATATTTGAGCCGTTCTTCACCACCAAGCCGACCGGGAGGGGCTCGGGCCTGGGTCTCTCCGTCGTCCACGGGATCGTGAAGAACCACGGATGGGATATACAGGTGGCCAGCACGGTAGGCGCCGGCACCACGGTCACCCTGCTCCTGCCTGCGGGCGCCGGGTGAGGCCGGGCCCAACTGGGGCCTCGCCTGGAGACATTCAGTCCGTAGGCTCCGGGTCCCCCCACCCCATGCCGCGCAGGCTTATCCCGATTCTGCTTTGCGCCGCCGCGCTCGCCCGCGCCGCCGGCCCCGATGCCTACCTCTTCACGTATTTCACGGGCAACGGGGAGGACGGGCTCCACCTTGCCTGGAGCCGCGACGGCTACAATTGGTCAGCCCTGAACGGGGGGCGCAGCGTCCTGGCGCCCGCCGTGGGGACCAAGGAGAGGCTCGTGCGCGACCCGTGCGTCGTCATCGGGCCCGACGGCCTCTTCCATGTCGTCTGGACCTGCGGCTGGTGGGACCGCGGGATCGGATACGCCGCGTCCAAAGACCTTGTCCACTGGTCCGCCGAGCAGCTGATCCCGGTCATGGCCGCCGAGCCGGCCGCGCGCAACTGCTGGGCGCCGGAGATAGTCTGGGACAAGGCGCGCTCGGACTACCTGATCCACTGGGCGACGACGATCCCCGGCCGCTTCCCGGAGACCGCGGGCTCGTCGGAGGACCAGCTCAACCACCGGATCTACTTCACGACGACGCGGGATTTCCAGGCGTTCGCGCCGACCCGTCTGCTCTACGATCCCGGATTCAGCGAGATCGACGCGACATTCCTGGACGCGAACGACCGGCTTTACCTCATCATCAAGGACGAGACCGTGACACCCCCGAGGAAACACCTGAGGATGGCCGCCGCCGACAGCTATGAGGGGCCGTTCCACGACCTCTCCGCGCCCATTTCCCCGGCGGGCGTCTGGGCCGAGGGGCCGACGGCCATCATGGTCGGCGATTATGCCGTGGTGTATTTCGACGCCTACAAGCTGAGGCGCTACGGGGCCGTCCGCTCGCGCGACCTCAGGAACTGGGAGGATGTCTCGCCCATGCTCCACGTTCCCGGCGAGGGAACGCCCCGGCGGATGCGCCACGGGACGGCGATCCGCGTTCCGTACGCGGCCATCGCCCCCCTGGTCACACCGGCCGCTGAAGCGAGCGGGGATTCTCCCCGGCCCTGAGCGAAATCTCGGCGCCCTCCCGGCCGAGTTCCAGGCACTCGAACAGGTTGCGCACGCACTGGCCGAGCCGGTCAAAGCCGAACCCGCCGCCCTCGATGTGGCCGACTAGCTGGCGGCCGAGCACGGCCGCCCTGTCGCGGACCTGGACCCCGAGGTCGCCGGGAGGGTTCTCGTCGAGCTCCATGCAAGGCGCGAGGAGCTCCAGGAGATCGGCCGCCGTCCTCCGGGCCTCGGCCTCGGCGCCGTCGGGCGCCCCGCGGGGAGGAAGGATGAGCACGATGCGCCGGGCGACCCTGCCCGCATGGGGCAGGTTGAGGGCCACCTGGAAGAATGGCCGGTTGTCGGGGCCGTGGGCCCTTTCCTTGCCCGTCATTGCGCCGATATGCCGCGCCGAAAACCGGCACGCAAGATCACAACGGCCGCACGCCCCGCATCCGGTCCCTGGGAAGGCGCGGATTTCGAGCAGGGCGGGCATGGGGCCCTCAGGGCTTTCGCTCCAGGGCCTCGAGCCTGGCCTCGAGCCGGGCTATCTTGGCCTTCTTCTTCCCGCCGGACCTGCACGCGCAAGCCATGAATGCGCCCGCGCAGGCCCCCAGTATGAACGGTATCAGTGGGAAGAAGAACAGGAAATGTCGGTGCATGGGGGTCGTCCTTTCTGCTGAATTGTGATGTCTGGCGCTGCTGCGCCGGATACCATGACGCCCCCGCATCCCGGGGGTTACAATTCGGCGGCGCGCGCGGCGGGTTCCGCGGCGGACCCTGGGGAATTCCCGCACCGAGGATCCCCCAAAGCCCGCCATTGCAAACGCCCCCCCGCCTTTGTCCAATCAGCCAACCCCCACCCCCCATGGCACCCCATAGACTCCCCGCCCGTCTCCTCGGACTCGTCCTCGCCTGCGCCGCGATGCGGCTCCACGCCGCCGAATTCGACGTCAGGGCCTACGGGGCCGCCGGGGACGGCAAGACGATAGACTCTCCCGCCATCAACAAGGCGATCGATGCCGCCGCGGCCGCCGGGGGCGGCACCGTGCGCTTTCCCGCCGGCACCTATGCGTGCTATTCGATCCGCCTGAAAAGCCACGTCGCGCTGGCCCTCGACATCGGCTCGACGATCCTGGCGGCCGATCCGCCCGCCGACCTGTCCGCGGGCTACGACGCCCCCGAGCCGAATCCCGTCACCGACCAGTACGAGGACTTCGGGCACTCCCACTGGCACAACAGCCTGATCTGGGGCGAGAACCTGGTCGACATATCGATCACCGGGCCCGGGAGGATCTACGGGTACGGCCTCTCCCGCGGCAGGCCCTTTGTCCGCCGGGACTCGCTTCCGGAGGAGCGCGCCTCCGCCACGCCCCCCGACCTCGCGCTGCCGGCCGCGGACATTGACGCCGTGAAGGCGATGAAGCCGGCCCCGTTCGGCTACCCCGGCAAGGACACCCTTCCCGCGGGCGTCGGCAACAAGGCGATCGCGCTCAAGAACTGCAGGAATGTCATCTTCCGCGACTTCACGATCTACCACGGCGGCCACTTTGGGATCCTCGCCACGGGCGTAGACAACTGGACCTGCGACAACCTGAAGATCGACACGAACCGCGACGGCATCGACTTCGACTGCTGCCAGAACGTCCGGGTGTCCGACTGCACGGTCAACTCGCCGAACGACGACGGCATCTGCCCGAAGAGCAGCTACTCCCTCGGCTACAACCGCGTCACCGAGAACGTCACCATCACCAACTGCCAGGTCAGCGGCTACGTCGAGGGCACGCTCCTCGACGGCACCCGCAGGCACGGGGATTCCCGGGACCTGGGCGGACACGGCCCGACCGGCCGCATCAAGTGCGGAACCGAGTCCAACGGGGGCTTCCGCAACATCACCATATCAAACTGCGTGTTCGAGTACTGCCGCGGCCTCGCATTCGAGTCCGTCGACGGCGCGCTCATGGAGGACATCTCGGTCTCGAACATCACCATGCGCGACATAATCAACGCGCCCATCTTCATCCGCCTGGGCGCCCGCCTGCGCGGGCCCGACGGCACGCACATGGGCACGGCCCGGCGCTTCAAGTTCTCCAACATCGTCGCGCATGATGTCGCCGCCCAGGCGGGAATCCTGATCGTGGGCGAACCCGGAGCGACGATCGACGACGTGTCGCTCAGCAACATCTTCATCGACTTCGAGGGCGGCGGCACCGCGAAGGACGCCCAGCGGGACGTGCCCGACGACCCGAAGGCCTACCCCGAGCCCGCCTTCTACGGAAAGCTGTCCTCCTGGGGGCTTTTCGCCCGGCACATGACAAACCTTTCCGTCGACCACGTGGAGTTCCGGGTGGCGAAGGATGACCTGCGCCCCGTCGTGTGGCTTGGGGATGTATCTGGGGTCGACGTGGACCATGCCGTGTTTCCGCACGCGGCGGGTGTTCCGACCTTCGTGCTCAAGGATGTGGGCGGTCTCGTGATCCGAGACAGCAGCGGCCTTCCCGAGACCAATCGTCCGGAGAGGATTTCCGGGGAGAGTTTGTAGGCCGGCCGGGTTTGCGGTTTGCTCGGGCCCCGGGCTCGGACCCGCCGGCCGTTGGCGCCTGCGGAAGGGGGGCGCTCTCCCAAGAGATGCGCAGCTTTGGACAACGTGCGCGGGGCGGCCTCGCCTCGGGCATGCTAGGGTTGGCTCTGCCGAATGAACCCAATTCGGATCACCGCCTTGGTTTCAACGTCTCCATCCCCCTGGAGCGAAAAGCCGGCGGATCCCCATTGGTGCGCCTCCAAACATCCTCATGGCCATCCAGCCTAGCGACACGCCTCCCGATCCCGCCGGCCAGGCCTCCAGCCTGAGGCGCCTCGAGGCGCGCATTGCGCGGATCGAGGCCCATCTTCGCCTGGAAGAGGCTCCAGGGGCCGCCAAACCGGCGCCAGAGTCGCCGGCACCCGCCCAGAAAGCCGGGGAGGATCTGGAGCTCAGGATCGGCCAGGAATGGTTCGCGAAGGTCGGGATCGCCGCGCTCGGCATAGGCGCCGCCTTCACGCTCTCCCTCCCATACCCCAGCCTGCCGGCGGCGGCTCCTTCGCTTATCGGCTATTTACTGGCAGCCGGGCTCTTCGCGCTTGCGGGCTTCTCTCCCCGCCAGCTTGAGCCCGTCTCGGGCCCCTTTCGCGCCACCGCGATGGCGCTATTGTACTTTGCCGGCCTGCGGCTGTGCTTCTTCGGGGACCGGCATGCCCTGAGCGCCGACTCGGTCGCGGGCGGCCTCGTCCTCGCCGTTGCCGCGGGGGCGAACCTCGCGATCGCGCTCCGGAGGAAGTCGCCGTGGCTCCTCGGCCTTGCGCTCGTCACCGGGTACGCAACGGCAGTCGCCGTCGGCTCCGCCGGGGCCGGGCTGGTCCTTGTCGCGCTCGTCTCAATCGCGGCCGTCGCGGCGAGCGTGTCGCTCGGCCGGCCGGCCGTGGTCATGACCGCGATGCCCATGGCCTACGCCGCCTATGTCGCATGGGCGCTCGACAACCCGTTCCTGGGCCGGCCCGTGCAGGCGATCCCGGGCCCGCCGTGGGGCCCCTGGGTCCTCCTCCTGTGCCTGGCGGTTTTCTCCACGGGCCTTCGGCGCTCCGCAAGGGGCGACCGGGAAAGCATCACGGCGAACGCCGGCATCTTCATCAACGCCCTGGCCGGCTACGCGATCTATCTGCTGCACACCCTCGCCCGCCACGAGGCCTGGTTCGTCGGGGACCAGCTGGCCGCCTCGGCCGTCCTGCTCGCGCTGGCCCTCGGCCA
>Ga0181526_10002179_pt1 | contig 17307 bp, 9 predicted proteins | sample PEATcosm2014_Bin_35_FD_119750 | JGI IMG/M metagenome (GOLD analysis project Ga0181526, IMG submission 119750) | Peatland microbial communities from MTU Mesocosm Facility, Houghton, MI, USA - PEATcosm2014_Bin06_30_metaG | ecosystem: Environmental > Terrestrial > Soil > Wetlands > Peat | place...
AGCGCTGGCGGTAGCGCAGCTCCACATCGGCCAGGCCGTGAAACTTCTCCGGCAGCGCCAGCATGGCCTTGGCCAGGAAGGTCAGCCGCTCCACGTGGATGGTCAGCTCGCCGGTGCGGGTGCGGAAGAGGTAGCCCTCGGCGCCGATGTGGTCGCCCAGGTCTAACAGCTTGTAGAGCGCAAAGCCCTGCTCGCCCACCGCGTCCAGCCGGACGTAGATCTGCAGGCGCTCGCCGCCCTGCTGCAAGGTGGCGAAGCCGGCCTTGCCCTGGGCGCGGATGGCCATGATGCGCCCGGCCACGGCCACCGTCACGCGGCTGGCCTCGAGAGCCTCGCCCGTCGCCTCGCCCCACTGCGCCCGCACCTCGGGAACGGTGTGCGAGGCAGTGTACTGGTTGGGATAGGCGGGCTGCCCCAGCTTCTCGATCTCCGCCAGCTTTGATTTGCGCAGATCGAAGAGACTGCGCTCAAACTCCGAATCGAACACGGCGATTCCTTTGGATGGACCGCTCTAGAAACCCGTCCAAGAGCTTGAGTCCTCTTCAAATCTCATCGCTGCTGGATTGGTTCCCAGGTCCAACTGCAAGTATATCGTTTGCTCCGCTCCGGGTAAGGCGCGGCTGCCGGAATGCAGGGCGATTGCATGAACAGAGACCGAGAGCGCGATTGGGGTTCGAACCGCCCCTACGGGGCGGCGGATTCCAACTTTGGCGCATTCCCAGGGTTTCACCCTGGGCTATTCTCAACCCTCCCTCCGGGAGGAATCGCAGTCCTTTACCTGTTCAAGAAGCAAATGGAGCCGGCTTCTGCAATAGAAGACCTTCATGCGAATGCCCTAGCCGGAAGGCAGAGCCGCCTCATAAGATGCACAAACCGCGCTGCCGCTCATTCCTCGAACCGGTCAAAGCCGGCTCCCGCCGCCTCAAAGCTCATTCAGAATCAGCGCGATGCGGCCCGCAATCGGTTCGCTGGGCGACTCGCCGGGATCGACCGCGACCAGGTCTACAGGGAAGGCGATGTTGTGCGGGCGCAGAACGAGCCGGTTGCTGAGGAAATCCACGTAGCGCAGGGTCAGGGGGGCGCCGTGCCGCACAGCGTAGAGGTTGGGCCGGTTGGGACGGCAGGGCGTGAGCGCCGTGTAATGGCGATCCAGCAGCACGATGGCCTCCGGCAGCACCAGCGGCTCCATCGCCAGAGCGTCGGCGGCTGGAATCCGCACCGCGACAAACCGCTGCCAGGCGCGGCGAGGGTTGGAGACGCGGGCGTGAATGGCCTTTAGGACTCCGGCCGGCAGGTGAAGCATGGCCTGAACCGCGGAAGGACGGATGAGCGGCTCAAAGAGCGCCACCGCGTGCGAGACGATGGGGACCGTGTTTCGTTCCTCGTCCGCGGGCAGGAACCTGGCTTGATGCGTGGCGGGCAGCAGGTCGCCAGCCGCCATATGCTGGGCCGCCAGGAGGCGATCCATGGCCTCCAGCGAGAGCTGGCGCCGGCTGTGCAAAAAATTGGAAAGATGAGACTGGCCCAAACCCGTCTGACGCGCCAATAGGGAGACGCTGACCGTTCCCCGCTGAATTCTGCGGAGCAGTTCCAAGCGGAGACGCTCGTGCATTTGAGTAAAGTTCATCTGTGGATAATCCGCCACCGGCAATGGCGAGGCCTTGTCGCCCTTTGCTACAAGAAAAACTGTTTGGGCTGGTTGGCCTTCATTCTCTGCGCTTGACCGGCGAATGGAAAGCGCCGGGTTAGAAATCCACCGGGAGTTGTTGACGCAAGAGAATCGTATTTCTACATTGGCTTTACTTAATCTCGCACTGGCTTGTGGGAATCTCTTACGAAGCGTTTCATTGCCGGAAGGCTGAGCGGAGCGCAATCCCGCCTTCGTCAGCGGCCAATGAAGAGTTGCCGGAGCAGATTCGATCGAATCCGGTTGTCCCATCTCTGTCCCAGGGCGCTCAGCAGAGGCGTCCAGGGCAGGTCACTCGAGAGAATTCCAGGATCTGCGCGCTATGAGCATGACAAAAAACGAGGGAATACGGGAGGCAATCCGCCATCAGGGCATAAGAAACCTGAATTGCCGTGCCCGGTTCTCTTCACCCCGCGGAAGAACGATCGACAGGCAAGACCGTCGGGCGAAGACGCGAATACGGAGAAAACGTCATGGAATTGCGCGTGCATTTGAAGGTTTGCGAGGGGTGCGGCTGTCTTTGGTACCGTGCTCAGACCATCGGGAGTGTCTATTGCAAGGAGTGTGAGGAAAAACTGAAGGACTTTCCAACGCCTGAGAGCCGAAAGCGCCGGGGGCGTCCATGCCGGAAGCAGTTGGCCAGGGTTTGGGCAGTGGCCGAAGCAGCCGGAGGTGCCGAATGAGCGCAGCACTCCAGTTGCCAATCTTTTGGGGAGCAGCCAGTTTACAGGCAGCACGGCACGAAACCCGGGGGCGGGAAGAACCGGAGGCGCGACCAGAAGCCAGGCCGGCGGCACAAGCGGCTGCGGCCGAGCCGGAGATCAGCCTGGCCTTCTACAGGAAGCACACCGAGAGCCTGCTGCGGCGCTATCTGTATGCCTCGATGCAGGTGGGCAGGTCGCCCTCGATCCTCGGCGATCCGGTGGCGCGGGGCTGGGCCTCCAGCCGGCCGATTCGCACCTTCGAGGATGCCGTAATCTTCGTCCTCGACGTGGAAACCTGCCTGGGCAAACTGGGATCGTTGGACCGGCAGATGCTAAGCCGGATCGTGGTCCAGGAGTACACGCAGGCTGAAGCGGCCACCTTGCTGGGGATGAGCGTGCGAACCATCTCCTACAAGTTTCCTCTGGCCCTGGACCGGCTGACCCAGAAGCTGCTGGAAGCCGGGCTGCTGGTGCTGCCGCAGTGATTCTGCAAGAAGCCAGTCAAGAGGGGGAGCGTGCGGTTGGCGCTTCCCCTTTTTCATGAGCTGAAGCGGATTCCTTTGCCGCGGCAGCCGGATTCCTGCTGACTCAAGCGCAAATGCGGGCAGGCGAACGTCGTGCAGGGAGCACTCGGCGGCTATCGACTGAACTCACCCGGTGGCATCCGCATAGCCCGCCGTCCCACCGCCGAGCCGAGGGAAGATGGTCAGGCGAAGGTGGGTGGAACCGTAGGGAACGAGGGTCACCTGCTGCTCGGGGCCCGCCGCGCGGCGGGCGTCGGCGGAGGGCAGCGGCGGCGTCAAATGCTGCTGAGGCGCATCCGCGGCGGCATCTGGCTTGGCGGGAACGGTCGCCAGCTTCCACGACTCGATAATTTGCGCGGGCGCTATGAGTGAGACCGGCGGATCGACCCATGGGTCCGGCGTCATGGCCTTGCGTTCAAAGCGCACCTCGTCCGCGAGCTTTGCCGGATCGACCGCGAGGCCGTAGTTCCAGACGCTGGCCGGCTCCGCGTTCCAACTGGGAAAGTCGGCGGTGGACCACCTGGGTTCGATCACGGGCGTCCACTGCTCCTTGATGGGCAGCGAATAGACCAGCGGCCCGCGTTCGAGGCCAGCGCCATTGTCCGGCCAGCGCGAGACGGCCGTGGACATGGGCAACACAAGCGTGACCGTATCGCCAGGATGGAATTTGCGCGCCAGCGTGACGAAGCGGTTCTTGGCGGCGGGCAGCGGCTGCGCCTGGCCGTTCAGCAGCAGGCTGGGCTGGGCGCACCAGCCCGGAATTCGCAGGCTCAGCGGAAACTCGACTGGCTTTCTCATATCCAGGGTGAAATGAATCTGTTCGTCGAAGGGATAGTCTGTGGTCTCGACGATCTCGATGGGGTGATGGTCCTTGCCTGCGGTGGTATTGACGCGGCAGGGGCCATAGAGCGCGGCCGCCAGGCCGCCCTGCGTGTCGCGCATCCACATGCGGATGACATAGTTGGGGAAGAGGCGATGCACGTCTCCGCCGCAGCACGCGGTGGCGTGGCCGGGGTTGGGCTGGTACGACATCATCTGGTGGCCCAGGTTCATGGCGTTGTGGTCGGAAGTTTGGGTTGCCAGAAACTGGTTGGGGCAGGAGAAATACTGCACGCCCTTCCAGTCCTTTTTGATGGCGCCCATGCCGGCGTTGAAGCAGGCGCGTTCCACGCGGTCGCCCCACAATCCATTGCCCGTGGCCATCATCATGTAGCCCCACGACCAGGTGTGATCGGTGATGTCGCAGGTTTCATGCGAGTCGAGCGCGGTGACAGTGCTGTAGTGCTCCGATGTGGAGGGAATGCCATCGATGAGCATGTGGTGGTCGAAGATGCGCTTCTGCGCGGCCAGGGCGAAGTTCAGGTATTCGAGCCTGCCCGTGTACATGTAAAGAATGGCCGGCTGCTTGGCGATCTCAGCATAGCTGACGCCGTGCGCATCGATGGGAGTATTGGCAAATACGCGGTCGGCTTGGAGGTCGGCGCCGTCCTCCTTGCCACCGAGAGCTGCGTAGTCGGCCCAGGCCGTCTCGGCCATCGCCAGCAAGCGAGGGTCGCCGGTGCGCTCGTAGCACCAAAGCATGTCTTCGACGTTGGTGATGTTGCGGATAGGCACGCCGTAGCTGGCCAGATCCCCCAGATAGTGCTTGCGCACTGCTTCCACAATGGCATCCCGCAGCGCGGCATCGCTGCGGATAGCATCGGCATCGGCAGCCAGGGCGCGAATGAAAAGCGTGTGCGGCCAGCGATGAAAGTTGCCCGCCGGGTTCCTGATCACGTCGGGGCCGAGGTAGCCCTCGGGGCGCTGATGGGCCAGCGTGTACTCCAGTGGCTCCTGCACACGGCGCAGCAGGCGCTCATCGCCAGTCACCAGCGCCAGGCGGGTGGCGCCGTCGATCCAGTAGGCCTTCTGCTCCCAAGGCCACCATTCTTCTGACTGGCCGTTCACCTCCTGCCCCTGCCAGTAAGGGGCGGAAAAGGGCCAGGAAGTGTCAGGCAGGTGATAGCCAAGGCCGTCGGCCTGCTTGCCCAGCCATCCCGCCAGCCAGCCGTCGGCGCGGACTGCCCCCGGAGCCAGCGGACGAAGCGCGGCAGATGCCGGAAGGACCGGGTTTGCGGCATTTGAGGCAGTTGGGATTTCAAGAGCTTCGAGCAGATCGCAGGGAACGAGCAGTGCGCCTGAGCCAAGCACGGCAAGGCGCAAAAAGGATCGGCGATTGAAGCCGCACGAATCCGCGCGCTGCGGCGGGGCGGCATCGCCAAGGGGTGTGGTGCTGAGACATTCGCTGCCGGTGCAGTCCTTCATGGAATCCTCGAAGCGGGCGATGAGGACAAGGCGCGAAGATCGCTCTTCCTCAGGAACCCGATTGAACTTGGTTTGCATCCACCTTGCGGCTGCGGGTGCGTGTTTGTCAGTGGGAGGGCAACGGCCATGCCCCGAACAATCAAAGAACCAAGGCCGCCCATGAAGCGCCTCCGATTCGCAATCCTTGCAGCGCTTCGATCCGCCTTCGCCGCCGTTACATGGGCAATTGAATCGTCTCCCGTTCGCCCTTGTACAAGATCACCTTGTCCGGATTGTTAATGGCGTCCACGCCCGTGCCATGGCTCTTACCCACGATCACGACATCGAAAAGCCGGGTCTTCAACATGCCCGGAAACTCGCCCTTCCTGCGGTCGATCGTTAGCTCGCGCTTGGCGTCGTCCCAGTGAAAGGCGATGGTGGCATAAACGCCCTTTTCATAGTCGTAATTGTCGTTCTCGTCCTCGTACAGCGTAAAGCTGCCGTCGGCTCCGGGATAGATGCGCAACTCGATGGGGTCGGCGGGCTTCTCCGTGGAGTATTGGATGAACGGTCCCATGGGCACAATCGATCCTGCCCTGACCATAAGCGGAATCTTCTCGATAGGGGCATCCGCCACGATGGTCCTGCCTCCGTCCAGCTTCTCTCCGGTCCAGAAATCCACCCACGAGGTCCCCGCAGGAAGATAGACGCTCCTTGTCTTCTCCCTCGGCTCGATAACCGCTTCCTTGGCGTGAATCGAGGGAGTCTTCCAGTAGAGTTGGGCCCTGAAGGCGCCCAGCGAGGCATTGGTCGTTTCGAACTTGAAGTCGTATTCCTTCCCCGCCGTCAGTTCGACAGGCACGGTGTAGGATTCCATCGAATCATAGTTATGCGGCAGTTCCTTGCCGTCCAAATACACCCGCCGCTGCCCGAAGCTCTTCAGGTTGAAACGATAACTCCCGGTCTCGGTGGGAATCAGCTTGCCTTCCCAGCGGATTGAGAACTTGGAGTTGTGAATGAAACTCGCCCAGCCCGTGTACCAGTAAAGGTCGACGTCCGGCTCCGTGTCCTCGTGGCACAGGTTCTTGAACTCGTCGTCGCAGAAGTATTGAGCGCGCAGGCCGGGCTTGCCGTCTGCCGTCCTGAAATGCTCGGCGGTGACAAGCGTGCTGTTTTCCGGCGGGCGGTGATACATATACTCCGTTACGGGCGATACCATGACAGCCGGGCCGAACATATACTGATCGTCGATCGAATACGTCTTGTGGTCGGCGGCAAAATCCATCGGCAGGCCGCGCATGATCGAGTAGCCGTTGCTGGTAACCTGCCAGCCCAGCGAATAGATATACGGCAGTAGCCGGTAGCGCAGGTTGTCGAACTTCTCCAGCACGGGCACGTATTCGCCAAATTCATAAATCTCGCGCGGAGTTTCGGAGCCGTGCGACCGGAAGATCGGTGCGAACGCGCCGAACTGGAACATGCGGGTGTAAAACTCCTGGTAAGCGGGATCTTTGCCGCCATTCATAAAAACGCCGCCCTGGCATCCCAGCGAATAAGCGCCAATATCAAAGGTCCAATAGGGAATGCCGGCCATGCTGTGATTGAGCCCGGCGGCGATCTGCCTCTTGTACACATCCCAACTGGAGCCAATGTCTCCCGACCAGGTGGTTGCCGCGGCCCTCTGCTGGCCTGCAAAGGTTGAGCGTGTAAGAATGTAAACCCGCTTCCGGTCCGTCTCCTTGCGCTGGTTGCTATAGACGGCCTCGGTGTCCATAAGCGAGTAAGTATTGAGGTATCTGGCGAAGGTGCCGAGATGATTGTCCTTTTCCCTCTTCATCTCAAACTCTTCGGACTCCTGCGTGAGCGCGTTCACAATGTCCGGCTCGGTCGAATCCATCCACCACGCGTCGACGCCCTTTGAGAAGAGCCCTTTGCTCGCGTAATCCCAGTACAAATCCGTGGCGGCGGGATTGTACACGTCGAAGTATCGGAATCCAGCCCACCCCACAGTCGGAAACAGATACCCGCGCTTGTCCATCTCCTTGTAAATATCCGAAGAAGGCCCAAGCCCGGCCCAGATGGAAATCATCAGGTGAAAGTTCTCCGCATGAAGCTCATCGACCATCTCCTTGGGCCGCGGATACTTCGTTTCATCGAAGACCATTCCGCCCCAGTTATCGTTATTGCCCCAGTAATCCCAGTCCTGCACGATGTTATCGATAGGAATGCGGCGCTTGCGATACTCCTGCGCGATGCCGAGCAGTTCGTCGCGCGTGGCGTAATGCTCCTTGCTCTGCCAGTAGCCGTAGGCCCATTTGCCGTACATCGGGGCCTGGCCCGTGAGCTGCCGGTAACCGGCGATCTCCTGGTCGATCGAGGGACCGTAGAAAAAGTAGTAATCGACGTTGTCGGCAACCTCGGACCAGAAGGACGTTTTGCCGGTCGTGTCGTCGAAGATCGTCTTCGAGTAGTTATCCCAGAAGATTCCATATCCCGCGGTTGAAACCAGGACGGGAGTAACAGCCTTGGTGTTGGCCTGCACAATCTTCACCGTGTGCCCGCGATAATTCATTACTCCAAGCTGCTGCTGCCCCAAGCCATAAACGCCTTCGTCCGCGCTCAGCATAAAGTTCTGTCGAATGCTGAAAGCTTTCTCTTCGCGCTCGATATGCGTGGGCGCAAAAGTCGCCGGTCCCGACTCTTTCAGCAGCGTGCGGCCGCCGCCGTCGAGATATTGAATGGAGCCGTCGCTCTTGCTCACCAGAATCTTGACCTGCGCGGAACTCAGAGTGATTTCTGCCTTGTTCTCGGCAAATTGAATGTCGAGTTTCGGCAGATCCTTCTGGATGACAGAGAGGCTGAGTTTTTCAGGCGTGCCGCCGGCCGGCCACTTCACCACGCGGACGGTTCCCTCGGAATAGAATTGCACCTTCACGTTCAGATCGCCGGCCGCCAGTTGAACGCCGTTCTGGATGCGCTCGATCTTCGTCGTTGCCGCGGCCGCGTGTGTATCCTTCGCTTCTCTGGAGTTATCCTGGCAAACAGCCGGCAAGACGCCCGCGCAAAGCGCCAGGCTTAATATCCCAAGCCGCATAGCAGAAGTAAAAAAACTCATTCCCGGTCTTCCTTTCTCGTTCCACCCAGAGTTGATATCCATATTGCCAATCGGCAAAAGGGGAGCGACAAAACATTATGCCACACGGCCCGCCTCAGCTGGCGTGCGGGAACGCCGCCGCAGGGCAATTCAATGAACGCAGGGCGCGCGAGAACGCCTGCGCGCGGCGGCGGCCGGGCGCAGGCTGAACGCCGCGCTCCGCGGAACTCGGCGAATCGGAGTTGTCGGTTGATGGCCGGCGATCTTGCGGGGAGTGAAGAGCCGGCGGCGGGCAGGCCGGTTTGTCCGGTTCGATTTGGACGGCGTTTGCGGTGCGCACCGCGACCATCTCGCCTTGTGCCCTTCATGTATACTTGCACGCGGGAAGCGGCTTTGCCGTGCCGCGTCCCTGCGGCCCAAGGGCAGATTGGCTTTCGTCTTGAAAGCGAACCTGGCGGTTTGCCTGGCATGACTGGCCGCGGCTATCTTTGAAGCCGCGACCGCCGCTTTCGTCCGGCGGGGGAAAAGCTCAGAATGCGCATGTTGACGTGACCCATGAACGGGAAAGACAGGATCTATGACAAATAATACCCAGAAACTGACATTTGCCGAGAAGGCGGGTTATGCCTTCGGCGATGCGGCCTCCAACCTGTTTTGGATGACCTTCATCTATTTTCAGATCAACTTCTATACCGACGTCTTCTTTTATACTCCCGATGCCGCATTGGAGGACACTCTACTGAAGAAACTCGCGGTCCTGCTTCTGCTGACCCGAGTCTTCGACATGGGGTTTGACTTATTTATGGGCGTGATGGGAGACAGAACGCGGACGCGATGGGGCAAATTCCGTCCCTACCTGCTCTGGTTTGCTGTTCCCTTCGGGATCATCAGCGTCCTGACCTTTACCACGCCTGGGTTCAGCCCGAACGGAAAGTTGATCTACGCTTACGTCACGCTGAGCCTGATGATGATGGTGTATTCGGCCATCAACATCCCGTATTCCGCATTGATGGGCGTCATCTCACCCGATTCGCAGGAACGCACCAGCGTCTCGTCCTATCGCTTTGCGTTTGCGTTTGCGGCGGGTTTGGTTGTGCAGTATTCGACGCTCCGCCTGGTGGACCACTTTGGAAGAATCAAGCCGGGGATGGGAGGCGTCGTTTTGGCTGCGGCCAAGGCCCATGGATATCAACTGACAATGACAATCTATGCCGTCGCTGCGGTCGCTCTCTTCTTTCTGACCTTTGCTCTGACGCGCGAGCGAGTGCAGCCGGTCGCCGATAAGAGTTCGTTAAAGGAGGATTTAAGGGATCTGGCAACCAACGTGCCGTGGCTCATCCTCTTTGCCATGGGGACACTGACCGTCTGCGCCGTTGCCATCCGCAGCGGTGCCATCCTCTATTACTTCCAGTATTATGTGGCCAATCAAGACGTCAATTTCTTCCAATGCCATGTGGGCAGTCATTACTTTCAGCTTCATTTGGCCAGCAAGGATCTGCCCGGCGCCTTTATGGTTGCCGGTACGCTAATGTCCCTCACGGGAACGATCTTCATTCAGCACGTCACGCGATTTTTCGGAAGAAAGGCCACCTATATTGGTTGCGTGTTTCTGGCCATGGTGTTCCTCGTTCTCTCATTCTGGGTCAGGCCCGAGCAGGTGGCCTTGATGTTCGTCTTTCAACTGCTCTACAGCGCCGTCACAGGGCCGACATCCGCGGTGCTGTGGGCCATGTTCGCAGACTCCGCCGATTACTCCGAGTGGCGCACCGGCCGGCGAGCCACTGGGTTGGTCTTCTCGGCGGCGGGCATGTCGAACAAGCTCGGATGGAGCATAGGTGGACCGGTGATTGTGGGGCTGCTCGCCATGTTTGGCTACCAGGCCGGTGTAGTTCAGACGCCACATGCCCTGCATGGGATTCTGCTTCTCTTTACAGTCATCCCCGGTGTCACCTTCGTGCTGACTGGAGTTGGATTGTTCTTTTATCCGCTCAACGAAGCCAGGATGAAGAAGCTCCAGGGCGAGTTGCAAGCAAGACATGCGGCAAACCAGGCTGCGGTTGCATGAGTTTTATCGACGCGGAAGACGCCATCGATCTCTGTGGCGCGGACCAGAAGATAACCCTCCCCGCGCCTTGCCCCGCATAAGTTATAAATCAATCGGAGGAAGACTCTTCAATGCAATTCGGGCATTTTGACGATATAAACAAAGAGTACGTGATCGATCGTCCTGATACTCCCAGGTCGTGGAGCAACTATCTTGGCTCGACGGAATACGGCGCCATCATCACCAACAATGCCGGCGGATACAGCTTTTATCAGTCGGCGGCCATGGGGCGCTTTACGCGCCTGCGCTTCAACTCGCTGCCCATGGACCAGCCAGGCCGATATATCTATCTGCACGACCATGACAGCAGGGACTACTGGTCCGCGTCTTGGCAGCCGGTGGGCAAGCCGCTCGAACGGTACAAGTCCGAGTGCCGTCATGGCAGCGCGTACACGGTCATTTCGTCGGAGTATGACGGCATAGCAACCGAGACTACTTACTTTGTTCCCTTGGGAAAAACCTTCGAGTGCTGGCATGTGAAGCTTGCCAACCTGAGCGACAAGCCGCGCCGGCTTAGCGCTTTCACTTACGTCGAGTATGCCGGAAACTGGGATGCATGGAACGATCTGATCAACTTGCAGTACACGCAGCACACCGTGAAAATGGAGGTCGAGGACAATATCATCGACCACGGGACCAACGTCAACGTCCCGTCCGTTCCTGAGGATTTTGGCGAGAAGGATCAGGGGCGCCACACCTTTCTGGCTTCGGTGGGCGCGGAGATAGTGGGCTACGACACTGACCGTGCCGCCTTCATCGGTAGTTATCGCGGTTATGGCAATCCGGTGGTTGTCGAGCAGGGGCAATGCACAAACTCTCTCGCCGTGGGCGACAACGGCTGCGGCACGTTGCAGGCTAGGATAACGCTTGCGCGCGGAGAGACGAAGGAGTTTCTCATCCTGATGGGCATTGGGCGGGCCCGCGATACGGGCCGGGCAGCGGCTGCGGAATTCGCCAGCATGGCGAGGGTTCGCGAGGAGCTGGCCAAGTTAAAGAGTTATTGGTGCGAGCGCATCGCCGGGCTCACGGTTGAAACGCCGGATGCGGAGTTGAACAGCACGCTCAACATGTGGGGGCCTTTCAACTGCCTGATCACGTATGCCTGGTCGCGCGCGGCGAGCTTGATTTATGCGGGCGAGCGCGATGGATTGGGATACCGGGATACGGTGCAGGACATGTTAGGCGTCATGCATACCATTCCCTACGAAGCCGGCCGGCGGCTGGAATTGATGATCACGGGACAAGTCTCGACCGGCGGCGCCATGCCCGTGGTGCGGCAATTCGATCATCACCCGAGGAAGGAGAAAGCTCCACAGGAAGATGACTACCGCTCCGACGACTGCCTGTGGCTTTTCAATGCGATCCCGGCCTATGTAAACGAAACCGGCGACCTGTCTTTCTATAACAAGGTACTGCCCTATGCCGACAGGGGCGAAGACACGGTCCTGGGCCACATGAAGCGAGCCATCGAGTTCAATCTGCAGCGCTCGGGCGCGCATGGCTTGCCGTGCGGCCTTTCTGCCGATTGGAACGACTGCATCCGTTTGGGCCAGCAGGGTGAATCGATCTTTGTGGCTTTTCAATTGCGCTACGCCTTGCGAGTCTATCTGGAGGTGTGCCAACTGTTAGCCGCGAGTGAGGGAGAAGAATGGGCAAGGGAGCAACTGGCTAAGTTGGACAATCGCCTGGAACAAGACGCATGGGACGGAGAATGGTACCTGCGCGCGTATCGCGCCGACGGTTTCAAGTATGGCGCGAGAGAGTGCGGCGAGGGAAGCATTTTTCTGAATCCGCAGTCGTGGGCGCTGATCAGCGGACATGCTGACTCCGAGAGGGCCGAGCGGACGATGCGGTCGGTGCGCGAGCGTCTGGCGACGGAGTTCGGCCTGATGATCTGCGATCCTCCTTACAGGCAGACTGACTTTCGCGTGATGAGAGCCGTGCTGTTCAATGAGGGCTTGAAAGAGAACGGAAGCATCTTCACCCATACCCAGGCCTGGGCAGTTATGGCGGAGACGCTGCTCGGCCACGGCGATCTGGCCTACCAGTACTTCAGGGCCTATCTGCCCGCCGCCTATAACACGCGGGCTGAACTTAGGCAGATAGAGCCGTATGTTTACTGCCAATTCACTCACAGCAAATACAGTCCCCGGTTCGGAGCTTCACGCGTTCCCTGGCTCAGCGGCTCGGCGGCATGGTCGTACTTCGCCGCCACACAATGCATCCTCGGAATTCGGCCTGAGTATGGAGGCCTGACGATCGATCCCTGCGTTCCTTCCGCGTGGAAGGAGTTCAAGGTAATTCGCGTCTTTCGCGGAAAGAAAGTCGCCATAACAGTCAGTAACCCAGCCGGCGCGCAAAAGGGCGTGCGGAAGCTGATTTTCAACGGGAAGCAATTAGAAGGGAACTTCATTCCAGCCGACAAGTTACTGGCGGAGAATCTTGTCGAAGTGGAGATGGGGTAAGCGGGCGCAGCTTCGACTGTTCATCTTCCGTTTTGCGGCTGCGCCGGCAACGCTGACCGGTTGGCAATCGGCTGCCGCCGCCCGCCGATCTTCAAGCTCTTTGCCCCCCTGTGCGACCTGTCACAGGACGTTCACATGCCGCCTGTGATAGCATCCGCTTTTCAGAGACAGACGCCGGGCGGATTCATCCTACCTTCATCCGCGCGGCGCCGGCCAAGACCTTAATGGACGAGGCAGACGGCAGACCCGGACACGTGGCCCGACAATTCGGCCACCTGGACGCCCTCCCGGACGTTCCCGCGTTTTCCTTGCGCCTTCCCGATCCGAGCCTGCAAATCGAGCCAAAATCCCGCCAGAGACAAGGAGAAACCCAATGAAAACCTACCAGGGAAGTGAGATCCGCAACGTAGCTGTAGTGGGGCATGCGCACAGCGGCAAGACCACCTTGATCGCCGCTCTGCTGCATGCCGCCAAAATGACCCCAACCCAGGGCCGCGTGGCCGACGGCACCGCGGTCACGGCCTATGACGAAGAAGAGGTAGCACGCGGCGCAACCATGCAGAACGCCGTGGCCTTTGCCGAGTGGCAAGGCGTCAAGATCAACCTGGTGGACACGCCGGGCTTTCACATGTTCAGCCACGAGGCCCGCGCCGCCCTGCTTCCGGTTGAAGCGGCCATTGTGCTGGTCAACGCCCAGAACGGCGTTGAACCCATCACCGAGCGGGTGTGGAGGTTCGCCGACGAGGCCAGCGTTCCCCGCGTCGTCGTGGTCAACCAGATGGACCATCCCAAGGCTGGTGGTGGCAGCGGATTGAGCGCCCTGGTCGAGGACCTGGTCGATCGCTGGGGCCGCAACTGTGTTCCTGTCCAGTTGCCCATCTCCGATGCCGAGGGCTTTCACGGCGTGGTCGATCTGGTCACCATGGAGTCCTTCCACTACGCGCCCGGCGGCGATGGCCGCGGCAAGCTTGGCGAGCTGCCCAACAGCCTGGCCGCTGACGCCAAGGCCCGCCATGAGGCGCTGGTCGAGCTGGTGGCCGAGGGCAAAGACGAGCTGATGGAGGAGTACTTCGAGACGGGCACCCTCACCGCCGAGCATCTCATCGCCGCGCTGCATGAGGCCATCCGCGAAGATCGCATCTTCCCGGTGCTCTTCACCAGCGGCCAGGCCAACATGGGCGCGGACCGCCTGCTGGACTTTATCAAGGCCTACACCCCCTCGCCCGTCGAGCGCGCTCCCATCGCCGTTCATGCGCCGCGGTATGAAGGCGCGGCAGCCGCCGAGGATGCGGCCGCCGAGGCCGATGGCGCAGTCCGCAAGGTGGACGACAGAGAGCCGGTTGGCCTGGTGGTCTTCAAAACCATGACCGACCCCTTCGCCGGGCGCATCAGCTTCTTCAAAGTCGTCAGCGGCATCGTCAAGAACGAAGCCACGGTGGAGAACTATACCCGGCGCGGCCAGGAGCGCCTCTCGCACCTGAGCGTGATGCAAGGCCGCAAGGCCATCGAGATCCCCGAGCTGCACGCCGGCGACCTGGGCGCGGTGGCCAAGCTGCGCGACACCCTCACCGGCGATACGCTGGGCCAGAAGGGCGCCGAGATCCAGGTCGATCTGGCCCCGCTGCCCGAGCCGGCCATGACTTACGCTATCGAGCCCAAGAGCCGCGCCGACGAAGACAAGCTAGCCCCCGCCATCCACAAGCTCATGGAAGAGGATCTGCTCATCCGCTTCTTCCGCGACCCGCAGACCAACGAGTTCCTCATCGCCGGCGCGGGCCAGCCGCACATCGAGGCCATCGTCAGCCGCCTTAAAAAGCGCTACCACGCCGAGGTCACGCTAAAGGCCCCCAAGGTGCCATACCGCGAAACCATCCGCGCCAAGGTCGAGGCGCCGGGACGCCACAAGAAGCAAACCGGCGGCCACGGCCAGTTCGGCGACTGCAAGATTCGCATGGAGCCACTGCCCCGCGGCGGCGGCTTCGAGTTCGCCAGCGAAGTCTTCGGCGGCGCCATTCCGCGCAACTTCATCCCCGCCATCGAAAAGGGCATCGTCGAGTCGGCCGCCCGCGGCTATCTCGCCGGCTACCCGGTCGTCGACTTCAGGGCTGTCGTCTACGACGGCAGTTATCACGACGTCGACTCCAACGAAATGTCCTTCAAGATGGCCGGCCGCATCGCCTTCCGCAAAGCCATGGAAGGGGCCAAGCCCTGCCTGCTCGAACCCATCATGAAGGTCGAAATCGAGGCTCCCGACGAGTTCGCCGGAACCCTCATGGGCGACCTCAGCAGCCGCCGCGGCCGCGTGCAAGGCACCGATTCCAAGGGCCGCACAACATTAATCAACGCCCAGGTTCCCATGTCCGAGATGCTGACCTATGGAACGCTGCTGACTTCCATGACCCAAGGCAAGGGCAGTTACCGCATGGAGATGGACCACTACGACATCGTCCCGCAGTTAGTAGCCGAGAAGATCCTGGCCAACGCCAAGCGGCCCGTGGAGGAAGAGGAAGAGTAGCCACCTGCGGTGGGGCAGCCGCTCGCTATCCGCTCGCACAAGGTTTGTGGTCTCCCAGGTCTCAAAGCATCGAGGCCTGGGGTGGCTGGTTGAGAATGAAACCCTTAAGGGTGTATACTCCCAACCGGAGCTCCAACGCCATGCAACTGAAAAGGATACAACTTCGTGACTTCAAACGAGTAAAGAATGTTGCACTAGAACTAAAGAGTATCAATGTGATTGTTGGTGGCAACAATTCTGGCAAGAGTAGCGTATTGCAAGGTATCCATTTTTATCTCACTGCGGCGATCGCCTCTCGAGAAGCAGGCGGCAATACCTACAAGCAAGAGATGCTCCTCTTTTGCCCCGCCCAAAAGTTCGAAGAACTCGGGCACGGCGGACCGTATACAAATCAAAATCACAAGGGGTACCTAACAATTTCCGCAAAGCTTCCTGAGGGTGTTGAAGCAGAATATCACATTTCTATATATCGCGGTAGAAACGAAGGAAATGTAGGATGCACGAGATTGGGTAACCAGATTTTGGGAAGTACGATCACCGATTCAGAAAAGCTTTTCAGTATCTATGTTCCAGGCATTGCCGGTATCCCGTCGTCCGAACAATATCGAACAATTAGTGTCGTTCGGCGCGGAGTCGCTAGCGGCGATGCAAATCTCTACCTCAGAAATGTGATTTTACAGATCGCCTACCAGAAGCGTTTGGATAGGCTGAATAGCCTCATGCGGCGAATTTTTCCGAACGCTGCTGTCTATGTTTCGTTCAATAGCCTACGGGATACCTTCATCAATGTGACTTTGCAGACCGTTTACGGTGTAGGGGCATATTCCCTGGATCTGGCAGGAACAGGTGTTTTGCAGGCTCTGCAGATATTCTCGTACGTTACCCTATTTGAGCCGCAATTGCTGCTTCTCGACGAACCCGATTCCCATTTTCATCCCGACAATCAGACGCTGCTCGCTCATGCGCTCCAAGTAATAGCTTCTGAAACAAATACTCAAGTGATCTTAGCAACACATAGCCGTCATCTCGTGGAGGCGTTAAGGGAGGAATCAAATTTCATTTGGTTGAAGGCAGGAGTTGTTTCAGAACAAGGAGTAGGGCTAGATCACCTTCCCTTACTGATTGATCTTGGAGCGCTCAACGACTTTGACAGACTCAAGGCAGGAAAGATTCAATGGGTTTTCCTTTCTGAAGACGTTGATATGATGCCGCTCAAAACTCTCGCGTCACGAATCGGCTTCTCGCCGAAGAACACGCTGTTCTTCAGCTATCGAGGGGTCTCAAATCTTGAAACGGCCAGTATTCTAGCAACCTTCATAAAAGATTTTGCGCCTGCAACAAACATCATCATACACAGAGACAGGGACTTCATGACAGATGATGAGATCAAGCGCGCGATTCAGAAAGTTAGCGAATGCGGAGCAGCGATGTTTCTTACGGAGGGATCGGATATTGAGAGCTACTTCATAACGCCAGACCATATTGCCGCAGTAACCTCCATGCAGCTTACAGATGCTACGAAATGGCTCGAAGAAATTGCTCAAGAGAACCACAACGCGCTGCAACATGCGTTTACTCGAAAGAGAGATGATACGAAGAAGCTAATCTACAAAAAAGACCCTGACAACTGTCCCGACACAATGATCCTGTTAGGAAATGAAATTCCACTTGCCCCGGACAAGCGACTCGGCAAATTCATGTTGAGCAAGGTTCATGGGGGAATGAAATCGAAGATTGGAAGTGAAATTAACTTGATACGGACTTCTTCGGCCTTATCAAGCCCGTCTCTCAGAGCCCTTGTCAGTTCAATCGACCCACATTTCTTCGATAACGAGCCACCATTTTGAAAGATCGGCGGGCGGCGGGTGGCACAGGTCCCAATCAGGTAGAAAGTCAAATATGAGTGCCCCAGGTCCGGATTTTCGGACCTG
>Ga0181526_10002180_pt1 | contig 17290 bp, 13 predicted proteins | sample PEATcosm2014_Bin_35_FD_119750 | JGI IMG/M metagenome (GOLD analysis project Ga0181526, IMG submission 119750) | Peatland microbial communities from MTU Mesocosm Facility, Houghton, MI, USA - PEATcosm2014_Bin06_30_metaG | ecosystem: Environmental > Terrestrial > Soil > Wetlands > Peat | place...
GCCGCCGCCGGATGGGCCGGGCGGCCCGTTCCAGGGTGCAGGAATCCTTCGACAACGACGTTCTCGCTTCTAGGCTGGCCGAGGCCCTGGCCGGAGTGGCAATCTGACTCACGCCGGCGGGCAACATAGGACAGGAAGGAATCACTGACCGTGGCCGACACAGCGACAGAGCACATCTCGGTGGCGGCACCGCCCGAGCGGTGCTTCGAGGTCGCGGCCGATCTCGAGGCGTACCCCGAGTGGGCGGCCGACATCAAGGAGATCGAGGTCAAAGAACGCGACGACCTGGGCCGCCCGCTCCTGGTCACCTTCCGGGCCGCCGCCTTCGGCCGCAGCACGAGCTACACGCTGGCCTACGACTACGCCGAGGCGCCGCACGTCCTGGCCTGGAAGCTGACCCAGGGCGACATCACCACCAAGCTCGACGGCAGCTACGTCTTCGACCCCGCCGAGGGCGGCGGCACCGACGTCACCTACCACCTCGAGGCGGAGCTGCGCGTGCCCATCCCCGGTTTCATCAAGATGCGGGCCACGAGCCGCATCATGGCGACGGCCATGCGAGAGCTGAAGGCGCGGGTCGAGTCGACCTTGTGAGCCCGGAAGGGGGCCCGCCCGCGCCCGCCGGCGTGACCTACGGCGTCGACATCGGCGGGACCAAGGTCCTCGGCGTCGCCCTCGGCCCCGACGACGGCATCGCGGCCGAGGCCCGGGTCCCCACGCCGCGGGGAAAGCGCGAGATCGTGGGCAGCCACGTCGCCGAGGCGGTGGCGCAGGTCGTCGTCGAGCTCGACCGGGCGCTCGGCGCCACGGGCACCGCACCGGTGGGCGTGGGCGCGCCCGGCATGGTCGACCGCCGCGGCCGCCTGTGCTTCGCGCCGAACCTGCCCCAGGCGCACGGGGTCGACTGGACGGGGCTGATCGGCGACCGGCTCCCCGGGCGCGCGTTGCTCATTGAGAACGACGCCAACTTCGCGGTGCTCGCCGAGCACCGCCTGGGCGCGGCCCGCGGCTACCGCGACGTCGTGATGGTGACGCTCGGCACCGGCATCGGCGGCGGCATCGTGGTGGACGGGCGGGTGCAGGTCGGCTCGGCCGGCTTCGCCGGCGAGATCGGCCACATGGTGGTCGACCCGGCCGGGCCCGCCTGCCCGTGCGGGCGCCGCGGCTGCTGGGAGCGCTTCGCCTCGGGCGCCGGCCTCGGCGTCTTCGCCCGCGAGGCCGCGCTGGCGGGGAACCTCGGTGAGGTGGTGCGGATGGCCGGCGGCGACCCCGAGAGCGTCCGGGGCGAGGACGTGTCGGCTGCGGCCGCCGCGGGCGACCCGGCGGCGCGCCTGGTCATCGAGCAGGTCGGGTGGTGGATCGGCTTCGGCCTGGCCAACCTGGCCTGCGTGCTCGATCCGGAGTGCTTCGTGCTGGGCGGCGGCGTGGTCGAGGCCGGCGACCTCCTGGTCGACACCGCCCGTGCCACCTTCGCCGAGCTCGTCGAGGGTGGCGACCGCCGCCCGGCGGCGGCGGTCGTGCCGGCCGCCTTCGGGGAGCGGGCCGGCGCGGTGGGCGCCGCCCTCGCGGCGCGCCAGGGCGGGTTGTGGTGATGCGGACCGGCGTCGTCCTGCCGACGTTCCGCGACACGCCCGACGCGGCGTTCGGCGCCGCCGCCGAGGCGGCCGCCGCCGGCGTCGACGGCCTGTTCTGCTACGACCACATCTGGCCCCTGGGCCAGCCCGAGCGCCCCGCCCTCGCCCCCTTCCCGGTCCTGGGCGCGTTGGCCGCGCGCCTCGGGCCGCCGCGCCGGCCCGGCGAGGGCCCGTTCCTCGGCACGCTCGTGGCCCGTGTCGGCCTGGTGCCCAACGCGGTGCTGGCGGCGCAGTTCACGGCCCTGGACCGCCTGGCGCCCGGGCGGGTCATCGCGGGGCTCGGCACCGGCGACCGGCTGAGCGAGCAGGAGAACCGCGCCTACGGCATCCCCTTCCCGTCCGCGGCCGAGCGACGCGCCGAGCTGGTGGAGCTCGCCCGCGACCTGGTGGGCGCCGGGTTGACGGTCTGGGTGGCCGGCGGCCCGTCGGGCCGCACCGAGGAGGCCCGCGCCGCCGGGGCGGCGCTCACCGTCTGGGACGCCGATCCGGCGCTCGTGGCGGCGCGCACCGGCGGTCCCGACCGCTTGGAGGTGACCTGGGCCGGCCCGCCGCCGACGGCGTCGCCGCCCGTGGACCACGTGCTGCAACGGCTGCAGCAGGCGGGCGCCAGCTGGGCCGTGTTCGGATGGCCGGTCGACGTCGAGGAGCTGGTGGCCGGTGCGCGCGCCATCGGCGGGCGCCCATCGTCGGGAAGGGCGGGAGTCGGGCCGTAGACTTCCGTGATGGAGTTCCGCCGGATCAACGGGTTGCCGCCCTACGTCTTCGCCACCATCAACGACCTCAAGGCGGCATCGCGGCGAGCCGGTCACGACGTCATCGACCTCGGCTTCGGGAACCCCGACCTGCCCTCGCCCGACGTGGCGGTCGGCAAGCTGGCCGAGGCCGTCTACAACCCGCGCAACCACCGGTACTCCGCCTCCCGCGGCATCCCGAAGCTCCGCAGCGCCATCACCGACCTCTACCAGCGCAAGTTCGGGGTCGAGCTCGACCCCGAGACCGAGGTGGTCACGACCATCGGCGCCAAGGAGGGGTTCTCGCACCTGATGTGGGTGCTGGTCGCCCCCGGGGACACCGCGCTGGTGCCGTCGCCGTCGTACCCGATCCACATCTGGGGGCCCCTGTTCGCCGGCGCCGACGTGCGGCAGGTCCCCCTGGCCGGCCCCGCCGTGCCGACCGGGGACGAGGGGGCGCCGGACCCGGGCGACGCGTTCTTCGACGGGCTGATGAGCGCCTGGGAGGAGTCGTGGCCCAAGCCGAGGGTCATCGTGCTCTCGTTCCCGCACAACCCCACGACGGCGTGCGTCGACCTGTCCTTCATGGAGCGCCTGGTGGCCTTCGCCCGCGAGCACGAGGTGGTCCTCGTGCACGACTTCGCCTACGCGGACCTCGGGTTCGACGGCTACGACCCGCCCTCCATCCTCCAGGTGCCCGGCGCCACCGACGTCGCCGTCGAGATCTACACCATGACCAAGTCGTTCTCCATGGCGGGATGGCGGGTGGGCTTCGTCGTCGGCAACCGCGAGATCGTCCAGGCGCTCACGAAGCTCAAGACGTATCTCGACTACGGGACGTTCCAGCCCATTCAGATCGCCGCCATCGTGGCCATGAACGAGGCGCCGGACTACCCCAAGGAGATCAACGCCATCTACCGTTCGCGCCGCGACACCCTGTGCGACGGGCTCAACCGCATCGGGTGGCACCTGGTGCCCCCCAAGGGGACCATGTTCGTCTGGGCCCCGATCCCGGAGCCCTACCGCGAGATGGGCTCGCTCGAGTTCTCGAAGTACCTGGTGAACGAGGCGGACGTCGCCACGTCACCGGGTGTGGGGTTCGGTCCCGGCGGGGACGGCCACATCCGCTTCGCCCTGATCGAGAACGAGCAGCGCATCGGCCAGGCCGTGCGCCACCTGCGCAGCGCGCTGACCAAGCTGGGGTAGGCGCCCCTCAGGGGAGGCCGGCGCCCGGCACCGTCGTGCGCACCTTCTCGATGGCGCCGTTGCGGGCCGCCCGCGCCACGGCGGCGTTGCTGTCGGCCGCGACGATCATGTACAGGGTGCGCCGGTCGTCGTCGCCGAGCATGCAGGCGTAGCAATTCATGGAGGTGGCGACGCGCTCGAGCACCTCGCCGCCCTCGGCCACGCGGACGCACTCGTGCGCCAACGCGTTGGACACCCAGATGGAACCGTCGGCGCACAGGCAGATGCCGTCGGGCGCGATGCCCGGCAGGACCGCCCACTCGCGCCGGTTCGCCAGCGTGCCGTCCACGGCGCGGTCGAACGCGGTCAGCTTGCCGCCGAAGCTCTCGGCGATGATGAGCGTCGCCCCGTCCTCGGTGATGACGGTGCCGTTGGGGAAGGCGATGTCGGCGGCGGCCTCGGAGCTGGTGCCGTCGGGGTCGACGCGCACGAGGGACGCCGATGCGATCGCACTCGGCTGCACCGAGCCGTCGTAGAGTCCGTCGAGGTCGAACCCGAAGTTGCCCGCGTAGGCCCGCCCGTCGGCGGCGACCACCAAGTCGTTGGCGTGCCAGGTGGCCCAGGGCGTGAGGTCGCCGTGGCGCACCAGGGTCCCGTCCTTCTCGCGCCGGAAGATGGCGCGGTCGAGGCGGGAGTTGAACAGCAACCGGCCGTCGGGGAGCCAGCCCAGTCCCGCCGGCTCGCCGTCGAAGGCCACCTCCACGCGGCGCTCCCCGTCGGGCGACGCCGAGAACACCGCGTGGTCGAAGAAGTCCGAGTACCAGAGCCGGCCGTCGTGCCAGCGCGGGCACTCCCCGAAGAACAGGCCGGACAGGAACGGCTCTGCAGACAGCGTGTCACTCACGGTGCTCCCTCCCAGGGGCTCGGCGGGTCCGGCGGCCCGCAGTTCAGCACAGACCGGACTCCGGTGCGGCGCCGGTCGCCGAGGGCTACCTTTGCACCGTGACGTACTGGGTGATGAAGGCGGTGCTGAGCCCGATCTTCTTCGTCCTCTACCGCGTGAAGGTGGAGGGGAGGGAGCACGTCCCCACCCACGGTCCCGCGGTCCTGGCCGCCAACCATCAGTCGTTCTGCGACTCGTTCTTCATCCCCCTGGTGGTGCGGCGCAAGGTGACCTTCCTGGCCAAGGCGGAGTACTTCGACTCGTGGAAGACCGCCTGGTTCTTCCGGGCCGCCGGCCAGATCCCGATCCGGCGTGGAGGGGGCAGCGTCTCGGAGCGGGCGCTCGACACGGCACGCAACGACGTGCTCGGCAAGGGGCGGATCCTCGGCCTCTATCCCGAGGGGACGCGGAGCCTCGACCAGTACGTGCACAAGGGGCGGACGGGGGTGACGAGGCTGTCGCGGGAGTGCGGCGTGCCGGTGATCCCCGTGGGCGTGGTCGGCACGACCGAGGTGCAGCCGCTCGACTCCAAGTGGATGCGCCCCTTCAAGACCGTGATCATCCGCTTCGGGGAGCCGATGCAGATGGACCCGCCCGAGAACCCCGAGGACCCGCTCGAGAACCACGACCACACCGAGTGCCGGGCCTTCACGGACCGGCTGATGCACGAGATCGCCCGCCTGTCCGAGCGCGAGTACGTCGACGAATACGTGCCCGCACGCACGAGAGCGGCCGCCGCCTGAGCCGAATTCAGGCTCCGGGGGGATTCCGTAAACAATCTGAAACAGTCAGTTCACATTGACCGCCTAGCGTCTGACGCATGGCTGGCTATGTGGTGAGGATCGCACTGCCCGACCGGCCCGGCGCCCTCGGCCTTGTGGCCAGCCGGATCGGGGCCGTCGGGGGGGACATCGTGGCTATCAACATCTTGGACCGCGACGACGGGCAGGCCGTCGACGAGTTCGTCGTCGAGATCGGCGGCCAGCACCTCATCGACCTCCTGCGCAGCGAGATCCACGAGGTGGACGGCGCCTCGGTCCTCGAGATCAGGGCGGCGGACTCGACGACGCCGGCGGGCTGACGACGTAGGCGCACACGTGCGCGCCGTCCATGAGGTGCGCCACCCGGCGCACCGTTGCCCCCGGGAGCGCGTCGCGGATGAAGGCCAGCTCGCTCGTGCACGCCTGTGAGAACCCGTGGGCGACGGTGAGGATGGCGCAGTTGTGCTCGGTGATCCGCCAGCTGCCGTCGGCCAGCCGCTCGGCCTCGGCCAGGTAGCCGTCCTCGTCGAGGATCGCGGTGAGCGCGGCGACCTGCTCGTCGAAGGGCAGGTCGGCCGTGCGGGGCAGCGCGCCGGCGACCCGCCGGCGCCGGCGCTGCTCGAAGAGCTCGTCGACCTGGGCCGCGTCCGGGCCACCCAGGTACCCGAGCAGCTCGGTGGTGAGGTCGCCGTAGCGCTTGGGGTAGAGCGACTCGGCCGCGGACGTCAGCTCGTAGACGTGGCGGGGTCGACCCCGGCCCGCGGCGCCGGGCCCCTCGTCGTGGTGCGCCAGCAGCCCGTCCTCCTCCAGGCGCGTCAGCTGCAACCGGATGGCGGCGGGGGTGAGGGAGAGGGCGCCGGCCACGGCCGAGGCGTCGAGCGGCCCCCCGCGCTTGAGCAGGTTGAGGATGGCCCGCCGCGTCGTCGGCAGCTGCTGGAGCGGCGACTCGGGCGCGCTGCCCCCGGCGATCGGCGCGGCCTCCGTCACGGCAGTATGAGGTGGACGTCGCCGAACTCGTGCCAGAGGTAGCCCTCGGCCAGTGCGGCGTCGTAGGACGCCTGGAGGAGGGGGCGCCCGGCGATCGCCTCGAGCATGGCGAGGTGCGAGGCCTCGGGCTCGTGCCAGCCGGTGAGGAAGCCGTCGATGGAGCGGACGGGCCGCTCGGGCGACACGACCGTCTCGGTCCATCCCTCGCTCGGGTGCACGTGCCCATGTTCGTCGACCACGGACTCGAGCGCGCGCACCACCGTCGTCCCGACGGCGATGACGCGCCCGCCCGAGCGGCGCGTGTCGTTGATGTGGTGCGCGGTGGCGAGGGACACCCGGAAGTACTCGGCGTACGGCGGCTCGCTCGCCTCCAACGAGGCGACGCCGGTGTGCAGCAGGAGCGGGGCCACGCCCACGCCCTTGGCGACGAGGCGCGTCAGGACCTCGGGGGTGAACGGGCGCCCCGCACTCGGCATCTCGGCCGACCCGGGCTCGGTGGCGTACACGTTCTGGTACGCCGTGATCGGGTAGTTGCCGCGCACGTACCCGTAGCGGATGGGGCGCCCGTGGCGAGCGAGGAAGCTGTGCAGGCGCTCGGGCGTCTCTATCCGGGAGACCCACAGCCGCACCCCGGCCCCGCCGGGGCCGGGGGAGTAGGGGGCGAGCAGCGCGACGTGTCCGCCGTCCGGGAGGTCGATCGCGTCGCCGGGCGCGCCGTCGAGGTGGGCCCGGCCGTCCCGGCGCACCTCCACGGTCCAGAGGCCGGCGGGCAGCCGGGTCGAGAGGTGCACCTGCACGGCCGCTCCGTCCGGCGCCGTCCCGTCGACCTCGGCCGCCAGCGTCCCCGACGTGTTGATCACGACCAGGTCGCCTTCGTCGAGGAAGCGCGGCAGCTCGGAGAAGTGGGAGTGCACGAGCGAGCCGTCCGACCTCGAGGCCACCAGCATCCGCACGGCGTCGCGCGTCATGCCGCGGTACTCGGGTGGGGACGGTGCCTCGAGCTCGGGAGGCAGCGTGAACGAGAGGGGATGCAGCTCGGGCAGACGGGCCGCGGCCTCGTAGTCGAGCGCGGGGGCCATGGCGCTCATGTCACCGCTCCCGCGCTGGCGAGCTCGGCGGCCCGGTAGCGGCCGCTCGGGCGGTCGCCGGTGATGAGCTCCATGAAGGCGGGTACGACGGTGGCCGGCTCGGGCCGGTCGGAGATGTCCTCGCCGGGGAAGGCCGCCTGGTGCATCGCCGTGCGCAGGTCCCCGGGGTCGACGGTCCACACCGTCAGTGCCGGGACCTCGACGGCCAGCACCGCGCCGAGATGCTCGAGGGCCGCCTTGCCGGACCCGTAGCCGCCCCACCCCTCGTAGGCCTCCACCGCGGCGTCCGACGTCACGTTGAGCACGCGCGGGTGTGCCGCGTCGAGGAGGAGGGGGAGCGCGTCCTGCATGAGGCCGAGGGGCGCGACGACGTTGACCTCGAAGGCCACGCGCAGGTCGCCCAGCGGGTAGTCGGCCAGCGACGGCAAGGGCGAGGCCCCGAGCGTCCCGGCGTTGTTGACGACGAGGTCGAGCCCGCCGAGCTCGAACGCTGCGGCGACGAGGTCGTGGCGGTGATCGGCGTCGGTGATGTCACCGGCCACGGCCACGACCTGCGCGCCCGGCGTCGCCTGCGCGCGCAGCTGGTCGGCCGCGGCGTCGAGCGCCGTCGTGTCGCGCCCGTCGACCACCAGCGACCAGCCGGCTCCCGCCAGTCCGGTCGCCAACGCCTGCCCGAGTCCCCGGGATGCCCCTGTCACGATGGCCACGCTCATGGCTGCCCACCCTTCCGAGCGGCGCGTCCGCTCCTCTGGGTAATATAGCAAGGGTTTTCTTGTTTTATTCCTCCCGGTGTGCAGGCCGGGTGGGCAGCTGTTGGCGGCGCAGGAGACGATCGTGCCGAGCGGTACCCGCGGATCAGGCTGATCGGCGATCGTCGACCGTCTGGCTCAGCGCGCCCGCGGTCGGGCTGCCGGCGAAGTCGCCGTCGCCGCTGTAGCTGGCGGTGATGAGATCGGCGGCCACCGGCAGGGCGGTGGTGGAGAGCGTGGCCTGGCTGTTCGAGACGCTGCTCGTGCCGATGGGGTCGCCGTCGTCGAAGAAGGTGACCGTGCCGGTCTCTCCCGATCCCGTGGCCGGGAAGACGATCGCCGTGAGGGTCACCGGCTGCGTGCTCGTGGAGGGGTTGGTCGACGTGAGCAGGCCGAGGCTCGTGGGCGCCCTCGCCACCGCCACCCGTACGGCCGTGGTGGTGGAGCTCGCCAGGAAGTCCGCGCCCCCGTCGAACGAGGCAACGACGACGTCGGAGCCCACCGGCAAGGTGGTGGAGAGCATGCTGGCGGTGGTCACCCCGGCGGTGGTGGTCAGGGTCGAGGAACCGAGCGTCGTCCCGTTGTCGGTGAACGTCACCGTTCCGTTCGGATTCGCCGCCCCGGACGTCGGGGCCACGGTGGCGGTCAGCGTGACGCTCTGGCCGTAGGTGGACGTGAGCGGTGACGAGACGAGCGATGTGGTCGTGGACACCGGTGCCACGGTCTCGACCTGGCCTCCCGTGGAGGTGATGTCGTCGGCATCTCCGCCATAGGTGGCCACGACGGAATGGCTGGCGGCCGTGCCGTACACCTGGGAGCACGTCACGCGCAGCGGCGGGATCGGAGGGAGCGCCAAACTCTGACAGGTGTCGATCGGGCTCGCGCCGTCGCTGAACGACACCGTGCCGGTGGGCGTGCCGGAGCCGGGGCCGTCGACGGTGACCGTCGCGGCGAAGGTGATCGTCTGTCCGACCGCACCCGGGTCGTCGCTGCTGGTCAGGGTCGTCGCCGTCGAGGCCGGGCTGACGGTCAGCTCGAGCGTGTTCGCCGAGGAGCTGCCGACGAAGTCGTCGTCGCCCTCGTAGACGGCCGTGACCGGGTGGGCGCCGAGGGCGAGCGAGCTGGTCTGGAACGTGGCCTGCCCTCCAGACACGGTGCCGCTCCCGATCATGGACCCGTCGTCGTCGAACTGGACGGTGCCGGTCTCGCCCGAGGCCGAGGAGCTGATCGTGACGGTGAACACGACGGCCTGGCCGACGACGGACGTCGCGGTCGAGCCGGCCAGGGCGACCGTGGTGGCCGCCTCGGCCACGGTGAGAAGGGCGGGTGCGGCGGAGGAGCTCGAGCCGAAGGTCGGGTCCCCGCTGTAGCTCGCCGTGATGGCGTGGGGGCCCGACATCAGACCGGACGTGTCGAGGGTGGCGGTGGTCACGCCGGCCACCGTGGACACGCCGACCGTGGCGATCGGCGTCGTCTCGTAGTCGTAGAAGGTGACCGTGCCGGTCGGGCTGACCGGACCGCTCTGGGCCGGGACCACCGTTGCGGTCACGGTGACGCTCTGGCCGTAGGTCGAGCTCGGAGTCGAGGACGCCACGGTCGTCTGGGTCGGGACCTGCGCGAGCGTCAGGAGCGGCGAGCCGGTGCTCGCGGCGGGGTCGGCGGACGACGGCGTCACGGCGACGTTCGTCGGGTCCGGGTCTGGGCTCACCACCTGGGTCACGACCGGCGAGGTGCTGGGATCGAAGTCGACGTCACCGCTGTAGGCGGCCGTGACGGAGTCGGATCCGACCGGCAGGTCCGAGACGTCCAACGTCGCGCTGGCGCCGGACGCGGCGGTCGTCACCGGCGAGCTGCCGAGGAGGAGGCCGCCGGCGGAGAAGGTCACGGACCCCGTGGGGCCGGCTCCCGGCGACGAGCCTGACGACGCCGCCGCCGACGCGCCCGACGACGAGCCCGACGACGCGCCCGGGGACGGGACCACCGCGGCCGTGAACTGCACCCCCTGCCCGGCGCGCGATCCGGCCGGGACCGAGCTGGTGAGGGTCGTGGAGGTGGCGGTGGCGGGCGCACCACCGGTGAGGCCGAGCCGGCCCGGGTGCGAGTAGTCGGCGGTCGCGTCGTGCAGCACGGTGGTGAAGGTGCCGCTCGACGCACCCGTGTCGACGAAGTACTCGCTGCCCGGTGCCGGCGTGAACCCGTCGTCGAAGACGGGATCCCCACTCCCCGCCAGCGAGAGTGTCCCGTTGGTGACGCGGCCGTAATCGGACGTCGAGCTCGGGGGCCCGTCGATCCCGAAGACGAGGATCCCGTCGGGAGAATTGGTGAGCGTCGACGACGCGCCCATGTCGATCAGGCCGCCCGGAGCGACGGCGAGTGAGCCGTCGTTGACGAGTCCGGTGCTCGTGGTGTCGCCCATGGTGACCGTGCCGTCCACCATGAGGGCGCCCGTGTTGGTGATCGGGCCGTCGAGGGTGAGCGCCGCCTCGCCGGTGGCCCCCGAGGGGCCGGCGGTGAGCGTCCCGTCGTTCTCCAAGCCGGACGACACGCTCAGGCTTGCGGCAGTGGCGCCGGGCCCATTGCCGCCGATGGTCAGGCTGCTGCCGGCGGACACGGTCAGCGCGCCGATGGCGAACGACGCGCCGGAGACGACAACCGCCGCGTCGCCCGTGATGCACGCATGGACGCTGGTGGACTGCGGCACCCCCGCGCTCCAGTTGGCCGCGGTGTTCCAATCGGTCGTCGCCGCCGCGCCGGTCCAGGTGTCGTTACAGCTCAGGTCCGCGCTGGCGGCCGGGGGGCCCTCGGCGGCGCCCGCACCGAGGGCGGTGATGGTCCCGGCGACCAGCAGCACTCCGGCCACGCCGGCGCCGAGCGTCCTCGCGACGCGCCGAAGCGACTGGTGTTCTCCTGCCTGCACACGACAATGGCCCAGGCCCACGGCGCACTCCCTGCGTCGGTACTGCGCAAGCGGGTCGACCTGCCAGCACCCCGGGTCCATTCTGCTCTCGGCGCCCGTCGCGTGGTAGGGCCAATACCGGCCGCGCGCGCAGGATTCGGGCTCGGCCCACAGGATTCCCGCGCCAGGACCGGTCCCGGACCCGGAAGGTTGCGGGGTGGGCCGAGCTAGTCCATCCCGAGGCTCGCCCAGCCCATGGACTTCTCGACCGCCCGGCGCCAGGCGACGTGCACGGCGTCGGTGAGCTCGGGCGGCAGCTGCGGCTCGAAGATCGCCTCGGCCTCCCACAGCGCGGCCAGCTCGTCCAGCGAGGACCACACCCCCTCGGCCAGGCCGGCGAGGGTGGCGGCGCCGAGCGCGGTCGACTCGAGCGAGCGCGGGCGCGCCACCGGCATGCGGCTCTGCTCGGCCTGCAGCTGAAGGAGGAGGTCCATGGTGGCGGCGCCCCCGTCCACCCGCAGCGCGGACAGCGGGTGGGAAGAGGCGGCGGCCATGGCATCGGTCATGTCGCGCACCTGGAAGGCCATCGCCTCGACGCAGGCGCGGGCGATCTGGGCCCGGCCGGCACCGCGGGTCAGGCCGGTGACGATGCCCCGCGCCTGCGGGTCCCACCACGGGCTGCCGAGGCCGGTGAGGGCCGGCACGAACGTGACGCCGCCGCTGTCGGGGACCGACGCCGCCAGTGGCCCGACCTCCGCGGCCGAGGCGATGATGCCGAGACCGTCGCGCAGCCACTGGATGGCCGCGCCGGACACGAACGCCGAGCCCTCGAGCGCGTAGGCGACGCGCGCGCGAGGCGCCGGCGCGTGCGCGCCGAGATCCCAGGCGCAGCTGACCGTGAGACCGTCCGGCGCGGGCGGGCGTTCGGGGCCCACGTTCGCCAGCGCGAAGCTGCCGGTGCCGTAGGTGACCTTGACCAGGCCCGGCTCGAAGCAGGCCTGCCCGAAGAGCGCGGCCTGCTGGTCACCGAGCACGCCCGAGACCGGGACCCCGTCGAGGGCGGCCGACGCGGGGCCGAGGTCCGCCAGCGCGGCGGTGCCGAAGCGGCCGGCGGACGGGCGCACCACGGGCAGCGTGTGCGCGGGCACGCCGAAGAGGTCGCACAGCTCGCTGGACCAGGCGAGTGCGGACGTATCGAGCAGGAGGGTGCGGCTGGCGTTGGAGGGGTCGGTGGCGTAGACGCCACCGGCGGGCCCCCCGGTGAGGTTCCACAGGACCCAGGTGTCGACCGTGCAGAACGAGAGGTCCGGATCCGACGCCGCCAGCGCCAGCGCGCCCTCGCGCAGCAGCCAGGCGGCCTTCGTGGCGCTGAAGTAGGGGTCGAGGACGAGGCCGGTGGTGGCGCGCACGAACGGCAGGTGCCCGGCCTCGGTCAGCGCCGCGCACAGGGGAGCGGTGCGGCGGTCCTGCCAGACGATCGCCCGGTGCAGCGGCCGACCGGTCGAGCGGTCGAACGCCACCAGGGTCTCGCGCTGGTTGGTGATGCCGATGGCCGCCACGGCCTCGCCCGCGTCGGCCAGGCGACCCCCGACCTCGGCCAGCGTGGCCCGGACGGAGTCCCAGATCTCGGCGGGGTCGTGCTCGACCCAGCCCGGCCGGGGGAAGTACTGGGTCAGCTCCCGGTAGGCGACGTCGGCCACCCGGGCGTGCTCGTCGACCACGAGGGCACGGACGCCGGTCGTGCCCGCATCGACGGCGACGACCTTGGCCATGGGGGGCTGACGCTATCGGTTCGCGGGTAATCGGCGTGGCGGGGGAGGCGTCCGGAGGCCTTCTCGCGCAAACAATCGCGAACGGCCCGTGACCTGCATGGATGGTGCGCGTCGTTGGTTGACAAGGGCGTAACTACAGTGCTGTAATAACACAGCATCTCGTGTCTCGGGGGAGAGTCAGCCACAATATGTTGTGGTGAGGCGACTCAGGGCCTCGCCCGAGGCACTGGAACCGAGCACAGGCCGTGAGACACCTCCCCGCTGCAATAGGGGGGTGGGGCGACGGCTTCGACGAGCGGCACCGCAGGCAAGCAGCGACCCCCAGGACACGAATCAACGAGGAGGACCCCAGCGCCATGGCCATCGCCCCCCAGCGATCCGAGATCGGCATCCGCCGGCACTTCACCACCGAAGGTGTGCACCCCTACGACGAGGTGCGCTGGGAGCGGCGCGACGCCCGGATCACGAACTTCCGGGACGGCACGGTCGCCTTCGAGCAGCTCGGCGTCGAGGTGCCCGAGTCCTGGAGCGTCAACGCCACCAACATCCTGGCGCAGAAGTACTTCCGGGGGACCCTCGGCACCGAGGAGCGCGAGTGGTCGCTGCGCCAGGTGGCCGACCGGGTGGCCGACACGCTGACGGCGTGGGGGATCAAGGACGGCTACTTCGTCGACGACGAGGAGGCCCAGCTCTTCAACCACGAGCTCAAGTACCTCGTCATCCACCAGAAGGCCGCCTTCAACTCGCCGGTGTGGTTCAACATCGGCGTCCACGGCGTACCCCAGCAGGGGAGCGCATGCCAGCCGTACCACGCTTTGGTGAGCACTCCCGACGGGCTCGCCCCGATCGGCCGTCTCGTCGAGGAGGGCGCGGTCGGAGAGAAGGTGTTCGACGCACACGGGGTGACGCGGATCGTGGCGGTCAAGCACAACGGATCGAAGCCCGTTCTGCGTATCCACACCAAGGCCGGGCACCAGTTGGATGTCACCGGTGACCACCTGGTGTGGCTGGCGACCGGGGACGGCACCGGTCGGTTCGTCCCGGCTGCTGAGCTCCGCCCCGACGACCAGCTCAGCTGGCACCGGAACGAGTCTTACGGTTCCTCGGAGCTCAACTGCGGTGACATCGCCGAGGCGGCTCTGGCCGGTTGGCTGCAGTCCGACGGTTTCGTCGGCCAGTACGAGGGAACGAACAGGTCGCTCACCATTGAGGCGATGACCGTGACGGAGGCGGAGCGACAGTGGGTCCTCGATGCACTGGACTCCGTGTTCCCTGACGTTCATCGTCACGAACGCGCCGTCGAGACGATGGATCCGACGCTGGACTGCCGCCGCACCCGGCTCTACGGCGCCGTGCTCGCGGAATTCGTCGAGCGGTGGGGACTCCGAACCCGGGGCGTCGACATGACAGTTCCCGAGCATCTCTTCGCCGCACCATTGCCCGTCGTCGCCGCATACCTCCGCAGCCTCTTCCAGGCCGAGGGGTACGTCTGCGTCGGCGAGCGCTCGGCGTATATCGGGTTCGACATGATCTCGGAGGGCATAGTCCGCGGCACCCAGGCGCTGCTGGGTCGTTTCGGGATCTTCTCGAGGATTCGGTTCAAGGCCGATCGGCGTTCGGAACGGCACGGCTGCTGGTCCCTCTCGATCCGGACCCTGGGTGACCGGATGACCTTTGCCGACGAGATCGGGTTCATCGACCCGGCCAAGGCCGCAAAGCTCGAGCGGAGCCTGCAGCTTGCCGGCCTCGGTGCCGCGTCGGCGAAGCGGCTCGAGATCGAACGCATCGAGGAGCTGGGAACTATGGATGTCTACGACATCCAGACAGAGAGCGGTGAGTACCTCAGCGACAATCTGCGGGTCCACAACTGCTTCATCCTCTCCGTCGAGGACACGATGGACTCCATCCTCAACTGGTACACGGAGGAAGGCGTCATCTTCAAGGGCGGGTCGGGCGCCGGGGTCAACCTGTCACGCATCCGCTCGTCGCACGAGCTCCTCAAGGGCGGCGGCACGGCGTCGGGGCCGGTCAGCTTCATGCGGGGCGCCGACGCGTCGGCGGGCACCATCAAGTCGGGTGGCAAGACGAGGCGGGCCGCCAAGATGGTCATCCTCGACGCCGACCACCCCGACGTGGAGGACTTCGTCTGGTGCAAGGCGATCGAGGAGCGCAAGGCGCGCGTCCTGCGTGACGCCGGCTTCGACATGGACCTCGACGGCGCCGACAGCCACTCGACGCAGTACCAGAACGCCAACAACTCGGTGCGGGTCACCGACGAGTTCATGGAGGCGGTGATCGACGGGCGCGACTGGCAGCTCGTCGCCCGCACCGACGGCTCGGTCGTCCGCACGCTCCCGGCCCGCGACCTGTTCCGCCAGATCGCCCACTCGGCGTGGGAGTGCGCCGACCCGGGCCTGCAGTACGACACCACGATCAACCGCTGGCACACCGCGCCCAACACGGGCCGGATCAACGGCTCCAACCCATGCAGTGAGTACGTTCACCTCGACAACTCAGCCTGCAATCTGGCCTCCATGAACCTGCTGACGTTCCTCGACGAGAACGACGACTTCGACGTGGAGGGGTTCAAGGCGGCGGTGTCCGTCGTGTTCACCGGGCAGGAGATCATCGTGGGCAACGCCGACTACCCGACCGAGAAGATCGGGGAGACGACGCGCGCCTTCCGCGAGCTCGGCATCGGCTACGCCAACCTGGGCGCGCTGCTGATGGCGCAGGGCCTGCCCTACGACTCCGACGCCGGGCGTGCCTGGGCGGCCGCCATCACGGCGCTGCTCACGGGGCACGCGTACGCCACCTCGGCCCGGACCGCGGCCCGCATGGGGCCCTTCGCCGGCTATCACGAGAACGGCGAGGCGATGCTCAACGTGCTGCAGATGCACCAGGGCGAGGCCGCCCGCATCGACGAGGACGTCGTCCCGCCCGAGCTGCTCTCGGCGGCGCAGGAGGCCTGGGACCAGGCGGTGGACCTGGCCGAGGCCTACGGGGTGCGCAACTCGCAGGCGTCGGTGTTGGCGCCGACCGGGACCATCGGTCTGCTGATGGACTGCGACACCACCGGCGTCGAGCCCGACCTCGGTCTGGTCAAGACCAAGAAGCTGGTGGGCGGCGGCACGATGTCGATCGTCAACCAGACGGTGCCCCGCGCCCTGACCAAGCTGGGCTACGGCCCCGACCAGGTCGTCGAGATCGTCGCCTACGTCAACGAGCACATGTCGATCCTCGGCGCGCCGCACCTGGCCCCCGAGCACCTGCCAGTGTTCGCCTGCTCCATGGGTGACAACACCATCCACTACTCGGGTCACATCCGCATGATGGGGGCGGTCCAGCCCTTCATCAGCGGGGCGATCTCCAAGACGGTCAACATGCCCGAGGACGTGACGGTCGAGGACGTCGAGCAGCTGCACATCGACGCCTGGCGCCTGGGCATCAAGGCCGTGGCCATCTACCGCGACAACTGCAAGGTGGCCCAGCCGCTGTCGACGACGAAGAAGGAGGGTGCGGCGGCGGTCGTCGAGGGTGGCGACACCGCACCGGCCGGCTCGGAGGCCGAGGCCCGCGCCCGCGACATCGCGGCCCACATCGCCGAGCTCGAGGCGGCGCTGGACCACGAGCGGCAGCGGGTGGCATCGCCGCTGGTGGTCGGCGCCGTGCGCGAGCGCCTACCCCGCAAGCGCAACTCGAAGACGTTCTCGTTCCGGGTCGCCGACTGCGAGGGCTACGTGACCGTGGGCGAGTACGAGGACGGGCGGCCGGGCGAGGTGTTCATCAAGGTCTCCAAGCAGGGCTCCACCCTGGCGGGGATCATGGACGCCTTCTCCATCTCGCTGAGCCTCGGGCTCCAGCACGGTGTGCCGCTGGCGACCTTCGTGCGCAAGTTCGCCAACATGAAGTTCGAGCCGGCGGGCATCACCGACGACCCCGAGCTGCGGATCGCCACCAGCCTCATCGACTACATCTCGCGCCGGCTGGCCCTGGACTACCTGTCGGTCCAGGACCGGAGTGACCTCGGGATCCTCTCGACGCAGGAGCGCACCCAGCCGACGCTGCCCGGCGTGGAGGAGATGTCAACCCCGAGCGCGGGGCTCGTCGACGACGGGCTCAGCCGCGGCGTTGCGACCCCGATCCCGATGAGCTCGTCGGAGCCGGCGGAACGGCCGATGGCCCGTGCCGAGCAGCTCGACGCGCCGCTCTGCTACAACTGCGGCAACACCATGCAGCGGGCCGGGTCGTGCTACGTGTGCGGGAGCTGCGGGTCGACCAGCGGGTGCTCGTGATGTCGACGGTCACTCGAAAGCCCTGACACGGCGCGGGTCAAGCATGAGGCGCGGACGCGTCAGCGTTTCGATCGGCGCGCTCGTATAACAGTCACGGTCTGTCGCGCCAGCGTCACGCAGCGGTCACACATGCACCCGCCAGTGAAGGAGTGCGAGGAGGATCCGACGTGGGCGCCGTCGGGGCGGCTATCGTGCCGCGTCGGGGGGCGAACGAAGGGAGTCCTTCATGCCGGGCGCCTATCCGCTGAC
>Ga0181526_10002181_pt1 | contig 17284 bp, 14 predicted proteins | sample PEATcosm2014_Bin_35_FD_119750 | JGI IMG/M metagenome (GOLD analysis project Ga0181526, IMG submission 119750) | Peatland microbial communities from MTU Mesocosm Facility, Houghton, MI, USA - PEATcosm2014_Bin06_30_metaG | ecosystem: Environmental > Terrestrial > Soil > Wetlands > Peat | place...
ATCAGAACTTCGACCGCCATTCTCCAAACCACGCAAACGGTGAATTCAGCCAGCGCACAAGTGCAAGCTGTGGAAGCGCAGATAAAGGCTACGCAAGCCGCCATCGGCGCCACCGAATCGCAGCTCAATCTCGCCTGCACCAGGTTAAAGGAATACACCGAGCTGAAAAGCAAGAATGCCGGCAGCCTGTTCGAGGTCGAGCGTTATGAGACTGACGTAAAGTCCCTGACCGATCAGGTGGCGGCCCAAAATCAGCAAATGGCAGCGCAGAAGCAACAACTGGCCGCCGCCCAGGCCCAACTGGTACAGGCGCAAACCGCTCAGCAGGAAGCCATCAAGATTCAGCCGGACATATTGAGTGGCCTGAATGCCGAAGTCACGGGCGCGCAATGGAGCGTCGACCAGACTACGATCGTGGCCCCCGACGATGGTTATGTGACTCAGGTCACGCTGCAGCCCGGAACCATGGTCGCGATCGGGCCGGTAATGGCCTTTATCGGCCAACGGACCAAGCCCCTGCTGGTTGTGACCGTCATGCAGAACTATGTCAACGTCGTGAAACCCGGGGCTGAAGCTGAGGTGGCGACCCCCGCGCTTCCGGGCAAGATCCTGCACGCCCGGGTGCTGGCCGTCGAGAGGGCCACCGGTTCCGGCGCGCTTTACGCCGAAGGCCGTCTGAAGCGAGCTTACGAGCCGGCCTTTCCTGATCGCATGTACGTGATCCTCAACCTCGAAGACAGATTCAAGGACACCATCCTTCCCATCGGCACCAACGGCTGGATCTCCATCCAGGGTGAGGACTGGAAAGAGCTATTTATCATCCGGCGGGTCATCATGCGCTGGTACACCTGGACCAATTACGTATTCACTGGCTACTGAGTCTGGAGGATAGGGTGAATGCAAGCATGAGCTTCCGAACAACACTGGCGCTGGGGATTTGCGCGACGCTGCTGCTCTGCGCTTGTGCTGTGAAGAAGCCGCCATCGACCTCAGAGACAGTGAGGAACTCGTTGCCGCCGGCGACCAAAGTCCCGGACCAATGGACCAGCCAGGCCACGAATCCCGCTCCGGTGGAAACGGGATGGCTGAGAAGCTTCAGCGACCCGCAAATGGAGGCCGTTGTCGCCGAAGCCATCCAGAACAATCTTGACCTGAAGGCGGCGGCGACCCGCATCCAGGTGGCAGCCAGTGTGGTAACCGAAGTGCACGCTCAGATGATGCCCCTCATCGTCGTCGCGGGTGCAGCCAAGTACCTGGGTCGCTTCCACCAAAAGAATGCTCAGGGGCAGATTAGAGGAGACTTCAATGCTTCCAGCCTGCTGGGTGGTGTCTCGTGGGAATTGGATGTGTGGGCGAAGATCCGCTCCCAGACGGCGGCTGCCAAACAAAGTCTGGCGGCAACCGACTCTGATTACCAGTGGGCCCGCATGTCGCTGGCTGCGGCCACCGCGAAGTTGTGGTATCTCGCGACTTGTACGCAAGTGCTGCAGGGGTACGCGCGGGAGGATGTAGCAGTTGACCAGCAACTGCTTGACGTTACCATTGCCCAATTCCAGGTAGGCAACGCCGAGCAGCAGCAGGTGGACTTCGCGCAGGCGCAGCTTGCGCAATCGCAAGCCCAACTGGCGCAGGTCAGCAATGCCTACTTGCAAGTCGTGCGCGGACTGGAAGTGCTGCTGGGCCGCTATCCGGCGGTCGAAATCAAGACCGCCAGCGCCCTCAGCGCCCTGCCGCCGCCGGTCCCTGCCGGTTTGCCGTCGCAATTGCTGGAGCGCCGCCCTGACATTCTGGCGGCGCAGCACACCTTCAACGCTGCCTTTCACCTTGTTCAGACAGCGCAGGCTGCGCGGCTGCCGGCATTCGCTCTGAACGGCGCCGGCGGTTACCTCACCAATGAGATTTACCAGGACCTGAAGTTTCGTCCCTGGGTTTGGACGGCTGGGGCCGACCTGCTGGCACCGCTGTATACCGGCGGCTATCTCCAGGCGCAGGTGAAAATTGCCAACCAAAACCAGAAGGCGGCATTGGCGCTCTACGGCCAGACTTTGTTGCAGGCCTTCGATGATGTGGAGGTAACTCTCACCAACGAGCGCTACCTGAAGGATCAGGAGAAAGATGCGACTGAGGCTTTGAAAAGTACCGAGGATGCGCTCAACCTGGGAAAAGTGAAGTATGACGTTGGTCAGACCGATCTCTCGCCAGTGCTGCAACTGGAAAGCGTGGTGTTGGCAACTCAGACGGCTGAGACATACATGCAGTACGAACTCATTGCCAATCGTATCGACCTTTATCTTGCATTGGGTGGATCGTTTTGAATAATGGCGTGCACCATAACCGCTTGCCAGTCGGCGCGGCAGCAGTAGTGTTCAAAACGGTTATGTTGTGTTCCTTGGACTACAAGGAGATTTAAGGCTCTAGCCAATCCTAATTTCGGAGGACGCGGGGCTACGGTATCTCAAAGCAGCTTTCGATTTTCGGACCCTAGTAGAGGAGAGAAAATGACTGCCACACTGAATCACAGGATACTGCCCTATCTGCTGAGTGTCCTTTTGGTTTTTGCCACAATGCCAGCACCAGCCAACGTGCTAATGATCTACCAGGAGCAACCAGCGCCATCTTCCTCCGGTTCGTCGGGATATGCGGGCCAGGGCGCTCCCATGTCGGCGCAGGAGCTCCAAAGCCTGGTCGCTCCCATCGCTCTTTATCCGGACGCCTTGGTGGCGCAAATTCTTTCCGCCGCAACATATCCCGACCAGATCGCCGTTGCCAATGCCTGGATGCAGCAGAACAAGAACCTGACGGGCACCGCGCTGGGGCAGGCGGTCAATGGCCAGTCGTGGGACCCGAGCGTTAAGGCGCTTACCCAGTTTCCATCCGTGCTGAGCAACCTGGCGCAGAATATGGTGTGGACCTCACAACTCGGCGAGGCCTACCACAACCAGTCCTCCGATGTGATGACTGCGATCCAGACGTTGCGCGCCCAAGCCAAGGCCGCCGGTAATCTCAAGTCAGGTGGACAGATCACGGTGGTGCAGCAGTCACCGCAGACCATCGTCATTCAACCGGCAAACCCGCAGGTCGTATACGTTCCGGAATACAACCCGGCCGTAATCTACGGTACGCCGTACGTCACTCCGGGATACAGCACCGGCGACCTGGTGGCGACCAGTCTGCTTTCTTTTGGGGCTGGCATAGCGGTCGGGGCAATGATGAGCGGCGGATGCTGTGGCTGGGGGTGGAGCAGCTGGAACTGCCACTGGTACCACGGTGGGGGCGTATACTACGGCAACCACCCTTATTATGGGAACGCCGCGTGGCACGGGGGCTACTACGACGGCAACCATCCTTATAACGGCTATAACAACGGCTACCATCCCAATGGCTACCACCCTAACAACTACAACAGCGGCTATAACCACACCGGGAACAATACCTACAACCACAACACCAACGTAAGCGGCAACACGGTGAACGTGAACCGCGGCAACGCCTCGAATTACAGCAAGTCCGGCGACGGTTGGGGTAGCTCGGAGGCGGCGCGTGGCTATGGTTCGCAGGACACCGGCAGCCATGCGACAGCCTTCAGCGGATACGGCGGTCACTCTGGTTCGAGCTTTGGTAGTGGCGGCTGGGGAGACCGCTCGGCCAGCTCGCGCGGATGGGGGAGTCGAGGCGGCGGTGGCGGCTGGGGCGGCGGGCACGCCGGCGGTGGTGGCGGTATCCGCAGATAGCGATGCGGCTATTCTGGGATTTCACTGGGTAGTGGAGCTCAAGCAACAAATTGGAGGATCTGGAAATGTTGCAGTTCAAGCGGAGCGTTTCGCACTGCTGGATTCTTGTGGCGCTGTTCGCGCTGGTGATTTCCCTTGTCTCTTGCAGCAAGAAGCAGGAGCAGCCGGCAAGCACAGAAGCAACGCAGAAAACCTTTACCTCGCCTGACGATGCGGGTAAGGCCTTGATGGATGCGGCAAAGTCAGACAACCGGGAGGCGATGCTGGCCATCTTCGGCTCGGGATCGAAGGATCTGATCTACTCCGGCGACCCACAGGAAGACAAGGCGTCCTTCGCGGGGTTCGTGAAGTCCTATGACGCTATGCATCGCTGGCGCAAGCTCGACGACAACAATGAAGTTCTGCTGGTGGGGGCTGACAACCATGCGTTTGCCATCCCGCTGAAGAAGAACAACTCGAGCCAGTGGGCCTTCAATACCGCGGCAGGTAAGGAAGAGATCATGGCGCGTCGTATTGGCCGGAACGAAATGGCGGCCATTGATGTGTGTGCCGCGATCGCCGATGCACAGGCCGAATACTTCTCGCAACGTCACGACGGTGTGAAACAGTATGCGCAGAAATTCATCAGCAACGATGGCAGGCAGGATGGTTTGTACTGGCCGTCGACCGAAGGCAAGCCCCCTAGCCCGGTCGGTCCGCTAGTGGCGTTTGCGACCGGGGAAGGATACAAGGTTTCCGCCGATCAGCACGTGCCATTTCACGGATACTACTTTCACGAGCTGTTCAAGCAGGGACCGGATGCGAAGGGCGGCGCTGATGAATATGTCGTCAATGGCAAGATGACCGGGGGATTTGGGTACGTCGCATATCCCGCCGAGTACAGTGTTTCCGGCATTAAGACATTTATCGTCAATCAGCAGCGCGCGGTGTACGAGAAAGACCTGGGCAACACAACCACAGACACTGCGCATGCGATGACCGAGTTCAACCCTGACAAGAGCTGGAAAGTGGTTGGAGAGTAAGAACGTACGAATCGCGAACGCTAGCACACTATTAGTTCGATGGCACGGCGAACGTCAATAAGGTCTCGCGCCCACAGGAGACGCGGCGCGACGCGGCCGTGAGAGTCGGGGCAGGGAACGGCCTTAGCAACATCGGCCTCATTACTGCGACAAGGTGCATACCACATCCATCTGCTGGCAAACTTTCATGATTCCCTGAACGACGATGGAAGTTCCGTCGTCGCTCGTGCCGTTAAGGCTCGACGCGACCACCAGCTGGCAGATCTTGTCGCCCAGAGAGGTTGCTTGCATGCTCGCCACCTGGTCGCCCTTGGAAAACCGGATTTCCTTTTTCTGGGCGTCCTGGCTCGTAATGGTGATGTCGGGGCGTGCCTCCATGACTTGTAAGGCAGTTTGATAGACCTTGGACGCATTGGCTTCCAACACGACGGTGGCGACATCATAGCCGCTGCCCGTGGACGGTTTGTTGCTCATGCGCTCGATCCGCCCCGCTACTGCCCGCGCTACCATCACCCATTGCGCCTGCGCGTTCATGGCACTGAAGAGGCTGGTCATCGCTACCGAGGCCAGCAACCACCTACCTATCTTCATGAAATCCTCCGTTTATGCTCTATGGTGACGTTCGCTCCAGCTACTGTTCGACTTCACCTGCTTACGCCGGCAACTCTTCCGCCAATGGGAAACCATGCTGCCTGCGCCCAACGTTGCCGTCATACTTCTTGGTCACCTTGAACAGTTCATAGCGCCCATCAGAAGCGAACCTGCTGCACTGTTTCCGCAGCGCCTCCATCTCTTCAGGTGGCATCGGGTGGAAGTCCCGGGCCACCTCGAGATTCTGATCAAGCACCTGCATCGAGTCCACGCCGCTAATGGTCGACGATACCGCAAGACTCATGGCGTAACGCAATGCCTGCTCGGGGGTTGCTGCTCCATGGGTTATGATCTCGCCGCTGCCGCCCATGCTCTTCATTCCGAGCACGCCGATACCGCGCTGCTCAGCCACGGGAAGAACATTGACTTCAAAGCTGCGGAATGTTGCGTCCAGACAATTCAATGGCATCTGCACCGTGTCGAAAGGAAAGTCATGAGCCAGCATCCTGAGACAACTTTACTTCCTTGATCGGAGTCAAGGTCGACTTCATGGCGTACGACGCCGGCTCTACCGTGATGACCTGTGGAGCAGTTGCTGGCAATTGCTTTCATCAGTGTCTCCTCAGTAGTAGGTAACGCTACAGCCGTACTTCGCACCGTCAGCGACGCTCCTCGTAGCTAAACTGGAACGATGACAGCACGGTTTAGCATTTAGGCTGACGTAAGGTGATGCAACTCTTCTTTGGCGGCCAGCCAGTCCTCCACGTCCAAACCGTCGGCACATCCGCGTTGCTCGTAGAGGTCATAGGCCCGCTGGCGGATGACCTCCTCGGACGCGCAGCCGTTCCCATTCTCCGAGATCGGAACTTCCAGGGTTGGTTTCTTGGCGGTTTTCATAGCGATGCTTTTCTCCTTGTGATTGGATAATGATCATCTTTCCCACGCAAAAATCTGCTTCCAGTCGTTCTTGATACTGATGACAACCCAGCCCTTCGACTTGGCTTCGTCATACAGCGCTTGGGTGAAAGTTCCTACCTTGGTATCAGGCAATCCCATGGCCGGGCCGTACGCATATTCGCGCCGAGCGTCGTCGTGCAGCACAATCATCATTAACGTTGCTCCACCGCCCGCTTGGGTGTATTCCAGCATTTGTTGGTCGCCGGTTGAGTTGCCGAACGCGGCCTTGGGATGGCGGCCAATAAATAGATAAATGTCTTCCGGCTTTCCTGAGAAATCGTCGTTCAACAGTAGCTTCGGTGGCCTTACAAGAATGCCCTGGCCTTGTTTGTTATAGGTATATTGCGTTTCCAAGGCCGAGCCGATGACCTGCTCCGGAGGAATGCCGTACATCTGTTCGCCGTATACACGAACAAAATCCTGGCCGCCGCCGGTCACGATGTAGGTCTTGTAACCATTGGCGCGGAAGTACTGCATAACCTCCAGCATCGGCTGGTAAACAAGGTCAGTGTAAAGCCGATTCCAGCGCTGGTCTCGTGCCTTTGCCAGCCAGTCCTGCACGATGTTATGAAACTTGTCAACCGTCATGCCGGTGTGCGTGGCAATCAAGATGGTTTCCAAGTCCTTCATGGTTAACATAGCCATCGCCGCGTGGTCGCCGGAGAGCACCGTCTGGAAAGGCTGCGTTGTCTGCCATTCAGGATGTTGTGGGGCCAGCTCGGCAACCCGCTCAAAGGCGAATATGAACTGTGTATACATGGGGTGTTCGACCCAGGTTGTGCCGTCTTGGTCGAAGGTGGCGATTCGTTGTCCGGGTGGGACGAAGTTAGGACTCGCTGGGTCGGTGGTGACCTTCACGAAGTTAAGGATATCCAGCTTCGCTGGGCCGTCATTCCATGAAGGCAGCGGATCTTGCCCTTGGGCGGCCGCGTGGAGAATCGGTAGCAAGCAGAACAATATCAAGATATAAACAGACGACCGTGTCCTCATGGCTTAGTTTTCCTCCTTGAAGCTATCCCTCTTCTTGTTTAATCGCGCGGCCTTCAGCGGACCCCAACTGGTAAGGAGCAGTATGGGAGCCAACCGGGTCTCTGGATTGCTCCTCAGTGTCCGGCATACAGTGAGGCCGTTCTTCTTCGGCTCCGTCCCATCAACCGGGGCTATGTCAATGCGTTCGTGATGCAAAGCTGTCAAGGCCTGATCGACACCCTTTGCACAGAACATCTGAAGTTCCCCGGACTGAAATAAATCCGAAAAAGGTTGCCGATTATGGTCGTCAGCATCAGCGATTGAGATCGTCACTCGACTCTCGCTCAGTCCAGAAGGAGGCATGATTTGCAGCTTGGTTCGACGTGACATCGTTTTCGCGACATACAAAACGACGCACATCCGGAACCATGAAAAGCATTTGACCGTCCAAAGGAGCCAGAAGAAAGGGAACTGTGGTGCTTTATCATCAACAGCTTAGAAGGCGCGGTTGGAATGGCTACGGATTCCAATCAAGAGAACTGCTTCTCCCCGGCATACTGTATGGGATTGGCACATAGGACCACGATACCCCGCAGAAGATCGTGGCAAACAAGCTCGAGCTGTACCTTCAGAGGCAACCGGTCGGAATATCGCCGCTGCAGTCAGGATGGAATATTGTTCACTAAAGCCTAAAGGCTGTATTTCTCAGGTCTAGCTAGCGTGCTGTGCCACATAAAGTGTGAACGTTCACCGTCCTAGCGGCCCATCTGCGTCAAGACATTGCGAATGGGGGCGCTGGAGATCCGCATCACCCCTCTATACGGCCGATTCATCTCGATAATGAGGAAGACCGCGCCCGCGACCGAGAGCGCGCCAACGAGTAAAGCCGCGACAACGGTGGCGTTGAGGCGCGCGAAAAGACCAAAGCCAACGAAGAGGACCACAAGCCAAAACACAAGTATCATGAGGAAGGGCCAAGAAAGGGCTTCCCCGGCCTGTTCGTCCAGCAGGCGGTGGGTCTCCCATAGACCTACGAGCAGCTGCAGCGCTCGGCTCTGGTCGAGCCGCTGGGCATCGGTCTTCGGTGACAGACTCGCGATCCGTTGAAAAAGCTCCTCACCTTCTCTTTGTGCCTGCGATGGCTCATAGGTTTCCGCCCGGACACCATCATTCGGCCAAGTCCGCCCGATGTCGGCCAATGCCATTCGGCGAAGCTGGTTGCGTGCTTCCGTCGCATCCGGCCCAAAGCGGGCCAGAATGCGATCGAGTTGTAATAAGTGAATACCTTGTTGCTGTACCTCGGTTTTTTGCGTGTCATAGGAACTCTTGGCCGAGGAGATGAGTAGGCTTAGGACGAGTGCGGCCACGGTTGCGATTAGGCCCATCACCAGCTTGAGGACCTCTTTTGAGCCCTCGTCTCGATGGTGCTCTGGCAATCTGGCGCCGAGGAAGGTGCCTAGTATGCCCCCGCCGAAAGTGCATCCGAATACAAGGATGGCGATCAAGATGGAACTCATGCGGAGCAGGCCCTCAATTGGATCGATATATCCGTCATTACTTCGGTCCTTCGACTGCTGCTTTGGCACGGGACGATGCCATGGCGAAGTATCGAAAGACCAAGCTAATCGCGCCGAGATCCTATGATAGGCAATTGTCGTCTCGGTGTCTGTGATGTCAAGCACGTTTCCGCACGAAAGCAGCCACCCTGGGTGGGTGCGGGATAGGAACAGTCGGAACGATCGGACCAGGAACGTGATAACTGGAACAAGTTCCGCTGGAAAGACGGTACAAGTCTTTGCGTCGCCACCTATTGCAAGTTTAGAACGACCGGCGATGGTCGTGGCCCGAGCGTTTCATGTCCTACTAGTGCGGTGGCCGCCGTAGTCGCGTCAGAATTGAGGAGCCGTTGCCGGCAGCGCCGCTGAGTCGATGCCTTCGCATATTGCATTGTCAACAGACAAGTTGCCGTGGGCGTCAAGCCTTACCGTCCAGATGCTGTCGTAGTCATTGTCAGGCCAAGGCGGTGCTAGCTGGCCATCTCCGTGATAGGTAGCCAGCAGCGCATTGACTGTCGGTTGTATGTATTGGTAAGCCCACGCCAGGAGCACCTTCTGTTTAGACAATGTGCCGCCAGTGAACAAAAGCGCACTGGTATCGTTGGGGGCGTTCGTATCGGTCAGCAAAAAGGTTGAGAACAAATTGTAGGGCAAGTTATTGGCGATTGCATATGGTTCGGCCGTCAGGGACGGCGCAACCGTCGACCAGTTAGAATCGCCCGTGGCGCTATCAACGGAGCCCGGACCAAATTGAGCGGGGTCGATCGAATATACCTGGTCGGGGCTGATTTTGCCGCGCAGTGCGTTCGGAAGATCCAGCGCGCGCCATTGTCCCGCGCCGACATAGTTGTTGTCGTCCCAGTAGTCCTTGGGATGCGCCTCTGCGTGCCGAATGATGTAAACGGTTTCGTCGGTGTTGGTTCCCGCCGGAATTACGGCGCCACCCTTACCGCCGGTCACGGTGATGCTGAAAGGCTCCGGCGGCACGCATGGAGTGCTGACCAGCTTCGGCGGAGGCAGCACAGGGTAAGTGGAAGGCGGATTTAGATTGCTGTTGTAGGTAACCAGGCTGGCGCTCTTGGACGGCGTAATTGAGATTGCGTAGATAATGTTGGGGCCTGCATAACTCGCGGGAAGAGTCAGGTTGTAACCTTCAAGCTTATTGATATTTGCCATCAGGGCGCTGGTGGTCTCCCACGGCGCCGAGAAGACGTAAAAGCCATTCGCCTTCACCAGGCTGGTTATCAGGGCTTCGTTGTCGGCTTCCTTGTCGTTGAAATCGAGCCCTTGGCAAGTGAGGCAGAACGGCGATGGTGCAGGCAGTCCGCTGGGTATCGACGCTGACGAATAGGATGCATTGAGCGGGTAGCTCTGGCCGGTGTATGGGGTCCCGCCCTTAAGGTCGCTGGACAGAGTGATCTGGTTGAGAAGGGCGAACTGCTGAACCGTCTCCAATCCGACCATGTCGGGGAACTGGCTTGCGGTTTGTAAATGGGTCATCGGTTCCAGAGCATAGATGCTGGTGACATTCTCTGTTCCCAGTACCTGCTGTTTGAGGAACGTGGCCATGCCAAGCGACCGCTGCAAGCCCTGATTGGAAAGGTTTGCTGTTTTCGGATTGATGTCGCCGGGAGCGTGATACGCCAAATCCTCGCTCACCACGAAAATGAGGTTGACATTGCTGGCGCTCAGCGGAGCGGGAGGAGCTGGATTGGGAAGGGAAGAGCCGCATCCTACGAACAGCGTCAAGGCGACGGACAGGAACAACAGTATAGCGCCTTTATTCATAATAGCTGTGAGTCCTTTCTCACGACCGTTTCATGGTTGGGGCGTCGGCGTCTGTGACGTCAAGTACATTTCCGCACGAAAGTAACCAAATGGAGGTGAGTGCCAAGAAGAGGAAAAGACGGAACAATCTGGGCATGTCCGTGATTACTCCGACAAGCCCACTCGTGCCGCTCTGGGACAGCGACAATCGGCGTGCAATTGGATACTCTTAAGGCACCGATACTCGGCCTGCGCGCTCTGCGGCGATCGGTACGACCTCTACTGACGCGGTTTTATGGGGCGGCTGGCCATCCGTATTTGGCGTCGATACACCGCATCACGGTGAAGAAGACAGGCTTCTTTATCAAGGGCAATCAAACTGCCATAGCTGGGCTGGCTGCGGCCATTACTAGCGCTAATCCTAGCGGCGCGACCTTCCTTATTCTTCTCCTTTCGGCACGAGGAATCGCTGAGGTTATAGAAGATAAGATGCCCGCTCGCAGCAGCATCAGACCTGCAGCAACTTGCGGACAGGCTTCTCGATGCCGCGAACAGAACTCGACTCGACTGTCGACGCGAACCGGCCCATTTCTTAGGTCCTAGCAAGAGTTGCCCATAGTTCAATTCCGCCACCAGGCCTTCCGGCGGAGTGCTGATGTGACCGGCATCACTGATGGCTCCCTCTCCCGCATTCAAGAATGCACTGAGGGATTTTATTTGAGGCCTTCTAAATCAAGAAAACGATTTGTCAATCGTTACCTTGACCCGTCCGACCGCCTGGAAGAGGTTTTGTGCGGGCTGATCATGGTGCTCGACTTCACGCTTATCGCCGGGTTTACAGCCGGGACCGGCGCGCAAGCAGTGCGTCATCTGCTGATGGCGGCACTCGGCTGCAACGTCGCATGGGGTGTGATTGATGGCGCGCTCTACATTATGGGCAGCTTGACAGCACGCCGCCAGCGCCTACGATTTCTAATGGGCCTCAGAAATGCTTCTTGTGAGCGGGAGGCGTTCTCCGCACTTAGCGGCCAACTCGACCCCTTGCTTGAACCTGCCACGGGCGCCGCAGACCGCGCTCGCATTTGCCATGCACTTCTGCCTTTGATGTCGGAGATCGAATTGCCGGCGGCCGCCGTAACGAAAGAAGACGTCTACGGGTCGATTGCCATCTTCTGGATCGATTTCTCGGCAGTGTTCCCGGCAATTGTTCCCTTCCTGGTTTTCAGACATGAACCCCGTTTCGCTCTCCGGGTGTCGAATGCCTTATTGCTCGCATTGTTGTTTGGTGCTGGTTTGATGTGGGGAAAGTACAACCGGGTAGCTCCCTATCTGACTGGATTGTTCACCATGCTGATCGGTTTGGTTTTGGTGGGTGTGGCCATCGCTCTGGGAGGATGAGGTACATCGCAGCAGGAAGGCTCTCGGCAGAACCGAGGATGTCGCTGTTGGCCGTGGCCCTTTGATGTTCAAGATCGTGCTCATGCACGGTCCACACCTCGGTCTGGGCTGATCGTCGATGTCACTGACCCGTGCCAGTTATCTGGTGAAACCGATCAGCGTGGGCGTTGCATAGGCTAAGTTCGGCTGCCAAGGGATCCTTCCTGGTTTGTGACTGTGCCCCCTGTTACAGAGACGCTGCTGGAGAGCGAACTGTTCGGACACGTTCGACGAGCTTTCACGGTAGCCAGCCATGACCGCATCGTTCTAATAGAACCGCCAACGACGGCGTGCTGTCCCGGATGAGATTGGCGAAATGCCGCAGGCGATGCAGGCAAAGCTACTGCGAAGGTAACAGAACCATGAGGTCCTGCTCGGCGTACGGGGCGAGCCGAACGGGCGTATGAATCCCACACAGAATACCCGGAACGTACAGTTCTGGTCAGCGTGATCGTCTGCCGATTCCGATCGCCCCCTCTAACTACCTGACTAAAAAGCATGTCACCCTTCAATACCTAATGGTTCCTATGGACAGTCAAATGCTTCAAGCTCTTATTAGCTGCAGCCAGAACACTGCTCTCTTTGTCTCACTGCGGCTGTTTCTTAGGCACGTGAGGAGGAGCTCACCCAAGAGTGTTGCGATCACGTTATTACGGCAGCGGCAACCCCGCAGTTCTGTTGGTCGCGGTTGTCGCCGCGCTCCTCAGCCTTTGCTGGAAAGAACCATCTCTCGCAGCGCAGACCTCAACTTCCGATCCGAGGCCCGAGACGACTGTTCAATCCTCTACATCGCCTACACCGCCGACGCCGCAGAATCCGTCTGCGGATTCTGCGTCCCAGGCAGAAGCAGCGCCAGCCCCAGCGGCTGCCAAACAGCGCAAGCTGAAGTGCCAACACCCGGCCAACCCGAACAAGCGCCGGTTTGGCTGCAAGAATGAGGACTATGACTGGGAAGAGACACTCGCCGGAGATTGGGATGGCGCACGGGCGGAGGGAAAAAAGCTAGGCATCACTCCCAGCGGCTCGTATTACTCCGTCTTGCAGACGAACTTGACCGGCAAGCAGCATCAGATGTGGGGCTATGTTGGACAGCTGACGACGGCGGTGGACTTCGATTTTGAGAAGCTCCTGAAGATTAACGGCATGTCGCTGTATTTCTCTGACTCATGGGGAACGGGAAGCAATCTGACGGCAGCCATGGGAAGCGTCTTTCCGGTTAATCCGAATTACGCTGTCGGCGCCTACCTGGGCGAAATATATTTACAGCAAAAATTTATCGATGGACATCTCACGGTTGCAGGGGGCCGGCTCGCGGCTAACTATACATTCGCCGGTCTACCTGTTTTCGATAATTACGTTAGTTTTGCCATCGATCCCACTCCAGTATCCATCGTCAATAACGACCTGAGTTACGCCGGCCCTCCGCCTGGATTGCAGTGGGGAGCACAGGCAGTCTACAGCGTCACCCCGGTCGTCGAACTGGCGGCGGGAGCGTTCAACACTAACCTCAACTCCGCCAACAACGGCAACGTTCTAGCCTTCCAGCAGGGAAACAAGGGCGCCTTGGTCACGGCGCAGGCGAGCTACCTCTACAACCAGAGACCCAGCGAAACGGGGATGCAGGGCCAATACACGGCGGGCTTCTTCGAAGACAACAACGCATTCGCAGTACTACCTCACGGTTCCTTCAAGAGCGACGGCAACCACGGCGTGTTCATGCTGGGTCAGCAGATGCTGTACAGGCCAGACGGACCAGGGACATCTCAAGGCCTGACCGTCTGGGGAGCGTGGGAGTATAGCCCCAAGCAATTGGTGAGCCCCATGCCAGTATTCGGAGGTGCGGGCATCAGCTATCAGGGGCTGATCAAGAAGCGCAAGCAGGACATCGTGAGCGCCGGGTGGATCTATGGCAAAACGAGCCAGTTCATTCCCTATGGCTCCTCGGCGAAGTTGTGGGAAGTGAACTACCAGTGGGTACCAAAACGCTACATCACCATTATTCCGGACCTTCAATACATCGTGAATCCGACCGGTATAACGGCGGCCAACTCCGCTGTGTTCGGTGTGCAGTTGAATTTGACTTTCTAGTAATCGATATGTTCGTCGTCCGCAGTCGGACCAGGGAGGCAGTAGAGGTACAGGATGAACTGCTTTAGCAAACCAGACCAGAATACTAAGTGAGGATCGCAATGGCCCTATTTGACAAGAATGATGCGTTACTCGATGCGGTGTTTGCTGACGAGATCATGCGAACGCCAATTCCAAAATTCAAGATCCCAGAGAGTGAAAGCCGCGCCGAGGACGCTTACCAGATCGTACGCGACGAACTCCTCCTGGATGGCAACGCCCGCCAGAACCTAGCCACCTTTGTTCAAACATGGGAGGACGACGAGGTTCATAAACTAATGGATCTGTCGATCAACAAGAACATGATCGACAAGGATGAGTATCCGCAGACAGCCGAGATAGAGAACCGTTGCGTCCGCATGCTTGCCGACTTATGGAACGCGCCAGACCCTGCAAACAGCATTGGAACATCGACCATTGGATCCAGCGAAGCCTGCATGCTGGGCGGTATGGCTGCGAAATGGCGCTGGCGCACCCGGATGAAAGCCATGGGGAAGCCTACCGACAAGCCCAACATGGTCTGCGGCCCGGTGCAGGTGTGCTGGCACAAGTTCGCCACCTATTGGGATGTTGAGATTCGCGAAATACTGATGCAGCCGGGCAACTTGGTCATGGATCCGAAGCGAATGCTGGAAGCGGTGGATGAGAACACCGTCGTGGTCGTTCCCACCTTCGGAGTGACCTACACCGGCCACTACGAGTTCGTCGAACCCCTGCAGGATGCACTCGACGCACTGCAGGCCAGCAAAGGTATCGATATCGACATTCATACGGACGCCGCCAGCGGCGGATTTCTGGGTCCGTTCTGCGCTCCTGATATCAAGTTTGACTTCCGTTTGCCGCGCGTCAAGTCCGTCAGTTCCTCGGGACACAAATACGGACTGGCTCCCGTGGGCGTTGGTTGGGTCGTCTGGCGAGACGTGGGGGATATGCCGAAGGATCTTACCTTCGCAGTCGACTACCTCGGCGGCTCGACTCCGACGATTGCCATCAACTTCTCTCGCCCCGCAGGACAGGTGATTTGCCAGTATTACGACTTCCTTAGGCTGGGGAAAGAGGGATATCGCAAGGTCCAGAGTGCATGCTATGAGACGGCCCACTATCTGGCCGAAGCGATCACTGGACTAGGTCCGTTTGAGTTTCTCTACGATGGTGACCCCAAAACCGGGATTCCGGCGGTCTGCTGGAAGATCAAAGAGGGCGTTGATCCTGGCTACAACCTCTATGACCTGTCTGATCGTTTGCGATCGCGTGGCTGGCAAGTGCCGGCATTCGCGTTAAACGGAGAATGCAGGGAGTGGGTAGTGATGCGAATCATGGTGCGCCAGGGGGTAAGCAAGGATCTGGCGATACTTCTTGTGGACGACATCAAGCGCGCCATCGCTCACTTCCAGGCTCATCCGGTTATGGTAGGCCTGACTGGGAAGGAAGCTGCCGGCTTTAAGCACACGTAAGACGGATTGGCGGCCAAGGTCGCCTCCGCACGGTGGCCGTGAACAATGGCCCGGGACACGGTCACCGTGCCCGATGGATAGGAGAGTCGGCAATCGGAAGTGCCGGTTGCCGTCAGGAGAGAGGATTTATGGCAAACACTGCAACAGGTAAATCGTCGCGCACCGTCACTTCTGCACGGTTAGGCGTTTTCACACTGGCAATGATCAACGTCGCCGCCATCGTCAGTCTACGAGGCCTGCCGTCCGAGGCCGTGTATGGGCTTAGCTCCATCTTTTATTATGTGTTTGCGGCAATCTTCTTCCTCATTCCGACTGCGCTGGTAGCAGCGGAATTGGCGACCGGTTGGCCCGAAGATGGAGGCGTCTTCCGGTGGGTCGGCGAGGCATTTGGGGCGCGCGCCGGATTTCTCGCGATCTTCCTGCAGTGGGTGGAAAGTACCGTCTATTTCCCGACTGTCCTGACATTTGCCGCCGTCTCCATTGCTTTCATTCGTCCGAATCAGCGATGGGATGAGGCGCTGGCCTCCAATAGTGTATACACCGTGATAGTAGTCCTCATTGTTTATTGGGCAGCCACATTCCTGAATTTCAAGGGCATGAAGCTTTCCGGAGCGATTAGCCAGTGGGGCGTTATCGCCGGTACCTTGTTTCCAGGCGCTTTGATCATGGTCCTGGGCTTGGTTTATGTCCTGCAGAGACGGCCTACGCAGATACCCCTCGACCTTTCCGGACTGCTGCCGCAACATGCTGATTTTGCCAGCCTAGTGCTTGCGGCCAGCATCTTTCTGGCCTACGCCGGCATGGAAATGTCGGCCGTGCATGTTAAGGATGTCGACAACCCTCAACAAAAATATCCGATGGCCATCCTGATCGCCTCTGTAATCTCAGTGGCTGTGTTTGTCTTCGGAACGCTGGCCATTGCCATCATCATTCCACAAAAGCAAATCAATCTGGTTCAGAGCCTGCTGGTTTCCTATCACGATTTCTTCAAGGTTTTCGGGCTCGAATTTATGGCTCCCATAGTTGCCATCCTGCTCGCGGTTGGCGTATTCGCCAGCGTTTCGACTTGGGTTGCCGGTCCAAGCAAGGGCATCCTGGCTGTAGGCAAGGCCGGATATCTGCCGAACGTGCTCCAGGAGACCAACAAGAATGGAGTGCAGGTCAACATTCTGCTGATACAGGCCGTGATCGTGACCATTCTGGCAATCATGTTCGTGATACTGCCCTCTGTCCAGGCTGCCTACCAGATTCTCAGCCAACTTACGGTGACCCTCTACTTGATCATGTACATGTTGATGTTCGCGGCGGCCATCTACCTGCGATATACGCAGCCCAACCAGCCACGTGTTTTCAAGGTGCCAGGTGGATTGGCTGGTATGTGGATCGTCGGAGGCGCTGGATTTCTGGGTTCATTGCTGGCATTCGTGCTGAGCTTTGTGCCTCCATCGCAAATCGCGGTTGGTAGCCCGACCGCCTATCTGGGAATCCTCATCGTCTGCAATATCATCGTCGTCGCAATTCCTTTCATGATCCTCGCCTTCCGCAAGTCGACGTGGAAGAGCACGTCTCCCGATGACGCTTTTGCGCCGTTCTCATGGGAAACGCCGAGGCCAGCAAAGGTTGAGCCAGCAGTGGAGGAGCTAGTACATCAATGACCTTGCCGATTGCGCGGC
>Ga0181526_10002183_pt1 | contig 17277 bp, 18 predicted proteins | sample PEATcosm2014_Bin_35_FD_119750 | JGI IMG/M metagenome (GOLD analysis project Ga0181526, IMG submission 119750) | Peatland microbial communities from MTU Mesocosm Facility, Houghton, MI, USA - PEATcosm2014_Bin06_30_metaG | ecosystem: Environmental > Terrestrial > Soil > Wetlands > Peat | place...
ACCAGACTCGCGTCAATCCGCGACGACTGAAACCGGAAAAACTCCACCCCTAATCCCAACTGCCACCGGTAATCGTCCCGGTCCCCAAACACAAATCTCGGCCGAGGCGTTGCCGGCGCGGGGTCCCCTGCCGCCGCTGTCGACGGTGTGGCCAGCGCAAAGCTCCCTGCTTCCCCGCTCGGCGTAGACAAATTCACTTGCGCCGCCGAACTCGCTCCAAAATCAGCCGCCACATTCGTCGCGTCCTTCGCCGTGCCTGCCCCCAAACTTGTTTCCTGCGCCCCAACGGCCCATGCCGCCAGCAACACCACCAACACTCCCAGCAATCCCTTTCTCATTCTCATTCCCCTCTGCCTCTTTGACTGTCTCACCCGAGGCAATCCCACACAAACCATAGCCCAGATAAGGCACGGCACAGTTTAACGTGAGGTTGCGGAGAAAGGGTTGCAAAAAAATTCGCAGCATCGGCTTTATCGCGAACTCAATGGATGAAACAACTGGCGCCCTTCGCCTTGACACATGCCTGAACGGGGCCTACACTATGTAGTTTTTAGGTGTTCCCCGCGAACCATCTGGGGGAGGACAACATGGATAAGAAGCGTTTGGAGTACTACAAGAAGAAATTACTGACCCGGCGCGACGAGTTGGTGAAGACCATTGTGCGCACCGAAGAGGAAGGCCGCCAGGCCGACGACGATCCTACCGTGGATCTGGCCGATAAAGCCGCAAACTCCTACACCAAGGAATTCCTCTTCGGCCAGACCAATACCGACCGCGCCGTTCTGAACATGATTGACGAAGCTTTGAAGCGCATCCGCAACGAGGAATACGGCACCTGCGCTAATTGCCAGGAAGAGATGCAACAGAAGCGTCTCGACGCTGTACCTTGGGCCAAACACTGTATTTCCTGCCAGGAGAAATTGGAACAGGGCGCTCTGTAATCCCTTACTCGTAACGATTACCGAATCAGTATCTAACTGAAGTAGAATAAACCCAGCGAGGATGGGTGTCGCTGAACCATGTTCCCTTCTGGGTCGCGGATTCCGATGGTGCGCTGGTTGGGGGATTTTGCCGGCGCACTGACCAGTGTTGTGTTCCCCACGGGTTGCCGCCTCTGTGACGCGCCACTCGTGCATGCCCGACGTCTGCCCATCTGCGAAGCGTGCCTGGCTTCGTTTCAAATAATCCTGCCGCCAATCTGCAATCTCTGTGGCCAGGTTCTGTCCGGCTCCGCCCAGTCCAGCGAATCCGCGGCGATCTGTCGCGATTGTTCACCGGACAGATTCGCGTTTCAAGCCGCCCGCAGTTTCGGCCTGTATGAAGGGGCGCTGGCCCGCGCCGTCATTCTCCTAAAGTACGAACGCCTGGAACCACTCGGAATTTATTTCGCCATGCAACTCCTCAAACTGGTCCGGAGCGATGCACAACTTCCACCCGTGGACATGATCGTGCCCGTCCCCCTGCATCGTCTGAAGCGCAAGGACCGCGGTTTTAACCAGGTGGACCTCTTCGCGCATCCCTTGGCACGGCGCCTCCACCTTCCTTACCGGCCCGTTCTCCTGATGCGCTCCAGGCCCCGGCCGGAGAAACACCTCCTGACTCAGGAGGAGCGCTGGGAAGCGGTACGTGGCGCTTTTGCTATGCGTCAGGGGGGCCGGGTTGACAATTTGCGGGTCTTGTTGCTAGATGATGTAATGACGACGGGAGCGACGCTTGATGCGTGTGCTCGCGCGTTACGCGAAGCCGGAGCCCGTTCGGTACTGGGCCTTACTATTGCCCGCGCCCCACGGCCCGTCATCCCCGTCAGTGGAGCATAGTATCCTGAAGGGTGCGCGATGAGCGCAAGAAGGCCAGAAGCGATCGATCCCCGAGGGAGACATTCCCTCGAAGCGGGTGGCTTGCTTGTGCCCAACACTTCGGGGAGCCTTTCCAACCGTCTCCTGTCTCCACTGCCCGGCCGGCGCGCTTCCATGATGCAGGAGCCGGTGCTGGTTCTGAACGCCACTTACGAACCCATTAACGTGACTGCCGTGCGGCGCGCCATGGTGTTGCTCTTGAAGGGCGTGGCGCAGGCCGAAGAAGTACATAGCTCTGAGGTCCACTCCGCGGCACACGCTCACAAAGTGCCTTCGGTGATTCGCTTGCTAGCCTATCGCCACATTCCACAGCAGAGCCGTGCTCTCTCTCGGAAGAACATCCTGTTGCGCGATCGCAATACCTGCCAGTTCTGTGGCCGGATCTTCCCCAGCGCTGAGCTGACACTGGATCATGTCTTGCCGCGATCTCGGGGCGGGCGCTCTTCGTGGGAGAACCTGGTGGCGTGCTGCTACCACTGCAATAACACCAAGGGCGACCGCACTCCAGAAGAAGCGGGGCTTAAGCTAGCGCGACGTCCCCGCCCCTTTACCCTCCATACCTCGCGCCAGCTGATGCGACTAATTGGTCACCGCGATGAACGCTGGCGTAAGTATCTGTTTTATTAAGACTTATTCAAGCGTCGGACAATCCTGATCCGCTACAATTGGCCTCCTGAAGATTTGGGAAACCTTTTCGCCCACAACGCATCTAAAACAGTAATACCACTTCGAGGACACACCCCGGGAAGCAGTTAGGGCAACCCCCTAGCTGCTTCTCTTCCTTTTAGCCCACTTTTCGGATGACTGTACTGTGCTCGCCCGCACCGTCGGCCCTGGAGTATTTTCCTGCTTCGGACACTAGCGCTGTGGCGATTCACGATGCCCGCCGCTCGGCACCTCGGGAAAGCTCTCCAGCGCGGAGGCTTCATCTGGAAACTCAGGAAAGACCTGGTAAAGTTGTGTCACCTTTAGAATCTCCTCGACCCTAGGTGCCAAACCCACCACTTTCATTGCCCCGCCTCTTTTGACGACAGCCAGGTAATTGCGCACCAGTTCACCGATTCCGGAACTGTCCAGGTAATCGAGGTTCTTCAAGTTCAGAATGATGTTCCTATGGCCACGCTTCAGGAGTCCCAGAATGGCCTCGTGGAAGGCCCCGCCTTCAAACGAAGTCAAACTTCCATTTACGTCTACTAGAGACACGGTATCAACTTGCCGGGTGGTTACGGTGAAACTCACGTGATCCTCTCCTGGGCGATGGTGCGCTAGATTGTATCGCGTGTTCGTAGGATGGCAAGAGCCTGTCGCCACCCCCGTGACGTCGTTCTCCTGACCGCCTATTGTCGCATCACCACCCGCAGGCCCCGACGCCAATTCTCTACAAGGCCCACGCGGATTACCTCGATTTCTGGTTTCAGGAAGCGCAGCAGAGTGTCTGTGCTGGGATGAAAGCGCAATGCGGGCGCCACCAGATAGACCAATGGCGGATCCGGATGCAATTCAATCCCCGAGAAATATCCGTAGCGCGCCAGGTCTCCTTGCGCTTGCAGTTGCCGTATCCGGGACCAATAATCCCCCGCCTGCAGCGGTAAGTCCGGATTCTCCACCGCCTTCAGTTCGACAATCGCCAGCCGGTGCGTCCGCGTGACGCACAGCAAGTCCAGAATGCCGTGCTGTCCTGCGGATTGTGCGAATACCTGCTCATATACGTGCGCTGGGTCCAGCGTCAAATCGATCCGGCTGGCATCGTTCAGCACCAGGGTCTGCATCCATCGTTCGGCTTGTGCGCGATACATCGGGTGGCGCATGTCGCTTGCCATCGGGTGCCGGAAATTCTCCAGGTTCAGCACAAGTTGCTTCAGTGCAACCTCATTGTGAGCGTTGAGTTCCTCCCAATGGCCCTCCATACCGAATGTGACCTGCCCATCAGCCCAGCGCGCAAAGGCCAAACCTCGGAAGCGCAGGACCACTTCTTGTGCCTGGGGCGAAGCGTGCGCGCGAATGGCGTCCGGTGCCAGCGCCAGGACCGGGGCAATCTCCGAAGCAGCTCGGTCCAGCAGTAACTGGGATTCGCGGTGCGGCACTAACCACGCGTTGATGTTCCCGTTCGCACACGGATCGACGCGCTCCAGTGTTTCTCGTTGCGCGTCCCGTTCGTACACCTGCACGGCCAGTCGCGGGTCAATGGCATGCAGGCGCGCCGCAAGAGACGCGGGCTTGCCCTTCGGCAGAATCAGTCGCAACCCGGAGAGGTTGCCGTGCACGTTGCTCTGGCGAGCGCGGTCCAGCCATAACAGCGCGTAGGTAATACTGCTTTCGAGAACATCCGGAGATTCCTCGTCAGGAACGGCCAGGAACGCATACTGCAGCATCCCTTTGCGGCTTATTCCCCGCGCATAGACCCGAGAGAGAGAATGCTCCAGGTCTGCCGCGATGGAGAGTTTTTCGAGTGTTTCATCGGGAAAGCGCTCGGCTAGAATGCGCCGGAGCTGCTCGCAGAATTCTTCTCGTGATAAACCCTTGGCGTCGCGACAATAGTCCAGCCGGACAATTTCCAGCCGTTGCGGTTTGCCGCGGCCGAAGCATTCCACAGCCAGCTGCAGGCGTTTTTCCGATTGGTCGGTAATGGCCAGCACGCGCCGCGTCACGTTGCAGTTCTCGGACCACAAGTGGAGCAGCGGCTTTGCCGCTGCCCCGCGAACTTCCCAAGCCAGCGGCGCGCTCGAACTGATCCGTCCGCCGTTCTCACGGATCTCGATCATCGCGCCTTTCGATAAATCCCGCAGGCGGCCCCGGAGCTCCTCGCAGAGGTCCATACTGCTATATTAATCTAACTATATGGTTAACGAACAACTATTTCACAGCAGATAGTTGTAAATAGGTGGCGCTCACGAAGGGCTGCTGCATGTTCCAGGTGGCGGGTACGTGGTCAAACGAAATCTCAATGGGACGCCGCTCTCCCGGCGCAAGTGCGGCCGCCGGCGCGCCCAGCACGCTGCGGGTTTCGCGCAGTGCGATTTGATCCATGGAATCGGCGAACTCCACGGTCAGCGACAACATCACAATTTTCGTCGGGCCATCATTAACCACTTCCCCAGATAGAGTTGTCACTTCCTGATGGAGGAAATTCTCCGCGCGGCTCAACGCAATCTTCTCCACCTTGACATTCTTAAGGTAGGCCTGCTCTGCAGGCGTCATCTTCAATGCAACTGTTCCCTGAAACAGCAGTGGCTTTTGTCCCGGCACATGGAATAGAACCCACAAGCTGAGGCCGATCGCCAGCGTCACCACAACGCCGATGAGCACTGTTACCCAGGCGCGCGCTTCCTTTTTCTCGGGTTTTTCGTTTGCTTGCACTGCGTCTTGCATGGCTACTTCTCTCAAATTCTCCGCGAGTCTCTTACCGGCTTCAGCGGCCGAGGCTCAAGCGGTGTACCAGCGGTTCCGGCAGGCGCGCTTTTCGCATGCGTTCCTGGACCTTTCCGATTTCATAGGGTACACGCCAGAACTCTACCACCTGGTGCTCCAGATCGGCGATGGCAAATCCTGCGCGCGGATCGGAATCGCGTGGCTGCCCGACGGAACCCGGATTCAGCAGGTAGCGCTTCTCAGCCTCTACGCGCAGCACGCTGCGTATCTCATTGTTGCGTGGGTGCAACTGCAAAACCTCCAATTGGGAATCCTGATATGCGAAACCTCCCTGGTGGTGCGTGTGGCCGTAAAAGGTAACCGGCAAGGAGGAGTCCAGCAAACCTTCCAGCGCTTGCGTGGGGGTAAACACGTACTCGTCTTCGTCCTGAAACGCGCCGTGAACCAGCACCACGCCTTCCGCTTCCAGCGGGCCTTGCGGCAATGCCGCCAGCCAGTCCAGGTTTTCGTTGGAGAGTTGCGAACGCGTCCAGTTGACGGCCATTTTGGCCACCGGATTAAAATCTTCAGTGGACATCAGATCTGCAACCGCTTTGTCGTGATTGCCACGAATCGTGGCCGCGCCAAGTTCCCGAATGCGCGTAGTCACTTCGTTCGGGTCCGGCCCATACCCCACGACGTCGCCCAAGCACACCACCCGTTCCCAGCTCCCTTTCGCCGCGTCGAGGGAGGCTTCTAGGGCCGTTAGATTGGCATGGAGATCGCTGAGAACTAGGAGTCGCATCCGGCCTGTCCGAACCGTGCCCAAGAGTATAGATGAAGCCGGGGGGCCAAGCGCAAGGCAATGTGAACATTCATCAACACGTTGATGCCTCCCGCTGTGGCTAGAAACGTAACAGGAAAATATCACCTGCCGCGAAACATTCCACCCGCGAATCTCGTCTATACGGGTGCGGCCGATGTTCGGGCTGTTCGGGACGAAACGAGATTTAGTAAAGAAACCCCGCGGTGGCAGCCGCGGGGCCATTGACACTCAGTTATTCCGGATTGTGAACCAGGAAGAAGAGGTGTCTTCATCGCGAGGCTACCTTTTCCTCTGCCTGCGTGTCAACTCTCCCGTCCTGCACTGGCCATTCGACCGACTCGCTCATTGAAAGGAAAAGACTCGCATGTTCAACAAGTCCATCGTTCGCAGTTTGATTCTGGTCTCGGCCCTCGCAATTTCCGTTCCCGCGTTTGCCAAGCCCATGGTCAAAGATCTTCCCATTACTCATACCATCCACGTTGGCATGACCAGCGTGCAATCCGGCGATTACCGCATCCTCATTGACGGCAATCACCTCACCATCCAAAAAGGCAAGAACGTCGTGGCGCAGGCGGAAGGCCGCTGGGAAGAGCGCGACTCCAAACCACCTTATGACGAGGTCGTTTCCGACGGCGACGGCAAAATGCTGGAACTGCGTTTTGAGGGCAAGAAGAGCGTTTTCGTTTTGGCACAGTAAAGGTCCAAACACGTGATCGCCACCTTCGAATTACCGGGGAAGCTGTATCCAAACGCAGCTTCCCTCCTCTTCTGCGCCTCACGGGAATTTCTGAAGTGGCAAACACCTGTGGTTGCCGCGAGTGAACTCCTTTCAGCTATTGCGCTCGTATTGCGCGCGCGCATTTTCCCCGTTTCACCCCAACCCCGACTACGCTAGCGAACCAACATACAGTCTCCATAACTGTAGAATCGGTAGCGCTCCGCAACGGCATGCTCGTATGCCGCCAGAATGAATTCTCGTCCTGCAAAGGCGGATACTAGCGCCAGTAATGTCGATTTCGGCAAATGAAAATTCGTCAGTAGACCATTCACCACGCGAAACGCGTGCCCCGGGAAGATGAATAGGCTGGCCTCGGCTTTTCCCGCGCAAATAATCCTTCCGTTGTCGAACTCCGCCGCCTTTGCCGCCGCATCCTCCAGCGCGCGCACAACCGTCGTGCCCACTGCAATCACGGGGCGCCCTGCTTTTCTGGCGCGATGTATTTTCCCCGCCGTTTCTTCGGAGATTTCGTACGACTCGGAATGAATCTTGTGTTCTTCGAGTGTCTCCGTGTGGATGGGCTGAAATGTGCCCAGCCCCACGTGCAACGTGATTTCACACGTTTCGCAACCGCGGTTTCGTATTTTCTCGAGAATCTCTGGTGTGAAATGTAATCCTGCCGTTGGCGCGGCTACGGCCCCGGGCTTCTGCGCATACACCGTCTGGTACCGTTCGCGATCGGACGATTCGTCGGGGCGGTTGATGTAGGGTGGCAGCGGCACGTGTCCCAGCCGCTCGATGTTCTCTTCCACGCTCTGTCCATTGTGCGAACGAAAACGGATCGTGCGCAACCCCAACTCGCCGCGCGCCAGGATTTCGCCTTCCAACTCTCCGCCCCCGAACAGCACCCGTTCTCCAACAGCCATTTTTCGGCCCGGGCGCACTAAGGCTTCCCAAATCTCCAATTCGATATTTCGCGTAAGAAAAACTTCCACCGTTCCCGTCAAGTGTTCTCTCACCGTCTTGCGCGATGGCGATTGCGAATGAACACCGGCTCGTTTTCCAAACAAGCGTGCGGGCAGGACGCGAGTATTATTCAGCACGAGAAGTTCATCACCGCGCACCAGTTCCGGCAACTCCGCGAACATACGGTCCGCCCACGCGCCGCTATGGCGATCAAGAAGCATCATTCGAGAAGCTTCGCGGAGCGTCGCAGGCCGCTGCGCGATCAATTCAGCCGGTAACTCGTAATCAAAGGAATCAACTCGCATCAGCCATGACTATAACAAAACAGATGGAATGTGACGGTATTCCTGTCCTTTGGGGTGTATCTCTCCAGTCCAAAGAGAAGAAGAGCCAATTTCAACGCCTTCTCTTATGTCATTGTAAATAAATCGACTATCTAGCGACTAGAAGAGATTAAAATAATATTTGACATCACTACACTAAGATTATATTATACGTACTACATCATCACGGGAGGCCTCTACCATGAGAGCTACTTTAGCCCGTTTTGAACCTTCCCGCGGGGTTTCCACCCCGCAGGACCAAATCAATCGCCTTTTCAACGGCGCCTTTGATCGCACTTTGCAGGAAGCTAACTTGACGGCCTGGGCACCAGCGGTCGATATCTACGAGACCGAGCACGAACTTGTCGTCAAGGCGGATCTTCCGGAAATCCAGCCAGAGCAGCTCGACATCCGCGTCGAGAACAACATCCTCACTATCTGCGGTGAACGCAAGTTCGAGGAAAAATTGAACGAGAACAACTATCTGCGTGTGGAACGATCCTACGGCTCCTTTAGCCGCAGCTTTTCTCTTTCCAACACCGTGAATGCCGAAGCGATTAAGGCCGACTACAAGAACGGTGTGCTGACGCTGAGCATCCCAAAGCGCGAGGAAGCCAAGCCGAAGCAGATCAAGGTCAATGTAGAGTCGCCCGCCTTGGCTGTTGCGGCGGGCCTCTAAAGCGCGAATCATTCACTAGGAAACCGTAGTGGGTTAGCATATGGGGCTGGCACTCGCGCCAGCCCCTTTTCTTCAGCGAACCAGGGAAGTGAGGAATCATGCTGCGTTTCGACAAAATGACCGTGAAAGCACAAGAGGCGCTGCAAGCGGCAGAAGGCGTTGCCGCGCGCCATGAAAACCAATCTATCGAGCCCGTGCATCTTCTTGAGGCGCTCATCCAGCAGCCGGATGGGGTTGTGCCCCCGTTGCTTGCCCGCCTCGGTATTCGCGTGGAACTTCTCACGCAGGATCTCGAACGCGAAATCGGTCGCCTGCCAAAAGTTCAAGGCTTCGCCCAACAAACCATGGGGCGTGCGCTGAATGATGTCTTAGAGCGGGCCTTCAAGGAAGCCGACAAATTCAAGGACGAGTACGTCTCCACCGAACATTTTTTTCTAGCCATTGCAGGACAGGACCGCGACCCCGCGGGTCAGATACTTAAGAAAAATGGCGCCTCCTACGAAGCTATCCTGCAGGCTCTGGCAAGTGTGCGCGGCAGCCAGCGCGTCACCTCGCAGAATCCGGAGGCGACGTACGCGGCACTTGAAAAGTATGCGCGCGATCTGACCGAACTGGCCCGCCGCTCCAAGCTCGACCCAGTCATCGGGCGCGATGAAGAGATTCGCCGCGTGATGCAGATTCTCGCGCGCCGCACGAAAAACAATCCTGTGCTGATCGGGGAACCCGGCGTTGGCAAGACTGCTATCGTCGAAGGCCTGGCGCAGCGCATCGTTTCCGGCGACGTTCCCGACGTTTTGAAAACCAAGCGCCTGGTGGCGTTGGACCTTGCGGCCATGGTTGCAGGCGCAAAGTATCGCGGCGAATTTGAAGATCGTTTGAAAGCGGTCCTGAAGGAAATCTCCGAAGCCGAAGGGCAGATCATCCTGTTCATCGACGAGTTGCACACTCTCGTCGGTGCCGGTGCCGCCGAAGGCGCCATGGACGCTTCCAACATGCTGAAGCCGGCGTTAGCGCGCGGTGAATTGCGCGCCATTGGCGCCACCACCCTCAACGAATATAAGAAATACATCGAGAAGGATCCCGCCCTCGAGCGCCGCTTTCAACCTGTGATCGTCTCCGAACCAACTGTCGAGGACACCATCGCGATTCTGCGTGGTCTCAAGGACCGTTACGAAGTGCATCACGGCGTACGCATTAAAGACGCTGCTATCCTGGCCGCCGCCACTCTCTCGCACCGCTACATCTCCGACCGTTTCCTGCCAGACAAGGCCATCGATCTGATTGACGAAGCCGCCGCCAGTCTGCGCATGCAGATTGATTCCCTGCCAACGGAAATTGATGAAATCGAACGCCGCATCCTCCAACTCGAAATCGAGCGCCAGGCCCTGCTGAAGGAAACTGACGCGCATTCCGTGGAGCGCCGGGCGCAAATCGAGAAAGAACTGGCCAAGCTGCGCGAGGATTCCAGCGGGCGCAAGGCTCGCTGGCAAACCGAAAAGGCCGCGATCGCAAAAATCCGCAAGCTGAAAGAGCAGATTGATCAGCTTAAAGCCGAAGAGCAGCGTTTTGAACGCGCCGGCGAACTCGCCAAAGTCGCGGAAATCCGCTATGGCAAGATCGCTCAGGCGGAACGTGAATTGAAAATTGCCCAGGACGCTTTTGACTCCGTCCAGAAAAACACCCGCATGCTCAAGGAAGAAGTCGACGAAGAAGATATCGCCAAGCTCGTCAGCAAGTGGACCGGCATTCCCGTTGGCCGGTTACTCGAGGGCGAAGCCCAGAAGCTCGTGCACATGGAAGAACGTCTCCGCCAGCGCGTTGTCGGCCAGGAAGATGCTCTCGCGCGCGTAGCCAATGCCGTACGCCGCAGCCGTGCCGGACTTTCCGACGCCAAGCGTCCCATCGGCTCGTTTATTTTTCTGGGGCCAACCGGCGTGGGCAAAACCGAATTGGCGCGCGCCCTTGCGGAATTCCTCTTCGACGATGAGAAGTTGATGATTCGCATCGATATGTCCGAATACATGGAAAAGCATAGCGTGTCGCGCCTGATTGGCGCGCCTCCGGGCTATGTCGGCTACGAAGAAGGCGGGCAACTCACCGAACAGATTCGTCGCCATCCTTACTCCGTCATTTTGTTCGATGAAATCGAGAAAGCGCACCCGGATGTCTTCAACGTGCTCCTGCAAATCCTGGAGGACGGTCGTCTGACCGACGGCAAGGGCCGCACCGTCGATTTCCGCAACACCGTTCTGATTATGACCAGCAACGTCGGCTCGACGGCGATTTTTGAACTTTCCGGCAAGGACCCCGAGCGTGCTCGCAAGGAAGCCATGGAAGCTTTGCGTGCGGCCTTCCGACCGGAGTTCATTAACCGCATCGATGAAATCGTGATTTTCAATCCGCTCGGCAAGGAACAACTCGAACGCATCGTCGTTCTGCTACTGAAGAATGTCGAAAAGCTCCTCGCGGAACGTCAGATTACGCTGGAATTGACGCGGCCAGCCATCGACTTGCTGCTCCATGAAGGTTTTGATCCGGCTTACGGAGCCCGGCCGCTGCGCCGCACCATCCAGCGCCTCGTTCAAGACCCCCTGGCAATGCAGATCCTGGAAGGCGCGATTCTTCCCGGCGACCATGTGCGCGTCGATCGAGATGCCAAGAAAGACGCCATGCGCTTCGAGCGTGTGCCAGCCAAGCCCGCCGCTACGGCAGCCAGGAAATGATCGTGGGGATCAGCTTCAAATCGGCAGGTGCGCAACTCGGCTTGACGCTCTTCAAGTCGGGTTCTAGACTATTTTTTCTGCCGGGCAAATTCAGATTTCACCAGGAAAGGTTGATCTCGTGAAAGTTCTTCGTACCGGTGCTCTTCTGATTCTTCTGAGTGTGTTGTTGGTCGTCGTTGGTGGCGCTCTCGGAGGCCGTGGCGGCATGCAGATCGCTCTGGTCATCGCCATTCTGATGAACGGCATCTCCTACTTTTTCTCGGATAAAATTGCCCTGAAATCCAGTGGCGCCCAGCCGGTCACTCGCGAGCAGCTACCCCGTCTCTACCAGGTGATGGAACGCCTCGCGGCCAAAGCGAATATACCCGTGCCGAAGCTCTACGTGGTTCCTGACGCGGCGCCGAATGCTTTCGCCACTGGCCGGAGTCCCAGCCACGCCTCTGTCGCGGTTACGCAGGGTCTGCTGCAGATCATGAACGACGACGAGCTCGAAGGCGTGATCGCTCACGAGCTTTCTCATGTGCGCAATTACGACATCCTCACCAGCTCCATCGCGGCCACCATCGCTGGCGCGGTCACCTACATGGCCCAGATGGGCAGGTGGGCGATGATTTTCCGTGGTTACGGCGGAGGTCGCGACGACGACCGCGGCGGCGGGCTCTCGGCTTTACTCATGATCTTCCTTGCGCCCTTTGCGGCCCTGTTGTTGCAGCTCTTTTTGTCCCGCACGCGCGAATATGCTGCCGACGAAACTGGGGCCCGCATGGTGGGCCAGCCTTACGGTCTTATCAGCGCGCTGGGGAAGCTGGGGACGTACAACAAGCGCATACCCACGTCGGCCATATCTCCCAGCACTTCTTCGCTGTGCATCGTCAAGCCAATGTTCGGCGGAGGCACACTTTCCTCGCTGTTCAGCACCCATCCCCCACTGGAAGACCGCATCGCAGCACTCCGCCAGATGGTGAACACCCCGTTGCGGTGATCCGTCGCAGCATGCAAGGCAAGTTCATCCTGCGGTAAAGATTTCCGTTTATGTGAACGCCCGATTCGCCTTTGCCTTATCCCCTCCCCACTAAACTAATCATTTTAAATAGCTTACTTGAGCGCTTCGATCGCTCTCGATTTGGCTGCACAAATGCACCTATCCGTCGTACCAGCTGAAGTCTTCATTGAAAGACTTGAGGGATACAGGGTATGAGCTGTCGAGACACTATTCATCTGATTTGTATGTATTTAGAGGGAAAACTCTCTCCAGGCGTCCAGGTCGAAATTGAGCGCCACCTGCATTCTTGTCCGGACTGTCGGCTGGTTCTAGACGCTGCAACGACCACCTTGGATCGCTATTTTGGGCCCGCCAAGTTCACTTCAAATTCCCAGGCCGCCTGAGTAGTTCCCACTAACCTCCTAACAATTCAACACTTATTCGTCTAATCACGCTTGCATCGCACGGTCTAGTCCTTCTGCTCATAATCTTTATGACTTTAATCACTCCCCTGTGAAAAACCTGCAAAAATTACGTGTGTAGAGGTGCACAGGTAATCTTTACTGGTACTAGTACCCATGCGTTTTGCCTCCATCCCCCATTCACTTCCTACTAAGCCTTTCCTCTTTATGGTCTTAGAAGTACTACTACCAGCCGCCCCACTTTGGCTTCACGAGTGCCCGTTTTCCATACAGCAGGGCGGCAACGCCAAAAGGAGACGAAGGCAATGAGCGAGTTTCAGGAAACGAACATCCAGAGCACGGCTGGCACTCCCCGTTGGGTGGGCCTGGCAATCGCGGCCCTTGGTGCACTTTCCCTAATCGGCATCGCAGTCGGCTGGAGTGCTTTGAGTCACGCGAACTCCGTTGAGCAGTCTACACAGGCTTCTTTGAAACAGCAGAACGATGCACTAGGACAGCGCCTGACCAAGTCCGAAGACCAGAATCAGCAGTTGCAGAGTGACCTCAAGGTTGTCACGGACAAGTTGAACGTCACGCAGGAAGAGCTGATTAACGCGCGCAAGCAGTCAAAGGTCGCCATTGCTTCCTACGACAAGAAGTTGACCGGCTTGGCTTCCAACGTCAATACGCAGCTAGCCACCAAAGCCAGCACTGACGATGTCAACAAGTTGAACGGCGACGTGACCGGCGTCAAGAGTGACCTCGACGTCACCAAAGCCAAGCTCGATCGCTCCATGGGAGACATGAACGTGATGAGCGGCTTGATTGCCCGCAATCATGATGACCTGGAAGAACTCAAGCGCCGCGGCGACCGCAACTACTTTGAATTCACCTTGACGAAAGCCAAGACTCCGCAGCGTATTGGCCCCGTGCAGATGTCTCTGAACAAGACCGATTCGAAAAAATCTAAGTACACCATGACCGTTTTAGCAGATGACAAGACCATCGAAAAGAAGGACAAGACCGCCGGCGAACCCGTGCAGTTCTACGTCAAGGGCACCGCGCACATGTCTCCGTACGAGATCGTCGTGTTCGACGTGGGCAAGAACCAGATCACCGGTTATCTGTCTACACCCAAGACTGCGGCATCGGCAACGGCCGCCAGCAATACTCCCGCACAATAACCAACTTCTGCTTGCATTATCCGTGCAAGTCCATTTCCTTGAGAGCGATGCGAAAAGGGAGGATCCAGAGAATCCTCCCTTTTCCTTTGCCCGGTTTAACTTGCTCACGCCGCCTGCGCCTAACAATCAACTGCCTCTGGACAGCTTTCCGGCGCTGTGCCAATCTAGTGGTCTTCGGACAGAAGTCATTTGAAGCAGCATCCTATGAGGGGGAGGAAAAATGAAAACAAAATCCATTGCAGGCTTGGTGCTCGCTCTTTTTGCGGCAGGGCTGTTGTACGCCGCCACTGGGACTTGGACCGGCTATATTTCCGATAGCATGTGCGGGGCAAAAGGCACTAGCGAAAAGCACGCCGATTGCGCCGCCAAATGCGTGAAGGAGCACGGCGCGAAGTATGTCTTCGTCAATGATGCCGATAAGAAGGTGTACGCCATCGATGACCAGGACAAGGTTGCCGCTCATGCCGGCCATCACGTCACCGTGAAGGGCTCGGTTGATGGTGACAATCTGAAGCTTGCCTCCATCGAGATGGCCAAGTAAGACTCTCGTTTTACATTCTGGTCTTGAACAGGCAGGAGTTCGCTCCTGCCTGTTTTCTTTTGGCACTCCCGCTGATTTCCGCTACGATGAGTCTTCGCCCATGTCCGCTATTCTTCTTCATGTCGGCCGCGCCTTCACTCCCCTGACGGAACTTCTCGATGCCGGTATCCTCATTCGTGACGGCGTGATCGAATCCATTGGCCCGCGTAACGGCATGTCTCTTCCTGCTGGCGCGCGCGAAATCAGCGCCGCTGGCAAGACCGCAGCCCCGGGCTTCCTCGACATTCACATCCACGGCGCCGGTGGTCACGACGCGATGGAAGGCACGCAGGACGCGCTCCAGGCCATTTCTAAAACTATTGCGGCCCACGGCACTACCTCGTATGTGGCAACAACTGTCACCGCCAGCCCTGAAAATATCTGTAGAGCTTCGGCCGGCATCTCCCGCTACATCGCTCTGCAGCGCCAATCTGCGGATACTAGAGCGGAAATCCTCGGCATCCATTTCGAAGGACCGTTCATCAGTCCCATGCGCCGCGGCGTTCACCCCGTGGAATGGCTGAAGCTACCCTCCGAGGAATTGCTCGCAAAGTTCATTGCGGCGGCAGGCGGCCAGGCCCGCATCCTCACCATTGCGCCGGAACTTCTTGGAGCCATGGCCTGCATTGATGCTGCGCAAGAATCTGGGATGGTTGTGGGGATCGGCCATACCGATGCCACCTGCGAGCAGGCTTTCGCCGCTTTCCACAAGGGTGCGCATCACGCCATTCATATGTATAACGCTATGCGCCCGTTTTCTCACCGCGATTCCGGCGTTATCGGCGCCGTCCTCACTTCACCCGGCGTCACCGCGGAACTCATCGCCGATGGTGTGCACGTCGACGAAACGGCCATGCGCCTTCTCCTTCAGGCGAAGGGCGCGGGGGGCGTCATCCTGATCAGTGACGGCATCTCCGCCACCGGCATGCCGGACGGGACATACATGCTGGGATCATTCGAGATAACCATGAGCGGCGGTGTCTGCCGCAATTCCGAGGGCAATCTGGCTGGCAGCTCGCTGACGCTGGACCGCGCCTTGCGCAACATTGTTGCTCTTGGCGCCCCCCTCGGCGATGCTCTGCGCATGCTCACCCTCAATCCCGCCACGCTGTTGGGCATCGAATCCAAAAAGGGCTCGCTCCGCGCAGGGGCCGACGCCGACATCGTCCTCCTCGATGACGCGCTCAACGTTACGCAGGTCTGGACCCGCGGCTTTTCAAACTAATCCCATCTGATTCCGCAAGTTCCGGGACTGGTGAATGCTGCATCGCCACAGGGAATGTGAGTCTTTGACTCGAGAACGATTTTTTCCGGAATTATCTTGCACTGCAATACAAGCAAACTAAGAATTCAAGGGGATCTTCAATTCGTCCGCAAGCTGCTGCGCATTGAACGGGCTGCAGGGGAAATAGCGTTCGCCCACTTTCAGTGTTGGCACTTTACGCTTGCCGTCGTTAGCGCGCGTCACGATCTCTTCGCCTTCGGGATTCTCCTCAATATTCACTTCCTCGAAGGCCACCCCGCGCTCCTTCAGGAAGTTCTTCGTGCGCCAGCAATCCGGGCACCAGCGGCTCGTGTAGATCGTGATTGGTTCCATAATTTCTCGGCCCATTGGATCACGCCCGAAGTGTAAGCCTACAGAAGGTTATGTTCCCGCAATTCCAGGGCTTGAAGCCGACGCCACCGGCGCGCCGCGGTACTTCCTTACAATCTGTATCCGGATCACCGCGCGCGCCAAGGCTACCGTTGCGCGGTCCCAATCGATGTTCGTATCGTTGGATGCTAGCCGCTTCTCCGCACGCGCCCGGGCTGCTTCCGCCCGGTTCACATCGATCTCTTCGGCGCGTTCCGCCGTTTCTGCCAGCACTGTGACGCGGTCCGGCAAAACTTCCGCGAACCCGCTGACTATCGCAAGCGGAGTTGCCCGGCTCGAGGTGGCCGTGCGGTATGTCAATTCCCCGATGCCCAGCTCCGTAATCAGCGGCGCGTGTCCCGGCAACACCCCCAGTTCGCCGCCCTGCCCGGGAATCGTCACCTCGACCACGGTTTCCCGCAGCAGTTGCCGCTCCGGCGTCACCACTACCAGTTCTATGGAATCAGGCAGCATCTTCTTCTTTCCTAAACGCCCGCCTTCATCTTCTCCGCCTTCTCATGCACTTCCTCAATCGTGCCAACCATGTAGAACGCCTGCTCCGGGATATCGTCGTACTTGCCTTCCACGATCTCTTTGAAGCTGCGCACGGTGTCTTCAATCTTCACGTACTTCCCTTCGAGACCCGTGAACTGTGCGGCGACATACATGGGCTGCGAGAGGAATTTCTCGATTCTCCTGGCACGCGCTACGGATCGCTTGTCCTCATCGGAAAGTTCTTCGATACCCAGGATCGCGATAATGTCCTGCAAATCCTTATAGCGCTGCAGCACAGACTTCACCGCGCGCGCCACGCTGTAATGTTCTTGCCCGACCACGCGCGGATCCAGAATCCGCGAACTGCTGGCCAGCGGATCGACGGCCGGATAGATACCGCGCTCCACAATCTGCCGGCTCAAGTTGGTCGTCGCGTCCAGGTGCGTGAACGTCGCTGCTGGCGCCGGGTCGGTGTAGTCGTCCGCAGGTACGTAAATCGCCTGCACCGAAGTGATCGACCCCGTCTTCGTGGATGTGATGCGCTCCTGCAATTCTCCGATCTC
>Ga0181526_10002191_pt1 | contig 17250 bp, 16 predicted proteins | sample PEATcosm2014_Bin_35_FD_119750 | JGI IMG/M metagenome (GOLD analysis project Ga0181526, IMG submission 119750) | Peatland microbial communities from MTU Mesocosm Facility, Houghton, MI, USA - PEATcosm2014_Bin06_30_metaG | ecosystem: Environmental > Terrestrial > Soil > Wetlands > Peat | place...
ACATTGAATGCTTCTATAATCCGAAACGCCGGCACTCGACGATCGGATATCTGAGTCCGGTGGAGTTCGAGATGCAGGCGGGATTAGCTTAGGCGGGTGTCAACCAAACCGGGTACAGGCCAACCCGTGATGACCCAACCTTGAATATCGGCTGATCTGCCCTATACGCCGAAGCGAGCGTAGATGGGTAACGGGCCGGCGCCTGTTGGCCGAACGCGTGCTGACTAAAAGGGGAGTAGGAGAACAAGTGATGGCGTCTGGCTATCGATACAAGCTGCAGCGTCAAGCGAACGGCTGGTGGCTTGTCCGCTTTCCGGAAATCCCGGAGGCTTTGACCGAAGGCGAAACCAAGGCTGAGGCCCGGCGCAACGCGGCCGATTGTTTGGCCGTTGCGCTTGCAGGCTACGTAAAGGCCGGCAAACCAATGCCGAGGCCCAGCGCCGGGCATTCGCGTCCCCACGCAAGCTAGATCGACTCCGTGTGCCCTTCCTGAGGGATGGGTGACCTATGTGTCCGGAACGGACACAGAAAATTCTGGAGCGGGCGAAGGGATTCGAACCCTCGACCCCGACCTTGGCAAGGTCGTGCTCTACCCCTGAGCTACACCCGCATCCGAGAAGGGTAAACGGCCGCCGCCTGTGCGGGACCGGGGCGAAGCTATGCCAAACTGCGCCCGGCTTGGCAACCGGGGAGGAATCGCCGGCGCGAACGGGATCGCGTCAAGGGAACCCCAGCCTCGGCGGGGTTAATCATCCTTATATTGCACGGTTGCATTGAAGCGCGGGGAGAAATTGAACTCAAGGACGGCCCGTAGGGCCGCCGCCTGCGGCGGTGCAAGGCATCCTTGACTTCAATTTCTCTCCGCGCTGCGGTTTTCCGTGCAATTTAAGGGAAAATCTGTCTGCGACTGCCAATGATCTGGACCGCCACCATTTGCCTGCAACCCACCCCATGCCCGCCTCGCCCGACGATCTTTTCGCCTATCTCGACAGTCTCGGCATCGCCCACCAGACCGTGACCCATCCGGCGGTGTTCACGGTCGAGGAGGGCCGGGAGCTGCGCGGCACGATCCCGGGCGGCCATACCAAGAACCTTTTTCTGCGCGACAAGAAAGGTGTGCCGTTTCTCGTGGTAGCGGGCGAGGAGGCGGCGATCGAGTTGCGCGCGCTGCATAGGCTTCTGGGCGCCACCGGGCGCTTCTCGTTTGGGTCGGCCGAATTGATGCGGGAACTCCTCGGCGTCGAGCCGGGCTCGGTTACGCCCTTTGCGGTGATCAACGATACGGGACGCCGCGTCACAGTTGTGCTCGATGCCGCCATGATGGCGCATAGGGTGCTCAATTTTCATCCGCTGCGAAATACCGGCACCACCTCGATCTCGCGCGAAGGCTTGCTGAAATTCATCGAATCGACCGGGCATGTGCCGCGGATCGAGCCGCTTTCCGGGGCGCCCGAAGCCGAAAAAGCCTGATTGCATTCGCGCATTTTATTCCCATTTATCGGGCGAATAGGGCATGGTCCCGGCCGCCGGGAGGGCGTTCGGACCAGCAGCCGGGCAAAGATTGAAGCTGTCGAAGAATTTGGGGTTTGGGCAAGGAAACATGTTGCAGCAAGCAGGAACCATTGCGGCGGACGCGCCGATCAAGGACACGACGACGCAAGCCTTCATGAAGGACGTCATCGAGGAATCCAAGCGTCAGCCGGTGCTGGTGGATTTCTGGGCGCCGTGGTGCGGGCCGTGCAAGCAATTGACCCCGATCCTGGAAAAGGCCGTGAAGGCCGCCAAGGGCAAGGTCAAGCTGGTCAAGATGAATATCGACGACCATCCGGCGATTCCCGGCCAGATGGGCGTGCAGTCGATCCCGGCGGTGTTCGCCTTCGTCAACGGCCAGCCGGTCGACGGTTTCATGGGGGCGCTGCCGGAAAGCCAGGTGATGGCGTTTCTGGAGCGGCTGACCAAGGGCGGCATCGGCGGCGAGACCAAGGATCTGCTCGCGGCGGCGGATGCGGCGCTGGCGGAAGGCGACGCCGCCGGCGCGGCCGAAATTTATGCGCAGGTGCTCGCCGAGGACAGCGCCAATCTGCCGGCGCTCGGCGGGCTGGTGCGCTGCTATGTGGAGACCGGCGCGCTCGATCAGGCGCGGCAGACGCTCGCCATGGTGCCCGAAGCCAAGAAAAACGACCCGGCGATCGCTGCCGCGCGTGCGGCGCTCGAGCTTGCCGAGCAGGCCAAGACGCTGGGGCCGCTCGCCGAGCTCGAAGCCAAGGTCGCGGCCAATCCGCTCGATCATCAGGCCCGGTTCGATCTCGCGCTGGCGCTCAACGCCAAGGGCCAGCGCGGCGACGCGCTCGAGCACCTGATCGGCATCGTCAAGCGCGACCGCAAATGGAATGACGACGGCGCGAGGAAGCAGCTCGTCCAGTTCTTCGATGCCTGGGGTCCGGCCGACGAAGCGACGATCGAAGGCCGCAAGCGACTGTCGTCGATATTATTTTCGTAAAATATCCTCGGTGCCGTCGCGAAGTGGAGTGCGACATGCCGATCAACACCATCTACAAAGGGCCGGACGATTTGCCGGCCGTGATTCCGGTATTTCCGCTGCCGGGCGCCTTGCTGCTGCCGCGCGGCCAGATGCCGCTCAATATTTTCGAGCCGCGCTATCTGGAAATGACCGACGACGTGCTGCGCTCGGCGCAGCGGCTGATCGGCATGATCCAGCCCGATCCGGCGCATCCCGGTCCGGATAAGGACAAGCCGCATCTGTTCCATGTCGGTTGCGTCGGGCGCATGACCCAGTGGGCCGAGAGCGGCGACGGCCGCTATCTGATCCAGCTCACCGGTGTCGCGCGCTTCCGCATCGCCGAAGAACTCGCCGTGACCACACCGTATCGGCAATGCCGGGTGGACTATCGGCCCTTTGTCGACGACTTCACCGCGCGCAAAGGCGAGGACGAGGTCGACCGCAAATCGCTGCTGCGGGCGCTGACCGCGTTTCTCAAGGCCAATAATCTCAAGGCCGATTGGGAGGGTATCGAGAATGCGCCCAACGAAGCTTTGGTGAATGCGCTCGCCATGATGTCGCCCTACGATGCCGCCGAGAAACAGGCGATGCTCGAAGCGCCGGACCTGAAAACCCGCGCTGAAATCCTGGTCGCCGTCACCGAGATCGAGCTTGCCAAAAAGAAGACGCCGGGCGAGACCTCGCTGCAGTAGCTCGTCATTGCGAGGAGCAACGCGACGAAGCAATCCAGCGGGGTGCAAGGTGCTGGATTGCGTCGCTTCGCTCGCAATGACGAAGCTGGTATCATCGCGCCAGCCGAACTGGAGTTCTCTCCATGTCCCTGCCGTCCGAACGCCCTGCCGACAGCGTTGACCCAAAACTTCTGGAAATTTTGGTCTGTCCGCTGACCAAGTGCCCGCTCGAATATGATGCGGTGAAGCAGGAATTGATCTCGCGGGCCGCCAAGCTCGCCTATCCGATCCGCGACGGCATTCCGATCATGCTGCCCGAGGAAGCGCGCCGGATCGATTGACTTCTCCCTCGTAACGCTTCTCCATTCGTCACCCCCGGGCTAAACATCAAGTCCGGCAATGACGAAATAGGAAAGTGTGGGAGGCAAAATCGTGATCAAGATCTGGGGCCGGACGACCTCGTCCAATGTGCAGAAGGTGATGTGGGCGGTGGGCGAGATGGGCCTGCCGCACGAGCGCATCGATATCGGCGGGCCGTTCGGCAAGAACCGCGAGCCCGCCTATCTGGCGATGAACCCGAATGGGCTGGTGCCGACGCTCGAGGAAGAGGACGGCTATCTGCTGTGGGAATCCAACACCATCGTGCGCTACCTCGCCGCCAAGCATAAATCGTCGGTGCTGGAGCCCCCCGATCTGCGCAGCCGCGCCAATGCCTCAAAGTGGATGGACTGGCAACTTTCCGTCGCCTCGCCCGCGATCTTCGGCCTGTTCTGGGGCATGATCCGCACCGCGCCGGAAAAGCGCGATCACGCAGCGATCGAGGAATCGAAGAAAAAGACCACGGCGGCGATCGCCATGATGGACGATCAACTCGGCAAGACCGCTTACCTCGCCGGCGATGCGTTTTCCTATGGCGATATTCCGGTCGGCATCGTCGCCTATCGGTATCGCCAATTGGCGCCCGACCGGCCGCCGTTCCGCAATTTCGAGCGCTGGTATGCGGCGATTTCCGCGCGCCAGGCCTTCAAGGACCACATCGCGGCGGTGCCGCTGACGTAAGCGCATCCGGCTGCAATTGTGCCCTCTCCCCTTGTGGGAGAGGGCTACTCGGCGCTCGAACTGCAACGGCCGGGTGAGGGGTCGCGTAACAGCCCCTCACCCGGCCGAGTTGTCTGAAAGTCCAGCGGAGCCCTCTCCCGCAAGGGGAGAGGGCATGCCCCTTTACTCCGCCGCCGCTCGTGCCCCGCCTGCGTAAGCCGACACCACATAATCCATGGCCGCCTGGACGCCGCCCTTCTTGTGCGGAATGCCGGCGAGCGCCAGCGCCATTTCGGTGATGGCGAGTGCGCCGATCAGCGTGCCGTCATTGATGTCGCCGAGATGGCCGATGCGGAAGTATTTTTTGGTGTAGGGCCCAAAACTCGCGCCGTAAGCGATGTTGAAATTGTCGAGCGCGAGACCGCGGAAGGCGTCGGCATCGTGGCCGTCGGGCAGCAGCACCGCGGTGATGGTCGGCGAATAATACTTCGCATCGCGGCACAGGATCTCGAGGCCCCAGGCGCGCACCGCGCGCCGGGTCGCTTCGGCAAGCCTGGCGTGGCGGGCGAACACGTTGTCGAGGCCTTCCTCGTGCAACATGTCGATCGACACCGCGAGCCCCTGCAGCATCTGCGTCGCCGGCGTATAGGGAAAGAAGCCGACCTTGTTCATGGTCAGCATGTCGTCCCACGACCAGAACGATTTCGGCAGCGTCGAGGTCTTCGACGCCGCGAGCGCCTTGTCGCTTAAGGCATTGAACGACATGCCGGGCGGCAGCATCAGGCCCTTTTGCGCGCCGCCTATGGTGACGTCGACGCCCCATTCATCGTGCCGGTAATCGGTCGAGGCGAGCGACGAGATGGTGTCGACCATCAGCAGCGCCGGATGGCCTGCGGCATTGATCGCCTTGCGGATCGGCTCGATCGGCGAGAGACAACCGGTCGCGGTCTCGTTATGCAGTACGCAGACCGCCTTGATCGCATGCGCCTTGTCCTTGCGCAGATGGTCTTCGATCACCGCGGCATCGACGCCGCTGCGCCAGTCGCCCGGAATGAACTCCGGCTTGAGGCCGAGCTTCTGCGCCATGGTCTTCCATTGCGTCGCGAACTGGCCGGTCTCGACCATCAGCACGCGATCGCCCGCCGACAGCGTATTGACCAAGGCAGCCTCCCAGGCGCCGGTGCCGGTCGCGGTGTAGATGATCACCGGGTTGGTGGTCTTGAAAATCGTCTTGATGCCGTCGAGGCAGCGCTTGGCGAGCTTTGCGAATTCAGGACCGCGATGGTCGATGATCGGCGTATCCATCGCCCGCAGCACCCGGTCGGGCAGCGGCGACGGTCCCGGAATTTGCAGGAAGTGGCGCCCGGCGGCGCGCGAAGCATTCTGCGGCATTGTCAGCACTCCTTCGGACCGTTTCATGTGCCCCGGCGACGCACGTCCGAAAGCGCGCGCGGCTTGTGGCGTTGAATAGCGAATGCGACACTTGGGTCAAGTTTATTTGACGGGACTCCTAGACTATTGTTATCGCAACGCTTTTGGGCGTGGAGGGATAGCGTGCCAGGGCGGCTCGTGCCGGGGCTCGAACGGCGCCTGAAGGCGGAAGGCTTAGGCGATGTGCGCTTCGACGCGTTCACGCGTGGGCGCTATTCCACCGACGCGTCGCATTACCAGATCATGCCGCTCGGCGTGGTGACGCCGCGCACGATCGAGGCAGCCGATCGGGCGATCGCGATTTGCCGCGCCGAGGGCGTGGCGGTGACGCCGCGCGGCGGCGGCACGTCGCAGGCCGGCCAAACGGTCAATCAGTCGGTCATCGTCGATTGCTCGCCGCATCTCAACCGCATCGTTGCGGTCGATGCCGCCGCGCGGCGCTGCACGGTCGAGCCCGGCATCGTGCTCGACGAATTGAACCGGGCGCTGAAGCCGTCCGGCCTGTGGTTTCCGGTCGACATCTCGACCGCGTCGCGCGCCACCATCGGCGGCATGGTGGGCAACAATTCCTGCGGCGCGCGCTCGCTGCGCTACGGCAATACCCGCGAGAACGTGATCGCGATCGACGCCAGGCTCGCCGACGGCACGCCGGCGCATTTCGGCGCGCTCGACGATCCGAAGACCGATGTGCCGCAGCCGCTGCGGCGCGATCTCTTCGCCATCGCCGCGCGCGAGGCGGGTGAGATCGAACGGCGCTTTCCGAAAGTGCAGCGCCGCGTCGGCGGCTACAATCTCGACGCCATCGTGCCCGGCAAGAACGACATCAATCTCGCGCATCTTTTGGTCGGCTCCGAGGGCACGCTCGCCTTCTCGACCAAGATCGAGCTGAAACTTTCGCCGCTGCTCGGCCGCCGCGTGGTCGGTGCCTGTCACTTCGGCAGCTTCCACGCCGCGATGGCGGCGGCGCAGCATATCGTGAAGCTCGGACCGATCGCCGTCGAATTGATCGACCGCACCATGCTCGGGCTCGCCCGCGACATCGCCATGTTCAAGCCGACCGTGAATGCCTTCCTGCGCGGCGATCCGGAGGCGATCCTGTTCGTCGAGTTTGCCGAGGATGATGCCGAGAATCTGCGCCGCTTGAAAGCGCTTGGCGAACTCATCGGCGATCTCGGCCTGTCGTGGAACAATAGCGGCGCGCAATGGGGCGGCGTGGTCGAGGTGCTCGATCCGAAGCTGCAGGCCGCCATCACCGAGGTGCGCACCGCCGGGCTCAACATCATGATGTCGATGAAAGAGGCCGGCAAGCCGATCTCCTTCGTCGAAGACTGCGCCGTGCCGCTCGAACACCTCGCCGAATATACCGCGCGGCTCACCGAGGTGTTCGAGCGAAACGGCACGCGCGGCACCTGGTATGCGCATGCGGCAGTCGGCTGCCTGCATGTGCGGCCGGTGCTCAATCTGCGGCTCGACAAGGACGTCCGCGCCATGCGGGCGATTGCCGAAGAAGCTTTTGCCATGGTGCGCGAATACAAGGGTTCGCATTCCGGCGAGCACGGCGACGGCATCGTGCGCTCCGAATTCCACGAAATAATGTTCGGCGCGGAACTCGTCCATGCTTTCGAAGAGGTGAAGGATCGCTTCGATCCGCAAGGCCTGTTCAATCCCGGCAAGATCGTGCGGGCCCCGAAATTCGATGACCGCACGAATTTCCGCTACGGCCCCGACTATCGCGCCGATGAGATCGCGACCGCGCTCGACTGGTCGGCCTATGCGGGCGCGGGCGGCGGTTTTCAGGGCGCCGTCGAAATGTGCAACAACAATGGCGCCTGCCGGGCACTGAAGGGCGGCGTCATGTGCCCGAGCTACCGGGTCACCGGCGACGAGCGCGACGTGACTCGCGGCCGCGCCAATACGCTGCGGCTCGCCATCACCGGCCAGCTCGGTCCCGATGCGCTGACCTCGGATGAGATGGCCGAGACGCTGAAGCTCTGCGTCTCCTGCAAGGCCTGCCGCCGCGAATGCCCGACCGGCGTCGACATGGCGCGGATGAAGATCGAGGTGCTGCGGGCACGGGCGGACAAACACGGACTCTCGCTGCACGATCGTCTGGTCGGCTATCTGCCGCGCTATGCGCCCTACGCCGCGCGGCTCTCCTGGCTTCTCAATCTGCGCGACGTCGTTCCCGGCGCGGCAAGATTGTCGGAAGCAATCGCGGGCTTCAGCGCGCGGCGGTCATTGCCGAAATGGCGAGGGGATTACTTCAAGGAATCTCGGGCCGAGAGTCGCGGCGCGGCGGATCGCTCCGTGGTCCTCCTCGTCGACACCTTCAATCGCTATTTCGAACGCGAAAACATCGATGCGGCGCATGCGGTGCTGAGCACCGCCGGTTATCGCGTGCATGTTGCGACGCCCGCCGATGGCGGACGGCCGCTGTGCTGCGGCCGCACCTTTCTGTCCGTCGGCAAGGTCGCCGAAGCCCGGCAGGAAGCGGCGCGCACGCTTGCGGCGCTCGCGCCTTATGTGGAACAGGGCGTACCGCTGATCGGTCTCGAGCCGAGCTGCCTGTTCAGCTTCCGCGATGAAATCCCCGCGCTGCTGCAAACCGATCTGGCGCGTAATGTCGCCGGCAACGCGCTGCTGTTGGAAGAATTTTTGGCGCGGGAAAAGGTTGCTGGGAAGCTCAGTCTCAAGCTCGCGCCGATGAAGAAACGCGCGTTGCTGCACGGCCACTGCCATCAAAAATCCTTCGACACCATGTCGGCCGTCGAAGCGGCACTAAAACTAATCCCCGACCTTGAAGTCGAAACCGTCGAGTCGAGCTGCTGCGGCATGGCGGGCTCGTTCGGCTATCACGCCGACACGATCGAGGTGTCGCGCGCCATGGGTGAACTGTCGTTGCTGCCCGCCGTGCGCAATGCGCCCGATGATGCGCTCATTATTGCCGACGGCACCTCGTGCCGGCATCAGATCCACGACGGCGCCGGACGCGAGGCGATCCATGTGGCGCGGGTGCTCGCCATGAGTCTTCTCAGGACGAGCCTTGCCGACACGAGCCTTGCCGAATGACGGCGTCCGACCTGATCGATGCGCGACTGCTGGCGCTGCTTGAATGTCCGCGCGATCACAGCGAGCTTCGGGTCGAGAATGGCCGTCTCTGCTGCGCCCATGGACACGGCTATCCGGTAATCGATGGCGTGCCGGTTTTTCTCTTGGCCGAATGCGAACAGACCATCGGCATCGCTACCGCTTCGCTGCAGGCCGCGGAGAGCGCGACCGGCGCTCCGCTCTACGTCGACACGATCGGTCTGACCGACGAGCAAAGGCGCGGCATCGAGCGCGATTGGACGGCGGGAGCCAAGATCGACTCCGTCATCTCCTATCTGATCGGCGCGACATCCGGCTGGGGCTATGTCGATCTCGTCGGCCGTTTGCAGAATTACCCGATACCGGACATTCCGGTCGGGCGCGCCGACGGCGAGTTGTTGCTCGATATCGGTTCGAATTGGGGCCGCTGGTCGGTCTCGGCGGCGCACAAGGGCTGGCGCGTCGTCGGCCTCGAGCCCTCGCTCGGCGCGATCATGGCGGCGCGGCGGGCCTTTGCGGGCCTGGGTTTGGATATGGCTTTCGTCTGCGGCGACGCGCGGTTCTTGCCGTTCAAACCCGATCTGTTTCAGTGCGCGTTTTCTTATTCAGTGATCCAGCATTTCTCCGAAGCCGATGCCGAGCTTGCGATTGCGGAAATGGGAAGGGTGCTGCGCCAGGGCGGATTTGCGAAGATCCAAATGGCCAATCGGGGCGGGCTGCGGTCGACCTATGTGCGGACCCGGCCCGACTACCTGGCGGGCGGCTCGTTTCGCGTACGATATTGGTCATTGGCAGCGATGCGCGAAGTCTTCGAACGCCATATCGGCCGAACCCGCTTGGGCGCCGAAGCCTTCGGCGGGCTCGGCCTCTTGGCCGAGGATCAGAATCTCGTTTCCGCTAAGGCTAAGCTTCTGATTGCGGTTTCCACTTTGCTGAAGAGACTTTCGCAAGCCGTACCGGTGCTGCTCAATTTTGCCGACAGCGTCTACGTGATGTCCATCAAGCCGTAAGTCAGGCTTCCGATTGCCGAGAGCCCATGAGCGCGATTTTCGGAATTCTCCGTCTCGACAGCGCCTGCGCCTCGGCGCGCGAGCTAGAGCGCATGGGCAACGCGCTCGCCCACCGCGGGCCGGACGGTCGCGCCCATGCCGTCGCCGGCCCAGTCGGCTTCGGTCACTGCCTGATGCGGGTAAACCAAGAGGACCGTTTCGAGGCGCAGCCGCTTTACGACCGCGCCGCCGACACGACACTGGTCGCCGACGTCCGGCTCGATAATCGCGCAGAATTATCTGCGGCGTTCGGCCTCGACGCTGCCGAGCTCCGAGAGATGCCCGACAGCGCGCTGGTGCTGCGCGCCTACAAAGAATGGGGTGAAGATTGTGCCGCGCATCTGCTCGGCGATTTCGCCTTCGCGATTTGGGACGGCCGGGCCAAAAGGCTCCTGCTGTGTCGCGACCACATGGGCCAGCGCTACGTCCACTATCATCATGGTAAGGGCTTCTTTGCCTTTGCGACCGAGCTGAAGGCGCTATGGGCGCTCCCGGACGTGCCGCGGAAGCTTTGCGACATCGAAATCGGCAAGTATCTCCTCCTCGACCCGCGGCGCAGCGAAGGTGCGACATTCTTCGAGGACATTTGGGGTGTTCCGAGTGGCACGACAGTTGCGATTGACTTGGACGGTGCCAGCTCCCTCCGCCGATATTGGGAACCTCGGCCCGGCTCCGAGCACGTCGATCGCGATGAGGCCTACTATATTGAAACCTATCGCCGCATTTTCGCCGAGGCCGTCGAATGCCGCATTCGCAGGCTGATCGCGCCCCCCGCACTGTGCCTGAGCGCCGGTTATGACTCCGCCGCGATCGCCGGCCTCTGCGGCCCGATACTGACAGCCAGCGGCCGCAAGCTGATCACTGTGTCATCCGTCATGCCGGAAGACTATCGCGGGCCGTTACCATCCGCGCGCCGTTGGGTGGAACTTTGCCGCCGCGACATGCCTCATCTCGACGTGCGCTATTTCGTCCGTAGCGGCGAGACGATGTTCACGAATGTCGAGAAAGCCTGCCTGGTGGCAGACGGCGTTCCGCGCGTCGAGCAATACGTGATCGACGGCCTGTTACGGGAGGCGGCGCGCGCGGGCGCGCGCCTGATCATGGATGGACTTGGCGGCGATCAGACGCTTAATCAGCGCGGCGGCGGCGCGCTCGCGCATTTTCTGCGCACCGGTCAGTTTCGACGGTTCATGTCGGAGTTCGGCCCGCATCTTCGCATGTCCGGACATTCGCTGTGGCGGACATTGCGCCGCGACGTTGTAGGTCCCTTCCTGCCGCGATGGATGGGGCGCGCCGCGAGAGCCGCGCGGCGCGGCTTCGGGCCGCTGTGGTCGAGCGCGCCGATCACGCCCGGCTTTGCATCCGCTTCGATCAAGTCCGGCGCCATCGATGAATCGGAAATATTAGGGCGGTATTGGTTCGACAGCGATCTCCGCGCGCACACCCAGCAGGTGTTACGCAATTGGATGGCGTCGAGCGGCCGCAATGACGCCAATGCGGCGGCCGCCAATGGGCTCGATATCACGCGGCCGCTGATGGACAAGCGTGCCGTCGAATTCGGCCTCGCTATACCGGAAAATCTCTACGTTAAAAACGGACGTAGCCGCTATCTGGCCTGCCGCGCGCTGGCCGATATCTATCCGCGGAAATTCCAATCACGTCTGCGAAATCAAGATTCTTTGGAGCCGGACTGCGCCGGCATGCGGAGAGACAGCCAATCTCGATTGAAGATCGAGCTCGCGCGGTTGTCCGGCAATGCACGGCTTCGGAACTATATCGATTTCGACAAACTGCAGAAGATGCTTGGAACTTCAGTTGCCGCGCCAAGGCCGGGTCCAGCGGACGGCCTCGCTCTGCGCGCGCTACGCACGGCGCAATATATCGACTGGCTCGAGGGAAAAAATATGTAAGCCGGCGCGCTGCCGCGATATTCGGGGTTTACGAAAGGAGAACCCCGCTGGAAGCCTCCGGCAAATTGACTGCGCCACCCTCGGTCGAGGCGAGATTCGAGACGATCACGCGCGGCGTCGACCAGGTCTTCAACTCGGGCCTAGCCGGCGTCTCGGGAACTTCAGTGTCATCGATACTGAATTTCGGCATGGCTGCGACCTCACAAGATATGAATACGAATTCGTCCACGCGAAGTCCAGCTTGATCCGAGGTGAGGACAGTTGCGGTCCGATATTACCTTTCGTGTTCCAGCGCACTCTCGTGCCAGCGGCGCAGCGCCAGATAATTGACCAGAGACAGGAGATAAAAAATCGCGATGCCGGCGAGTGAGAGCAGAAACAGTGCGGCGAACATGCGCGGGATGTTGAGCCGGTAGCCGGACTCGGCGATGCGATAGGCGAGCCCCGAGCCCGCGCCGGCCGATCCGGCGGCGATCTCGGCGACCACCGCGCCAATCAGCGACAAGCCTCCGGCGATGCGCAAGCCGCCGAGGATATAGGGCAGCGCCGACGGCAGTTTGAGCCGCCACAGCATCTGGCCGCGCGAGGCGCCGTAGAGCGCAAACAGGTCGGCAAGGTTGCGATCGACCGAATGCAGGCCGAGCGTGGTATTCGCCAATACCGGAAAGAACGCCACGATCCAGGCGCAGGCCAGAACGGCGAGCGGCTGCGGCAGATAGATCAGCAACAGCGGCGCGATGGCGACGATCGGCGTTACTTGCAGGATGACCGCGTAGGGATAGAGCGAATATTCGACTAGACGCGACTGGCTGAACAGCACCGCGAGGCCGATGCCGCCGAGGGCGGCGAGCATGAAGCCTTCGAGGGTGGTGGTGAGGGTGACGAGGAGGGATTGCCACAGCAGCGCCCAATCGGCCACCAGCGTCTGCGCGATCAGGCCGGGACCGGGCAACACATAGGGCGGAATATCCTTGATCCGGACGGCGGCCTCCCAGACCGCGAGACCCAGCGCGAGCACCAGAATCGGCAGCCCGATGCGCAACAGCCGGTCGCGGCGCTCGCGGGAGGCGCGGGTCTCGTTCATCTGGAATTCCGGTAATCGCTTGAACTTCCGCTCGTCCCCGCGGAAGCGGGGACCCAGCCTCTTGCTGTCAGCCCGCGGCTGGCTTCCGGCTTTCGCCGGAATGGGCGGAAAGTCGACCGGCTCATTCCGCGCCTCCCGCCGCCATGGCCTCGCCGAGCGCATCGGAGGCGCGGCGGCAAAGCGCTGCATATTCCACCGAGGTGCGGAAATTTTGGTCGCGCGGATAGGGCGCGTCGACGGCGACTTCGCTGAACAACCGTCCCGGCCGTGCCGCCATGACGACAATGCGGCTCGACAGGTACACCGACTCGAACACCGAGTGGGTGACGAAGACGACAGTGGTGCGCAACGCCTGCCACAGTTCCAACAGATCGTTGTTGAGCCTGGAGCGCGTGATCTCGTCGAGCGCGGCAAACGGCTCGTCGAGGAGGAGAAGCGCCGGCTCGGTGACCAGCGCGCGTGCGATCGAGACGCGCATGCGCATGCCGCCCGACAATTCGCGCGGATAAGCATGGGCGAATTTCTGGAGGCCGACGCGATCGAGCGCCGCCGTCACCCGCGCCGCGGCTTCGCTTGAGGCGAGCCCTTTGAGCTTGAGCGGCAGCAACGCATTGTCGAAAACCGAGGCCCAGGGCATCAAAGTCGGCTCCTGGAACACGAAGCCGATTCGGCCTTCGCGCTTTGCCGCCGGCGCATCGTGCCACTCCACGCGGCCCACGCTCGGCTCGCTCAAGCCGGCAATAATGCGCAGCGCCGTCGATTTGCCGCATCCGGAGGGGCCGAGCAGCGAGATAAACTCGCCTTGGCGCACGTCGAGATCGAGCCCCTTGAGCGCCGCCGTGCCGCTCGGGAATGTCTTGTCGACGCCGCGCAACGCGACCAGCGGTGGAGCCGAATGCGGTGTGGTCGGCGGCGGCATCGTGATTATTTCGGCCGCAACTCGAGCCCGACCTTCTTGTCGACGAATTGCAGCGTGTAGTCCTTGCGGTAATCGAGGCCCGGTTTGACCACGCCGGCGCGCGCCATCTTGTCGAAAAAATCTTTCATGCGGGCGTCCGTCATGGCGCCGACGCCGAGAGTCGCGGTATCGCCGGAATCGACGATGCCGTATTTCTTCATTGCGGCGATCGAATAGGCCAGAAGGTCGTCGGTCATTTCCGGATTTTGTTTTTTGATCAGCGCATTGGCGGCGGCATTGTCGCCGTAAATATAATTGTACCAGCCGATGATCGAGGCATCGACAAAGCGCTGCACCAGATCGTGCTTCTTATCGACCAGGTCGCGGCGGGTTTCGATAAGCGTCGAATAGGCGGAAAATCCTTCGTCGGCGAGGAGGAACACCTTTGGCGTAAAATGCGCGGTCTTCTCGATGACGAAAGGCTCCGACGTGACGTAGCCCTGCATGGCGCTTTTCTTGTCGGCGAGGAAGGGCTGCGGATTGAAGGTGTAGGGCTTCACCTTGGCGTCGCTGAAGGCGTAATCCGCTTTGAGCCATTGGAAATAGCTCGCGGTGCCCTCCTGCGACACGAACAGCGTCAGGTTTTTCAGGTCGGCGAGTTTCTCGATGCCCTCTCCCGGATGTGCGATCAGCACCTGCGGGTCTTTCTGGAACAGCGCCGCGACCTCGACGGTCGGGATGTTTTGCGCCACCGCGTCGAAGCCTTCGAGCGTATTGGCGGCGAGGAAGAAGTCGAGCTTGCCGACCGGCAGCAGAATGCGGTTGTTCACCTGCGGCCCGCCCGGCACGATGGTGACGTCGAGCCCGTATTTGCGGTAGGTGCCGTCGGCGAGCGCCTGGTAGAAGCCGCCATGCTCGGCCTCGGCCACCCAATTGGTGCCGAAACGCACGCTGTCGAGCGCCGCCGCGGGCGACGCTGACGCGGCTAAAAACGCGGCCAGCGCGGCCCCGAACAACCTTCCCAGCGGCATCCTTCGCTCCTTTGCGTCAGCGGCTGGGACCATAGAGCATGATCCCGAAAAAAGCCCGTCCCCGGCGCCACGATTCCTGGCGTGAAAAGGGCTTTCCCGCGCCCGCAAAGCCCCGCTTCGGCCACCGGCCCGGCGGCGTTTTGCCAGCTCAAAAGGGTCATTACGCCTTCGTCGAAATGGTATAAATTTACCTCGATATGCATTTTAGGGGCTTATGATTTTTGCCGAGGCGCGTCATGTACGTCACAACCAAGGATGGCGTTGAAATCTTCTACAAGGACTGGGGCAAGGGTCAGCCCATCGTGTTCAGCCACGGTTGGCCGCTGTCGGCGGACGACTGGGACGCCCAGATGCTGTTCTTTCTCAACCACGGCTATCGCGTCATCGCGCATGATCGCCGCGGCCATGGCCGCTCCACCCAGGTCGCCGACGGCCATGACCTCGATCACTATGCCGACGATCTTGCTGCCGTGACGGCGCATCTCGGTCTGAAGAACGCCATTCATGTCGGTCACTCTACCGGCGGCGGCGAAGTGGTGCGCTACCTGGCGCGGCACAGCGACAAGAGCGTCGTCAAGGCGGCGATTATTTCGGCGGTGCCGCCGCTGATGCTGAAGACCGCGGCCAATCCAAATGGACTTCCCAAGGAAGTCTTTGACGACTTGCAGGCACAGCTCGCGGCCAGCCGCTCGAAATTCTATCGCGAGCTCCCCGAGGGTCCGTTCTATGGCTACAATCGGCCGGGCGCGAAAGCCTCGGAAGCCGTCATCGCCAACTGGTGGCGCCAGGGCATGATGGGCGGCGCCAAGGCGCATTACGACGGCATTGTCGCTTTCTCGCAGACCGATTTCACCGAAGACCTCAAGAAGATTACGGTCCCGGTGCTGGTCATGCACAGCGAAGACGATCAGATCGTTCCTTATGTCGCTGCCGGACCCTTATCGGCAAAATTGCTCAAGAACGGCACGCTGAAAACCTACAAGGACTTCCCGCACGGCATGCCGACAACGCAGGCCGACACTATCAACGCCGATCTGCTCGCGTTTCTCAAAGGGTGACCCGTCATTTCCGTGGCGGATAAATCCGCTGCAATTCCATGAACTGTCATGAAGGAGACTTACATGAGTGCTCATGATCCGAAATCGTTGCAGACCGCCGCGCTGTCGACGCCGACCGACCTAACAGCGGCAGCGACCAAAGATATTGCGGGGGCGTTGAACGCGCTCCTGGCCGATGTCTTCACGCTCTATCTCAAGACCAAGAATTTCCACTGGCACATGAGCGGCCCGCATTTTCGCGACTATCACCTGCTGCTCGACGAGCACGGCGACCAGATTTTCGCCATGACCGACGATATCGCGGAGCGGGTGCGCAAGATCGGCGGCACCACGATCCGCTCGATCGGCCAGATCGGGCGTCTCAAGCGCATTCTCGACAACGACGCCGACTATGTGACGGCCGAAGACATGCTGGCCGAGCTGCGCGACGACAACAAGCAACTGACGGTGAGCATGCGCGAGGCGCACGATCTGTGCGACGAGCACGGCGACGTCGCCACCACGAGCCTGTTGGAGAACTGGATCGACCAGGCCGAGCGCCGCACTTGGTTCTTATTCGAGGCGACGCGCAACCGCGGTTAGCGCGTGGTCTGCCGCTAAGCCGCGATCTTCACATATTCGAAATCGCCGGGCTTGTTGTCGATGCCGATGCGCGGCGGGGCGATCCAGCTGGCGAATTGGCCGGGCTCGGTGACCGGCCGCATCAGGCTGCCGATGAAATCGCCGTCGTCCTTCGACGGCAACCAGGCGTTCCGGTCGCGATTCCAGGTCGCCTCGTCGATCAAGGCGCCGGCGGGCGACACTTTGACGTCCTTGAACTCGCCGATCTGGCGGTGGAAGCCGACATGCGGAAGTTCGAGCCGGAACGGCACGCCGATGCGCTCGATGATCTTGTTCCAGCGATCGAGGCCGCGCTGGCAATCGGCGGTGTAATCGTCGCGCAGCCGCATATTGATCGCGGTCAGCGCCGGCTCATCGACGCGCTTGATCTCGCCGTCGACGAATTTCAGCACCGGATAGGTGGCGTGGTCGAGGCGGTGGTCGTCCTCGATCTTGGTTTCGTGGAAGCGGCCCTTCAGTCCTGCCGTGAAAGTGTTGGCGGCATTGGTCGAGACCTCCGAGCCGAACAGGTCGAGCGACAGCGTGTAATGCAGATTGAGCTTCTTCTGGATGGTCGGCAGGTCGATGACGCCGAGGTCGCGGATTTTTGCGATGTCGTTCGGGTCGTCGATGCCGGCTAATTTCATCGCCTCGCAGGTGCGCTGGATGGTGCGGCCGACCCCGGTCTCGCCGACGAACATGTGATGGGCTTCTTCGGTCAGCATGAAGCGGCAGGTGCGGGATAAAGGATCAAAGCCGGACTGCGCCAGGCTTTCGAGCTGCATCTTGCCGTCGCGGTCGGTGAAGAAGGTGAACATGTGGAACGACAGCCAGTCCGGCGTCGCCTCGTTGAAGGCGCCGAGCATGCGCGG